>Ga0099364_10008880_pt1 | contig 14052 bp, 7 predicted proteins | sample TergutTh196P3_FD_73070 | JGI IMG/M metagenome (GOLD analysis project Ga0099364, IMG submission 73070) | Microcerotermes parvus P3 segment gut microbial communities from Pointe-Noire, Republic of the Congo - Th196 P3 | ecosystem: Host-associated > Arthropoda: Insects > Digestive system > Gut ...
CCTTGTGGCTTCATCCCCGGTACTATCCACGGTCAAGCCGTTGGCGGCGGCAGCATTAAAATCCCCGCCAGGATTGGAACCGCCTATTGTTATTGTGGAAGTAGTTGAGAAATCAATATCGCCAGCATTGCTGTTATACAACAATATGCTGCCGCTTAAGTTATTACCAGAATGAGTTATGTCAATTCCCTGGTCAGCGTTTACAACAAGCCCTGCTGTACCGCTGACAGGGCCGCCGGCATTTACATTGCCATTCATGCTGGTTAATGTTCGTGTAGCACCCAGGAAGTCTATGGAATTATAATATTGAGCGTTTTCTGTGCCTATATTTGCATTAATCGTGCTGTGTCCGGTAACACTAATTGAACCTACTCTGATATATGAATTTATTTCTGCTGTACCACCTACTGATAATGCCTCTGTAATCATACCCATACTTGCCGTACCATCAATGATAAGATTATTATACATTTTACCAAATGCCCATTCATCTGGTCCGGGTGCTGTGCCTTGATACTGAATGGTCCCGCCTACCCCGGCAGGCGGGGAATTGCCGTTTATGGTTATTGTCTGACTGCCCTGCAGCCGTATGGTTCCAGAGTTGTTTAGGGCTACGGTTACTTCCAGATCGAAACCAGCCAGATCCAGCACTGCGCCTGTATTAATGGTTAAGGTACCGCAGATAACACCGGCTCCAACGCCGGCATCAAACACAGGCTGGAACGGCGTGGGTGAAGGTATTGTTATAATGGTACTTCCATCATTAGGATCAGGATGATAACCCAGATCCCAGTTGCTGTTTACAGTCCAGACGGTACTTGTACTTCCTGTCCATGTAAATGTTCCGCCAGAAAATACCCGTATATTGTTGAGGTCATCTATTGCATTGGCAGAAGTCCTCCTTAGGTAATTGGCGGAATTTAACCAGCTTATACGGGTGGAAATATTTGTAGAAAAATTTCCCCATGTAAGACCATCAATGTACCAGTGTCCTGAGCCGGATCTTGTTAATGTTGCCGAGCCAGCATATAAAGTATTAATTGTCTGGGTGCTGCCGCTTTCGAAGGAAACAGTTCCTACACATACAAGTTCCCAAAAGGTATTATCACCATATACTGTGGCGTTGGATAAATAAACCATGTGGTTATTGTGGTAAAAGATGCCGTCATTTTCCCATGTTCCATATACTCTAATCTGCGGCCCTGCAGTAAGGACTCCGGTTCCGTTAATAATTAAGTTTGAGGCTGTTATATCTTGATCATTCCCGTCTAATTGCCCATTAATAACTAAATCATCTGTTGTTAATTGATTTGTTATTAGAGTAATATCCGCGCTTAGTTGAATTGTAACAACACTAAAGCTATTATTGCCTGTATCAATATCCCTGTTACCGTCTAATGTCAAATATAAAATATTTCCGGATACATTCAAATTCCCAAAACTTATGGGATTTGATCCTTGATCAGTATAGAGAGAAGTATTTATATGTGTTATCAAATTACCTGTGTCTTCTGATATATCTTCAATAATCACATACCCTTGCACACCCACGGTCCTTACTGTTCCACCGCCAAAAATCAATGAACCATACACATACCTATACATACCTTGAAACTCAAGGGTTCCGCTGCTCAAAACAATCATGTTTCCGGAAACAACATTAATCGCACCATTATTATAAATTGTTCCTGCCACTGTTGAATTACCAAGAAATTCTACGGTTCCGTTGACTTCTACATAATAAAAATCAATATCCCCTTCTACGTTATTGCTGCCATTAAATATAACCGTAGAGGTTCCGGCATCAATCATACCTGAAACGGAACGAAAATGTCCTCCGACAGTAAGGGTTTGTCCGTCAAGATCGAGCGTACTAATATTTGATATTTCAATATCTCCTACTGTGACAGAAACATCCAATGTAACAGTAGCACCATTATCAATAATGACATCATCAGACCAAGAGTTTGGATAACCTGGTATGGACCAATAAGGATCGGTCCAGTCGCCGTTTCCTCCCTGCCATGTATACGTCTGCCCCCAAAGGCCGCAGGCGAGAAACATAATCAATCCGGCAAAAAACAAGAACTTCTTCATTATTAAGCTATTCCTGCCTTAAATATAGCACATAATATAGAGGAAATTTTACCCATTTGGTATAATATCGGCAGAATTTAGCCCATTACAACATCAACCTTGTGGACTTTTCCGTCTCCAAAGACCGGCAAGACAAAGGCCCCGGCATAAATGCCTGCGGCACAAGCCTCAAACGGCCGGCCGTCCAGGGTAACGGACTTGATCCCCTTTTCCACGCCCGCGCTGTTATCAACGCTTATGTGGTAATCCGCGCCCCGGAAATGGCGGGTAATGGTATAACCCTTCATGTCAGCCGGTATACATGGATTGATCAAAAGGCCGTCATAAACCGGCCTAACGCCAAGTATGTACTGGGATATGCTTACAAAGGTCCAGGCTGCTGTTCCGGTAAGCCAGGAGTTTTTTGCCTCGCCGAACCTGGGCGCGTCCCTGCCCGCGACCATTTGGGCGTATACGTAGGGTTCAAGGCGGCGCAGTTTGCTGTCATCCTCGCGATAGGCCGGACAGATCATTTTATACGTCTCAAAAGCGCGGCCTCCCCGTCCAAGCATGGTTTCAGCGATAGTAACCCAGGGATTGTTATGGCAGAAGATGCCGGCGTTCTCCTTATAGCCGGGCGGGTAAGAGGAAATCTCTCCCAGTTCAAGGTGATATTCCCTGTAAGCCGGCTGCTGCAGCACGATCCCATAAGGGGTATCAAGGTGTTCTTTTACAGAGTCAAGCGCTTTTTTGGCGCGTCCGTCCTGGAGCCCTATACCGGCCATTACCGCAAAGCCGTTTGATTCGATAAAAATTTTTCCGTCCTCACATTCGCTGCTGCCTATCTTTTTACCGTGCGCGTCATAGGCGCGCAGGAACCAGTTACCATCCCAGCCGTGCTTGTTTACTGCATCGATCATGGAAGCAACGGCTTTCTCCGCACGGCTGGCTTCTTCAGCACGGCCTGTGCGCCGGCAAATCTCGACATAATCAGGACCCGCAAAAACGAAAATCGCGGCAATCAATACTGATTCGGCAACGCCGCTTTCAAAATTGGCTGTGGTCTGGAAAGATTCGCCGGGAACGGCGGAAAAGCAGTTAAGGTTAAGGCAGTCATTCCAGTCCGCGCGGCCTATGAGCGGAAGGCCGTGGGGGCCGGTATGCGTTATGGTGTAATCAAAGGAACGCTTAAGGTGAATAAAGAGCGAATCGGCAAGTTCCTCGTTATTGTCAAAGGGGACTTTTTCTTCGAGTATGCTGTAATCGCCGGTCTCCTTGATGTATGCCGCAGCGCCGCAGATAAGCCATAGCGGATCGTCATTAAAGCCGGAACCAACCTCGTTATTGCCGCGCCTGGTCAGGGGCTGGTACTGATGGTAGGCGCTGCCGTCCGGAAACTGGGTGGCCGCAATATCCAGAATGCGGGCGCGGGCGCGCTCCGGCACAAGATGAACAAAACCCAAAAGGTCCTGGTTTGAATCGCGGAAGCCCATGCCCCGTCCTATGCCCGATTCAAAATAAGACGCGCTGCGCGACATGTTAAACGTAACCATGCACTGATACTGGTTCCACACGCCCGCCATGCGCGCCATTTTTTTGTCTTCCGCATCCACGGTAAAGCGGCCCAAAAGATCATCCCAATACCTGTTTAAGTCATTAAGCGCTTTGTCCGCTGCTTCCGGTGCGGAGTATTTTTTAAGCAGTAAGTCAGCAGGGGCTTTGTTGATTACACCCGGCACACCGTGTGCAGCGCGCTTTTCCCATTTCTGGTTATCCGGATTTTCGCAATAAGCAAGAACAAACACAAATGTCTTTGATTCGCCGGGGGCAAGCTGTGCCTTGATATGATGCGAACCGATTGGCGCCCAGCCCGAGGCCATGGAATTGCCCGCTTTGCCTGCGAATACCGCGTCCGGAGAGTCAAAGCCATTATAAAGACCCAGAAAAGATTCCCTGTCAGTATCAAAACCTTCGATGGGAACATTAACCGCCCACACGGCGTAATGGTTACGGCGCTCGCGGTATTCGGTTTTGTGATATATGGCCGAGCCGTGTACTTCAACTTCACCAATACTGAAATTGCGCTGAAAATTGGTCATGTCGTCATTGGCATTCCAGAGACAGAACTCTATAAAAGAAAATATATCAATGGATTTATCCTTTTCAGATTCATTGGTCAGGGTTATCTTGTGAACCTCGCAGGTGTCTTCAAGCGGTACAAATGAAACCTGTGTAAATGCAAGGCCGTTTCGTGCAGAAGAAATGCGCGAATAACCCATGCCGTGCCGGCACTCGTAGCGGTCAAGCGAGGACTTCATGGGCTTCCAGGAAGGCGTCCAGATATCCGCGGATTGCAAATCCGCGGACTGCGCCGGGTTATCCCGCAGATAAAAATAACGCCCGCCGGAATCCACAGGAACATTATTGTAACGGTAACGTGTCAGGCGTAACATTCGCGCATCGCGGTAAAAGCAATAACCGCCCGATGTATTGGAAAAAAGTCCGTAAAAATCCCCGCAGCCCAGATAATTGATCCAGGGCCAGGGCGTATCAGGACGGGTAATTACATACTCCCGCGCATCATCATCAAAATAACCGTATTGCATAAATAACCTCATTAAGATAATTATAACATGGAAAAAGGAAAATATTAAGGAAAATATTATGGATGATTTTCAGGAATTCCGTGAGAAAATGGCTGAAACACAGCTTATAACACGGGGCATTAAATCCGAAAAAGTCCTTGACGCCATGCGCAAAGTGCCACGCCACCTTTTTGTCCCCAAAGACATGGAAAGTTACGCCTACGATGATTCACCCCTTTCAATAGGGCTTGGGCAGACAATTTCGCAGCCCTATATAGTTGCGTATATGACAGAACAGCTTGAACCGGAGCCCGGAATGAAAATTCTTGAAATAGGAACAGGCTCCGGGTATCAGGCTGCCATTCTTGCGCATCTGGAATGTAAAGTCTATACGATTGAAACACGCGAAGATCTTTATAAAAGGGCGGAAAAAATTCTAAAAGAAATTTATCCTGATAATATTAATGTTAAACACGGTAACGGCTTTACGGGCTGGCCCGAAGAAGCGCCTTTTGACGCTGTTATTGTTACTGCCGCGCCGGACAGAATACCGGAAAAGCTGATTGAACAGTTAAAGGACAGAGGCAAGATGATCATACCTGTGGGGAAAGTTCATTCGGTACAGTACCTTAAACTCATCACCAAAAAAGATTACGGAATAATCGAAAATGACCTGCTTCCGGTAAGATTTGTCCCAATGGTGGAATAAGCGGCTGCCCGTACTTCCCGGACAAGCCCCAAGTCCATTATTTTGATGATATAAAAACCTTGCTGCCCGGCTTTACTGACTCGGTAATCCACACGCTGCTTCCTATTACAGAGCACTTTCCTATTACGGTTTTGCCTCCAAGGATTGTAGCGTTAGCGTAAATCGTAACATCGTCTTCGATGGTGGGATGGCGTTTTTTGCCGGCCTTTTCCTTGCTTACGGAAAGAGCGCCAAGGGTAACGCCCTGGTAAAGTTTTACATTTTTTCCGATTGCTGCGGTTTCGCCAATTACAACACCGGTACCGTGATCAATAAAAAAGGATTCGCCTATGTCGGCTCCGGGGTGTATGTCAATTCCGGTACGGCTATGGATAATTTCACTCATCATCCTGGGAATTAAAGGTACCTGCCGCGACCAAAAAAAGTGGGCTATACGGTGGGCTGTAATGGCCCTGAACCCTGGATAGGACAGAATAACTTCATCGGAGTTGGAGGCGGCAGGATCGCCGCGGAACGCGGCTTCAAGGTCCATGGCAAGAAAACTCCTGATATTCGGCAGCTCCTCGAAAAATTCATCAACCACAATTTCGGCTGCCGCGTGGCTGCCGCTTTGGGCATTGTCTGGTTCCGCATCGTTCCCGGCATTTTCGCGGCCCAAACGCAGGGCAAAGCTGATGCTCTTTTCCACTTCGCGGATCAATTCACGCGCAAGGCGGTTGATCCTTTCGCCGGTAATAAGTTTAAGGTTATTGTTATCCAGTTCTGTCTGCTCCCTGTAGCCGGGAAAAAGCACTTCATTAAGACAGCAGAGTATTTCGTCAATGCTCTCCCAGTTGGGAAGATTATTTCCCCTGGTATAATTGACAAGTCCGTATTCTTCATAGGACTTTATCAAATGCTCAATGCTTCTTTCCAGTTTACGCATAATTTTTCTCCTTGGTATTTGCATCGTTCATTGACAGGCCTTTATCAATTAAATCCGAAATGTCATTACTCCCCTTAAAACGGAGGACATTGACCATAAATATATTCAGCTTGTTTACAATATTGGGCGGAAGCAGGTTTCCGTCAACTTCTACAGACAGCACAGGAAAATTACGTTCCCTTGCCCAGGGCGTAAAGAGTCCTTCGATAACGCGGCCGATCAGGCAGGCAAAGGGGGCGATGTTCACAATGCCCGAATAACCCGCTTCCATTGCCGCTGCAGCAGAACCTGACGAAACCGCAATCTCGGAGTTAAGTTCAAGGTTTACAAAATGTTCCTGGCTGTACTTCATTATTACGCGCATATCATGCGGAGTTTCAGGAATCAGCCCTGTGGGTTTCAGTATTGAAAGAACTTTCTTTTCAACGGATTTTTTCCACCATCGTTCAATATTCAGTTTTTGCAAATCACGCCAGGGTTTTGAAAAAAGGCGCTTGCCGGGTTTCTGCAGATTGATGAGTTTTTTGAGCGCGTACTCCCTTACAAAGTCAAGATAATGTATCCATTCTGAAATGCCCGCTACCTTTACAACAATGCCGCGCTCTGACATCAGCTCTGTAAGCTCTCCCACGGCAAAATCATCGCGCCTGACATAAATCTCTCCCACAACAAGCACGCGCGGGCAGTCCGCGACTTTTTTCTTTAGGGGGATTTTTTTAACATCAAACGCAACTTGTTTTAATTCTTTCCAGATATGTTTAGGCTTATGCTCGACTGTATGCATCAGGCGGCGCCAGGATTTTTCGAATTCCCCAATGGCTTCGGCTGGTTTTATTGCCGTTGTCAAAAGAGAGTTCTGAATATCCTTAAGATAATCCGAAAGCACAAGACCTTTCCACATTTCCATGGCGAAGTTCTGCCCTACTTCGGTATAGGAATTATCCGCAGAAAGAATCATCACAACAACATTTTCAAGACGCATGTCGCGGAAAAGATTTTCGTAATAAACAAAATACTGGCCGGTTCTGCAAGGCCCTGTTGTTATGGGTACAAATAAAAGGTAAAGTTCATCCTTGCGGTATTTTTCGCTCCATATAAACTGAAACGCGCTCCCCAGAACCAGATGGCTTGGCACACATTCCTTGCCCGAAGCATGGGCGCGCGCAATCTGCACTGTTTTACTGGTCGCAACAGGCATGGCCTGGGCATTAATGCCAAGGCTTCGCAGGGCAGCGCCCGAATACTCGGCGGAAATCGCGCCCATGTTTGAAAGAAGAAGTTTAACCCGCTTGTTGTTTTTTATATTTACTTTTTCGCCGGTCTTTGAATTATCAAGTCTTAAGGCTGCGTCAGCTTCTGTGGTTTGCGGATCATAAACAAACTTCCAGCCATTGTCATAACGGTCTTCCCTAAGCCCGGCTTTTTTTGCCCTGTAACCGTCAATGATGTCAAGGAATGCTTCAACGCGGGTGTCAATGCCGGCATCCGCGGAATGTGAATCCAGTTCCAGCACAAGGAAGGGCTTTTGTCCCATTATCCATTTTACATAATGAAGGATGAAGGAATCCGGCGCGCAGGAAAAATTCGAGATAAACGTAATGTAAATATTATCTTCATTTTTAAGAAGGCTTGAAGATTTGACATCCTGCTGGCCGTAATACCAGTACATGTTCGGGAATATTGCTTCATCCTCAAACGGCAGTATGTCAAACGGCACTATCGAATAACCGCGGCTTGTAAACTTCCGCGGTATGCCCATATTGGCTTCCGCGGTAAACGCATTGTAGGGACGTCCCAAAACCGCAATAACAGGCCGGTCCTGGCCGCGCGCTTCTTCAAGCGCTTCCTTTCCAAGTTTCCTGGCTGCGGCAAAATACTCGTTCTGTTTTTCCAGCGCTTTGGCAAAAGCCGTCTTTATTTCTTCTTCGCTTACGCCAAGTTTTTCCTTCAATGAACAGAAAAGTTCCAGCGCCTTTTCTTCCCCGAACTTAAAACTTACAACTAACGGCAGCCATTTTTTCCTGTCAACATCGGGAAAAGCCTTTTCGATATAATATGGAAGCGCCTGTGTTATGGGACAGAAATTAGCGTGGACATCATCCTCGTAACTGGGCATATCGCGGAAGTGGGGAAGCAGAATATAGTCCGCGCCCTTGTTAAGGCAATCCTCGACAGCGCCGTGCGCAATCTCGGCCGGAAAACAATAGGCTGACTCTGCCCTGGCAATGCCTTCGTGGACAACCTCGTCCGAGAGAAAAGTCTTAATGCCAAGCTCGTGGAAAAACCAGCTGTAAAGCGGATAAAGCGAGTGAACAGAAAGCGCTCTGGGGATACCGACTGTAAATTGAGAATTTGGAGAGGAGAATTGAGAGTTGGGGGCGGCGAATTCTTCGAATAACAATTTCTGGCGTTTCTCCACATAATCGAAGACCTGTACATCCTTTACTTTTTTTCTCAAATTGGTGTATTTATTGCATCTACCGCCGAACATATACTTGCGCCCGCTGACATTCAATACTTGAATCGGGCAGAGGTTCTCGCAGCTCTTGCAGACAAAAACGCTTTCATAGCCGATTTCCCGTGCCAGAAGATCGTCTATAATTACCGGACGTTCTTCAAGAAGGCCGTCAAGGTGTTTGCGTTTGGCAAGCAAGGCCACCCCAAAACAACCCATAAGTTCGGGGGAAGGCGGAACAAGAATTTCCTTTGACAGCATCATGGCAAAAGCAAGAGGGACAGCCGGATTTTTTGCCACTCCGCCCTGGAGAAAAATTTTTCCGCCTATGGTGCGGTTTCCGACGACCCGGTTCAGGTAATTGGCAACGATCGAACAGACTATGCCGGCTGTTATGTCCTCGCGGGTGGCTCCCTGCTGGACTGCCTTGCGTATATCGCTGTTGATAAAGGCCGAACAATGTTCGCCGAACTTGAGGGGAGCGTTTGCGTTAAGCGCAATGGGGCCGATATCTTCGGCATTATGAATCGAAAGATCGCCTGCCGCGCTTTCTTCAAGAAAGGAGCCTGTTCCGGCAGAGCAGGCTTCGTTCATCGCATAATCTATGGGCACGCCGTTTTTAAGGAGTACGTATTTGGCGTCCTGTCCGCCAATCTCAAAAATGGTTTCCACTTCCGGATCAAAATAAGCTGTTCCGGCTGCGTGGGCAATAATCTCGTTATAGACACCCGGTGTTTCGAGGTACACGCCAAGAATTTCGCGGCTTGATCCTGTAACGGACACAAGGCGTATGTCGATCTTTTTAGCGCCCGTATCCGCAATAACTTTCTCCTGAATTATCGAAAGACATTCCTTAAGGGCCTTTACAGGATCGCCGTGGGTTCTTCCGTAATGGCTTGCCGCGATTTCTTCGGTTTCCATATCCACAAGACAGGCCTTGGTTGTTGTAGAACCGCCGTCCACACCAAGTATGTATTTTGCGCCTGTTTTTGCCCTGACAGGAGGTCTTTCAAATGTTTTTACTTTGGATGTCCATTCATGCAGGGCGCCCAGAGTGTCAAAACGTATAATATTTGTCTTGATAAGTTTTTCAAAAGCAGGAAGCGGGCTGCCGGATTCTTTGGCCAGCACTGCCGCTCCCAGGGCTTCAAAAACAGGAGCTGTTTGGGGAATTATAAATTCAATTTGAGGAGCTTTCGCGCGGATAAAACGTATAATATGCCGGTTAAGTGTAATTCCGCCTATCAGTATAACGCGGCCGGTTTTTACTTTTGCACGCTTAAGAAAATCTATGACCTTGATTGCCATCACGCCGGAAAGCGAAAGTACAATATCGTCCTTTGTTGCCTCGCGCTTGTTAAGGCGGTGGGTACAGTCGCTTTTCATGAAAACCGAACAGCGTGTTGAAAGCGGGTAAACTTTTGCGCTTTCCGGCACTTTGTCTATGTCTTCAAGACTCATGTCCATGCGCGCAAGCTGCTGTTTAAGGAATTCTCCGGTGCCGGAAGCGCATTTATTGCCGGAAAAGTTATTGATAATTTTGCCGCTTGAATCAAGCGAGTAAACAATAAGGTCTTCGCCGCCCATGCTGACAACCGCGTCTGCTTTCAAATCCAGGGCCTTAAGCGCGGCTTCCACGCAGATGGGCTCCAGGGTGCCGGCAGCGTCAAACATAAAACGCCCCTCATTGCCTGTTACCAGCGCCGGAATCCCGCCGGAAATTCCCCCTTCCATAAGGAGCTTCTTGGCTGCTGCTCCAAAATCCCCCTCGTGGGGGACTGACGCGCTCCAGACAGGACAACCGTCCTCTGCCAATACCATTTTAAGGCTTGTAGAACCTATATTAAGACCTAATGACTTCATTATTAGCTATCTTAACCTTTGAAACGAATTGGTTCAATACGATTGGCTGCTGAAGGTACAATCTGACGCTTTTTTAACACAGCGGAATGGATATTTCTTCAATTTGAGGCTTTTTTTTACGCGAAATCAAAGCAAAACAGAAAGTCACTCCCGTATATAGTTTGGAGGTATTTATGAAAAAATTCATTCACAACCTGCGCTCCCTGCTGGATGTTTCGTCGCGGGAAAAGAAACTCAAACAAAATCTCAACGAAAATGCAACACAGGGAGACCCCCTCTGCCTGACAGATGACCTTGTATTCAAGGCCATGCTGACAATGGATACCGAAGATTCACGGGAAGCCCTGCGTTTCCTGGTCAGCGCCTGTACCCGCCGCGAAGTGTCCAGCGTTCGAGTTCTTAACACTGAGCTTAATCCCGCCCGTCTTGATGGAAAACCAATAAGGCTGGATGTCAAAGTCTCTTTCAATGACGGCGAGCTTGCAAATCTGGAAATGCAGGTCAATAAAACAGATGATAATCTTAAAAACAGAGCAGCTTATTACTCCGCCATGCTGCTCTGCGGTCAGGCGGACAGAGGCCAGAATTACAAGGATATTAAAAGGGTGTATCAAATCTTTTTCCTTGATTGTATCCTGTTTCCACAAAGTAAAAAACTTCCCCGCATTTACAGGTTCATGGAGTTTGAAGAACATGATCCTTTAACAGAAGTAGTTGAAATAATTTTTTATGAGTTACCCAAGCTAGAACAGCGGGTAAAGGATTATTTTACAGGGATAGCCGCTTATGAAACCTTGTCAAATGAAGAAAAGTGGTGTATATATCTGAGATACAGGCACAAAGAAGAGGCAAAACCCTTAATTCAGGAATTTATAAAGAAGGAGGAAGGGATTATGCGGGCAGAAAAATCACTTGAAAAAGTCAACCGTAATTTCATGAAATATCTCCGGAACATGGATAGAAAAAAGAATGAATATGAAAAATGGGTTATGCTGGAAGCTGCCCGCAAAGAGGGCCATGCTTTAGGCCATGCTTTAGGTCACGCTCAAGGCCACGCTCAAGGCCATGCTCAAGGCCATGCTTTAGGTCATGCTCAAGGCCGACAAGAAGAAAGGCGGGATATAATCAACCTTCTAAAAAGCGGTAAATCGCCGGATGAGATAATTAGAGAGTATAATAGTTAGATTTTCTTAAAAACATTTCCGGTTTATTTTATAGATAACCTCAATTTTCTTTAACAAAACAATAATTTACATTGAATTAGTAATTAATATAAATTATATTGATAAGTATAGTTAATAATTTTCCAATTTAGGAGGAAAAAATGAAAAAATGGGTTTGTGGACCATGCGGTTATGTTCATACCGGCGATACGCCTCCCGATTCCTGCCCGGTTTGCGGCGCTCCGGCTTCAAAGTTCAGCGAGCAGAAAGCAGGCGCCGGATTTGCCGCAGAGCATGTTGTAGGAATTGCCAAAGGAGCGGACGCTGACATCATAGAGGGACTTAAGGCGAATTTTAACGGCGAATGTACGGAAGTAGGCATGTACCTGGCCATGTCCAGGGCAGCCCACAGGGAAGGATATCCGGAAATAGGCCTTTATTGGGAAAAAGCTGCTTTTGAAGAAGCCGAACACGCAGCCAAATTCGCAGAGCTTCTGGGTGAAGTAGTCACCGACAGCACCAAAAAGAACCTCCAAATGCGCGTTGAAGCCGAACGCGGCGCCTGTGCAGGCAAATTCGACCTTGCCAAGAAGGCCAAGGAATTAAACCTTGACGCCATTCATGATACAGTACACGAAATGGCCAAGGACGAAGCACGGCACTGCTCGGCCTTTGAAGGCTTTTTGGCAAGATATTTTAAGTAAAGAGTGATCTGAATTTATTCTCACGGAGATCACGGCGGCACAGAGGGGAGGAAATTAAAATTTTAATTTCTTTCTCCGTGAACTCTGTGCCGCTGTGAGAGAAAAATGGGAGTAATTCTCTCTGCGTGATAGAATTTTCAGAAATGCTTCTTACTTATTCTGCGGAATATCCGGTATGGTGGCAAAACCTTTTTCCAGGTCCGCATCCGTGGGGATCTGGTCTGTCATGGTTTTGTTGTTATACTGGGTATAAGCGCTAAGATCAAAATAACCTGTTCCGCTTAATCCAAAAAGAATAACCTTTTTCTCCTTTGTTTTTTTGCATTCAAGGGCTTCGTCCATGGCAGCCTTGATTGCGTGGGATGATTCCGGCGCCGGGAGTATGCCCTCCACCTTCATGAACTGGACCGCTGCATCAAAAACATCGGATTGCGCCTCGGACCTGGCTTCAAGATAACCGTCCTTGTAGAGTTTTGACAGGGTGGAGTTCATGCCGTGATAGCGCAGCCCGCCTGCATGGTTGCTTGAAGGAATAAAGCCGTTTCCCAAGGTCATCATTCTGATCAAAGGCGTGGTTTTTCCGGTGTCCCCAAAATCATAGGCAAAACGCCCGCGCGTAAAAGATGGACAGGACGCGGGTTCCACGGCAATGAATCTGGTATTGGATTTACCTGCGATTTTTTCGCCCATAAACGGAGAGATAAGCCCGCCCAGATTTGAACCGCCGCCTGCGCAGCCAATAATAATGTCCGGCTTGATATTATATTTGTCGAACGCGGCCTTTACTTCCTGGCCTATTATGGACTGGTGCAGAACAACATGATTCATAACACTGCCAAGCACATAGCGGCACTTTTCTGTTTTTACAGCCGTCTCTATGGCTTCGGAAATGGCGCAGCCCAGAGAACCGCCTGTGTTGGGGTTTGCCGCAAGAATCGCTTTTCCGCTTTCAGTGGTATCCGAAGGGGAAGGTATCAGCTTGGCGCCGTAGGTTTCAATAAGGTTTTTGCGATAAGGCTTCTGCTCGGAACTTATCTTGACCATGTAAACGGTCAAGCCCAGGCCGTAAAAACCCGCTGCCATGGCCATGGCCGTGCCCCACTGGCCGGCCCCGGTCTCGGTTGTTACCGAAGTAAGCCCGTCATCTTTGGCGTAGAAAGCCTGGGGCCCGGCAGAATTCAGCTTGTGGGAACCTGAAGTATTGCTCCCTTCAAACTTGTAGTAGATTTCCGCCGGTGTATCCAGGTATTTTTCCAGAAAATAAGCCCTGATTAAGGGCGCCGGCCTGTAAGCCAGATAGAATTCCTTTATACCCTCTGGAATTGGAACGAGCCGCGTTGAATTATCAAGTTCCTGCTTGATAACGCCCTTGCAGAATACAGGGTCGAGGTCTGTTTCTGTAACAGGGTTAAGTGTACCTGGATGAAGTATGGGTTCGGGCTTTTCCTTCATATCAGCCTGAAGGTTATACCAAAATCTGGGTATCTCATCTTCTGAAAGGTAAAGTCTGGTTGGGATTTTTGCTGCCATTTTGGCCTCCTTTAATTTTTGTTTCTATTAATAGAAACGTTT
>Ga0099364_10008881_pt1 | contig 14052 bp, 11 predicted proteins | sample TergutTh196P3_FD_73070 | JGI IMG/M metagenome (GOLD analysis project Ga0099364, IMG submission 73070) | Microcerotermes parvus P3 segment gut microbial communities from Pointe-Noire, Republic of the Congo - Th196 P3 | ecosystem: Host-associated > Arthropoda: Insects > Digestive system > Gut ...
TGATTAGTGGTTAGTGGTTAGTGATTAGTGGTTAGTGGTTAGTGGTTAGTGGTTAGTGGTTAGTGGTTAGTGGTTAGTGATTAGTGGTTAGTGGTTAGTGGTTAGTGGTTAATAACTCATTTACTTATTTATTTACTCATTCCCTCATTTATAATAATGTGGACGACCGCAAGGGTGCGCCCCTACACTTATTCACTTATTTATAATAATGTGGACGACCGCAAGGGTGCGCCCCTACACTTATTCACTCATTCACTCATTTACTTATTCCCTCATTTATAATAATGTGGACGACCGCAAGGGTGCGCCCCTACACTTATTCACTCATTCACTTTTTTCAATCTAACATTACAAAACCAGCCCAATAATAAGGATTAATATATTTTTCACGTACTTGTTTTTGTGCTTTTGTAAAGGCTTCTTTAATAGTTGCTTTATCTGTAAGCCAATTTTGATAAAAAAAAGTCATCAAATCAGCGGTAGCGTTGTCGGGTACTTTCCAAAGGCTCATAATAATAGTTTCAACTCCTGCAAGTTTAAAGGCTCTTTGTAACCCGAACACACCTTCGGCAGTTTTTGCTTCGCCGAGTCCTGTTTCACATGCCGACAGAACTACTAATTTTGTATTTACAAGGTTCATTTGAGCAATTTCGTCAGCGGTAAGGATGCCGTCTTCTGCTCCTTCGGGGAGTTCTGCGCCAGTCCAGGCACGATTTGAATCTGTAAACATCAACCCTGACCGTAAAAGCCTATTTTTGAATGCTTTACTGCTACGACCATCGCCGCCGAGCAAATTTGATAAATCATTACTGTTTTGTTCTTCAATATCGTCCAAAAAGAAACCATGCGTAGAAATATGAATGATGCCTGTTTCTGTTCCGCTTAATTGTTTAAACGTTTCTTCGCTGCCCGCAGAATATAAATACAGATGGCTATCAATTTGATTTTCATTTAAATATGTCGCTATTAATTCGGCTTCTTTTTCTGTTCCGGGTAGAAATTTCTGTCTAATTCCAAAGCCGCGCTCGGAGGTATTTGAAAATTGAGAATTGAGAATTGAGAATTGAGAAAAAGGAGAGGAAGTTTTGTTGTCATAGTTTTCGGGTTCGTAAAAGAGTCCACCGTAAATGGCAGCATTACCTTTGGGCAAACTACCTGCAACTTCCTTTTTAAGACGTAATATTTCACGAGTGCTGGTTAATAATTGTAAATCATATTGGTCAGATAATAATAATTCAGAAGTTTCTTTGTGTGCCTTTATGCCATCACTTTGTGTGCCTTTGTAGTTAAAGAAAACAGGCACCGCCGCAAAAGAAATCTGATGCAACATTCCCGATGGAGAATAATATACAGTTCGAATGCCTTCTAACTCTTTTTCTAACGGTTTCCAAATAAGGTTATAGAGGCTTGCACCTTTGTCAGAATAGAGTTGCTGTGTAAATTCAATATCTGATAATCCTTTTTCGCGTTTTGCTAACTCTAACAAATCACTTTCTTTGAAAAGTGGTATCCATAAAGGTTTGTCGGTATCTTTTTTTAGTAACAGTGCGCAATATAAAATTGTATCTGTAAAAGTATCATTGTCGTCAAGCAGCCTGAAATGAACAAATTCAATTGCAACTTCATCCTTTTGTAAAATGTCGCGAATATTATTCCACTTAACTTCTTGGTTAAAATCCTTATATTCAGCAGATTTTTGTGTTAAAGATTTGTCTAAATTGTCAACTGTTGTTTCTAAAATTGAAATCATCTCTAGATCTGGATTTTCCTGCTGTTTCAGTGCGTTTAATGACAATCGGTTACTTTTCAAAAAATCATATTGTTCGATTAAATTTTCGTCGCCCGAAGAGTAAATAACGTCTCTAATTTTGTTTGTTGTTCGAAGCAGTAAACCTTTAGTAAAAAGAGTGTTATTGTATGCGTGGGCGGTTATAATATTTGACGGATTTGCAAAAGTGATAGAAAAAGTTATTTCAAAATTATCTTTGTATTTGTTCCAAAATAGTTCTCTTTGCCGTTCTGAAAGGAAAACGAAGTTATTTTCAACTAAATTAGCAGTAATTTGGTCGGTTTCAATTTTTAATGTTTCTGTTTCAGTGAAATTTTTTGTAAAAAAGTTCAAAGCAGCGAGATTGTTTAAAGAAGTGAGATAGTCGGGGTGTTCTTTTCCTGATCTTTTTTCTCTGATATTTATTGCTTCTAAATAGTTTTCTTTTGCTTTATCAAACTCGTTCATTTTGAAATAGAGAATTCCCAGATTGTGCAAAGAATTAGCATAATTAAGGTGTTCTTTACCCCAAACGGCTTCATCTATATTTTTTGCTTCTAAAAAAAATGTTTCGGCTTTATCAAAATCTCCTTTGCGCATGTACAAAATACCCAAACCATATAACGAATTTGCATTGTAGTGGTGGTCTTTTCCATGAATTTTTTCAAAAATTTCTTTTGTTTCTAATAAATAATTTTCAGCTTCAGAAAAATCACCAATTTCTATATACAAAGCGGCCAAATTGTTTAAATGAACGGCATAGTCATTGTGTTCTTTACCTAAAACTTTTTCTCTGATTTGTTTTGCTTCCAAAATAAACGATATAGCTTTCGGCAAATCACCTAAATCTAGGTATAAATTCCCCAAATTATGTAAAGAACTAGCATAAAGAACATGTTCTTTTCCTAAGACTTTTTCTCTAACAACTTTTGCTTCTGTGAAGTATTTTTCGGCTTTAGAATAATCTCCCATTTCTCTGTATAAAATTCCCAAATTGTTTAAAGAAATAGCAAAATCGGGGTGTTCATTTCCAAAAAAATTTTCTTTGATTTCTTTTGTTTCTAAAAGGTATTGTTCTGCTTTATCAAAGTCGCCAATAATTCTGTGCAAAGTACCCAAATTCTCTAATAATGCAGCATAGATGGGATGCTCTTTACCAAAAATCTTTTCTTGAATAGTTTTTGCTTCAGTCCAATATTTTTCGGAATTTGAATAATCTCCTTTACTATAGTAGACAATTCCCAGATTGTTTAAAGATCTTGCATACTCGAAATGTTCTTTTCCTAAGACCTTTTCGTTGATATTTTTTGCTTCTAACCAATATATTTCTGCTTTTGAATAATCTCCCAAAATATTATATAAAACACCCAAATTGTTTAAAGAGCGGGTATAGTCGGGGTGTTCTTTACCAAAAACTTTTTCTCTGATTTCTTTTGCTCCTAACAAATACATTTCAACTTTTGAATAATCTCCTTTATGAACGTAAAGAATTCCTAAGCTGTTTAAAGAGCGTGCGTAGTCGGGATGTTCTTTTCCGAGAACTTTTTCTCTGATTTCTTTTGCTTCTAACAAAAAGTTTTCAGCATTTTCGTAATTTGCTAAGTCATCGTATAACTCTCCCAAACTGTTCAAAATAGAGGCATACTCTTCTGTCTCTTTATTTTCTGAAAATGAAAGTGCTTTTAACAGGTACTCTTCCGCTTCAGAATGTTTTCTTAATTGTAATTTTGTTTGTCCAAACAATGTAAAAAAAGATGCCTTAGTTTCAGTATCGGCATTTTCAAACTTTTTTTCATTTTTTGTCAAAAGTTCAAGCAACTGCGAAAATTGGCTTTCAACGTACAATTTTTTCCCTTGTGTGATGATTGAGTTGAGCTCATTTCCTTGTAAAAAGACGATGTTGCAAAAACAAAATATTAGTATAAATAATGCTTTTTTTATCATAAAATTTCAATAATTTAAAATAGTTACCAGTAAATTTTTAATTAAAAACGGGTGCAAAAATAGTAAAAATATTTTAATAATCAAAGAAGAAATTTTCATTAATAAAAATATTGAACATACAAGCAAAAAAAAAGTTTTTGTTATTAAATTCAGAACTCCAGACTTGTCGCAAAATCGATTGTCGCATTTTTGGGACTTAAGAACCTAATTCACCAAACAATCTATTTCAGAGTTCTTTTACTTTTGGAATTTAACTGACATCATTTTTAAAATGTGGACATCTTTATTTCGCTCATTTACTCATTTACTATAATAAAAATTGTCGGTTTTTTATTAAGGTCGGGAGGGCACAATTTCCACTCTTTGATGGTTTTTGTTTGAATAAATTCATCGGGTAGAGTGATATTTCGGGCTATTGTCAAAGTGGTTGTTGGGTTACATAATTTCAATAAATCATCCAACAGAGTCATATTTCTGTATGGTGTTTCAATAAAAATTTGTGCCTGTTTTTCAACACGGGAACGGTTTTCGTAATGTTTTATCGATTTTATTCTCTCATCACGCTTAATTGGCAAATAACCGTTAAACGCAAAATTTTGTAGATTGATACCCGATGACATAAAGGCAAGAATAATTGAAGATGGTCCCGTCAAAGGCACAACTCTGATACCTTTTGCGTGTGCCATTCCAACAATTTGGGCACCAGGATCGGCAATTGCAGGACAACCTGCTTCTGACAAAATCCCTACATCATATCCAGATAACAAAGGTTTTAACATATCAGAAACCTCATCAGCGGTTGTATGTTTATTTAAAATATAAAAATGTAAAACATCAATATTTATGTTTTTATCCAACAATTTCAAATATCTGCGAGCAGTCCTAATATCTTCTACAATAAAATAACGTAAAGTAACTGCTTTGGAAGCAACATTTTGAGGAATTGTCCATTGGGTTTCAGAGGAACCGAGGGTGTTAGGTATTAAGTAAAGTGTTCCGTGCATAAATTTAAAATTTCAGTTATATTTTTATCCAAAAAATTATCTACAAAATTTTGTTGTAGGTTATCATTTTCATTAATAGAGAATTGCATAAAGTTGAAGGTCGCAATTTTTGATTGTTTAACAAAAAAATGATTTTTTACAACAGTTTTTTCAGCAATATATTCCTGTTCGGTTTGACCTGGCGTGGGTACTAAAATTGCGTTCTTTTTCAAAAACCATAAATCCATTATTGTTGTATATCCTGCCCGTGAAACAACAATTGGCGTGTTTTTTATGTAGTGTGCCAAAGAAAAAGTATCTAAATGCGGCAAAATTTCAATATTTTCTAAATTTTCAGATTCCGATTTTTTTTTCAATGTTCCGCTTACTATCAAACATTTAATGGGTATTTCAGAAAAATTAGCAATCAGCTTTTGCTGGAAAAGAGTCCGCTGCGGCTCAGGACCAGATATTATTACCAAAAGATCATATTTTTTTAATTTAATATCACTTTCTGCCTTATAAAAATTGTCCATAAATCGCGATATTGGTCCTATCAGTTTAGCATTTCGAGGAAGTGGAAATTTATGCACAAGGTCTCCGGATAGTGTGAATGGCAAAGGATTATCGGGAATCCAACACAAATCAAATTTTGAAACAAGATACTTTATCAATCTGTTTGATGATTTTTCTAAAAATTTGAGATTGGATGGCATTTTTAACATCAATTGATGTGTAATTATGATACTTTTGATATTCGGATGCCTTACTCCGTAGCGATTATCCGAAACTATCAAAACAGGGTTAAACTTTTTTACAAGTTTTGCAGTAAATTTTTTTTCACGATATAACGAAAAAAGAGCTCTTGGTAATTGGCTTAACAACTTTAATGTCTGACTATTACCCTTCGAATAAAAGACTTTAAAATCAGGGAAAAAATCAGTCTCAATTGTAGGAAATTCGTAACGAATAAAATCAATAACAGGCAGGGCACCCGCAACTACAACTCGAAAATTCTTTTCTTTAAACCTTCGAATTATTGGAACATCCCTTGAAATGTGTCCCAACCCCCAATTTAAAGGACATACTAATATAGTATTGGAAATACTCAATTTTCAATTTAATAAGTTACTTGTACTTCAATATCATTTTTTTTCAATTTTTCTGCAATTTGGTCCATTTGTTGGGGCGCTATTTTTTCGAGAGTTTCTACGGGTGTATCTCGTGCAAGCGTATAAAGCATAACAAAACGTGGCGAAACTTTTTTGTATAAATTTATCAATGCATCTACCTCAGTTTCAGTGGTGTTATCAATATGAAAACGATTAATATTTCCTTTTAATAAAAGGGTTTGAAGAATAACTTTGCCCGAAAAATTTTTTAAAAAATAGAGTGTTCTTTCTAATTCGAAAAAAGAGCAAGGACTATTCAAAATATAAATAGTTTCAGGAATAGCCGAATCAATTTTTTGAATATTGTAATCAACTTTTTGTAATGCAGCAAAAACATTAGGGATATCAATCCTTGTACCATTTGACAAAACTGCAACACGAGCAGAAGGATATATCGCGTCTCGTAAACGAATTGTTTCATCGATTATATGTGCAAAACTCGGATGCAGAGTTGGTTCGCCGTTGCCCGCAAATGTTATGAAATCAAGTTTTTCTCCTTTTTCTGATATATCTTTTAGCTTTTGTTCCAAACATTTTACAACTTCGCTTATATCAGGAAAATTTTCTACAATAGTTTTTTTTGGGCTATTGAAACCGCATTCACAATATGCACAATTAAAAGAACATATTTTTCGGTTTCTGGGTAAAAGATTGACCCCCAAGGAAGTACCCAACCGACGACTCTGTACAGGTCCAACAATAATATCTTTGAATAAAAAGGTTGCCATAATTAATTTCTATTTAAATTTTTTTGCAAAAATAGATATTTTTTTTTATAATTCCAAAAAAAATAAATAATAATTTATGAACAACAAAGCAATAAAAAATTAGCTATTTTTCAGAAAAAGGCATCAAAATATAATCTAAAAAATAAAAATTTTTACAAAAAATATGTTTCTTATAAAAAAAGTTTTTACCTTTGCACCAAATTTTTATGATGGAATTCACTGCAAAACAAATAGCAGACTTAATAAACGGTATTGTAGAAGGTAATCCGAATGCTTATGCGAATGATTTTTCAAAAATTGACGAAAGCGTTCCCGGAACCCTTACCTTTTTATCAAATCCCAAATATGCAAAATATATATATTCGTCAAAAGCATCTATAATTATTGTGAATAAAGATTTTGTTCCCGACCATAAAATCGAGGCAACCTTAGTACGTGTTGATGATGCTTATTCTGCATTGGCAAAATTGATGCAATTAGTCAAAGATATGCAGCCCATAAAGAAAGGCATTGAGCAGCCATCTTTTGTCCATAATTCTGTAACCCTGAATGATTCCTTATATATAGGTGCATTTTCTTATATCGGCGAAAATGTTAAAATTGGCAAAAATGTCCAAATTTATCCGCATGTTTACATTGGTTCAGACGTAGAAATAAAAGACAACGTTACGATTTATTCGGGTGCTAAAATTTACAAAGAGTGTAAAATAGGTAATAATTGTATTATCCACTCAGGTGTAGTGATTGGTTCCGATGGATTTGGTTTTGCACCTAATAGTGACGGAAAATATGAAAAAATACCCCAATTAGGCATCGTAATTTTAGAAGATGACGTAGAAATAGGTGCCAACACAACTATTGACCGTGCCACAATGGGCGCAACAATCATACGCAGAGGCGTAAAATTAGATAATCTGATTATGATTGCTCATAACGTCGAAGTTGGTGAAAATAGCGTTATGGCAGCGATGACAGGAGTTGCAGGAAGTTCTAAAATAGGAAAAAACGTGATGATGGGTGGACAAGTGGGCGTTTCGGGACATCTGACAATCGCTGACGGCGTGAAAGTTTACGCACAAACAGGAATTGGCAAAAATATTGTAGAAGAAAATTCTGTAATAATGGGAGCACCCGCAATACCCGCAATGCAATTCAACAAATCTTATGTAATTTTCCGTAATTTACCCGATATTAAGAACCGATTAGAAAAATTAGAAAAAATTGTTGCACAACAAAAAAACTAAAACCGATTTAATAATGATAGAAAAACAACATACAATTGGAAGACCGATTTCGTTATCAGGCACTGGGCTACATACAGGAGTAAATGTAACTCTGACGCTTAATCCTGCTGAAGAAAATTTTGGTTATCGTTTTAAAAGAGTTGACATACCCGGTGAACCGACAATAAAAGCATTAGTCGATAATGTTGTTTTTACACAGCGAGGAACAGTTTTACAAGAAAACGACGTTAAAGTTAGCACTACAGAGCATTGTCTTGCCGCATTGAGAGGAATGGGAGTTGACAACTGCCTTATTGAAATTAACGGTCCCGAAACACCCGTATTAGAAGGAAGCGCAAAATTTTTCACCGATGCAATTTTAGAAGCAGGAATAATCGAACAAAACGCTGATAGAGAATATTTTGAAATACGCGAAAAATTAATGGTAGAAGACCCCGAAACAGGAAGTTACGTCATTGCACTACCCGATAATAATTTTTCACTACAAGTAATGATTTCATTCGATAAATCGTTATTACTTACAAACCAATTTGCTACATTCGAGTTCCCCAGCGATTTCCATAAAGAACTTGCTCCATGCAGAACTTTTGTTTTTTTGCATGAATTAGAAACATTGTTGAATAACAACCTCATCAAAGGCGGAAGTTTAGAAAATGCAATAATAATAATGGATAAACCCGCTACACAGTCCGAATTAGACCGCTTAGCAGGTCTTTTTAAGATGCCAACTGTTGAAGTCAAACCAACAGGAATATTAAATAATATAGAACTTCATTTCAATAACGAACCAGCACGACACAAATTATTAGACCTAATTGGAGACCTAACATTAGCAGGATGTCCAATCAAAGGACGCATAATAGCTTATAAACCCGGACATAAAATCAATACAGAGTTCACAAAAATTTTGCGCAAAGAGATACGAAAAAGGCAATTAAAAATAGACGCACCTCATTATGACCCGAACAAAATTCCGGTCTTCGATATCAAACAAATTAGTGCAATATTGCCACACCGACCGCCATTTTTGTTAGTTGATAAAATTATTGACCTTCAAGAAAAAACAATAGTGGGAGTGAAAAATATAACGATGAACGAGCCTTTTTTTGTAGGACATTTTCCCGGAGAACCCGTTATGCCCGGAGTCCTGTTAGTTGAAACAATGGCACAAATTGGCGGCATATTAGTTTTAAGCAAATTAGAAGAAGCACACAGATATAGCACATATTTTCTTAAAATAGACAACATTAAGTTCCGACAAAAAGTAGTTCCCGGCGACACAGTAATTTTTAAATTAGAACTGTTAACAGAAATACGTCGCGGGGTCGCAAATATGAAAGGTTTAGGATTTGTCGGAGGCAATATCGTAGTTGAAGGAGAATTTATGGCACAAATACTTAAAAATAAATAATTTATAATAATGAAGCAATCGCTTGTATCAATACATCCCGAGGCAAAAATTGCATCAAATGTTGTAATCGGACCGTTCACGACAATAGAGCGAAATGTTATAATTGGCGAAGGAACACGAATAGGCTCGAATGTAACAATATTAGAAGGAAGCCGCATTGGCAAAGGATGTAATATTTTTCCCGGAGCAGTAATTGGCGCAATTCCGCAGGATTTAAAGTTCGTCGGAGAAGAAACAACAGTAGTAATAGGAAATAACACAACAATCCGTGAGTGCGTTACAGTAAATCGCGGAACAAAATCAAAAGGAAGTACAATAATCGGAAACAACTCACTATTAATGGCTTATGTCCATATTGCACATGACTGCATCATCGGCGACCACGTAATAATGGCAAACGGCGTACAAATTGCTGGCGAAGTTACTATTGACGATTGGGCTATTATCAGCGGATTATGTGCAATTCATCAGTTCGTAAGAATTGGTGCTCATGTTATGTTAAGCGGCGGTTCAATGGTTCCGAAAGATGTTCCTCCATTTATCAAAGCCGCACGAGACCCACTTTCTTACGCAGGCGTAAATTCCATCGGACTTAGAAGACGAAACTTTTCCAACGAACAAATTTGCGAAATCCAAAATTGTTACAGAGTTTTATTTCAATCGAATTTTAATAATTCCGAAGCATTAGCCCGAATAGAAGCCGAACTGCCCGCATCAAAAGAAAGAGATGAAATAATTCTTTTCGTGAAAAATTCAGATAGAGGAATAATAAAAGGATATAACCGAATTTCTGAGCATAAAGAAGAATAAAAAAAAATATTTTTTATTAAAAATGTATTGTTAAAAAAAAACATTTATCTTTGCATAATTTTTTAAACAATTTTGGCAGGAAAATTTTTTATAAAGAATTGAATTATAAGTGTTTATAAAATAGAGTATAAAAATTAAGAAAAAAAAAGTGAAATTTTTTTATATAAAAATTCGATTTATGGTTGTGAACTGATAAAATTATATTATCTTTGCACAATTATTGTTGAAATATTTCAAGAACAAATAAATTTATTTAACATTATGAAAAGAACAAGTATCAGAATTATTGCTTGTCTAGCGATTGCGGTAGCAATCAGCGCATGTTCCGGTCTCAATAAAATGAAAAAGAATGCACCGGACGTAAGTTACACCGTTACCCCAGAGGTTCTTGAAACTCATGGCGGTAAAGTAGATGTAGATATCAATGTACGTATTCCAGGCGGTTATTTCGATAAAAAAGCCGTTATGGAAGCAACTCCCGTATTAGTTTACGAAGGAGGAGAAACTGCTTTTCCAAGCTACACAGTACAAGGGGAAAGTGTAAAAGGAAATGCTCAAACCATTAAAAAAGCATCAGGAGGACAAGTTACATACAAGAACACAGTTCCTTACGATGAAGGTATGAGAATTTCTGACTTGGTAGTTAGGGTTAAAGCAACAAGAGGCTCAAGCGAAGTGGTTTTTGAGGACATTAAAATTGCTGAAGGAATTATTGCTACTTCAGCATTGATTTCAGCAAAAGGTATTGAAGGAAATATTGGAAAAAATAATTTCCAAAGAATTACTCCTTTATCACAAAGTGCTGAAATTTTGTTCCTTATCCAACAAGCCGCTCTTAGAAACACTGAGCTATCAAAAGAAGATGTTGTAGCGTTGAACGAGTTTATCAAAACTGCTGAAACATCTGAAAATCAAGTGTTCAAAGGTATTGAAATTTCAGGTTATGCATCACCTGAAGGTCCAACTGACCTGAACACACGACTTGCATCACAACGTGAAAGTGCTGCCAAAGGAGTAATTGACAACGAACTAAAGAAAAACAAAGTCGACACTTCCGACCCAAATTTCTTTAACCTGAAAAATACTCCTGAAGACTGGGACGGTTTCCGTGTTCTTATGGAACAAAGCAACATTCAGGACAAAGATTTAATCCTTCGAGTCCTTTCAATGTACACCGACCCTGACGTTCGCGAACGTGAAATCAAGAACATGTCTGGCACATATAAAGTGCTTGCAGACGAAATTCTTCCTAAGTTGCGCCGTTCTAAGATGAACGTAAACATCGAAGAAGTAGGAAAATCAGACGAAGAACTGAAATCTTTTGCCAATTCAAACCCCAATGAATTGAAAATAGAAGAGATTCTTTATGCCGCAACTTTGACCGACGACCTTGACGAACAGTTGAAAATCTACCGTTCTGCCGCTAACCAATTCCCAAGTGATTGGAGAACGCACAACAACGTAGGTTATACACTATTCCAAAAAGGTGATTACGAAGGTGCTAAGATTGCTTTCGAAAAAGCAAATTCAGTTAAAGCAAATCAGCCCGAAGTAATGAACAACCTTGGCGCAGTTGAATTAGCAAGCGGAAACATCCAACAAGGTGAAGTATTTTTCGGAAGCGCAGCGGGTGCAGGACCAGCCTTAGATAATAACCTCGGAGTTGTTGCCATTAACAAAGGCGATTACGAAGGAGCCGTTAGATACTTCGGAAATAGCACCAGCAACAACGCAGCTCTTGCTAAAATCCTTACAGGTAAATATGATGCCGCTCTTTCTACCCTAAATGCTAACACAGAAGAAGATGCAATGAAATATTATCTGAAAGCAATTGTGGGTGCACGCACGAAAGATACAGACTTAATTTTCTCAAGTCTGCGTAAATCCGTTCAGTTAGATGCCTCTTACAAAAAGAAAGCCGCTACTGACATGGAATTTGGAAAATATTTTGCAGATGAAACATTTAAATCAATTATCCAATAGTTTTCATAGCAATTCTTTTTTTAAAAAGGCCGCCCCATTTTTTGAGGCGGTTTTTTTTTGGAAAAGATTATTTGTCAAAAGTTATAGTATTGTTAGCTCAGAACTTTGACTTGGCATTTACTATTAACTTAAATTACAAAGTATTACGTAAATGATACTGCAAACTAAAATGTCGCATATATGGAGATACACCGAATTGCGCTTTTTGGGCGACCGCAAGAGTACGCCCCTACACGGGGTTATCTACGTTGCACTCGTACCGAGTGCTGCTGCGTGGAATGTAGAGATGTCCTGAGTTTTTTTGCATTCTGTTAGGAATGCATCGTTCGTTAGAAATATCAACCCCAAGCCACCTGCATTCCGTTAGGAATACATCCTAAATATCAGTAAAAAACGTAGAATCCTTTATTTTTTCAAGGACCCCTTAGTAGCAATAAAAACATAAACCCCCCCTTATTCCCTTATTTATTTGATATTCTTTTATTTTAATAAGGGAATAAGGGAGGTGTTAAAAATTACTATTTCTACTAAGGGAGCTTTTAAAAAATAAGGGAAAAATTCGACAATCGATTTTGCCCCAAGTCATGAGTTCTGAGGTTAAGTAAAAATTAGGTTCTTACAACTCAGGATTTGAATTTTCTCAAACGAAAACGTGTTAAATCCAGAATATCAAATATTTACTGAAATGAACAAAAGAAATCTGAACCTCAGCAACCACTCACTACTGACTACTCACTACTGACTACTCACTACTGACTACTGACTACTCACTACTGATTACTGACTACTCACTACTCACTACTAACCACCACCTCGCTTTCATCGCTACATTCTAACAACAACTCTTTCATTGTCTTTTTTAATTTCGGGTGAAATTTATAACTCCATTTTTCGTTTAGTGGAACAAGTGTAAAACGTCTTAAATGTAATCGTGGATGAGGTACGGTCAAATAAGACGTTTCAATAATCAAATCATCAATAAACAAAATATCAAGGTCGATGCAACGTGATTCGTAGCCGCAATTGATATTTCTTTTACGCCCCAAAATTTTTTCTATATCTAAAAGTTTGAAAATTTGTTCATTAGGAGTTAATTTTGTTTTGACTTCTATAACTTTATTAAAAAAATCAGTATCAGCCTCAAAACCATAAGGTGGTGATTTATAGATAGATGACTTTTCAATAATATCGCCAAAAGAAGTAGAAATAATTTCTTCTGCCTGCCGAAATAAATCGACTGTTTGAGTGGAATTTCCTCCGAATAAGATTATTGTAAGCATATTTATTATCAGTTTTTAGTTGGCAAAGGTAATATTTATTTACGAAATATTTTAAAAATGTTTTGTGCGTGTCTTAAAAGCGGTGCTTTGCATTTATTGAAATGAATGTTTTTTTTTTGGAGATCCCCCAAGTTGCGCTTTTAGGGCGACCGCAGGGGTACGCCCCTACCGGGTTATCTACTTGGCACTCATTTCAATAAATTCAATGCATCGTCTTGCGGAGTGCTGCTACGTGGGATTAGTGGAGATGGATGCATTTCTGATATGCGTTATACTGCCCAAATAATCTCTCACAATATAATATAACTGCCAAGCACCGCTATTTTCTTTTACATAAACTGCAGGTGCTGTGTAAAAATTACCCCCAAGATAAAGCTTTTGCATAACATCATTTCCTACTTTATCATCTATTTCATAACAATCTGAAATATAATAACGAGTTAGTTCTTGTGCGTTGTTCTTTTTTAACTCCATTTTAACTCTTTTGTTTTGAATACTAATAATTTACAATGACACCATATAGTTTTTCAGAGTGCAAAAATAGAAAAATTATTTACTAAAAAACAATTCCACTCAACAAATATTGAACCTGCACTATTCATAAAGAAAACATGTCATATCGTATAACGGTTTCTGTATGGGCGACCCTTGCGGTCGCATTGAATGATATAGAGATAGAGATTGTAGGGGCAACCCTTGCGGTTGCCTAAAATAAAAAAGGCGAGGGCA
>Ga0099364_10008882_pt1 | contig 14051 bp, 7 predicted proteins | sample TergutTh196P3_FD_73070 | JGI IMG/M metagenome (GOLD analysis project Ga0099364, IMG submission 73070) | Microcerotermes parvus P3 segment gut microbial communities from Pointe-Noire, Republic of the Congo - Th196 P3 | ecosystem: Host-associated > Arthropoda: Insects > Digestive system > Gut ...
CTTCTCCGTTAAATGTAAAAGTTGCCCCGCTTCTGCTTAATGTTATGGTTGCCTTGTCCTGACTCAATTGAGTCCCTGGGAAAAGTTCTGCGAGAGGACCGCTAGCCACACCGCCATTCTGGTTACCATTATTTTTATTTCCATCATCTTCCTCTTCCTCACCTTCTCCCGGACATCCGACAAACAACAAAGCCAACACCGCGAACATCGCTATTATCCAACTAAACTTCTTCATAACAACCCTCCTAAAAATTTTTCCGTTTAACAAACGGTTTAAATATTACTATTCCAAATCCCGCCACTGAATTCCGCGGCCGTTAGTTGCAAGATATACCCTGCCGTAAGTCCGTGGGCAGCCAGTTATCGCCGTATCCGCCGCGCCGAATTGCTGGGAATCATCGTTAATGCGTATCCAGCTTTGCCCCTTGTCGTCCGAACGGTAAATGCCCCACTGACCTCGCAGTTTAGCATTGGTGTACAGAGCCTGATAGTCAGCGCCGGGCGCCGCCATGCCAAGCCCGATAATCGGGATTGTGTCAAAGCCTTCGAACTGTTCCCAGGTTCTGCCTCCGTCCATTGAGTGATAAAGCCCAGCGTTGCCTACGGCAAGCCAAAGATGACCTTCCAAACCGACAGCGGCTTTCAGATTGGTTTTTGTTACGTCCCCGTTAATAAAGGAATCATTCATCAGTGTAAAGGTTCTGCCCCCATCGGTACTTTCGTATGCGGCATTGTTTCCAAAGGCGTAGAATTTATTCTCGTTCACACGGTCGGATACTACCATGGCTCCCGCCGGAAGTCCTGTAGAAGCAGTCCATGTTCTGCCTTCATCCCTTGTCCAATGGGCAGGTATGTTTGCCGGCGCCCAGATAATTACTCTAGCGTCTGCGGATACGGCAACATAACCGCTCCAGCCTCCCTGCGCTCCTTCCAGGAATCTTTCAGCAGGTTTCCAGCTTCTTCCAAAATCGGAGCTAATCCCCAGTTTGCTTACATGATCATCGCCATGACCATCACCGCCAAGGCGCACAACATACCGAGGCATTTTCGCCGCATAATCAATTGAGTTAACCCCGTCAATTTTTGGATTGACAATCATGTTGGGAGCGCGGTTCAGGTTGGTATGAGCAAACCCGCCAATGTCACCCATGCCGCTGTAAAGGAGAGGACCTTCTGTCGGGGCGACAAGGGCAAGAATGGCACATTCTTCTATACCTTCCGCCATTACCTCAAGTCTTATCCGCCGGTTTGCGTCCCATTCGGTAAGATTATTGGTGCCGTAAATTGTAGCGCCGGTTCCGTACATCATCCGGTCGGAATTAAATGGATCAATTACAATCGTAGCTATACACCAGCCGAGCTTGGGATTTTGTTCCGGCAATTCTTTCTGTTCACCCCAGTCGAGCCAGGGAGCCACGCTGAAGTCCAATGTGTATTTATTAACACGATTAGGCCAGCCGTCCAGATACCAGATAGCGTCCCAGTTTTTTCCACCGTCTGTTGAACGGTAAATAATTTCGTCCGGCCACCATTCATTCAGGGTAACAGCTATGAGTGTACTCGGGTTTTGCCAGTCTACCGATACGGCTCCAACACCCCTGTCTTGTGTTTTGTGTTCAGGATCGTATTCGTGTTTGGGAAGGCTAATATCTTCCCATGTTCTGGCGGCAAAGTTGAATTTCCAGATTCCCCCGCCCTGATAACTTGAGCTATAGGGACCAAAGCCGTGGTTCCAGGCAGTTATCAACGCGCCTTCTGAAGTATCCCGGGCAGGTGAATAAATCGCTCTGATTGGATAATAATTATCGCAGGGGCAGTTTTCCACAAGGTGAGGGTGCTGTCTTTCGTATCTGGCTCCCTGATGGCGGTTGCGGATTGGCTGGCCTTCCAAAGGCCGCCATGTCACACCGGCATCGACCGATTCGTAAATGGTAAAGTCGGTATCAGCAACTCCTACATAGATATTTTGTGAACCATTCCCGGGTGTTCCTGAAGCGGGATCGAATATAACCCACATGATTCCGTGGAAGTGCCTGAAATTCTGATCGACATAAAATGTAAAATCGTGATCATAAACATTCCCTTTTGTCGGGAATGATGTTACTTCTTCCCAGGTATGGCCGTAATCGCGGCTGCGCCACAGTCCGTCTCCATAAGAGCCGTAGTACACGACTCTGTTGTCGTTGGGATCAATTGCAAGCCGTTCGCCTGCACCGCGCCCGGGCATATTTCCGCCCATTTTAAAGGGCATATTTACACGGGTAAATGTATCGCCATAATCTTCGGATACCAGCATTTGGGAAGGTGTCCCGTCCCAGTCGTTTGTATAGGTTCCCGAAGCGATAACCAGACGGTTAGGCTCTACCGGATCGGTGGCAATACTGGAAATTCCCAGCCGCCCGTAGTCCTCAATACCAGCAAAATCGGTAAGAGGTATCCAGGAATCGTTTTCGGGATTCCAGCGGTACGCTCCACCCATATCGGTTCGCACATAGGCGAGATCTTTTTGGGCAGTGCTGAAAATAATACCGGGGATCATGCCCCCGCCGACAATCTTTACATTTTTCCATCCCTTTTGCGTGTATTGCGGCAAGTCCCGATCAGACGATCTTCTGCCCGATCCCGTAGTCGCACACGCCGCGACCATCACGGCGATAAGAATAACGGCCAATGCTGCACAAAGGATATAACGGCTTTTTCGCATATAAACTCTCCTTAAACCACTAATTATAAACTCGAATTTTCAATGACGCAACTTTTTTTCATGTATTTTGCTGTCTACTAAAGGAAATATACCGGAGTAAAAATCACTTCGCTGCCAGCTTGGCCAGATTGCTTTCTGAACGCACCCATAATGGCATACTTAAAAAGCCGTGGATTTCGGTTTTCCAGCAGCCGCCTTTTTCAGTCTCGCCTGTTAAAAGTTGTTTCCATTCCCCCTGGGGTAGATAATACGAAACTTCATTGTCCTCGCGGAATATCGGCGCAACAAGCAGATCCGGGCCAAGCATATACTGGCGATCCAGATATTCACAGGCAGGATCTTCGGGGAACTCAAGGAACATGGCGCGCATTACCGGAATGCCTTTTTCGCAAGCCTCTTTGGACGTTTCCATAAGATACGGCAAAAGGCGTGTTTTTAAGTCCGTGAAAAACCGGCAAACCTCGGCGGATTCTTCGTCCACGCTCCAGGGAACGCGATAGGAACTGCTGCCATGAAGGCGCGAATGAGACGAAAGCAGCCCAAAAGCAAGCCAGCGTTTGAACAGGGCGGCGTAGGGCTTTCCTTCAAACCCGCCGATGTCATGGCTCCAGAAACCAAAACCGCAAAGGCAAAGGCAAAGTCCGCCCCGCAGAGATTCCGCCATTGCTTCGAAAGTAGATTCGCAGTCGCCTCCCCAATGAAGGGGAAATTTCTGGCCGCCGACAGTGGCGGAACGGGCAAACAATACCGCTTCTCCCTTACCGCGCTTTGTTTCCAGCAGTTCGAATACTGCCTTGTTGTACAGGTATGAATAATAATTGTGGTGCCGGAGCGGATCGCCACCGTCAAAATATACTATATCTTTGGGGATACGCTCGCCAAAGTCGGTTTTGAAACAATCCACCCCCATGTCCATCAATCTTTCCAAGTGTCCTAAATACCATTTTACAGCCGCCGGATTTGTAAAGTCCACTATTGCCATTCCCGCCTGCCAATCGTCTATCTGGTATATATTACCGTTCGGGCGTTTCAGGAAGAAACCGCCTTGTTTGCCCTCCTGGAAAAGAGCGGAACGCTGGGCAATGTATGGATTAATCCACACGCAGATTTTTATTCCCTTGGCTTTTATCCGGGACAACATCCCCGCCGGGTCGGGGAAAGTTTCCTTGTCCCATGTAAAATCGCACCAATTAAAGCCCCTCATCCAGAAACAGTCAAAGTGAAAAACCGAAAGAGGGATTTTACGTTCTTCCATTTCGTTGATAAAGCTCATTACGGTTTTTTCATCATAAGATGTGGTAAATGAGGTTGAAAGCCACAATCCATAACTCCACTCAGGTAGCATTGCAGGTCTGCCGGTAAGGGCAGTGTAGCGTTCCAGTATTGCCTTTGGTTCTGGGCCGTATATGATAAAGTATTCCAGAATTTCCCCGCTTACGCAGAATTGTACTCGGGCTGTTTTTTCGCTGCCAATTTCCAGCGAAACATTTCCCGGATCGTTTATAAAAACACCGTATCCCCTGTTTGTTATATAGAAGGGAATGTTTTTATATGCCTGCTCGCTTGCGGTGCCGCAGTCGGCATTCCATATATCCACGGATTGTCCGTTTTTGACAAACGGGCCGAACCGTTCGCCAAGACCGTATACAAGTTCCCCCACAGAAAGGGAAAGCTCATCCTTCATAAAAGGACCTTTTTCACAGTCCATCATGTAACCAGTAGATCTGAATAAATTTTTTGTAAGTGTTTTGCCGCCGCCCATAAAACTGTTGTTCCAGTTTGCATCAAGATCGATACATACCGAAAGTTCTCCGCTTTCAAAAACGGCATTTTTATCGGTTATACGCACCTCAGACTTGAACGCCGAATCGTTTTGCGGGGCGGCAAGCTGAAAATGAGGCCCTCTGTCCACTCCTCCTTCAAAGTGGGAAATCCTCACCTTGATAACATTTTTCATAGGGCTGGAATACCGAATGGTAAGAAGCTGGGCATTCAAAGTGTCGCCCCTGTGCCGGATATGTTTTTCCGGTGCGTATACTACCAAGTCATTCCCCTGCTGCTCTGGTTCAATAGCGCAGGCCGCGAAATGGGGTTCTACCCCATCCCTAATCATCCAATAACCATTGGTAAATTTCATATTTCCTCCTGAAAGAAATTCATATTCCTCACAGGAAAGGAGGAATTAACAGAGTATATCACGAAAAATACAAATAATCACTGCAATAAAAAGATTCCCAAAACAGTTAATCCCACAAACATAACCACAAAGGCGTAATCATACCACCGCACCCGCATTATCTGCAGGCATGTCCGCGGGCCGTCCTGATCAAACCCTTTTGATTCCATTGCTATGGCAAGGCTTTCCGACCAGCGTACCGATTTGATTATAAATGGAACAAGCACCTTTGGCGAAAGCGGGAAAAACTTTTGTCCCCTTGCCAAAAAAGCATGGGAAGTTTTTTTGTACTCGTAGGGCATCATCGGGCCAAGATGAAAGGCCGCCAAAACACCGTACGCAAAACGGCTTGGCAGACGGAACTGCTGTTCCAGCGAATAAATAAAATCTTTCATGTTAGTTGTAAAAGAAAATAACATTCCAAGAGCGACAAAAGCCAAAATGCGCGTAGCCATAAGAAGCCCGCTTGCAACCGAAGCAGGGAAGGCCATAGCTTTACCCATGCCCGGAGTAACATCCGCGATACTCGTATCTGATGAAAAAATATAACCTGTCATAAAAAGACTCGCCGCGATAACAGTAACGGGAAACAATAATTTGCACATTCGCAATAAAGACACACGGGAAATTAAAAGTAAAAATATACAGACAGCAAAAACCCATACATTCAAAAGGATTTCAAAACGCAGTGAAAGAATAAGAGCCGGTAAAAAAACGCCTATGAATTTACAGCCCGGGTTAATTTTTTTTATCATAAAGCTTTCCCTTTTCGCAGCAGTAGTGATAACCGCCATAACTTTCCGCTAACAGCAAATCATGCGTAGAAAAAATTACCGTAAGACCGTCTTCGACAACACGCCTTTGCAAAAAATTCATGATGGCTTCTATGGAACGCCTGTCCTGCCCGTAGGTCGGCTCGTCACACAGAAGCACCTTGCACTCATAGGCCAGGAGCGCTCCCACGGCAAGCCTCCGTTGCTGCCCCTGACTGAGCATGTAAGGAGAATAATCGCGGAAAGCCCACAGACCAATTTCTTCAAGACAGCTTTTAATCCGTGGCTTTGTTTCTTTGTCCGTGCATTTTCCGCGCAGGCTTACAGCGATTTCTTCGTACACAGTATTTGCCACAAACTGATCCTGCGGGTTTTGAAACACAATGCCGACTTGACGGGAATAATGCTTGCGGGAAATACGCGAAATCGTACGGCCTTCAAACTGAATACTGCCCTTGTAAGGCGTCATGCGGGAAAGAGTTGTGAGTAATGTACTTTTACCGCTGCCGCTTTCGCCGGTTATTGCAGTCATACACCCTTTGTAAAAATCAATATTCACATCACGCAGGATATTCGCGCCATCGTATTTTACATTCACATCACGCAAAGAAAAAAGAACCTGCGCCGTGGTTTCCGTTTTGGACACATCGCCTGTTGTTTTAGAGTATGCGATACCGGGCAACGAAACGCCCATATCGTTAAGCTCGCCGGTGTGGGCGGATATGTTTTTAGAAGTAATGCCCCGCCGTAAAATTTTTCCGCCTTCGCCAAGTACAATTACTTCGTCGGCAATGTGCAAAAAATTGGACACGGCATGATCCACGATCAGCATTGTCGTGCCTTTTTCTTTTTGAAACCGCTGTAAACGTTCACATAACAATCTGCCCGAACCTGTATCAATATTGGCAAGCGGCTCGTCCAGTATGATATAACTGCTTTGTAAAGCCGCGATACAGGCAAGCATTACTTTTTGTTTTTCGCCGCCCGAAAGTGTGTGCAATGTTCGTTTGCGCAGATGATCAATTTCACAAAACACAAGCGCTTCATCAACACGCGAAGGAATTTCACTTGGCGGTACACAGATATTTTCAAGGCAGAACACCACCTCGTTTTCAACTGTGTCCATGCAAAACTGTAAATCGGGATTTTGAAACATCATCCCGACAAGCCGCGCCCTTTGCGATATGGAAGCAGCGTGAACATCAATGCCATTGCAGATAACGCGCCCTTTTTCCAGAACGCCTCCGTGGTGGGGATATGTTCCTGCCAGCACACCGCAAAGGGTACTCTTCCCGCAGCCGGAAGCGCCCGTTAGCAGCACAATACTGCCCTTTGGCGTTTCCAGATTAAAGTCAAGAAGAACAGGCGGACTTCCCTCGCTGTATCGAAAGGTGATGTCCTGCGCGCAAAGTCCGGTCATTATTCTTCTGTTAAAGTGGGAGCGGAAACAACCGTACCGATAGGATAGGCTTTGAGTACACCGGATTTTGCAAGACGGTCGCCGCATACTTTCATCAGTACACCCGCGATCAACAATGATGATGCGGTTCTTACAAGGAACATGGAAAGTACAAGCTTGGGATCCAGCAGTAAAAATCCTGATCGGAAAAATCCCCAGATAAAGCTGCACACGCACGCGCCAACGGCAGCAAGGCACATACTTTTCATGTCATAACGTTTGTAACGGAAGCCTGCGAAAACCGCTTCTGCGCCAAAGCCCTGCACAAGACCCGACACAATTACGAGGGGCCCGGAAAGGCTGCCCATTGGCACTTGCAAAACTGCCGCCATTGTTTCGGTTACAAAAGCGATACCTGGTTTTCGCATAATGTAAGGTGCAATGGTTGCAGCCGTAAGGAATACGCCGAATACAATTTCTATTGCAAATTGCCCAAGCCCAAACGGCGTTAACAGCGTTCCAATCATTAAAGCTACGTTTACAGTGCCGATATAGGCCACTGCGAAGAACAGCGAAAGAATCGCTACCATGATGATGTCTTTAAGCTGCCACTGATACAATTTCTGTTTTGTCATTTTTTTCTCCTTAATATATTTATTTTTTTACGACACTAGGGCTGTTGACGGACAAGGTTGCTTCAAGCACATAATGGGGCAGATGTTTTTGTGCGTAGGCAAGTGTTTCGTCAAAATAGGCAAACAGCGCGTTTGCGCTGCCTTCAAGCATTGTCACATAATGAGATGCTTTGGGTTTTAACCCGTATTTTTCGGCAAACTCAACAACAGAACGTATATGTTCCATATAATCCGCTACGCCAAAAGCATAAAAAGATATTTTTGCGTAAGTGTAAAAATCACCGAAAGCGGCAGCGGCAGCATTGCGCGGGGTATCGTCTGTTTCCAGAAAGCTGTCTGCTTCTGTGTCTCCGGGGCAGCCTCTGGAAAAGGTAAATTCTCCGGTCATGTGTGTATCTTTTTTCCAGGCATGGACAAAAAGGGCTTTTGCACAGTCAAGCACATGGGATTGCCGCCCTCGGTATAATGTGCTTAGGTGATCGGTAGACGACCAAACCTTACACGTATCGACTTTAGCGACGCTTCCCAGAATGATGTCTACAAAATTGCCGCTCATGGGATAAAGGCTCATACGGCAGCCGGTAATATCTACAGAACCGGCGGAACAACAACAGGATTCAGGCATAAAAACTCCTTTCAATATATTGTAAGGAGTAAAAATTAGAATATTATGGATGGTATTCTAGTTCATACTCCCTTCGGCGGTACTAACCGCATCAGGTTCAATGGGTGTAATCTCAGCCGGACGGCAACTGCCTGTCCAAGCACCCCAGTGTAAACACAGTGTCGCAGTTTTGAAAATTTTTGTCAAGGGCAGAATGAGCAAAAATCACGAAAATCAATAAAGGAAAAAGCTTTTATGCTACAGCAAAGATCCGCTCTCGTACCATTTCTCCTATGATTTGAGCGGGTGTTGTTTGGGCTTCAGAGGCTTTGGTCAATAAATAGTTTATTGTCAAATTGTCAAGACCCATTTGACGGGCTTCTAGCATACTTAGATATCCCGTTCCATTAGGACCTATTTCAGGATCGGTACGAGTCAGCAGATCAGACAATTCCCGTGCTTCTTCTTCGGTCATTTTCATAATATTTCCCTCCTAAATCCCAATTTAGCTAAATATTTTTTTCTTGCCTTCATTGCATGGAAAACATAAATCTTAAAGACATCATTATCGTCCGGGTTGTACATTATCTCTAAAGGGTTTCCGTTAATATCAAATCCTATGAATGATATATTTGTTAATATACCCAACTACCGGAGCATCATAAACTCTCGTCTTGACTGCATGGGCTATGTTTTCCTTGCTTATCCCATGCTCAAACGCAGACTCGTTGTACTCAATTTTGATGTCCATGTGTATATTATAACCTTTAAAAAGCTATTTAGCAAGTAAGAATAATGCGCAAAATCCCAAGAAACCACGCTTTTTTACCACTTGCTTGCGCAAGATTACTTGACGGGTTAAAATTATTCAATCGTCACTCCGCCAACGTCCCGCAGGGCTTGGTAACAGGGTATCTGCTAACTGCTCTCTGTCCCCCTATTCCAAATACAGCTTTGGCAAATTTCTGGTTATATCCCACACCCAGGGAGCGGCATCGCTGGTTCCAAAAACGGTGCCCCATCCCGCAGTACCTGTCCACCATGCTTGATTGTTAAACTGTCCCGCGCCTGTACCTAGTAAAACATCCGCTCCATGTTTACCGTCTGCATCGGATACCGGAGCCGGAGTTGAGTTTATCGTCATAGTGACGTTCGCATAATTTACTCCCATTACACTGCCTGTTTTAGCATCTCCAATTACACGTCCGATGTACGAAGGGTTACCGCTAACACTTGAATTCAACGCTACGCAATATTCAACTGTGCCATAGTTATTTCCCACAATGCCGCCTGCATTACCATTACCGTCGATTGTTCCTGTTGCATAAGAGTATTTCACCGTACCGGTGTTGCTTCCTGCAATACCGCCATTATCTTGTTGACCGGTTACATTGGCTGTAACATAGCAGTTTTCTATCATGCCTTCGTTTTCACCCGCCACACCGCCAACACCCATCTGAGCGCCAATAATGGTTCCTGAGACAGAGCTGTTCCGCACACTGCCGCTTGTATTTATTCTACCTGCTATACCGCCGGTACGATTGCCTGCGGTAATACTTACATTGATAAGGTTTAAGTTTTTTACCTCGCCGGAAATACCATAGAACATACCCTGACCGCCATGAGCTGAAGAATCATTAAAAACAAGACCGGATATTGAATGACCTGCGCCATCAAACACTCCACTGAATGTGTAAATGGGACCGCCAGTTCCAATAGGTGTCCAGTTGCTTTGGCCTGGTAGTGCCGGCGGTTCAAGAGCAACATCCCCCGTCAGCTTGTAATGGCTGTTAAGAGGCAATTCAGCCATCATGCGAAGATGAGATTCTGTACTAACCTGGTAGGGATCAGCCGCTGTACCTGAGCCGGGCAGCATATACTCCGCCAAATTAGGCAGCCGGGGTTTGCCCTCGTGGTCGGTTCCATTCCACCAGTCGCCGATAAAGCTGAGGGTTGTCCACAAGGTAACGTAGTTCGCTGCGGTAATGTCCGCGCCGTGAATGCCGCCTGCGTTTGATGCAACCGTTGGGGTTATACCAATAAACTGCATAGCCGCACGGGCGTAGTTGTTGCTGGTGAGAGTACCTTCTACAGACCCTGTTACACGTCCAAAATTAGTACCAGTGCCTGATGTTCTGGTTATCGAAGGATTCAACGCAACGCTGTTTCGTAGCGTTCCATCGCGAACAACTGCACCCACCACGCCGCCGGCATATCGGGTGGTACTTGTAATGCTGCCTGTAGCATAGCAGTTTTCTACAATACCATTATTACCGCCATTATAATTGCCATTATTCTGTCCTGCTATACCGCCAACACAGTCTGGGCCTTCTACCGTAACGCTGGAATAAGCGTTTTTGATAGTGCCTAAATTGTTCCCTACTATTCCGCCAACAAAATTACTGTTGCCTTTTACACTACCGCTGGCATATACATTTTCAATCAAGCCGAGATTATGTCCGGCTATAGCTCCGGTATTTGAACCACTAGCTCCACCGGGGACCGTAGTCGAACCGCCAGTAGCTTCGATTTCAACATCAATGAGCGAAAGGTTTCTAACAATACCGGTAGTTTCTATTCTTCTGAAGAGTCCATTAACAGCGCCTGACGATACTTTTAGTTTTTTTATACTGTAACCATTGCCGTCAAAGCTGCCGATCAGACCGCTTGCATTTGTACCAATCGGCGTCCATTCGCTCGTAAGCTCGATGTTCGCCATCAGCTTGTAATGTGCAGAGGGCGTCCATTCGGCGTATTCGCCGGTTCCCCTGCCGGCCTGCCGTAATTCCGATTCCGTGTAGATAAGGAATGGCTCGTAGTCCAATAAATAAGCCTCCAAATGAGGCAGCCTGCCGGGAACGGCAGTCCACCACGGGTCGATAAAGCCGAGGGTTGTCCACAAGGTAGCGTAGTTCGCTACGGTAATGTCCGCGCCGTCTTTGCCGGTTGCGTTGGATGCAACAGTTACATCGTCTGGAAGCGCCATACCCGCGCGGGCGTAGTTGTTGGTAAGAGTGCCTTCGCTAACTCCCGCTACACGCCCGAAATCAGTACCATCGCTTCCTATTGTTATTGACGCGGTCAAGGCAACGCTGTTTCTCACTCTACCAAGGTTTCGCCCAACAATACCGCCGACCATATCATTTCCGGTAACAGAGCCTACGGTGTAGCAATTTTCAATCGTAGCATCTGTAGTAGAGCCGTTTCCAGCTATACCGCCAACATTCGTAGTGCCGGTAACGCTGCCGGAGAAATAACTGTTTTTTATCGTGCCGCTGCTTTGGCCTATCAGACCGCCGGTATCAGTTCCGCTGCTGTTGACATTGCCGGTTACATAGCAGTTTTGCACAGTGCTGTATCGAGTAAGAATCCCCGCTATGCCGCCCGTATAATTGCTACCGTTAATATCAACATTGACAAGCCCGAGGTTTTGTATAGTTCCCAAAACAAAGCCAAACATTCCTTGATAGGCTAAGGAAGCGTCGGTTGTAAGGTTTGCAATAGTGAAGTCATTACCATCAAAAGTACCGGAGAAAGCATTAGAACTACTAGTACCTATAGGAGTCCAGTTGCTGCCGCCCGATGCAGGCGGGTCAAGCGTGATGTCCGCCATCAGCTTGTAAGATGCCGAGAGCGTCCATGCTTCGTAACCTGCGGGAGGCGAGGTTTCGCTTCCTCTGCCCACCATGCGCAGTTGATCTTCATTGGTGATTTTGATGGCAATAACAAGCTGCTCCCCGTTTAAGACCACTTCCTTCCCTGCTTCGTCCGCATGGAAATACCCCGCATTAGTTGCGTTTGCACCGCTTTGTACAATTACGCCGCTTGCTGTTTCGGTTTGTACATGGACTTCCATGCCCGATGTGGGAGGGTTGTCTCCTGTGTCGAGGGTGATGTATCTGACAGGATCAGAATCTACAAGATATAAGTTGCTATCGCTACCGCCACCAGTTGTTCTTTTGTTTTCCTTTATAACAGCCGTCCCGCCAAGAGTGATTGTTGTACCTGTTCCGCCGCCAGCATGCACCCCCCCGCCTGTGCCTGATGTTACGCTGTTTCCTGTTATCTCGCCGCCGGTCATTGTAAACATGTTGTTGATGACAGGGGTTAAGTACACCCCTCCGCCCCGGCTGCCTGCAGTATTTCCGTAGATGCTTCCGCCGTTTATGGTAACTCTGCCGCCACCTAAATTTATTGCGCCGCCATTGTTGGTTGCAGTATTCCAACGTATTACACTTTCGTCTGTCATAGTAAAATTGCCGGTGCCTGATATACGAACTGCTCCGCCCGACGACATTACGCGGTTATTCTGTAAAACAGCCCCGGCGTTCATGGTAAAATGTCCATTGGCTTGTATAAATACAAGAGTCGTTGCGTTATCGCTGTATATGTCTATGTCTTTACGGCCGTCTACAATAATATTTTCAAGAATCAGCCTTCCGCCGCTTGGTATCATAAACATACCTTGGTTTTGATCATTATTTTGAAAGCCGCGATTAATAGTAACAGGGGCAGGGTCTTTGCTTGTGATGGTAAGCCAATTGGTTTCTCTCTGGTTGATTGTTACACTGCTTAACAAAGTTATGTTAGATGGTACTTTAATTGGAGTAGTTGCGTCAGCATAAGGTGCTTCTCCGGCAACCCATTTATCAACTTCGGCCTGTAAATCAAATGGTTTTGGCACCAGCTTTCCCATATCAGCACCGCTGTTCACAATCCAATAGCCGTACTCGGCACCTGTAAACGAGGCGGTGATGGGCTCGTTAACATCACCAGTACCGAGAAAATTCCCTAAAGCCGCGTTGAATTTGTTTACACTATCTGGAGTAAGGCCGCCGCCTACCAGTACCTCTGCGTCATTCCAAAAGCCGATAACCTGATCTATGTCGGCGTTGTTTCCATACAGGTGAAGCTCTGAAATACTGCCTGTCCAATTACCGGGGAACACAACTTTGGAGTTATTACCACCGCCAGTTGAGTGCATTGTAACAACGCCCACAGCGGAACTACCGGACAATTCCAGGCGACCTGCTGCAGTTCCTGTAGGGGCTGTAAAAGATATATCCGCCGGAATCTGCTGACTGCCAGACCACCGTATATTGCCGGTGATTTTGCCCCCTTCCATTTCAATAGTTCCACCGTAAGGGACTACTACGCCGCCTGCGTTGGATAAATTTGTATGGTTTACACGGTTTCCGCTTATTTCCCCGCCTTTCATAATTAGCCGGCTAGAGGCTGCTGTTAAGTTTACCGCGCCGCTGCCCATTGATCTGGGCTCATGGTCGGTAATTTGGGATCCTTCCAGCATAGTCAAAGTGCTGTTTGCTCCTATTTCGATCAAGTTGGCTGAAGTATTGTCCTGGCCTTTAATGATGATATTTTCCCCCAGGGTAAGCGAAGCAGAGGAAATGACAAACATTGTCGAACCAACAAAACTGGGGAGTGTAATGGTACGCTCGCTGCCCGCACCTATCAGCGTGATGTTTTGGCCGGTGCGAATACGCCAACAAACATAATCACTAGTGGTAGTACCTTCCTGATTTGCGGCAAGCATTATCGTGTATGTTCCGGCTTCTGTGCCGATAACATCAAACGCGGCGGTAAGGTCGGTGTAAGGCGTGTAGGTATTATCCTGCGCCCTGTGCAGCAAAACCTGCCACCCGCTGCCGTCTTTTTCAAACAACTTTGCGTAAAGGGTGGTATCGCTTGTAATCGATGATGTAGCAAAGTTAAAGGGAGTGGCAAAAGCCGCAGTCGTGT
>Ga0099364_10008883_pt1 | contig 14051 bp, 10 predicted proteins | sample TergutTh196P3_FD_73070 | JGI IMG/M metagenome (GOLD analysis project Ga0099364, IMG submission 73070) | Microcerotermes parvus P3 segment gut microbial communities from Pointe-Noire, Republic of the Congo - Th196 P3 | ecosystem: Host-associated > Arthropoda: Insects > Digestive system > Gut ...
ACTGTAAGTCACATTTTTGTGGCTCGGATCTATTAATACGCAAAAATAATTCTAAAGGTTGGGAGAAATAAAAAAAATTTTAACAACAACATTTAACTACCTAATTGCCTTCAAAATAACAAACGAAATTTTATTCGAAATTGTAAATTTATCGATACACTCTGAATTGTGACAAAAAACGATGAAAACACTTTTGCGGATGAAAATCACATATGATATAGTTGTATCGGTTGAATTATTTGGAGAGCAAAAAGATTTGCGCTTATTGCTTGTCTTTTGGTCTCGGGTATAGGAAATGTCTTCCTAGGATAGAACAATTTCTGCAACCAAAATCTCTATTAATATTGTATTATATGCACGATAAGGTGATGTTATGAGTGAATCAACCGTTCGATTACAAGAGCGACCCAACAACGAGAAAATTATAATGAGCGCACGCCATGGCGATCAGGAGGCGATGTGCGAGCTTTACAACACAACCAGAAACTACGCATGGTATATGGCTAAGCGGTATTTGCATAACGACTCTGATGTGGAGGATGTTTTGCAGGAGGTGTATTGTAGCGCGTTTTCGAAATTGAATACATTTGAGGATGGTATGCCCTTCAAACCGTGGCTGCTCAGGATTGTCAGAAACAAATGTATTGATTCAATCAGAAAGAATAAAAATGTTTTTATCTCTGATGATGAGATCGGCGAACTTGCGACAGAAAATGAGGATGTTATTCCAGTCGAGTGGCTGGAGAGGACTGAAAAACAACGCGATATCGTTAAAATAATTGACACGCTACCTCATGGACAAAGGACTTCTATAACACTGTTCTATTTGGATAATTTGCCTATCAGTGAGATCTCTCAGGTTATGGGGGTAACCCAGGGAACTGTCAAATACAACTTGCACCATGGCAGAAAAAAGATAAAGGAGCAGGTTCTGCAAGAGGAGAAGTTGGGAAACAAGTTATACTCGTTTGTACCTATTCCGGCGTTGGGGCCGCTATTCACGTTGGAGGCGGAAATGGCAGTAATGTCCAAAGTTGCGGCAGAGGCAGTTTGGGCTGGAACGGTTAACACTCTTGCCGCCGGTGGCTCGCTGGCTGTCGCTTCTTCTGCTGGCGCTGCCGCTTCGTCCGCTGCCGGTACGGCTGCGTCTTCCGCTGTAGGCACAGCTGCTTCTTCTGCAGGCGCTGGCGCTGCCGCCTCGTCCGCTGCCGGTACGGCTGCATCTTCTGCTGTAGGCACAGCTGCATCTTCTGCAGGCGCTGCCGCCGCGACTTCCGCTGGTGCAACTGTCTCTGCTGGCGTTGCCGCCGCTTCTGTTGGTACTGCTGTCAAGGTTGGGATTGTCGCAAAGTTTATTGCCCTCTCCACAGGCATGAAAGCATTAACAATAGCTACTGCCGTAGCCGTGACGGGGACTGTTGTTGGTGTTCCTGTTTATCTGATGACTTCAGCGAATATACCACCCGCTTATATAGCGACAAATGCAGCTTCCAAGGATTTACATGAGGGAAGCACAGACTTCACAAATGAGAACGGCGATATTGAATCCGGCAGTGCGCTCAACGAAGGAAACACTGACCAGGATGTAGCTGTGGAACAGTTTACAGAAGACTCCTATGAGACGCCAAACCAGAACCCAAATTCACAAGATACATCTGACACAGGTACACTTGATGCCATGCCTTCCGGCACTGCGGCTTCCGACACTGATGCTTCCGGTGCTTCGGCTTCCGACACAGCGACTTCCGGCGACACGGCTTTCGGCGATTCGGCTTCCGACACAGTGCCCTCCGAAACAACAGCATCCGACGCTTTTACGTCCAATATAGAGCAGTCTGACAACGAAACCATAAACGAAAGCGCGCCAGACCCAGAGATTAATGATATCTATATCCCCGGTTCAACGGTATTACAACCAGTGGCAAACCCCACAACAGCACCTGCGACGCCCATCACGACATCACCAACTTCTACAACGCCCATCACAACAACCCCTACGACAACAGTATCGACCGCAACAATGCTGGATACCACAACGCCCACCTTAGTCACACCCATTTCAACAGCACCAGCTACTCCTGTATCCAACACCACTATTCCAACCACACCGACGACAACCACAACTTTATCAACCACAAGCATACCAACGACAACATTACCGACTACAACTGCACCAACCACAGGCGCTCCCACCACAACTCTGCCTACTACAACTGCACCAACCACAACACTGCCTACTACAACTGCACCAACCACAACACCGCCCACAACATCTACACCCACCACGACACCGCCTACCACAACTGCACCCACTACAACACTGCCCACCACAACTGCGCCAACCACAACACCTCCTACCACAACAGCACCGATCATTTCCGGCAACAGTTACTATGTTTCTGACTACTACAATAGTGACGGTACCTTTTCCGCTCTAGGGCTGGCACTTCAAAATGTAGGTTCTGAAAGGGTGTTGACATTATACAGTGGGGATACCATCGTCGTTGGCTCCCAACAATATACAGTTACGTCAGGTTCTATTATCCTCTCGTTTTATACTCAACCTTCCATAGACAGTGTTAATACATGGTGGAATAGTTATCTTGACAATCTAGCAGTTGACAATAAAGTTAAAAAAGAATAGCACACCCCATGCCGCTATTCTATTACCCGAAAACTCACCGAAAACGCACAACCCGGATACCCGAATAGCCGAATACCCGATACCCGATACCCGAATACAAAGACCGCGCCGTTTTGTGGAACGTCGTTGAGAAAATGATTATAACATTGATTTTATTATTTTCATTATGGCTGTCATTGCTGCGTTGTGTCCTGAGCCATCAGCTTGATTTGTTGTTCCGCTAAAATATAAATCTGTGTCAGGATTATGCCATGTAAAAGAACCCGTTTGTCCCCAAAATCCCAATATCTCATTTTTAGGGCCCAAGGGAGTTAAAATGCGTGGTGTAGGGGATTTCTCTATACCTATCCCAAAGTAAAACATTCCGGGGGGAGGAAGGATTAAGTTCCATTTTTTCAAGTAATTTATTTTTTCTTTTGGAAAAAATCTTCCCTTAAAAAATTCCTTTGTAAAAAACAATACTTCATCTGCTGTTGATACAATACCGCCTTCGGCTGAGATAGATGTCATATACTTAGGGGATTTAAACTTCTTTGACTTGAAATAAAAACCAACGGGCGATTTATCATCAATATCATTGAACAAATAAGTATTATTTAGACCAATTTTCTCAAAAATATATCCTCTAAACACTTCTTCAATGCCTTTGCCAGTCACATTTTCAATTATTTTACCCAAAAGCAAAAAATTTGTATCGGAATAATCCGCTTTGCCTTTTTTGCCAGGTGCAAACTTCGGTTTCATCTTCTTTATGTAGGAAATAGTTTCTTCAATATCCCATGAGATATCTTTCCCCTGTATTAACAAATCAAATTGCGTGTTATTGTTTTCATCTTTTCGATTAAAGTAATCGGGTAACCCTGAGGTGTTAGATAAAAGGTGTTCAATAGTTATCTTACTCGAATAGTCCACATCCTTAAGAACATGGAGATTCTCCATATAATGACTTGGCAAGTATTCTAATGCTTTGTCGTTAAGGTTGAGTTTCTGCTCCTCAACTAAAGACATAAAAACTGCCGTAACATACAGTTTTGTTACACTTGCGATAAAATATTTACTGTCGGGCGTCATTTCGCCCCTTGCCCCTGTCCAAACAAAAGAACCGTTGCCGTTCTCCACCCGAAGCACGGCACTATATATATCTTTTTTACTAATAACCTTATCTAAACAGTTGTTAAGCAGATTTTCGGAAATTGCCATATAGTAAACACCTCATTGTCATTCCTAAGAAAAAATGTCGTATACCAAAAAGCAAAGAAGTAGCACAAAGAATAGCTATAGTATTTTATCACAATAAAGCCATTTTTTCACTGTATAGGTTCTAAACATTTTAACAAAAACCCGACAAAAAGAAACCATTCAAATACCCCTCGTCATTGACACATTCAAATACCCCTCGTCATTGCGAGCAAAGCGAAGCAATCCATGCACCGAATTAACGGTAAAATACAGCAAAACATAGATTTCACAGACTAGATTGCTTCGTCGCTGCGCTCCTCGCAATGACGAAGAGGGGGTATTTTAATAGAAACCCTACATGGCAGATAACCACGTATTATCCCTACATGGCAGGTAAACACGTATTATCCCTATATGGCACTTGACTTTTCCTAAAACGACGTCTAAAATATAACTGCATATAGATAATAGCCGAAAAAGACTGGTTGTGTATAGATAATAGCCGAAAAGAGGGCTGGCTGTGTATAGATTATAACCGAATAAAGGGCTGGCTGTGTATAGTTTATAGCCGAAAGGAGATCTGGTTGTGTATATCAAGCGGCATATTGAGGACGTGCTTAAGGCGGCAATTAAAGAAAAAGGCACCCTCTGCTTAACTGGGGCAAGACAGGTGGGAAAATCGACAGTACTGAAGACCTTGTTTACGGAGCATCGGGAATTAACCTTGGACGAAGGCAGACTGCTTAGGATCGCATTAGAACAACCGGAAGAGTTCTTCGAACAGTTCGAGCCGCCTGTTTATGTGGATGAGATCCAGTATGCACCCTCTCTCTTTCCATATATTAAGATGCACATAGATAAAACAGGCGCGTTGGGCGCGTTCGTTCTGTCTGGCTCTCAGCGCTATGAAATGATGGTCGGCCTAACTGAGAGTTTAGCCGGAAGAATCAGCTTAATCGACCTATACGGGCTTTCCCTCCGTGAAGTAGTTGGCGACAGCTTCCGCGAGGAATTTATGCCGACGCGGGAGTACCTGGAAAAACGCAACCCCAAACCGCTCAAATATAATGAAGTATGGGGAAACATATGGCGAGGATTCTTTCCTGAAATTGTGGGACGCAGCACAGATTGGTCGCGATTTTATTCAAGCTATGTCCGAACCTATCTTGACCGTGATGTTTCAAAGCTGGGGCAGGTGAACGACCTTCTGAAATTTGAGAAGTTTATGGTTTCAATGGCAGCGAGGACAGGGCAGCTCCTCAACATTGCCGATGCGGCTAAAGATGCGGGGATTAGTACGCCGACCGCCGAAAAATGGCTTTCAGTTTTGTGCGCCTCGAACGTCGTCTATATTATGAAGCCATATCAAAACAACATCCTGAAAAGACTTATCAAAACGCCAAAAATCTATTTCCTGGACACTGGGCTTGCATGCTATCTGATCGGGTGGGACAATGCAAAGGTTTTACAGAATGGCGCCATGTCGGGAGCAATGTTCGAGACCTTTGTAATCGGTGAAATCATTAAATCCTGGGCGAACTATAGCGGTATAACACCCAGTATGAACTTCTTTTTCTACCGTGACAAAGACGGAAACGAGATTGACTTGCTAATTAAGCGAAATGGCGCCCTTTATCCCATAGAAATCAAGAAACACACCAACTGTGATAAGAGCGACATTACCGCTTTCAAGCAACTTGACAAAATCCCTGATATGAAACGGGGCGAGGGCTGCGTCATCTGCATGGCGAATGATGTATTCCCGATAACGGCAACCGACAAAGCAGTTGGCGTGTGTTATTTGTAGAACACATTGGGGTTATGGGCAAGCCGATCCACTACGGGTGTTGTGCTATACCCGAGAGCGAAAAGATTTGCAGTTCCCTACTTGTTTTTTGCTACTCTGCTTCGTTGTCAAAACTTGCAAGGCATAAAGCATTGCCGCGTTTCAACGCCTTGCATGGCGGAAAAATCCTAAGCAACAATTCTACGCAACAATTCTACGCAACAATTCTACAAATCTTATCGCTCGCGGGTTCGCGGGTTTAACATGGTGACAAAAACCCCAAGGCAGTTTTTTTCTGAGCATCAGGTAAATTGGCATTTCATCGACTGTATGTACTCCCGAAGGGCGTGTCCCGCGTTTTCCCCGTGCCGCTCGATGATGCGCACTATTGCGCTACCGACGATGACCCCGTCGGCAACAGCCGAATACTTCTTCGCCTGCTCTGGCGTTGATATTCCGAATCCAACCGCTACCGGAATGTCGGTATGTTTCCTGATCTCCGATATAATTGCGGGCAGGTCTGTGGTGATTTCGCTGCGCACCCCTGTAACACCCATGGACGATACAAGGTAGATAAAACCTTCTGCACATCGGGCTATTTCGGCTATACGCGCCTCAGACGTCGGCGCAATCAGCGTGATTATTTCAACCCCGTGCTTCTGCGCAATCTCCGACGCTTCCCCTTGTTCCTCAAACGGCATGTCGGGTATGATTATGCCGCATACGCCAATCTGTGCGCACCGCGCAAAGAATCGGTCATAGCCATAAACGAATACAGGGTTAAGATAGGTCATAAATACAACAGGTATCCGCATACTGTTTTTTATTGATGCGACCATGTCGAAAATGCCGTCAAGGCGCGTGCCCGCCCTCAATGCCCTGACGCTTGCCGCCTGTATCACTTCCCCTTCCGCTATCGGGTCGGAAAACGGAATGCCGACTTCTACCAAATCGGCCCCCGCCTCCTGCGCGGCAAGGATATACTCCGCTGATGCCGCAAGATTTGGGTCGCCTGCAACAAGGTATGCGATGAATGCTTTTTTGTTTTCGAATGCGTCTTTAATTCTATTCATTGATATCCTCCCCCCTATAACGGGCTATGGACGCCACGTCCTTGTCCCCCCGCCCTGATAGGCAAACGACAATGAGCTTGTTGCCGCCCATTTCCTTTGCCAGCCGCACTGCATACGAAATGGCGTGAGCAGATTCTATCGCCGGAATAATCCCTTCCGTATGCGAAAGGAGTTCAAAAGCCTCAACAGCCTCGTCATCGGTGACCGGAAAGTATTCCGCACGCCCGGACTTGTACAGCCAAGCATGCTCCGGTCCAATCCCCGGGTAGTCAAGCCCTGCCGAAATGGAGTATACTGGCGCAATCTGTCCGAATTCGTCCTGGCAGAAGAGTGATTTCATGCCATGGAAGACGCCTATGGATCCCCTCGCAATCGTAGCTGCATGCTGTTCGGTGTCAATGCCCCTGCCAGCTGCTTCGCAACCGATAAGCCGCACCTCCTTGTCACCAATAAAATCAAAAAAAGTGCCAATTGCATTAGAGCCGCCGCCAACGCAAGCAATAACAGCGTCCGGCAGCCGCCCCTCAGCTTTGTGGATTTGTGCGCGTATCTCCTTGCCTATGACGCTCTGGAAATCGCGCACCATGGCAGGGAACGGGTGGGGCCCCATGACCGAGCCAAGCACATAGTGGGTGTCAGACACCTTCTTCGTCCATTCCCGCATCGTTTCGTTCACCGCATCTTTAAGCGTCATTGTGCCGGAGGTCACAGGGTGTACCTTCGCGCCCAACAGGCGCATGCGGTATACATTTAGGGCTTGCCTTTCCGTGTCCTCCTTCCCCATGAAAACCTCGCATTTCAAGCCCAGCAACGCAGCAGCTGTCGCGGCGGCAACCCCATGCTGCCCTGCGCCCGTTTCTGCAATTATGCGCGTTTTCCCCATACGTTTTGCGAGAAGCGTCTGCCCGAGAACATTGTTGATCTTGTGCGAACCCGTATGGTTAAAATCCTCTCGCTTGAGGTAGATTTTTGCCCCTCCGGCATGCTTTGTCAAGTTATCGGCAAAATAGAGCCGCGATGGACGGCCGGCATATTCCGCCAGTAGGCCGTCAAGTTCCGACTGAAACGACGGGTCATTTGAATAATATGTGTACGCTTCTTCCAGTTCATACAACGCGTTCATCAGGGTTTCGGGTATATACCGCCCCCCAAATTCGCCGAATCGTCCATATTTCATATGCTTCAACTCCTTTATAGTATTACTCTACAATATTACCCTTTATGTATTACCCTTTATGTATTACTCTTTGTATTACTCTTTGTATTACTCTTTGTATTACTCTTTATGTATTACCCTTTATGTATTACCCTTTATAGTACTGGTAGCCCTTACTTTTCTAATAAATTCCGCGATCTTGCCCGCATCCTTAAAACCGTCGCTTTCTACTCCACTGCTTACATCTACGCAAAAAGGCGATAGCCGCTTTATTGCTTCTTCAACGTTCTCAACTGTAAGCCCACCAGCCAAAAAAAAGGGCGGCCCTTCGTACCCTTCCAAAGCTCCCCAGTCGAAAGGCTTTCCAATGCCGCCGCGCTGTAACGACAAACTGTCAAATAGCAGGAAATCCGGTTTCTGCCCTCCCATGCGTTGCGGCGGCAATACCAGCAGCATATCGTTGTCTTTGGTTGCTTTTGTGGCATCTGCCGGATCTGCTTTATCAAGCGGTGGTGGCGGCGGCAAAACCGACTGCGTACTGCTGGCTCCGGTTTCTTTTACGGCACCTGCCGGATCCGCTTTATCAAGCGGCGGTGGCGGCGGCAAAACCGACTGCGTACTGCTGGCTCCGGTTTCTTTTACGGCACCTGCCGAACCTACTGTATGGAGCGACGGCGGCATAGCATCGCCGACGCCGATTGCTTTTATTATGACCGCCTTACGGGGGTGTGGATTATACGGCGGCAGGCCATATAATCCCTCTCCCCCCTTAGTCAAAGCATATCCTGCGGGAGCATAACCATTATCGTAAAGGCTAGCACCGGGCGAGTCTATTGAATTGCGCAAGCTGTTGCTACAATGTTCACTTGCAAGACTTTTGCCTAAGCTGTTGCCGTAATGCTCACATGCAATACTCTTGCTCAAGCCGTTGCCGCAAAGCTCTCTTAGCTTCAAAATATAATCCCCGCCTTCGTCACCATGAAGCTGAATCAGATCGATAACGCCGCTCTTGTATATTTCTGCTACGGTTTCGACGTCTTCATTGACAAAAACTCCAACCGCCTTGATTCTTGGATCTAGACTATCTTTTAATTCAGCAGCTTTTTCCACTGTCACCCTTCGTTTGCTTGCGGCAAAAACAAACCCAATATAATCTGGGAGCAGATAATTTACGGCGTCAATATCCTCCATGCGGCTTAACCCGCATATTTTAACTTTGACAGGGGCACGTGTTCCGGCTTTATTATCTTTGACGGGGGCATGTGTCCCGGCTTTATTAACCTTGACAGGGGCATGTGTCTCAACTTTTTTATCTTTGACAAGGACATGTGTCTCGGCTTTTTTATCTTTGACAGGCACACGTGTCCCGGCTTTTTTATCTTTGACGGGGGCATGTATCTCGGCTTTTTTATCCTTGACGAGGGCATGTGCCCCGACCCTTTTATCATTGTTCATTTACACTACCTCGTAATTCGGCAAGTGCTGCACTCTTGTCAGGCGAGCGCATTAGTGTTTCGCCAATCAACACGGCGTTTACTCCATTCCTGCGCAAAACGCTTACATCCTCTGCCGTGCGGATACCGCTTTCCGACACGAAAACAACATTATCAGGGGTAAGCCTTCTGAGACGCAGACTATTGCTGGTATCTACTTTAAAAGTTTTTAGATCGCGGTTGTTTACCCCAACAATCCTCGCCCCCGCGCTCAACGCCATCATTAATTCGCCTTCGTCATGCGCTTCTACTAGCGCGGACAGCCCAAGGCTGTGCGCAAGGCCAATATAATCCGCAAGGTTTTTTTTGTCAAGAATAGCGCAAATCAACAATACCGCGCTTGCCCCCATGGCTTTGGCTTCGTAAATCATATAGCTGTCGACCGTAAAATCCTTCCTAAGGAGTGGAACCGAAACGGCACCTGCAATCTCGCGGAGGTACCTGTCGCTGCCTTTGAAATAGTACGGCTCAGTCAACACCGATATTGCCGCAGCTCCTGCCGCTACATATTCTTTAGCAATGTCTATATAGGGAAAGTCTTCAACTATAACCCCCTTTGACGGCGACGCCTTTTTAACCTCGCATATAAAAGCGATATCTTCAGCCAACAGCGCCCTCTCAAAAGGGAATGCCGTATCAACACCGGTTCCAGTGCTGGTTCCAGTGCCGGTTCCAGCATCGGTTCCAGTACCGGTTCCAGTGCCGGTTCCAGTACTGGTTCCAGTGCCGGTTCCAGTACCGGTTCCAGTACCGATTCTAGCATCGTCTACAGCATCGGTTCCAACGCCATTTCCAGTGTCGATTCTAGCACCTATTCCAGTTTTGGCACTTGTGCCTTCCATACTAAACATCTCAATAAGCTTTTCAACAGGAAATGCCTTTTTCCTCTCCTCAATGCGCTCTCTAGTTCTGTTGACTATTTCGTCCAATATAGTCATATCCAGCCCCTCTCTTCGCCATATGGGAACTGTCGAATAATAAGTTGAGACAGTTCCCAAACGCCTATTTTGCGTTTGACAGGCGAATAAATTCGTCCAGCTTTTCGGACGCTTTCCCGCTGTCGATTGCACCCTCTGCAACCTTTACAGCATCACCAATAGAATCGTACTTGTCCGCAACATACAACGCGGCAGCTGCGTTCAGTACAGCGGCATTTCGTCTCGGGCCTTTCTCGCCATTCAAAACGCCTTTAAGAATCACGGCGTTTTCTTGCGGAGTACCACCCACCAAATCCTCCTTGCTACAACGCTCAAACCCAAACTGCTCAGGAGCGATAGTGTACGAGCGCACCCACCCGTCTCTTTCCTCGCAGACGAAAGTAGGCGCGGAAAGGGATATTTCGTCCAGCCCGTCCTCACCATGAACCACCATTGCGCTCTTAACGCCAAGGTTGCACAACGCCTGCGCCAATGGCTCAACCAGCTCCCGGTCGTACACTCCCATAAGCTCCATTTTAGCCCCGGCGGGGTTTGTTAGCGGCCCCAGTATGTTAAATACCGTGCGAATGGCAAGCTCCCGACGGATAGGGGCCACATATTTCATTGCAATATGGTAATTCTGCGCGAACAGAAAGCATATGCCGATTTCCTTAATCAACTCGGCGCTTTTTTCAGGGGCGAGGTTGATGTTGACGCCCAACGCCTCCAGAACGTCTGCAGCCCCGCACTGGCTTGACGCGCTGCGGTTGCCGTGCTTTGCGACCGGGACGCCCGCCGCCGCAGTTATAATTGCCGCTGTTGTCGAAATGTTGAATGTATTCGCGCGATCTCCTCCCGTACCGACAATTTCTAGTACGTCCTCTTCGTGCAAAAGGCGGATGCAGTGCTTCCGCATTCCTGCAGCGGACGCCGTTATCTCGATGGTCGTCTCCCCCTTTAGGCTCAATGCTGTGAGATACGCGCTCATTTGTACTGGGGACGCTACGCCTGTCATTATTTCGTTCATAACCGCCTCTGCGGTTTCATAGGATATATCCTGTTTCATGGACAAAGCCATAATTGCTTCTCTTATCATTATCGTTACCCTCCAAGCTTAACTAATAGTTTTGGTTTGCAGTTAGCAGTTTGTAGTTAGCAGTTTGTAGTTTGTATTTGCAATTTGCAATTTGCAATTTGCAGTTAGTAGTTTGTAGTTTGTATTTGCAGTTTGCAATTTGCAGTTAGTAGTTGTAGTTTGAAGTTTGTATGTCACTTCGTTCAAATCGTTCTCAATCATAGGGTGCGACAGAATCTGCTGCACGTTTGTTACCCAAACAAGCCAGCATTTATCCACATCGGAACAGCCACCAGCAGGGATGCCATACACGCGACAAAATATAAAATACCGTACACGCTCATATGTTTGTTATCCCACGCCCTGTCCCCCGCAATGGATCGGCTCATCATGGCCCACATGTTCTGATAGGCCATAAAGAAGCAGTTTGCCGCCATGACAAACACTGCCAGCCACACAAGCGGGCTGATTTGGTAGGCTTCCTGTATTGCGGGCAACGTCGGCGCCATTATTGCAATTGTGGGAATGAACAGCGCCACGTCGAAGAACCTCCATAGGAACATAAATACCATTATGCCAAGCATAAAAATCCATGGGTTCCCAGCGATTGGGGCAATAGCCGGGACAACGATCCCAGCGAGCCACCCCGATATCCCGGTTTCGGTGAATATCCCTCCAAGGCTGAGCGCCATCGCCACAAAAACAATCAAATCCCAGTTGACTCCGGCATTGAAATCCTTAGGTTCCAGCACTCCAAACAAAAACAGCGCAAAGACTGCCGCAAGGCATACCGCCGCATCAGGGATCCCGTGAAACCTACTGGTAAGGAACATACAAAAAACAGCCACCAGGATAACCGCGCAAATAATCTCGTGACGGCCCACTTTTTGGGCTGTCTGCTTCTTTATTGACGCGACAGCGTCATCGGAGAGTTTTTCGTTTGGTTTGAGGAAAATCAAGCTACCGACGATCACTAATACCGTAGTCAGTGCCATTGGCACAAACAGCACGCTGAACCAGGCGTCAAACGTGACAAGCCCCTGCATTTCAGGAACCGAGTTGATCATGCCGGAAATAATAGGCCCCCAGAGGGCTCCCGACAGCCAGCCGGAGCCTGGGATCAGGGCCATTGAAAACGCCGTTAAGAGTATCAAAGAATTCCCTTTTGAGCCCTTTTTGAACATACATATCTCGCAACACTGCACTGCTATTGGGATAACAATAGCCACCCGTACCGTAATCGAAGGCGTCAAAACGCTAAGTATAACCCCTATCGCCACCATTGCTAAAATCAAAGAGATATACGAGGGCTTAAACAGCCGAATAATCGCCAGAGCGATTCTTTTGCCCAAACCTGTCTTCTGTAGCGTATACCCTAAGAAAAGCGCGGGGACCAGCGTCCAGATCGCAGACTGGGTGAACCCCGAGAACACGACTGCGGGCCTCAGCCCCAGTGCCAGACAGAAAAACGCCAGAAACAACCCCCCCATGGAGAATGTCAAATTGAAGGGCTTGAAAATCCAAATGGAGAGCGCTATTAGAATGCCCCCCAAAACTATTTGGGCAGTATCAGCCAGGTCAGGGGAGAAAGGTTTTGCCAGCATAATAACAGCAGCTGCCAATACCAAAATACCGCTCCCTAGATAAGGTGCTATAGCCTTGCCCATGATTCCTTGTTGTTTTTTCATTCTTTTCACCACCTAATAGATTTTTTTTACTGCAAGTTTTTTACTGAATGTGCCTGCTCTATCAGGTATATGAATAAAAAATCCCCGATAAAGCTCTTTGCTCCATCAGGCATAAAACTAAAAAATCCCTGATAAAGCGCTTTGCTCCATCAGGTATATAATAAGAAATCCCTGATAAAGCGTTTTGCTCTATCAGGTTGAAAACTAAAAAATCCCTGATAAAGCGTTTTGCCCTATCAGGTTGAAAATTAAAAAGCCCCTGATAAAGCGCTTTGCCCTATCAGGTTGAAAATTAAAAAGCCCCTGATAAAGCGTTTTGCTCTATCAAGGACGAATAACCTATCCGCGGTGCCACCTTGACTTTACGGGCATAGCCCGTACCCTCTGCAGGATACCATCATATCCCTCGCAACTAACGTATGCGTCACGTCGCGGAATACTCAAGGCCGCACGCCGCATGCTGCTTGCCGCCCCTTTGACCACGCCCTCAACAGTCCATTTAACAGCCTGCGTTTCCACCCGGCTCTCAGCACCCCGGACTCTCTGTAACGCGCACATACTGTTTTTATCTCTGCCTCAACGGTTTATTTTTACTGCTTGGATACAATAATAAACGCGCCGAACCCGGATGTCAAGAGAAAATTTTTTTAAATTGACAGAGAAAATTTTTTTAAGTTGAAATATTCCGTATATTCCGTATATATTTTTTTTCAAAGGCTAGAATGTAATATCCTCAAAAACACCATTGATTTTATCAGCAAACTTTTCTAAAATATTCATGTCAAGACACTCCTTGTTTTTATACGGGAGGTAAAGTCCTAACAAGTAGCCGACGACTCTTTGCAGTATATTGCACTGTGTTTCAATAAAGGTTTTGGATTATATCTTTACGTGATTATATTTACTTGATAAGGATTAGGGTTAGGATTAGGATTAGGATTAGGGTTAGGATTAGGAATAGGGTTAGGATTAGGATTAGGGCAATATGACCACTATTATGCAAGATAAACCACTAACTATGCTGAAGCGCTGGGGGGTAC
>Ga0099364_10008884_pt1 | contig 14050 bp, 9 predicted proteins | sample TergutTh196P3_FD_73070 | JGI IMG/M metagenome (GOLD analysis project Ga0099364, IMG submission 73070) | Microcerotermes parvus P3 segment gut microbial communities from Pointe-Noire, Republic of the Congo - Th196 P3 | ecosystem: Host-associated > Arthropoda: Insects > Digestive system > Gut ...
AGATAGCAGCACAATATTTTTATAATGTCTGCGTTATAAGTGTAAATTAAAAACAAAAATAATAATAGTAATGAAAGTATTCAGGAATATTTCTCTGATATTAATAACATTAGTGTACGTTTCGTGCTCGGACACGAGTGAAGAGCAGTTGATAGGCGATTGGCAGAGGCGTACTGTGTACCCTTATAGCGGTTTAGCTCACCCCGCAACTTTTGTAATAGGCAACACGGGGTATGTGGTTGGTGGTTTTAACAATGTCAATCCACCGGAAACAAGAGTTGTATCTTTTAATCCCGATGGTAGCGGCTCATGGAATGATCGTCTTCGAGACCATCATCCTGATATGGCTCCACGCCAACAAGCAGTGGGTTTTGCGCTTACAACAGGTGGTAAAACATACGGTTTTGTAGGCACCGGATGGATATGGACACGTATTGAAAGGGAAAGCAGAGATGATGCCGCAACGTCAAATGACTTTTGGCGTTACGACCCTGCAAAAGAGGGAAGCGATGATGCCTGGGAAGAGGTTGCGCCATTACCGGGACCGCCCAGACGAGGCGCCTTTGTTTTCTCACTCACCGTTGATAATAAAGAGTATGGTTTTGTAGGAGGTGGTTTTACAGACAGGCATGGTTTTGATTTCAATTTAGAGCCTGATGACGATGCCGATGCACCACAAAATTATTTTTCAACTGATAGACGTAATGAATATCTTAATGACTTGTGGCGGTATAACCCTGAAGGAACTACTTCCGTAAAACGTGTAGTTGATGGTACGATAGAAGAGAAAAATTTGCCCGGTAGCTGGGAGCCGGTAGCTAATATTCCTTTTAATAAACGATTTGGCGCAGTAGCATTTGTTATTGGCAACAAGGCATATATCTGCAACGGTGAAAACCCAAATTTAGTAAACGATTTTTATGTTTTTAATCCAAATCGAGAATCATTGGAACCATTGCGTGATCCGAATGGAGCGTCTCTTACAGACGCGGACGGTAGACCGCGTATTTGGTGGCAACTTAGAACTATGAACAAGGTTCACCCCGATGACAGCTACGATGAGGAATATCGCCCTTTAGGGAGGTCGCTGGGAGTTTCTTTTGTTGCAGATGTTCCTGAAAGAAATAATAGACCTACAGGGCATGTAGTTGGCGGCAGACAAGCCACAGCTTCAACAAACTGGGAATACGATGAAGATGAAGATTTGTGGACACAGCGAACACGATACATCAACAATTCATGGGCGCAAAACCGCGCAGGAATGATATCATTTTCGTTTCCCTCAGGCAGAGCGTTCGTTGGTTTAGGTCATTCGGGAACGCAGTATTTTGATGAAATGTGGGAATTTAGTCCCAGGATTGAAGATGATATTTATAGCGATATGCAGTAGGCAATGGACAGTATTTTAAAAACTGTCAGTGTAGACAAGCAATATGGAACTGCGAAGGTGTTGAATAATATAACCATAGATGTTCCTCAGGGAAGTATATATGGTCTACTTGGTCCAAACGGAGCCGGAAAAACAACCTTAATACGTATCATCAACGGCATCATAGCTCCGGATAGCGGAGAGATATATTTTAATGGTCGCCGGCAGAGCCGGACAGATAGCGCGAGTATAGGTTACTTGCCCGAAGAGCGTGGTCTTTACCGAAAAATGAAAGTAGGTGAGCAGGTTGTGTATTTGGCTAAGTTAAAAGGACTTAGCTCCACAGACGCAAAACAACAAGCTAACTACTGGTTTGAGAAATTTGGTATAGAAAGTTGGCGAAATCGTAAGGTAGAAGAGCTATCAAAGGGCATGCAGCAAAAAGTACAGTTCATAGCAACGGTCTTACACCGTCCTTCGTTGCTTATCTTAGACGAGCCTTTTAGCGGTTTCGACCCTATAAATGCCGAAATGCTGAAAAATGAAATACTTGGGCTGCGAGAGCAAGGAGTTACAATAGTGCTGTCTACGCACAATATGGCTTCTGTGGAGGAGTTGTGCGATAACATCTCGCTTATCAACAAATCGAATTGTATTTTGCAAGGCGAGGTAGATGAAATACGGCAATATTACAAGACAGACGAATATGAACTTTGCTTTACCGGCGAAACAGAAAATTTGTTTTCATTAATCGAAACATTGGGTTGCCGCATTATTAACCAAAAACAGCTAAAATATCACGTATCAATAACAATTCAATCGCAAATAACGGCTAACGAGCTGCTTGCAAAAGTAATAACAATGGTAAATGTGGTGTCTTTTAGAGAAATACTGCCTGGGATGAGCGAAATTTTTAAACAAAGAGTTTCGATGGAAGTAACTGAATAACTGAATAACTGAATATATGTTTAAGACGATAACAATAATTAAGCGCGAATATTTGACTCGCATCCGCAATAAGAGTTTTATAATAATGACTTTTCTTGGTCCTGTGTTCTTTGCAGCCTTGTTCGTGTTGCCGGCTTGGTTTGCAAGTATCGAAGACGAAGAGGTTAGACATATTGCCATTTTTGATGATACTTGGCTTTTCGAAGATGCTATTTCGCAAACAGCAAAATTCAAATTTACCTACTTGGACGTGCCCTTAGGAGTTGACCCGCGCCAGTTTATAGATGATTTTAGAGATACATTGTCAACATCGCATTATTTCGGCTTTGTTTATATACCCAATTATATTGTAAACCTTTCAAGCGGGGTAGAATTTTACTCTTACAAGGCGCCCCCTCAAAATCTTATAATGCACATTGCCAACTCAATAGAAAAAGAAATTGAAGCCGGAAAACTTAAGGCGCACAATATTGAAAACATTGACCATATTCTTCATTCGGTAAAAACACGTATAGGAATACGTACATATATTTTGACCAAAGGCGGCGATATCAAGGAAAGTCATGGGGCAATGAACACAGCGGTAGGCATTATATCTGCAATGCTAACGTATATGTTTATCTTTATGTTTGGCTCGCAGATAATGCGTGGCGTGATAGAAGAAAAAACAAATAGAATAGTAGAAGTTATAGTTTCATCGGTCAAGCCTTTTCAATTGATGATGGGAAAAGTAATAGGTGTGGCATTAGTCGGATTAACGCAGTTCTTAGGGTGGATCTTATTAACTGTATTGATTATTGTACCTACAAACCAAATATTTTTTTCGAGCATCAACGATGATTTGCTTAAACAGCAACCGGCAGCCCGAATCCAGGTTATGGGCTCTACCGGCGGCGACCATGTGCAGTATTCTGAAGCTACGGAAACAGCCCTTGAGGTGCTGAATATGATGAACTCTATAAATTTTGGCGTCTTGATAACTTGCTTTTTGTTCTTTTTTATAGGCGGTTATCTACTCTACGGCTCGCTTTTTGCTGCAATAGGCTCGGCTGTAGATACGGAGGCTGATACACAACAGTTTATGTTGCCTGTTACCATACCGTTAATTATTTCCATAATGATAATGGTAAATGTTATTCAAAATCCGCATAGCGACATAGCATACTGGTTTTCTATAATACCGCTAACATCGCCTGTGGTGATGATGGCGCGAATACCGTTTGGAGTGCCATACGCCCAAATAGCCATGTCGATGGGAGCGTTAATTATAGCTTTTCTAGGAGCAATATGGCTGTCGGCAAAAATATACCGAACAGGTATATTGATTTATGGCAAAAAAATGAATTATCGCGAATTATGGAAATGGCTAAAATATTGAAGTTAAATTTTTTATATACCTACCAAAATGAAATATCATTTTAATACAAACACCCGCAAATTGTTAGGCGATTTGCATACTCCCGTTAGCCTGTATTTGAAGTTAAGAGATCTTTATCCCGAATCTGCCTTGCTTGAAAGCTCTGATTATCACGGCGATGAAGATAGTTTGTCGTATCTTGCATTGTGTCCTTTGGCAAAGATTTCAATCAATAAACGCGAAGCTACTAATGTCTTCCCCGACGGAAAAACAAGCATCAAACCCTTGTCGGAAACGCACACTGTGGCAGATGCTATAAATAGTTTTTTGAACTGTTTTGAAGTAGAAGACCAACATAAGCATTATTGCGGTCTTTTTGGCTACACGGCGTTCGATGCTGTTAGATACATGGAAAATATTCCTGTGATGGAACATCATCACGAAATTTCGGACGCACCTGATATTCTGTATATTCTTTACAGATATATCATTGTTTTCGACCACTTTAAGAATCGGCTTACAATTATAGAATTGGCTCAGGCAGGCGAAGACAGTCAAATAGACCGTATAGAAACCCTTATTGCAAGCCGCAATTTTCCGACATATAATTTTCAAACTGTTGGCGAGCGCACTTCGAGCATGACCGATGATGAATACAAGGCTATTGTTCGCAAAGGCGTTGAATTGTGTAAGAGCGGCGAAATACGTCAAATTGTATTGTCGCGCCGTTTTGAACAACGTTTTCAGGGCGATGATTTTAAAGTATACCGCAGTTTGCGAAGCATCAATCCCTCGCCGTACCTGTTTTATTTCGATTTCGGTGGTTTCCGTATTTTTGGCTCGTCACCCGAAACGCATTGCAAGGTCAAGGGACAAATAGCCATAATAGATCCTATTGCGGGCACTACGCTCAGGAGCGGCAACATAGAAGAAGACAAAAAACGGGTAGAAGAGCTTATGAACGACCCTAAAGAAAATGATGAACATGATATGCTGGTAGAGCTTGCTATGGACGACCTGAGCAGAAATGCGCACAACATAAAAGTTCAATTTAACAAGGAGGGGCATTACTATAGCCACGTAATACATTTAGTATCACGTGTTAGCGGCGAAATAAATGCAGATAGCAATCCTATCAAGACTTTTATTGATACATTTCCGGCTGGCACCGTAAGCGGCGCGCCCAAACTTCGTGCAATGGAATTAATAACCTCGTTTGAAAAGCACAATAGAGGCGGCTACGGAGGCTGTTTAGGATTTATAGGGCTCAACGGCGATTTAAATCAGGCAATTATGATACGTACTTTCGTTAGCCGCGACAATACATTGTATTTTCAGGCAGGCGCCGGCATTGTTTCTCAAAGCATAGACGAGCGCGAATTGCAGGAGGTAAACAACAAGCTAAATGCTTTAAACAAGGCTATCAGCGAAGCGGAAGGGTTGATAAATTAAAGTCAGGGTGATACACGGATTGGACAGATTTGACGGATTATCACGGATTTTTTTCGCTTATAATATTTGGTCGTGTCTCAATTTATCTGAATTAAACATAATTTCAAAATTTTCAAATTTAAACAGATTTACTTTTATTTTGTCAATTATGCAAAAATTATGTAATTCTGTAAATTTTTGGACATTAACTTATCAATTTTGCAAAGAAAAAAAATCCGTGAAAATCAGTCTAATCCGTTCAATCCGTGTATCCCCCCTAATATCTGCGACAATTTGAATTGCACCCAATACAAATAAAAATTTGGAAATGTCATTGAAAAGGTTTAATTTTGCAAAAAAAAATGTTAAAGATGAAAATAAAAATAAGACGGGTACTTTTATGTTTGGCAATTATCGTTTCAATCGTAGTTTTTGCCCGCGACAATAGTTCGGGTATCAACACAAACGATGAAGAGGCTGCCGCTCGCATCAATATTTGGCTTGAGCACCTGCAATCAGAAAGTCAAAATATTGAAAGGATTTCTGAAATGGAGAATCGCGAAATACATTTTGGCGATGTCTCAATGCGCTTCACTTATTTCGTCAGAGGTACTGCCCCAGACGATGGTTTTCCTTTGTTTATCGCTCTGCATGGCGGTGGCGCTACGCCTGTCAACGAATCACAATACAGGATGATGATGATTTATTACCAACGTAGCGTCCAAAACGGAATATACGTTGCGGTGAGAGCCGTTAGAGATACATGGGACTGTCATTTTAATCCTGAATCATATCCTATTTACGACCGGCTTATTGAAAACATGATTATTTTTAGAAACGTTGACCCAAACAGGGTTTATCTCATGGGGTTTTCTGCCGGAGGTGATGGGATATACGGCATAACGCCGCGTATGGCAGACAGATTTGCAGCAGTCAGCATGTCAGCCGGACATCACAATAACGTTAATCCTATCAATCTGAAAAATACACCTATACTGCTTCAGTGTGGCGATGGCGACCGTGCGTACAACAGAAACGTTGAAACAGTACAATTTGGAGTAAAACTTGCTGATTTGCAGCAACATTGGACAGGATACGAACATCAGGTTAATATACATGTAAACAAGGGGCACAATTTCGCTGATAATGATTCGGCAAGAAGAAAACAGCAAGTTTGGAGTAATCCCGTACAGTGGATGTTATCCCAAAATTCCGATATTTCCGAAATAAATACTAATGCCGTTGATTTTCTACAGCAATACACTCGTAACCCGCTTCCGCAAAGCATAATGTGGGATTTATCAACCCGTGCGCCGCTACGCGATGTTGAATCGTTTTATTGGTTGAGAGCCCCAAAAAATATGACAGAAGGCAGGATTTTCGCATCATTGCATAAGCCCGGTAACTCTATTACTATCAACACTAAGAACATCGTTGATTCTTTTGACGTTTTGCTAAACAGAACCATGTTAAATTTTGACGAGCCAATAACCGTAACTGTGAACGATAGTACAACTATTCACAGAATTACGTCATCTAAAGATTTTATTAGCGAAACGACAAAAGAGCGAGGAGATTTTAATTTTCAGTTTTCGGCTAAAATAAGGATAGAGCCTTGTTCTCAAATTTTAATTCCAAAACCCAATCAATATCGATGATTCCACCTCTGCCTTTTCTATCGAAACGCATATAGCGATTTTTTATTTTGTAACCCCATTTGTTGATTAATTTAAAGCCGTTTCTTTCTGCTATTGTAGTTAGAAAATTTGCTGTATCAAAATATACGTCACTTACTTTGCTATCGCCAACAATCATTATGTAATGAGCATTTTGTTTCAAACATTTTGATATTTCGGCAAAATGTTTTTCCATTTCAAGAAAATATTTAAATGTAACATATGAATGTTTGTGTCCGTTTTTCTTGTCTGTATCATATACTTCTTGCAATTTATTGTCTAACATGGCAATGTTTAATTTTGTGATAAAAGGCGAATAATTTATAAATTCTTTTATGGATATTTGCTTATTTCCAATGTATTGAGTTTTTTTTTCGTTTTGTAAGTTTTGTGTTTGCATTTGGAACAAATCTCCAATCCAAAACAGTTCTACCATTTGGTTATAAATGTAGTCAATTGCCTTGATGTATGGCGGCGAAGTTATTGCTAAATCCGCTTTTTCAAGTTGTAATAAATCCGGCAAAGATTCGGCGCTTGATGATACAATTATTTTTGACGATTTTAAATTAGAATTTGAAGAAAACAAAGTTATTCTTTCAACAAAATAATCTAATTGAGACAAGAATAGTGTAAAAACTTCTTCCGGTTTTTTTATTTTTGTATGAGAAACGTATGTTTTTTGCGATTCATTGTCTGCATTTGATACTCTGCGAACAATTGAAGAGAAACAAACAAAAAATAAATCTTGTATATCTTTTATCATTACATCGTTTCCAAAATTATCTACAATTCTGTTTATCAGAGTTCTAATGACTGACAATTTATTAATTGCATCTTTTGTAAACCAATGCTCTATTGTTATGCAATCTGGAATAAATAGATTTTGAGGTGGGTTATTTATATTATTTTTGAACCAATTTACAATATTTTCTAATTTTTCAACATCAATTTTGGTTGTTTTAACTTTTGAAATTAGCGCAGAAAGCGGGTCTATATCTATCCCTGTAGAATAATGTCCATGCAAGGCGCTTTCGACTAATGTTGTGCCACTACCGCAAAATGGGTCGAGTATTAGTTTGCTGGTTTTATTTTTCAAATACTTATTTATAGCCCATTGTGGAAGATGAGGAATAAACTTTGCCGGATACTTGTGAAAACCGTGCGTGTGTTTAGTCACACTGTTTGTATTGATGCTCAAAACTGCGTCAAAATCAACATTTTCGGGGATAATCTCTTTTACTGTTTGGTAATTCACGAATGGTTATTTTTTTAATAATACAATACTTTCTCTTAAATATTCTTTCAAAGGCTCTAAATCCTTTTTTTGTTGTGAACTTGTTGTTAAATGCCTTGTAACGAAGATATTTTTAACTTTGAAACCGACTTCTTTTGCAATATCAGCCGTTATAATATCAGATGGAATAATTACCCCCGAATAAGCAGAATTTCCGATGACAATCCCCACATACCCATCTTTTTGCGTTTGTGAGTACAATTTTCTCAAAAGTGTGTGCATATCATCAAAATATCCTCTTACAACCGATGGTATTTTATTGCTCCATAAATTGTTTTTTTCAAATAGAGAAATCAGATTTTCAAGATTTTCGTTATAGTAGTTTAAATGTTTGCCATTTACTGAATTGATGTTAGAACGAAAACCGGTTTCTCGCATTTTTTTGAAATTTTCTTTATCTTTAACAAAGTCGCCTAACCACAATTCAACTTTATGTATTTCAAAATAATCGAAACAATTACAATAGGGAGGCGAGAAAAAAGTAAATTGTATTTCATCAGAAAATAGATTGTCAAACAACAAACAGTCGTTATTAAAAATTTGTGGTTTTTTTTCAATTAAACCATAATTGTTCTGAATATCTGACAAATACATGTTTATATTTTTCAAAATTTTGTTTTTCACGAATAGAAATTTTTCACTTGGAAGATTATATTTTTCCCAGTTTTCCTTTGGAATATCTATATATCCTGAAGAAGTTCTCTTTCTATTTTTGTACTTTATTCCGTTTCCTTCTTTTTTAATATTTGAAACTTTTTCAATAATAGACAACCAAGCAACAAGAAAAAGATTCTGAACTTTGGAGTTTTCGATGTTTTTGATATGTGTTTTTAATTGTAATATTGCGTCAAGAATTTCAGTATTAAACATTTTATCAGCCAATTCGAAAGAATATGTGTAATTTTTAGAAGATTTTCGAATATTTGCAATTATTTCTTTTTCTGTTACTATATCTATTAAGTCTTGTTGGCTATACTCTTCATTTTCAACACTTGCAACCAATGTAGAAATTGGGTTAATATCAATGCCAAATGATTGCAAATTTTTATGTCGAGCCGCCAACAGCGTCGTGCCACTACCAGAAAAAGGGTCAAAAACATTTCCTTTTATTTTTAATTCATTCAAAAAAGCGTTTACTAATCGGGTAGAATAGCCTTCTCGATAAGGAAACCATCTTTGTATCGGTGACAAATGCGCTTGTTGAAAATGAACTTGATTTGCAAATGATCGTGCAGAAGTAAAAATAAGATTGTTTTCCAATGATTTGAAAACAGAAAGTTGTTTTTTCTGTTTATCGCGCCCCAATTCTGTGTCGTTTTCAAACAAAGAATACGCAACAACAGGTTCGCATACAACAGTACACTCAAATTCGTCAAATTTATACTCTTTAATTGCTGCTTCCATTATTCTAATTTTAATTGTTCATCTACTGCACTGTCAGAAAATTCTACTCTGTAAATTGTTGGCGTAGAATATAAAATGCCTTCATCGTTCTTTTTAACCGGATCGTTTATAATGCTCATGTAAGTCCCAAAATTTGTAAAATAAATTCTATATATATAAAAATGACAAGCATGTTGTTGTGCAGCAACCCATTCGTTTCGTGTAAGATTTATGGAATCTAAAATATCAGTAAAATTTGGTGGATTTATCCTGGTTGTTGATTTTACTTCTATGTATCTGAAAAATTCAGGATTAGAATGGTTTCTACTTGCTTCAATAGAAACAATATCATAGCCCAAGCCTTTAGTTTTTCCCATATGATTCACTTTTTTTACCAAACGAGGATTAAATGATCTAACAAGATTTTTTTCAAATTCAAACACAAGATTTTCACCTTCATTGCCTAATTCAACTGTTGATTTTGTTCCTATTTGCTGCCCCTTTAATATCGATGTTACAGCATCTAAACTGTTTATGGAAGTATTAAATCTTTCTTGGTCAATTTGAGACGAACTGCCATAATATTCCTGCCACTCGAACTCAATTATTTTTCCGAGATTTTTATCATTTATATCATATTTTGTGTAATCAATGGCTAACGGATATTTCAGATTATCAATAAAATAATCAATTGCAGTTTGTTCTTTTGAATTTATCCAAATATTTGTATCGTCTTCTCTTATCAAATTTGCTAATTTTAAATAATCAAATTGCTCATTTATGTGTTGGTAATCCCAAGCATAATTTTTGGTTATGGCTACTCTTTTATTTATTTTCTTTTTGCGGTCGTAATCGATTTTTTCTAAAACCTCATCGACGGAAACGTGTCCCTGCAGAACATGTAAGGAATTTAATACGTAATAGCCAACTTCGTGCTTTGTTAATACAACGTTCAATTGAGACGCTTTTTGTAACAATGCCAGAACAAAATGGTACGGCTTAAACGATATGTCGTTCACAATTTTGTCAATTACAGTATTTATTGTTTGCGAGCCATTAGGTTGCTGAAATTGAAAACAGACGCTCTTAAATAATGACGGTTGGTCGTTATCTATAAGATACTTTTTTGTCCTGTCGGACAGATAAACTATTTTATCTTTTTCATAAACAAGACCAAGCAACTTATTCACATTTTCTGTTCTGTGGTTTTTTATTGTTTTTGGGTTGTCTTTTATGTATTTCGACAATTTTTCATCAAACTTCTCCGCAAATACTTTTGAAGAAATCGGACAAATTTCGCTTAAAATACCGCAATAAATCGGCAAATAGTCATCCATTCTCGAAATGGACTTGCCTCTGATTATTGTACAACGGTGCTGAATATCTGGATTATACATATTTTTTTATATAAATAACAAAACTACACGCTAACGCCGCCTGATGTCTCGCTTTAATTCCGTCCACCAGCCACCTAACGCTGCAAACTCGCTCTATCACATGCTTTTTGTTTGCAAAACCTGACATTTTTATCAAAAAAATCATGCCGCAAAGATACTACTTTTTTTTGAAATGCAACATTAAAAAAAATATAATAGAAAAATGCGCAAGATTTGAATCGCACCTTTTCATCGGTCTTGTACATGCAGCCTGTTGAGCCGCACCTTGCCGTTGGAGTCGACCACCTGCAACGTCAGCGCCCCATACTGCCGAAAAAGAAAAAGTTTTTTTTGGTGTGGGCGGTATTATTTTAATCTTTGGAATGTTTTTTTTCTACATGCCTTATTATGCCATGCTCACGCTCCGCCTCCAAAACTAATTGAATAGCCTCTTTCAAATTTTCTAATGCCTCTTCAACTGTTCTACCTTGCGTCATTGCTCCGGGAACTTGTTCGCATTGTGCAAAATACCAACCGTTGGACATCAGTTTGGTTATTGGTGTATATTCCATACTCAAATAATTTTTAAATTCAACGCCGCAAAGATAACTCTTTTTTACAATTCCTACAAAAAAAAATCAGGTTGCGCGATTTTTTTTCGTACAACCTGATAATGAAATGAGCGAAGCGCCTACACGTTTTAGAAACACATGAGCATTACAAAAAAAACAATCGCTTGCATTTCAAAAAAAAGTATTACCTTTGCCCCGTGAAAGTGGGGGAACGCACCTCTCAATTCCGGAACTGGCGTTCTATAAAATTTTTTCCACTTTTTTCAAAAATATTTGCAAGTTTCCCAAAAAAATACTACTTTTGCGGCGTTTTTAATTCAAGAAGTTTAACCATGGATATCACTTTTGCAGACAGAGCCAGAAAACATCGGCAAGTTGCTGTTGAGTTTGAAGAGGCGTAAAATCCCTTATCTTTGCATTTTTTTTCACTAAAAATATTTTGAACAATGAAAAATCTGAAATCGAAAATCGAAAATCGAAAATCGCTTGCAAAGCAAGCAAAAAACAGTATCACAGCGGCAGCAAATGCCGCCAAAAACGCTACCAAAGCAGTAGCAACGGTGATAACAATTGCAATAGCAGCGCTGAATGCACAAGCACAGCACCAAAACGCGCTATTTATTGACGGCACACCGTACACGACGGTAGGCGAAATTTCAACCGCTATAGCCTTCGCATTGGCTACGACGACCGCCGACCAGGTAGTGGTAACAGGCGATTTCGACGCCGGAGACGACCCCCTTGCGCTAGGCTTTCCGCAAAACAAAAGAGTAGTGTGGAAGGCAAATTATCAGGGCAGCGCTCAAACGTTAATAAACGTTACAGGCAGCACCGTTCTTGTTATAGAAAGCGGCGTTATCAATGCTACCCGCACCGGCGCCCATGCCATCATTGCAGGGAGCAGCGCAGTTGTAGTAGTATCGCCTCAAGCAAACGTTGTGGCAGAAAACGGGACAAAATTCGCGGTCAGCGGCACTACCGCAATAGTCGTTGAGAGAACCGATTTTGCGCCATATTATGCAAGAAACACAGATACACACCTGACTGTAACAACCGACGCAAACGTGCGATGGGAACTTCAATCCGGAAAACACGGTATAATTTGCTCGCGCGGCAGCAGCAACAACAGATTTGTCGAAATAGACGAAGTGACAGTCTGTCGCGTCTGGGGTGATGGCAGTAACCCAAACGGCGCGCAAATCACCAACTTGCTAAACAACGAGGTTTTATTCATAGCCCCCGGAGCCACTGGTACATTAACCGTTCCGGCTAACCGCCAAATCACAATCGTTGGCGGAAGCAGCCGAGAAGACCTTGTGCAAAACTCCACCTATGTCTCATTGACTATAAACGCTTCTTCAAAAGTGGTGTGGGAAGCGCATTATCAGCGCACATCAGGAAGCCCCGCTTTAGGACTTTTGGGAAGTGGAACTCTGGAAGTTAAGGGAACAGTGCAAGCAAATGTAAGCCCGATAAACGTTACCGAAAACGGCACGTTTATTCTCAACGGCGGATATATCAGAGGAGGTAATGCTAATTACGTTATTGATTTTGCGGAAGGTTCCACCGGCGTTTTTTACAGCGGCGAAATAGTGGGCAACCAAGCGATAAGTATTTCGGGTATTGGTGGTAGTGCAGTCTATGTAGATGATAAAGTGACGGTTGCAACGGGGACAAACGCCTTTTCAGTTGGAGCCGGCAACAGCGTTATTATACGAAAAACAGCGGCTGGCAACGCATACACTACAGGCTCGAATACACATTTGCAGATTACGCAAGCCGCCCCAACTACCGCAACAGCCACATGGCAAACAGTATCCGGAAAGCACGGCATTTCATACTCAAAAGGAACCAACTCCGGCTTCTTTGAAGTTCCCGGCGTCACCGTTTACAACGCCAATAATGCACTCTTTGTGAACGACCCGCAAAAGCAAACGCCTCTATTATCCGTTGCCGAATTGCAGGCGGCTATAGCGGCGGAGGTCGAAAAAAACAACGTAGAAACAATCACCGTAGAAGGCGCTTTTACCAGCGCCAACACTACTTTATCCATAGCCAACCTTAACGGGAAAACGCTTGTGTGGCAAGCACAATATACGGGCTCGGTTATCGGACAAACCAACAACTTAATTACCGTAGGCGCTGCAAGCGGCGCAACGGGTAAAATGGAAATCGTCGACGGCGGGTCTATCGTTGTTACAGGCTCGTGCAGGGCTATTGCGGCAAACAACAACATAGCCCTTATATTCAGCGGCGGCTTGGCGCAGGCTCTTACCTCTTCGCAGACAGTGGCGCTGAACGATAATGCAGTAATGGCGCTTTATAGCGGAAACATTGTCAATTCACATCCTTCGGGCAGCGTAGTGGCTGTTATGGGCGCAGGCAGCGCGGTATATGTTGCAGGAGGCGATATTATAGGGCAAAATGGTGGAATTGTTGCAACCTCCAGCGCCGGCAAAGGATACTATACCGGCAATAACGCACAAAAGTTTCGCACATCAGGCACAAACTCATTCAACAACCTGAACCTTTTCAAACTTGACGCCGCACCAACCATTCGCAAAGAAACTACAACAGGCGACATTTACCAATACATGCAAGACGACCCATACCCGGGGGCGTTAGTGGCGCAGTTTCCTCAAGA
>Ga0099364_10008885_pt1 | contig 14050 bp, 17 predicted proteins | sample TergutTh196P3_FD_73070 | JGI IMG/M metagenome (GOLD analysis project Ga0099364, IMG submission 73070) | Microcerotermes parvus P3 segment gut microbial communities from Pointe-Noire, Republic of the Congo - Th196 P3 | ecosystem: Host-associated > Arthropoda: Insects > Digestive system > Gut ...
ATAAATTCTACACGTTAATCAACATCGAAATAGACAAAACACCCGTCCTCGCTGCGCTTCGTGCCACCCTCTTTACAAAAGAGGGCTTTTGGTGCGGCTATTTTCCTTGCCCTCTTGCCGTCCGCAGACGGCGACGGGTGTTTTAACGATGTTAGTTCAGATGTAGGGGTCGCCCAATGGGCGACCCGCCGATAACAACGCAATCAAGAATATTAGTTGTCGCTGAACAATACTGTTACCTCGGTTCCTAAGCCGAGTTTGCTTTTTAATGATAATTTCCAGCCATATAAAGCGCAGATGTGTTTGACAATCGAAAGCCCCAATCCTGTGCCGCCGTTTCTTAGGGAACGGCTTTTTTCAACTCGGTAAAACCGCTCAAATATTCTCGTTTGTTCTTCAGGAGATATACCTATGCCATCATCTGAAACAGTAAGGCATACGGCTTTTCTGTTTTCTTCAATCGCAATTAAAACTTTGCCGCCTTGATTATTGTAACGGACTGCGTTCTCCGCAATATTTTTAACGAGTTCATAAATATGATGCTGCTCGGCTTCTACTACGGCGTCCCCGGTAACTTCAAAAATAATAGATTTTTCGTTGATTACAGTCGATAATATATCGCGGGTTTCGTTTGCGACTTTTGACAACGATACAGGCACAGGTTTAATATCTTTTGTATTTTCAAGTTCGGATATTTTCAGCATATCGCCTATCAGCGTCAGCATACGCTCCGTTTCGCGGCTAATGCTTTCTATATATTTACCGAGATTTTCATCTCTATTGTTTATCTCCGTCAATTCATTGAATCCTTTAATAGCGGTCAGAGGGGTTTTTAACTCGTGAGAAGCGTTTGCAAAAAATTCCTCGCGCCGTTTAGCGTTTTCGCGGTTTTCCGTGACATCAGATAAAACAACCATTGTCAGTTCAGTATCGGGGAGCCGCTTTACCGTAACGAGATATATCCTGCCGTTCAGAGTAAGCTCAAATAAAGTACTCTTTAAAAGAGTTACACATTCTTCCACCGCGTCAGTGAGCATTTTGTCGTATACTAAATAATTCAAGTTTTTTTCGGTTATATCCGGTGTGACATTAAAAATCCCAAGCGCGGCAGTGTTTATAAGTTCAATGTCTTTATCCCCGTTCACAACAAAAAGCCCGTCGCTGATATTATTGAGAATATAGTGCAGTTTGGTTTTTTCATCGCGCAGAGCGTCAAAACTGCTCTGTAAAATAAAAGAAATATCATCAATTTCCCGTGTGATTTTATTTATTTCTTCATAACTTTCCGGAATGGGTTCAGGTTTGTATTCGCCGCCCGACAGTGAGCGCAATATCCGTTCGATGGAACCGAACTGCTCGACTATGCGGTTTACCGTAGCACGAATGAATATAAAGCAAAGCAACGCAAATAAAGAAATTAAAAATATAAACGGCGGCAGCGACCGATTCAAAAATATCTCTATCTTAGTTACGGGAATAGAGGCGCGTATAAATACATAGCTGTCACCGACATTTACTTTTAAAGCATAATAAAGCAAATCAACGCCAAGTGTCTCGGAATACCTTGAGTAAGTTTCCGGTGAGCCGCTCGCAGCCGCCCGTATCTCGGGTCGGTCCAAGCGGTTTTCCGCCGCGTTTATATCAAGCGGTCGGCTATCCGCTAAAACTGTCCCTTCCGAAGATATAACAGTAATTCTTGTGTCGTTCCCCACTTTCACAAACGAAGAAATATCCGTGTTTTCATTATAGAACTCGGCACAAATCTGCGTTATTTCCATAATCATGTTTTTGGCAATATTTAAATTATTAGTATAAGTTATATAAACAGAGGCGACAAAAAAACTTAAAAGCCCCAAAAATATTATATAAGTAGTATAAAAAAATAATCTTTTTTTCATGTCAGCATATAACCTACCCCTCGAATAGTTTTGATTACGGCTTTGCTTTCAGCTTCATACAGCTTTTTTCTCAATTCTTTGATATGAATGTCAAGAGTCCGTGTTTCGCCGATAAAACTTTCTCCCCATACTTCGTTAAAAATATCTTCGCGTTCTTGTACTTTTTCCGCGTTATTGCAGAGCAGATGCAGCAAATTATATTCTTTAAGAGTCGCCCGTATCGGACTGCCGTTAACAATTATCTGATGTTTTAACAAATCAATTAAAATATCTTTGTAAACTATATTTTCAGCAGTCGGCTTTATATTTTTTCTCAAGTTTGCTTTAACCCGCGCAATCAGTTCAAGAACGCCGAAAGGTTTTGCTATGTAATCGTCGGCTCCCATATTGAGACCTTTAACTTTTGAAATTTCCTCGCCTTTTGCTGAAACTACGATAATCGGAATCTGATTTGCCGATTTATCGGCTTTCAGCCGTGATAAAATCGTAAATCCGTCATCGCCCGGCAGCATTATGTCGAGCAAAACAAGGTCGGGCGTATTCTCCGAGAGCGCATCAAAAAACTGTTCCCCGTTATCATAGCAACGGCAGTCGAACTCATTTTCCAAAGAATATTGATAAAGCTCCTGCAAAGAAGCATCGTCTTCGACCACAAAAATTATCTGTTTCATAAAAAATCACTCGCTTATTAATTCTGAGGGTGACTGCCGGTTATGGCATACTCAACCCATTCGCCTATATTTACCGCATGGTCTCCTATGCGTTCCAAGTATTTTGTTATCATCATAAACATGATTGCCTGTTCGGCATTATCGGGATTTTTCTTAATCAGCGCAATAAGGTCCGCCATTACGGTATTAAAAAGTTCATCGACTTTGTCGTCGGTCCTGTCAAGCGAACGGGCGAGTTCTATATCGCGGTTAATATAGGCCTGTACGCCGTCTTTGACCATCTGTATGACAATTACCGACATTTGGGGAATATTCGCCAGTTTTTTGATATATTCAATGTCCTCGATTTGAGTGGTAATTTCGGCTATGTCGCGTGCTTGGTCGCCGATACGCTCAAGGTCGGTAATCATTTTTAACGCTGCGGACACTTCGCGGAAATCGCTCGCGACAGGGTGTTCCATTAACAGAATTTTCAGGCACGACTGTTCAATCTCGTGTTCCATTCTGTCTATTAATTTTTCTTCTTCATAGACTTCTTTTGCCAGTTCAAAATCACGGCTTGTAAGAGCCCTCACACATTTTTCGATTGCCGATTCTATATGGCGGCACATCAGAACAAGATTATCAAAAACGCTCTTTAATTCTTTCTCATAACGTACTCTCGACATTTATTATACTCCTAATTAATGAATAAAATTAACCGAATCGTCCGGTTATGTAATTTTCTGTGCGTTTATCTTTGGGATTTGAAAAAATATCTTCCGTACTGCTGTATTCAATTATCTCCCCCAAGAGAAAAAACGCCGTCTTATCGGATATTCGCGTTGCCTGCTGCATATTATGCGTAACAATAACTATTGTGTATTCATTTTTCAACTCGTTTATTAATTCTTCGATTTTGCCTGTCGAAATAGGGTCGAGCGCGGACGTCGGTTCGTCCATCAATAATATTTTCGGTTCAGCCGCGAGCGCACGGGCTATGCAAAGCCTTTGCTGTTGACCTCCCGAGAGACCTATTGCGTTTTTACGCAGTCTGTCTTTCGCCTCGTCCCACAGTCCCGCCTGTTTGAGTGAACGCTCAATTATGCCGTCGAGTTCGCTCTTTTTCTTTATCCCGAAAGTACGCGGAGCAAACGCGATATTGTCATATATACTCATAGGAAAGGGATTTGGCTTTTGAAAAACCATGCCTACGTTTTTGCGGAGCAAAGTTATGTCTGTCCCCTTTGCGTAAATATCTTCGCCGCCTATTTTTATTTCCCCCGTGATACGGCAGTCTTCAACAAGGTCGTTCATTCGGTTGAAAGTCTTAATAAACGTCGATTTTCCACAGCCGGACGGTCCGATAAAAGCCGTGACTTCGTGTTCATCAATGTCAATGCCGACATTTTTAAGAGCTTGAAATTCTCCGTAATACAGATTACAGTTGTTTACAGTTATGTTAAATTTATTATCATCCATTCGCGAGTTCTCCTTTGCCGAATATTTTACCTAAAGACGTTGCCAAAACATTTATCGACACTACTAAAACTAAAAGCACTACGCCGGTTGCCGCCGCTTGTTCAGGATAACCGTGAGACCCAAAATAATATACGTCCAAAGCAAGGCTTGTTCCGGGCGAAGCAAAATTTTCCGGTATTTTGTTGACTACCATGCCGATAGTCAATATTAAAACTGCGCTCTCAGACATGACGCGCCCTATGGCTAAAATTAACGCGGTCACGATACCGCTTGCGGCGCACGGCAGAACCACTGAAAATATTGTCCTGACTTTTGATGAACCGAGGGCGAAACTGCCCTCTCTCAGCGAAAGCGGTACGGCAAGCAGACTTTCTTCGGTGGAACGTACCAGAACGGGCAATATCATAATCGCGAGCGTTATCCCGCCGCCTATAAGCGAATATCTTAAACCCAAAGCGACAACAAAGACAAGATAACCAAAAATACCGTAGACAATCGACGGAATCCCCGCCAGCGTCTCGGTCGCTATGCGTATAATTCTAATCAAACGGCTTTTGGAATTTGTATATTCCGTCAGGAATACCGCGCTTCCTATTCCAATCGGCGCGGCGATAACAACCGAGATAAGAATTAAATAAAATGTTCCCACAAAAGCGGGTTTTATAGATGGCTCCCTGCCATAATCGCCGAACAGAAGCTGCATATTGATATGCGGTATTCCCCGTACAAGAACAAATATAATTACGGACGTAAGCGCGATAAGGCTTAAAACAAGCGCGCTCTGTGCCGCGAATTTTAAATAGGCGAATTTAAACACCTGTTTTTGGTGTGCTTTTGTTCTCACGCTTCATACCTCCCCTTAACAATGAAAAGCTGATGTTTAATAACAGCGTAAAGAAAAACAATACAACGCCGGTTGCGACAAGAGCGGTTGCGTCATCGCCTGAAAGTTCCGTCGCGCCCATAGCGATATTTGCCGTCATAGTTCTTACTGACTGAAAAAGACTTTCAGGCATTACCGGGGAACCCCCTATAACCATTATAACCGCCATTGTTTCGCCTATTGCGCGTCCTATCGACAATACAACGGCGGCGAGTATGCCGCTTTTAGCAGCGGGAAGCATAACCCTGAACACGCTTTGTTCGTTTGTCGCGCCGAGAGCGAGCGCACCCTCGTAATAATTTTTCGGAACGGTGTTAAGTGCGTCAAGGCTGACGCTCACAATAGTCGGCAATATCATTACGGATAATACAATGCTTGCCGCCAATATCCCGTAGCCAATTCCGTTGGGTGATATATTGTCCCTTAAAAACGGCACAATAATTATCAGACCGAACAGACCGTATATAACAGACGGGATTCCCGCTAAAAGATTTATCATCTGCCTTATCGGCAGTACCGCATTTTCAGGACAAAACTTGTACAGGCTGATTGCCGTAAATAATCCTATGGTTATGCCAATCAGAGTTGACAATGCCGTAACATAGAGCGACGCTACAATCATTGAAAGAATACCGTAAGCGTTCGCGTCCAAATGCCATCTTGTCCCGAAAAAGTTAGCGGCTCCGACTTTACTTATAAACGGGATTCCGTTTGCAAACAAGAATACACAGATACAACCGAGCGCGAGTATCGAAAATACGGCGCAGAAGAGAAATATGCCGCGCATAACCGTATCCCGTGTTTTTATAAAACCATACGCTTTATTCATATTCATAATTATTTTATGAGCGCGTCCCATTTTGTTATCGCGCTTGTTCCCGCTTCTTCATCGTAAATATTTTTAAGCTGTTCCATCGTGATATTGTCGAGCGGATTATCATTGTGTACAATAACGGCTATGCCGTCTTTAGCGACTTCATAATAGACACATGACGGGGCTTTCTCAAGGGCAAATTCTTCGCTTATCATACCAAAGTCCGAAACTCCTTCATCGGCGTTTTTATAGCCTGTGCCGCTTCCTCCGCCCGATACATTTACTTTCACATTAGGCTGAAGATTTTCAAACGCTTCCGCAAGCAAAATCATCAAAGGCTGAACCGAAGTCGAACCGCTTATGTCAATACTGCCCGATAAACTGCCGTCAATAGTATAGGCAGAAGCATTTTCCGCAATAGAAACATAATCTTCGGCTATGATTTGTTGCGCGTCGCTTGATTGCAGGAATGTGAGAAATGCCCTGTTTATGCTATTGTCAAGGGTGGACATTTGGTATACTATCGACAACGGACGGGCGATTTTATATGTTCCGCTCTTTATATTCGGGACTGTCGCTTCCACTCCGTCAATTTTCAGTTTTTTTACATCGTCCGTAACATAACCAAGGCTCTCATACGCAATCGCCGCCGAATTGCCTTTGACTTCCGCGAGAATCCCCGCTGTTCCTGTTTGAATAATAACATTCGCGGGGTCGGCTTTACCTCGGAGTCCGATAATTTCCATAAATGCGGATTTGGTACCGCTTCCGTCCTCACGGGCTAAAATTGATATGTTTCTTGATGTATCAAATGTATTTTCACTGCAGGCAGACAGAACAACCGCAAGAGCGATTATTAAAAAAGCAAGATTAAATAATTTTTTCATAATTTTTTTATTACTCCTCATGATTTTATATAGTTTTTTATTGTGTGTAATAATATTTTAGCAATAAAAAACTATATATAAAATCAGAAAAAGGTATGGAGAATGTAAAATGTATGTAAAATCGCGTTTTAAAAATTGCTATGTTCGCCGCAGATATTGAGTTCTGTTTTCATAGCGTATTCTGTAAGACGCGACGCAAATTTATACCGACATTGGATTTATTTTATGATACACCGCGAATTTACACAAATACAGATTTTTCACACGGCGTGCCGAGGTCGTCACGCCCTACATACAAAACAAATCTCGCCTTTTATTATAATATAAAACCAAAAAATGCGTATTATAGAATTTTAAATTAATTGATAATTCCTCGTGAAATTTTGAATATATTTGTTATATGTTTTACTGAAATTTTTATAAAGTCTTGACAATTTTAGATATTATGTTAAAATAAATATAAAAACTTGAAAGGAATAATAAAATGATTGAACTTGTAATTTTTGATATGGACGGAGTGCTTGTGGATTCGGAACCGGCGATAACTTACGCTTCAATGGAGGCATTGAGCGAGATAGGCGTAAAAGCTGAATATGAAGATTTTAAGCCGTTTACGGGAATGGGCGACGATAAATTTATCGAGGGCGTGGCGAAAAAATACGGCAGGGAATACGACGTAAAACTTAAAGACAGGGCATATGAAATATATATCGAGAAAAACGACAGGGTGAAAGTGTTCGATTCATCAAAAAAATTAATCGAAGCGTTGACGGGGCAGGGATTAAAATGCGCGGTAGCGTCTGCATCCGATTTGATTAAAGTAAAGACAAATCTTTCACGCATAGGAGTAGATGTTTCTATATTTACGGCGATAGTTACGGGCAGCGATGTAAAAAATAAAAAACCCGACCCCGAAATATTCTTGAAAGCGGCGGATTTTTGTAAAATGCCCAGTGAAAAGGCAATAGTGGTTGAAGATGCGGTCAGTGGAGTACAAGCGGCAAAATCTGCGGGAATGAAATGTATCGCCGTCACTACTTCTTTTGATAAAACAACTCTATTAAGTGCAGGTGCGGATTATGTGATTGATGAATTGTATGATGTATTTGATATTGTGGGAAATCTAAGTAAATTTTAGACATAAAATTAAGGACGGCGTATGCCGTCCTGTTATTTAAAGCCTTGACAATTTTAGATATTATGTTAAAATATTTGTATGAACTCAACTGATATGAGGTAAAAAATGATTGTTTCGCTTGTTATCCCAATATACAACGAAGAAAAGATTATCACAGATACGATTATGACCGTGAAAGAATTTATGGCAAATAACTTTGATTCTGATAAATCAGAATTGGATTACGAAGTTATTTTCGTCAACGATGGAAGCCGCGATAATACGCTGAAAATAACACAGGACTTTACAGACGATAAAATTAAAGTCCTAACACATGATGAAAATAAAGGCAAAGGCGGTGCCGTTCGGACGGGTATGCTCAAGGCGACAGGGGATATTATTTTCTTCACGGACTGCGATTTAGCATACGGGCTTGATGTTTTAGTCGAAGCGTGTAATCTTTTTCGTGAAAACAAAGATGCGGACGTATTAATAGGCTCGCGTAAACTGCATAAAGAAGGCTATAAGTCGTATAATTTTATGCGTAAATTCGCGTCGATAGCTTTTTTTGAATTTCTTAGAGTATACGGCGGAATAAAAGTATCAGATTCGCAGAGCGGATTCAAAGGCTTCAGGAAAACTGCCTGTAAAAAGATTTTTTCCGTGTGCGGAATAAACGGGTGGGCATTTGACTTTGAAGTATTGCTTACAGCGCAAAAATTAGATATGAAAATAATAGAAATGCCAATCAAAATTATAAATCACCACGATTCAAAGATAAATTTAATCAAAGACAGTTTAAAAATGCTGAAAGATATTGCATATATAAAAAAAAGCGTGAAGAAAAAGTTTAAGGGGGAGGATAAACATGAACGGGAAAAAACGCATATATAAAAAACTGGGGATAGCAGATTTGCGGTTGGTTGTCGATATGGGGAAAAATTTCCGCGCCAGTTTTATAGTTGAGGAGAGCGCGAGACAGTTTTTATTAAATCTGCAAAATTGGCTTTTCGTTTGTATAGAACGGGAAGAAAGCACATATATAAAAACGGAAAAAGTTATAGGCTTTGCATACGGTTATGAACTGAACAGACTGGATAATAGCGGGAATATGCTTTATATACATGAAGTCGGTGTTTTGCCCGAATATCAGCGTCAAGGAATCGGGACAGAGATTTTGCGAAGTATAACGGCATTATGCAAACTCACGGGCATTTGCAAATTTTTTCTCAATACGCAGAAATCAAACACGGCGGCGATGGCGTTATATGAAAAATCAGGCGGCAAACCGTCGGTTAGTACGCAACACGGGGACAACAGTGTTGTATTTTATTTTAATACTAAAATATAAAATAATTGACAGTTATTATAAAATATGGTAAGATATATATAGGTTGCATTAAATATTTTTATTAGAAACAATGCAGATAATTTATATTTATGATGGAGAGAGATTATTAATCATGAATGAAATGATATTAGAAGCAAAAGATTTGCCGGAACCTTTGTTTAAGCTTATACGTACAAGCAAAGTAAAAGTTCATGAAGTAGACGGCATAATAAATTTGATTCCTATTAAAGAGAATATAGAGGATTGTCCGATTCGCGGAATTGCCGCCGACTGCGGATTTACCGTTGAAGATTTTCTTGCTAAAAAACGCGAAGAGAAGGTGTTGGAAGGTGAGTAAAATTTTCGTCTTGGACGCTTGTGCGTTACTCGCAGTTGTGCGAAATGAAGAGGGTGCAAACATTGTTAGCGAAGCATATATTAAGGCAGCAAACGAGAGCGCGCAAATTTTTATCAACAGAATCAATCTTTTAGAAGTCTATTATGACTTTTACAGACATAAAGGGGAAAAATATGCGAATGATTTTGTTAAAAAAATTGAATGTTCAGAGGTCATAATCTGCGAATTTGACCAAACTTTATTTTCAATAGCAGGACGGTTGAAAGCATCATATAAAATTTCTCTTGCGGATTCTATAGCATTAGCGCAGGCTATAAAATCACAAGGTGAATTTCTAACAGCCGACCATCATGAATTTGACTGTATTGAGGGAAAAGAAGCCGTTATTTTTCGTTGGATTAGATAGGCTATAAAGTTTCTATTAGCGATAAAGAGGAAAGCAATAGATTTATATAATCAAATTAACAGTTATTATAAAATATGGTAAAATATATATAGGTTGCATTAAATATTTTTATTAGAAACAATGCAGAAAATTTATATTTTCGAGTGTTTAAATAATAGTAAGAGAGGAAAAAGTTATGTTTACAGATGTATTCGTAGGTTTAAATTTCGCAATCGCTTTATTTGTTCTTATTATTTCCATGTCTATGAAACCGGAAAGGTTTACGTTTTTTTCGAATGTTTTAATAATTTCAGGGGTTTTTCGCTTGTTATTAAATTTTTGGTTGATGAGCAGATTATTAAACTTCAGAGATACTGGAAAAATCATTGAAGTATTAGGAGATTCCATAACAAGCGGTGACGCTTCTAAAGGTTTAATAATATTTATAATACTCACAATTTGCAGTTTTTTAATTGTAATTACAAGTGCAAAGCGTATTTTTAAAATAGCCGAAAAGAATGATATTCTCCTGTTTAAATCTATAAACAGCGCAACAAAATTCGTAATAGCGGAAGCAATAATAATGCTTATTAATTTTGCTGTTGCCTTCATTGTAGGCGCGTTGCTTTTCCCCGAATATGAAATTTACGGTTTTATTAATTCTACGATAGAAATTGCACCCGTTGTAATGGGATATGGATTGTGCTTAATGATACCTATGCTGATTAGTTCTTTCGGTACGGGTATGGTTACAACAATAATGGCAATAGGAAAAAAGCAAGTTGCTACAACAATCGAATAGTATAAGCATTTTCTACGTATCAATATATATGTCTAACGTAGCTGTATAAAAAAAGAAAAATAAATAATTTTAAATAAATAATATGAGCAGATTAAACGATATACTTAATGATTATGCAAATAAAAATCCTGTTCGGTTTCATATGCCCGGCAATAAAGGCAAAATAAATATTAATGTTTCAACGGACGTTACGGAATTGTTTTTTACGGACAATTTATATAATCCTGATTCAGATACGGGCATAATTCACGAGCTTGAAAATAGAATAGCTGAATGTTTTTTCCCGAACTTAAATAATATTCACTCAATAATATCATGCGGAGGGGCTACTCTTTGTATACAAACCGCAATTTTATCTCTGCTTCGTATGAATACGGAAAATCTTAATCAAGATAAATTTTTAATTTGCGACAGGCTTTCGCATATTTCTTTGATAAATACGCTCGCGCTTTTGAATATTACGCCGCTGTGGGTTTATGCCGATAATTACAGCGAAGATTTTATTACCTGTATCAAAGATTACAGTGAAATCTACGGAAACGCAGTTATAGGCGTATTTGTGACTTCGCCCGATTATTACGGGAGATTAAAAAATATAAAATCAATCGCGGAAGTATGCAAAAAATATTCTCTCACGCTTATCACGGATAACTCGCACGGCTCTCATCTCGCGTTTCATAATCACGGCAAACTTCACCCTATAAATTTGGGAGCCGATATGTCGGTTGATTCCGTACACAAAACTTTGCCCGCGCTGACAGGAGCGGCTGTGCTGCATACGAATAAAAGATTTGACAAAGAATTATTACTGCGTTCGTCAGTCAGAGCCTTTGCTTCAACCAGTCCGTCGTTTTTGATACTGCAAAGTATTGAAAATATGACAGAATATTTATCGGCAAACGGGTATGATAAACATAAGATTTTACTTGAAAATATAAATAACTTCAAGAGCGGGGCGGAAGATATTGGATTTAAGTTTGATTATTTTTCAACGGAACCGTACAGAATAGTGTTATGCGTGAAACTTTTGGAAAATATTACTAATATAAGCGGCGGCGAATTTTTATATAAATATTTATACGCAAAAAATATCGTATGCGAATTTTTTGACAGTAATAATGTTATACTTATTCCAAGTATACTTAACGCAGAAGATGATTTTGATATTTTGCTTGATGCTTTGAGAGATTTCACGGGAGAATATAAATTTTGTTCTCAACCGTCCGCGTCTGTAAACAGGGAAAAATTAAGCGTCTCCCATAGACCTGTTGCGGCAATATCCCTCTTTGCGGCATTGAAGCTGCCGAGAGAGAAAATATCGGCGAATAAAGCGAAAGGAAGAATATCCGCCGAAGCCTTAGCAATTTATCCGACGGGCGTTCCCGTTATCCTTCCCGGGGAATTGATAGACGAGAATAATATCGGCAGTATAAAACAAATATGCGAATATATTGATGTTATTGTCAATTAATAATTTTATTTTTAATATATATAAACATAAGAAAGGCGGTAAAAACATGAAATTAATACTTGCTATAGTTCACAATGACGACAATGTTTTAGTTTCGTCATCACTGACAAAAGCGGGCTTTCACGTCACAAAAATAGCTTCTACAGGCGGATTTTTGATGTCGGGAAACACTACTTTTATTATGGGTGTAGAAGATAACCAAGTTGATATTGCTATTGAAATTATATCTAAATACAGTAAAAAACGTATGCAGTCCGTTGTTAATGACATCGCTTTGGCTACAGGAAATGTTTCTTCTAATATACCCTTTGAAGTACAAGTCGGAGGCGGAACGGTATTTGTCATGAATATCGAGAGAGTGGAGAGGGTATAAATTTTTGTGCAAGGGACGATGTATGTCTGCATCGTCCCGAAAACAAATTATTATATTTACTCAACTTGAAAATAAACCTGTGATATTAACGTAGGGGTCGCAGTCCCCTGCGACCCGCAAATTTGTATTTACGCCTATTTTGAACGGCGAGACGCTGAAACAGGCGATTCTCAACTTGTTTGCTATGTTAAGAGAAAGGGAGGGAAGATTATGCAAGACTATGAACAAAAAAATGATTATCCGATTTATGAAATACTGGACGGCAAGGTAACATACATGGCTCCGCGTCCCGCTATGAATCATCTTAGTTCTATGGGAAATATTCACGGAATGTTCTATATGTATCTGAAAGGCAAAAAATGCAGAGTGTTCGCCGACGGCGGATATATACGGTTAGACAAAATAAAAGATATAATATTGCCTGATAAAAACAAAAAGGACAGAGTGATACCCGATGTGATGGTCGTATGCAATCCCGATATTATAAAACCCGACGGTATATACGGCGCACCTGATTTAGTTGTCGAAGTATTGTCGCCGAGTACGGCAAAAAATGACAGGAGAATCAAAAAAGATATATATGAACTGCTCGGCGTAAAAGAATATTGGATAGTAAGCTCGCAGGAGCGGACTATAGAAGTATATATTTTAACGGAGGGGAAATATATACTCAACAATACGTATCACCAATACGCCGACTGGGAAATAGAAATGATAATGGACGATGAAACAATAGAGGATAAAACTATTGTAACAGAATTTAAGACTTCGATATTTGACGACTTGATTATATCAGTAGATGATGTTTTTGACAAACTTATATAAATTATAGATGTGAGGGAATATTATGCAGGCATATAAATATAAAGATGATGTGAGATATGAGATATTGGACGGTAATATAGTATATATGGCTCCAAGCCCGACGCCTAATCATAATTCCGTTGTAGGAAATATGTACAGAATATTCGCAAATTATCTTAAAGGCAAAAAATGTTCTGTTTTCGGTGAAAACGTAGATGTATATTTCGATGAAAACAACAGGGAATTAAAACCTGATTTAAAAATCGTATGCGACCCTGAAAAAATAAATATCAAAGGTATAAACGGTGCGCCCGATTTAATTGTGGAAGTGCTGTCGCCGAGTACGGCGAAGTATGACAGAGGATATAAAAGAAAACTCTACGCTAAATACGGCGTAAAAGAATATTGGATAGTAAGTTCGCAGGAGCGGACTATAGAAGTATATATTTTGACGGACGGTGAGCTTGAGTTGGATAATTTATATCAAATATATCCCGATTATGAGCTTGAGAGAATGACTGACGAAGAAAAAGAGGGTATAATAACAGAATTTAAGACTTCGATATTTGACGACTTAATTATATCAGTAGATGATGTTTTTGACAAACTTATATAATTTGCCTTTCTTTTGTCAAAAAACTATGTTAGACAATATATATTTATGGAGGAGCAAAATAATGAATTTACTTGTAATTAGGCATGGGCAATCCGAAGCTGATATTTTAGAAGTAATGGAAGGTCGGGCGGATTTTAACCTTACTGATTTAGGACAAAAGCAAGCGCGGTTAATGGCTGA
>Ga0099364_10008886_pt1 | contig 14049 bp, 19 predicted proteins | sample TergutTh196P3_FD_73070 | JGI IMG/M metagenome (GOLD analysis project Ga0099364, IMG submission 73070) | Microcerotermes parvus P3 segment gut microbial communities from Pointe-Noire, Republic of the Congo - Th196 P3 | ecosystem: Host-associated > Arthropoda: Insects > Digestive system > Gut ...
TAAATTTTTATAATCTTTTAAAAAATTTTTATTTTTAAAAGTTTTTAACAAAGTTTTTCATATTTATTAAAAATATTCTTAAACTTTTTTATTTTTATAAATATAAATAAATTTTTAAATATTTATTAAAAAATATTCTTTAAAAAATTCTAATAATTTTAATAATAATTATTTTCAAGTTTTTCATTAATAATATCATCTTATAGCTACTTCTTTACCTAACTCATCTAAAAATGTGCAAACTCGGCAAATTTCATTTGAAGAAGGTTCACCACATTTTATGCAGCTGTCAAATTGAAAATCAGCTACATATTCTTTTTTAAGTGCTGGTTTAATTTTATCAAAGCCACGAAGTGTTGAATACATAATAGTAGGGTGATTCTTTGACAAATTCTTGATAATTTCAGAAACTTCACCTCTGAATGATTCTTGAGAATAGGGACATCCTGCAAGATGAATTTCTAAGTCTTTAGCTATTGTATACAATCCAATTTCACGCTCTGGAATTTCACGAAGGGGTTTTATTTTAGGTCTAAACAATGGACTGTAAGACATTGTTTTAGGACCAATCATGGTTAAATTATTGATATTTCCCTCTAAATAGTTCATTAAAATAGCTTGAACTTCATCATCTAAGTTGTGACCTGTAGCTATTTTATCAGCACCAAAATCTCTTGCAGCTTTATTAATGATCCAACGACGAAACACTCCACAATAGCTACAGGAAATCCTGTGATTTGGAATTTTCATTATTTCATCAAGGGTGGTGTTAAATAAACTTTTAAATGAAAGAACCTTGTGTTCAATTCCTAATCTTTTAGTGTGTTTTTTTGCAATAGCTACTCCATCATTTCTGTAATTAGCTATTCCTTCATCAATAGTTACAGCACATAATTCAATAATATTACGCTCTTTATATGTGTTGAGAATGTCTAGTGTAGCTACACTATCCTTACCTCCAGATAAGGCAACTAAAACCTTATCTCCTTTATCAATTAGATTTTCTTTTTTTATAGTTTTTATAACTTTTTTTTGAATACTTTCAATGAAACAATTTTTACATAATGCTTGACCAGATTGTTTTCGTTTTATAATTACTTTAGGATTAGCACACTTTGTACAAGCTTCCATAATCATCCAAGCCATATAAATAAATTTTTAATTTAATAAATTAATTAGTAAATAATATTTACATTCATATTTAAATTAAATTATAATAAATATATCTATAAAATACGAAAACATGAGGATAATTAAATGAAAAAATATGATTTCTTTATTAGTCATAGCTCACAAGATATGGAATTAGCATATGAAATATGTAATTATATTGAAGTAAATGGTTTTTCATGTTGGATTCCATCAAAGGATATAATTCCTGGCAACGTATTTGAAGAACAAATAATAGAAGCTATAATGTCAAGTGATTATTTTATTGCTTTGATTACGGAAAATTCTATGAAAAGTCGGTATTGTTTACAGGAAGTAAAATTTGCTTGGGATAACGCAACAAGTCGAGGATTAACTATGATTCCAATTCGTGTAGATAATGCGAAGGTTGAACATTTTCATTGGGCAGAATGGGTTAAATCTTCTGATTTTCAAAAATTTTTTGATAATCTTTTTGCAGAAATAAAATATGAAAAAAAGCAACAAATTACAATAGAAAAAATTAATTCTCTCATTAAATTAGGAGCAAATAAAGAAGCTGCAAAATTGATTGTAGCGATTACAGAGTATAAACAAAAAAAATATCAAGGCACTGGAGAAGAAAATGATTTTAATAACCTTGTAAAAATAGCTATTAAATTTTCTGATTTTAATTATGGGAAAGAAACAAAAGAAGAAGGAATTAAATGGCAAAATGCCATTGACTATATTTTTGAAAATGGGAGAATTTTTGAAAAAGATTATCTTATCAAACCAGAAAATAGTGACAAATTGGCTTTTAACATTCAAATAATGTTAAAAAACATTTATTACCTCAATGTTGCTCCTACCGAAAAATATGATGAAATTAGAGAAAAATTAAAAGAAAAATTCCCTGATATAAAACCTTTCAGCACATCAATACCAGAATCTAAAAATCTTGTAGCAAGTCCTGATATTGAGCTATATGAAGCAGCTGCAAAGTATCTTAATGAAAGTTACAATATGTTCAATATTTTAATGAAACGAGGAGCTGGACTTGATTTTGCAAAGTGCCTTTTGACCAGTTATGAAAGACTCCAAAGTTTTTGTGAAATTGTAGGCGATAAAACAAATGGTACACTATGTATTGATAAAATAGTTGAGTTAAAAAATAAAATTGCAGCGTTGGAAAAAGAAGATAATCTTTCCACAGATTCAATAGCAGAAAATGGGATTAAAACATTACTTGGATTAAAAATACCTGAAAGTGGAAGATATGATGCTTTTCTATGTCATAAAAAAGAAGACTTGGATATAGCTAAAAGGATTTATTAATATCTGAAATCTGAAATGAAAGAAGTGTTTTTAGATGACGTTTCATTACCTCAATTGGGAGAGGCAGAATATAGAAAAGCAATTATGCAAGCCCTTGATATGTCAGATCATTTTATTGTGGTTATCTCTGATTTGGAATATTTATCCTCGAAATGGATTGAAGAAGAAATGAGTACTTTTCATTCGGAAATGAAGGAAGGCAGAAAAGAAAATTCGAATTTCTTGTTTGTTGTAACTGAAGAGGTTATGGAAACAATCATTTGTCGAAATAAAAAATGTTTTGAAATTGACTACAGGCGATACGAAATAATCAAGATTAGTGAATTCAAAGAAAAATTAATAAATTATATTAAGTAAAAAAAACATTAAGTGTATAATATGGAATAAATAAATTTAATGTGATTATAGAATGAATAAAAAAGTGTCAGCTATTTTAATTGTGATAATCATCATGATTTGTGGAGTTGCTATTTATTTAAGTAATTTCTCTGGTTTATCTTCTGAAAACACATTAACAGACAATGATAGCTTAGCTATTGAACTAGAAGGTGAGGAAATTATTATCAATGGATTTACTTGCATGATTCCAAGTAGCTATGCTAATGGGACAATTAAAAAAAGCCCAGGGATTGAAACCTATGGAACTTATGAAAGTGATAGTATTTATATTACAGTTTATGACAATTCTCCAGAGGGGGATAAAGTTTATCAGGGAGATATTGATTACTTTGCATATGGAATAGCTAATAAGGATAACAATCCAAAGAGAGAGAATGTGACAATAGCTAATCACACCATTCTTTATGTCACTCAACACTCTGATACTCGTGGAGATTATAGATTAGCTTTCTTTGAAGTTAATGGAAAAAAAGTTCTTATCGAATGGTTAGGTCATGAAATAAGTCCAGAGATTAAAAATATAATTCACAGCTTCTATAAATTGAACTAGTATTCTTTAATTTCACCGATTCATTCCAAATCCCTGTTAACTCTATCAATTTCTTAATCTCTGTTACAAAACTCTTAGACCTACTTAATGAAGTTTTAGTTTTTGATTTAATCACTTTAAAATGAGCATTATATTGAAAAGAAGATCTTTTTCTTCTTTCAAACTCAAAAGATTCGATTATTTCGTCGGCAAAATCAATAGGACTTGAAATTCCCATTATTCGATGGGCTTCATCTTGAACTATCTCAAAGTCTTCTAAATAGTTTGATTTAAGTTTATCTCTTACAAAAACGATTAATGCATCATTAGTGACTTTATGAGATATTTTATCTCCAACTTTATATTCAATATTCATTAAAATAGCTTTGCAATATAATACATAGAATAATATGAAGTTACAACAACCCATAAATTAGATATATTCTCTTCAAACAGAAAGTTAGCTACTTCTAAGCTTTCATCAGACTTTTTTGTGAATGTTTCTACGATACCTACATTACAATCTACTTTTTTAAGCAAACCTTCATTAATATAACTTTTTACATTTATATTTGCTTCTTCAATCCTCTTATCGTTTAACATTAAATCACCAGAAAAACTATAAATCATGAAGTGATTAAAAAGGGATTAAACTAGGAACAATTAGTTTTAAATTCATTGATACTTTTTCTATTATATTATGAATTTAAAATATATTTTTTCTTTGTGCCATATAATAAATTATAATATTGTTCAATTCCATGTAAAATAACATTGCAACTAATAGCTTCACTTACAACAGTAAACTGTTTGCTTATTATCATAGATATGAACTCTTCAAATGTGAAAAATACAAGATGAATATTAAAAGAAAATATTCCAAATTTTCGCCAGATTAGTTTTTCTTTACTTTCATCTGCAACAATCAATAAATCTATATCAGAATGTTTATTTGCTCTTCCTTTTGCATATGAACCAAACAAGAGACCTATACAAGGAAATGTAAATTCCTCGAATTTTTGAGAAATAGCTTTTATATCCTTATTTGAAGTGATTTCAATTTTTTTTTCAAATTCTGCTTGATAAATCTTAGGATTTATCTTTTTGTGTAGTTTAATGATATTTGAACTTCCAATCTTATCTATTTCAATAATTTTTTCATTTTGCAGTTTTTTTATAATATCATATGTATTTTTATAATTTATTTTAGTTCCCTTTGCTACATCAGCTATATTTAGTACTTCCTGACTATTGGAAATCAAATATTTTAATATTTCTATAGAATTTTTTCTTTGTTTCATATTACCCTCATAAACTAATCCAAAGATTTATGGTAAAATTACCATATCTTCATGGTATAATTACCATATAGTTATGGTTGTTAGACCATATAAGTTTTTTTAAAAATAAGTAATAGAACAAAAAATAATTCCAACATATAATAATATTATTTATATAAAATTTAATAAATATAATTAATAAATTTTTCTTTATTTTTATTACTATTTAAACTTTTAAAACTTTTCATAATAATGTCAGTAAGAAATTTTTTCAACTAAAAAAAGAGTTAACCAACATTGAAACACAAGTAAAAAATGTCAGTTTAAATTAGGTTTGTGTGGAAATAGGAGAGCAAATTGATGGTGAACGATGTTGTGCCTTAAAATTAGACTTATTTAATATGTTTCTTCTTTTTAGGAGATAAACATTCTTTTTCAAATTCTTTCATAGCTTTTTCAGCACATTCTTGACCAATTTCCTTACTTATCTTATAAATATTTTGTTTTAATAAACTTGAATAAGTATTCATTGTACTGTCTCCTTGATAGCAAGATATATGTAATTAAACCCGTATTTAAATAGGAAACTAATTGAAAATCACTAGAATTGAAATTATCCTCGAATACTATAATGATAATGTTTTTTCAAAATGAAAGTTTGTGGTTTAATTCTACCTATTGAATTTATGGATACTTTTACATTTGTAACATTGCTTTGTGTATCTCTCAAAAAATTAAGTTTTTTTTCTAACTCCTCATTTTTTTTACTCATAATTTCACCATTATATAATCTTATTATAGTATTTAATATATAAATTTTCCAATTTGATTCTCAAGATCATTTTTTTCTTGGGATAAATCCAAAATTAATCCACAAGAACATTCAAATTTTGCATCTTCTGGAAGCAAAATTTTTCCTTCACTCTGATTAGTATCATCTATAGAGGAATCATCAATAAGTTTCGCGTAAAAAAGATATTCTGTGAAACAAATTGGGCATTTAGCCCCAATGTCTACATGAGTTGTTACTCCTTCTTGAGGAAGTTCAACTGCTTGTTTAATTAATTTATTATCATTAGTCATAATTAATTTGTACACACTTGTCGATTGGATAAGTAATCTAAGTAATACATGTATTCTCTCAATAATTTCTTCAATTTGAGGATTATCATGAATATTGTCAATTTTTAACCCAATTTTTTCTAAATCATCGATTTTAAGAGATCTTCCATGAGTTTTCCATTCTGAATGGTTTGATAATTTTTCAGCTATTTGTTCAGCTCTTTCTACTCTCATTTCTTGACTAACTTTCTTTTGACTAGATTGTGTCAATTTCCAATTTTTAAATTTATAATTAGACAGAAAATTTTTTACAAGTTCTTTACCATAAGCTAAAGTATTATGAACTAATTTTAATTCTTGAGGAGCTATTTGAGCAATCATTATAGCTTCAAGGTTATTTAAAGAATCTTGGTTTTCTTTTTCTTTGAACCATTCGTCATAATCATAGGCAGATCCAACAGTTCTTCCTATCTGAACTTGTGCATCAATAGGACCTAAACTGCCTGTTTCATTCATATAAATCTTATCTCCACACATTGTTAAAATAGTACCTGCACTTTTACATTCTCCTGCAACAATAAAATCAACATAATCCGCTTTATTTCTAAGGAATTTTGCAATTTCTTCAGCAGCTTCACCAGAACCTCCTGAAGTTTCAATATAAAAACTTAATTTTTTTGATTTATTTTTTCTTAAAAGATCTCTAATATTATAATAATCATCCATATCAAGATATATTGGAGCATCTCCTAAATTGGGATTAGCAGCATATATAATTAGATATTTTTTCATTGATTGATTATAATTAGCAATCAAATTCGTTAATTCTTTCTCTAATTCTTCAGGTCCCATGTTTTTATTAATATATTCTAGCATGTAACTCAAAATAACACCCTTTAAACTTTTTAACTTCTAGCAAATAATTCTGTAATCTTCTGATTATCTCTTTTTTCAATGCATTATTTCCTACAAATAACTTATCAAAAAACTTTTAAAAGTTTTTTACCATTTTTAAATAAGTTTTAATTTAATATAAACCATTAATAAGATATTGTTTAAAATTTTCGTGATTTCTGTCTTTAAATGTATTGTTTGTTATGAGTTTGTAGAATAAGCTACTGAAATAAAACGTTTCAGAAGATAAAAATTTAAATTTCTTATTATTTTTCGCTCATTTAAACTACTCTAATTTTTCGAGTAGTTGGAGTTTCATTAAGTTCTTCATCTTTGAAAATATTTTTCAAAAGATAAGTAATTATATTTTTTCACAAAAAAACATTGGCTAATGTTTTTTAGTTGTCATATAGCTTCGTTAATAAATAAAACCTTATAAAAGCATTTTTAATCTTGGATTATATTAATGTTTCACGAATTTCATTCTTTTAATTAACCATTGCTCCTCCATTATTGAAAACTTAATTTCTTTTTTTTTAAAAGTGAATGATTTAATGTAGCTACAATTATGTAAAAAATTCATTTTTTTTTTAAAAAAAATTTATTAATGATATTTTATTCGTTTTAACTAAATAATTAATCTTCAAATTAGTAAAAAAGATTTTCCCATGCTTAAACTATCCTCCTTATATCATATAAACATTAAGAGAGAACAGATGAAAAGTAATATTTTAAAAGTAAAAATTTAAGAGATGATTTTATATAACATTTAAATTTTAATTTATATATTTAATAGAATTGTTTTTAATACAATATTTATTAATATATAAAAGATTATTTAATTATTAAAAATAAAATTTTAAAAAAAAATATTAACTGTTCCAGCTATAGTATAGGTCATTACCTAATATTTTTCCTAAAAAATATTGTTTATTTATAAATAAACTACTGATTTTAATGAAAGAAGTTTGGTAATAACCTATATTTCTTAACTTTCCAATGTCTAACTCTTTCACAATTTGTGCATATTTTAATTTCTTTAAAGGAACTTGTTTAGGTTTTTTAGGTCTTTTTCGTTTACCTGTTTTCGTAAAATCAATAATAGCTATATCTATCTAATAACACTTGTTTATAATAACTTCTACCATCAGTAATAAATAACGGTAGCTCATCTTCATTTATTCTATCGCATGTATGTTTTACAACTTCGTCTGCTACTTTTTGAGTCATATTGCCCACAGGGTAGATAAAATTAGTCTATGTTCTGGTGCGAAGCTTAAACAAATCCATCTTTCATCTTCGTTTTTGCAGTCCATTCTTGGATACGTTTTTTTAATAAAAACCCCTAATTCATCAAGTTAAACTTTATTAACATTCAAATTTTTCATTAAAACTTTGTTAACTTCTTCACTGTGTTTAGATGCTATTTTTAACCATCTTCTCACTGTGTCTAGTTTAACTTTTAAAATTTTTGCAGAGTCATTACTTGATTCTTAATATGCAGTAATAATATAAAATATTATTATTTGTAGAAATTAATAAATATTAAATAATATTTAATTACATATAATTACTCAATATTTAATCAAACTCAATAAAATGGATAACAGGAGTCTAAAATTTAAATGAATTAATCATATTTTTATGAAAAATGAAAAAAGGATAGTTTTGTAAAAAGAATTAATATGAAAAAAAAGTTTAAATCTTAATTAATGGCATATATAGAGGTTAATGTGATTAAAATGAGTATTGCCGAAATAACTGGAAAAACAACTTCTAAAAAAAAGATTATAATGGGGTTGTACTGGACAAACAAAAAGGCTACAATTACTGTAGGTTGTGAACAATTTTTAATTAAAAAAATTGACACTGGAACTAATACATATACACCTAAAGAGAATAAGTTATTAAAGTTATCTCCTGATATCTTAGATGAAATTTTAGAGAATATGGAATCTCAAAAATAAGTTGAATTTGAAATAGAAAAAGGTGATGAAGAAATGAAACTTTCTTTCTGTAACAACATTTTTTCTATAGTCACAATCAATAAAGATCTTGAGAATGAAATAGCTGAAAAATTAGAATATGAAGGAAGGAAGAAGTATCCAAGTCTATGTACTCAATTTCCAGAGCGAATTGGAATCGAGGATTTTCCTTGATTTTAGCTATGTAAATTACTATTATCCTCATTGGGAAGTATTTTTCCTAGTAGCATATTAGTATCTAAAAAATGTGGACTTATATCAAACATTTATTCCCTCTTTCAAATAGTTTCCTATTGTAGAATTTAATATTTTCTTCTGTAAGGAAGTATAACTCTCATTAGTATTATGGAACTCATTGAATGGTTTTTTATAACGAAATTTTTCTATTTCCTCATCTGCAATATCAATTGATAATTTTAAAGTATTAGTCTTATTTTTAAATATTAAATCCCATTCTTTTTCTTTATAATCATAAAATTTATCTTTGTGTTTTACTCTCACTTCTTTTGTGAAAGTAAGCCATAAAAATTTAATAGGATCTCTTAAAACACTCCAACATTTTTTTAATAAATTTTCATCATTTAATAAATCTAAGTTTGCAAGAAAATTAGAGAAAATATCAGAAAAATCATTGAAATAGCTATTGCTTGGTAATTTAGATTCACATTTAAAAAAAGAATTGATGAACTTATCTGTATTAAAATAGTCTATAGATCTTTTTTTATCAGCTATATCAAATATTTCAAACTTGAAAGGATACATACAATCATAAGGAGCATATTTAAGATATACTTCCTTATGTAATTTTTCATAAAAATAATCCCTATTGTTTATTAATCCTTTCACAATATTTTCTATCTCAGGATACTTAATTATAATATTAAAATCATGATTTTTCAAGCTATTATAAGTATAATCATTAAGTTTTCGATTAGGATTTAATAAATGAATCATGCTATTGAAAGAATCACTAACAGTTTGGGAAAAGGGACCAAAATTATACCAATAATAGGGAATTTTATCAAATAAAGGATTTTTTTCACCTAAATCCATTTTAATTTTAAATATTGCTTTTTGACACCTAAATTTATTTATAGACATGTTTTTTCCTTTCATCTCAAAAAGCAAAAACATCAACAAATCATCTATTATTTCAACATTTTCATCCAATAGTTTATCCATTTCAATCCCAGCTTATAAATTAAGTGAAAATAGTTCAGTATTACTTTTATGTTTAATTGTTTATAAAATTTGATACTTTTTTACTAAAGTTTAAAATGCTTTTTCAATATTTCCTGATTTTTCCCTTAACTATCCTATCAAATGGATAATTAATCAATTAATATTTGATTTTATATGATTAAAAGTGGTTTTTTTATGGATAAATTTATCAAATATAACCTATAATGATATTCATTAATATTTTTAAAAGAAACACGACTAGTTCTAAGTTTTATTTTTTATTTTAATACAATTAAAAATTTTCCAAGCTGATGAAAAGTAATATTATTGAAAACTATGTTTATTTGTGATTGGTATTTTATCATTTTTCATGAGAGTAAATAACGGAAAAATCCCGTACTTTGCAAGGTTATTAGAATAAAGACTGTTATTACTCTTAAATAATAACTAGTATTTATTTTCTTTTGTAACCTCATAATATTATCATAAAAATTAAATTAAATTAAGAAAAGATATGAAATTTATTAGGCTATAGATTATAACTTAGAAGAACAGAAGTTTGAAAATATTTAAACGTAATCTAAAAGTTTATTACTAAATTGTAATAATTGAATTTTATTAATTAGCTAATGATTATCATTATTTTAAATAAAAATAATTTATTTATGTATATTTTCAATAACAAAGAAATAAGAAGTTTATGGAATAAAGAAGATAAGAAGGTATTTTTCTGTAATTTATATTGTTGACATTGAAGTGAAAGTAAAAACCTCAAAAGTATTGTAATGTTCTTAAATCACATATTAAAAAAGAAAATGTAACATACTACAATTTGTTGTAGGTTGAAAATGACCATTATAGATATTGAAATGATGCTAACATTACACCATAACAAATAGCTACAAACCAGCAAAAAACTATAAGAATATAAAAAATGTATACAAATTAATTCATGAAAAATAAGATACAAAAGCACTATTGACTACAGGAAAATCACAATTGAACTAAGGAGGGATTAAAAGAATTAACATCATTTGATTGTACTCACGAAGATTTAAATGAATTCTTAAAAAGATCCTATTAAACCTATGATTTCAAAGAATATCTATAAGGGGGTTGCCATCTTTAAATCTTTCTCTTACCTTTTTCATATATGCAATTTTTTTCTTAGAAGGAGATTCAAACATCTTTTTTACAAATTCATCAGCATCATTCCCTTTTAAAGTAGGTGTTGGAGCAATGGGTGTAGCCATAATTTAGTCCTCCTTTTTTTTTTACAATCAGGAGCATTATTTTTATTAATATATAAGTTTTTATGAGAAGATCAATGTGTTATGTTTAATATAATACACAAACCAATAATTATACAACAAGACAATGGATGTTGTAAAAAATGGAAAATTTAATAAATTTTGAAACTAATGATTCGCAAATTAGCTAAAAAAATGAAAAATTTTTCATAAATAAAGTAATCTATTATGTGAAAGTTTGTTTTTCTAATAAATTCTTTTAATTTCTTTGACTTTATCAAAATCAGTATCAAAAGAGGCTATTTTATTTATTTCCAGCTTTTTCATTATCTCTAATGAGAGACAATCTGCATAAGATAATGTACCATTATAATACAGCAAAGTATGAATTGCACTGTCATAAATCTGCCTGTTTTCTTCAAAAATAATATAATTATCTTTAATATTGTAATAAACTTCTTTTCCTAATCTTCCTCCAAACAAACTTGAAACATTTGTAACAGACTCTGATATAATTAAATTAGAAACAATTTTTTCCATATTGACAATTTTTTTAGCTACTCTTAAACTATCTTCATACCATTGATCTTTTTTATTAACAATAGCTGTGAAAAAAGTTGAATCAACAAAAATCATGGTCTTTCACCCTTTGCAACCTTCTTTTTCATTTTAACAGCATCAGTTTTATATGGAGTTTTTCCAATCCCAATTATATCTTCAAAATTACTTTTTTTTCTAAATTCAATATTAACTTTCCCATTTTCATCTAAAAACCATTCTATAATATCATCAACTTCAAGATTGAGTTTTTTTCTAATTTCAGAGGGTATAGCTGTTTGAAATCCTTTATATATTTTTGTTGAAAGCGACATTAAATCACAATTTTAAATTAGGTTATTATATTATTTAAAAATTTCTAATATATAATAAATTACTAATAAAACAAGTATATACTAATAAAAAATTATTTATTAATAAAAAATAAATTCCTAATTAAAAAATTATATTCTAATAAAAAAATTTTATTCTAATAAAAAAAGTATATTCTAATAAAGTTGATAAATTATAATAATTTGAAAAAATAAATTATATGGGATTTTTCTAAAAAAGGAGTAAAAAGAATTTTAAAATTAAGACGTAAAGTTAAATAAAAAAATATAAAAAAAATATAAAGTTGTCTATTTTAAAAATCATCCCAAAAAATCAAGGAAAACAATATATAATTAGTGAAAAAACAGAAAATATGATTATTATTAAAATAAATTATATATCAAAAGGTCTTTTAAATAAATCAAAATCCTGAACATATTCTTTACCAGTTATCATAGCTATTTCTGCTTTTTGAAGTTCTGCTCCTAAATATGCAGCGTGTTCAAATCTTGTGAGTAGGTCACGACTTATAATTTCATCAAAAATCTCTTTTGTGTTTTGCCCTTCAATAGCTAAATCTGCAATTGCTTTTTTAAAGTGAGTTACAATAATTTTACTATTTTTTGGATTTATTTCATGAACAACTGTGATTTTAAAGCTACCTGCTGGATCTAGGATAAAACTAGAAGATTTTTTTGCAGTTTCAACTGGCACATCAAATTCCTCATATAAAACTTGTCTTTTCTTTTTGTCCTTAAATAAAAGAAGGTTGATTCCAAGGTCTTTAGGAATTGAACCTCGATTTTTAGCTAAAAACATCATCTTACTAACAATAGCTAATTCATAAACAGACCCTTGGGTTTTTCCACTTTCTTCTGGAGTAAAAAGAATACTTGCTCCTAATTCCATAGCTATACCTGCAAGAAGAGCATTTACACCTACAGAATCAGTATCTATTAACTCAGTCACGTTTCCAACTCCAAAAAATATAGGTAGTTTGTGTATTTTTGAAAAGTCTCTACAAGCAATTATTGAATCAACGATACTAGTACTGTTAACTGGATCTAAGATTAAATCAGCTATAATTTCTATATTTTCACTTTGACAAAGCTTTGCTAAAGTGTCCATAGCTTTTACTCTTTCTTCTATTGAGTGAGGAACTTGACCTTTTGAAAAATTTGTTGGAAGAGCTACAGCAGGAATATTGTGTTTTTTAAGAAGAGGTAAGATTTCTTCATTGTTTCCTAAATCAATACTTAAAACTAAATCGATTCCACAATCAATAGCTATTTTTATTTCATCAGGGTTTAAAGTATCAATACTTAAGGGCTTATCTTTCATGATAGGGCGAAGAGTAGCTACTATCTCTGGAATCTTTTGGGAAAAATCTTCTCCAGCTATCATTCCAATATCAATCATATCAGCCCCATTAGCTAAAAAATATTCTGCCTTTTTTATTAAGTCTTCATTAGAAAGGACAGGAGCATTAGCTATTTCTGCTAAAACTCGCATTGGAAAATCCTCACCAACAGCTAAGTTTCTAATTAATATATTATTTGATTTTTTTAGTAGCTTTTCTTTTTTTTCCTGATTATTTTCAAAGTCTTCGATGAATTTTAATGCTTGTTTTCTCTTTTCTTCTTCAATTAGTTTATCAGCAGGTTTAGCTGTGGATAGTTCAAGTTCTTCAATTAAATCTAAAACCATTCCTAAATCTGCTCCATCTGTGGAACCTTTAAATGTTGGAATGTTTAATGCTTTAGCTATTTCATCTGTAGCTTTTCTCATTAAACCAGGGGTTAAAATAATATCAATATTATTTAACTCATCTTTATAAAATGTTTTAAGTTCCTTAATTATGATTTTAGGAGTTAAAAACGCAGCTATTTGAGTATCTGCAATATGAACAATGACTTCATGATTGGACTCATCAGCTATTTTTTTAACTAAGGGGAAAGCTAAATTTCCAGTGACAATAAGTATTTTCATGATTTAACCTTGAAAATCGTTATTTATTCTTAAATATATTTTTAATATTTTTTATTTAAAAAATGAAGATGTTATTAAATACATTTTTATATATTTATTTTTTTATTTAAAGAATGAAATAGTTTTACATTTTATTAAGTATT
>Ga0099364_10008887_pt1 | contig 14046 bp, 15 predicted proteins | sample TergutTh196P3_FD_73070 | JGI IMG/M metagenome (GOLD analysis project Ga0099364, IMG submission 73070) | Microcerotermes parvus P3 segment gut microbial communities from Pointe-Noire, Republic of the Congo - Th196 P3 | ecosystem: Host-associated > Arthropoda: Insects > Digestive system > Gut ...
CGTAGACGCCAACGTGAACACCATAGATACTACGATGCTGACCAATACGATTTTGATGAGCCATTTGTAATTTGCTTTTTTTTTCATGATAATACTACGCGGCGACTGACAAGGTAAGTCTTACGGCTTAGGTCGGGTCGGATTTCCCCCGCAGATGCCCCCCGTTGCCGGTTGGGTGGTTTCCCATTATATCCGCGAACGGAGCGTCGCCAAGAAGTCCGCTGCAACGCAGCGTCCTACTCCGCTACCCGATTGCCACTCAGTCCGCACTGTAATCCCCTGTCCGCCCGGGAATCATAATGAATCCTGACAGCCTAGGTGTTTTCCACAGCAGTCGAACCGTCTCTTAGCCTCTTTTGCAGGTGATATTTCAGAAAGCAATCGCGGACTCAGTTATGGCCATAACCAAACCGCGTAGATCCCTCATCCGCATTCACCCACTCAAGGCAGGCTACACTGCACACAGCACTATCCGCTTTGCTAAAAGCAAAACAGAAGGCTTTCGCCCGGGAAAATCCCTAACGCACCGCGATACAGGTTCAAGCCTGATTCGTACGAGCCTAATCCGAAAACGCAAATTATCGGAAATATCTCGCACAAGAACAGGTCTCCGCATTAGTAGGGTCGGTGTCCCCATGCCATTGGGGATCGCCCTAAGAACGCAAGCCGGTAAGATGAACTCACCCGCTTTCTCCCAGCACCCACCCCAAACTGGGCGTTCAAAGCAAGCACAAGGAGTTTCAACGATATGCCCTTTAAAGGATTTTTAGGCCCTTCCTGGTAGACGGCAGATCTGACTAGGATACTGCGCCGCGTATTTCGCATGATACCAGAAATCAAAAGAATAATCAATAGTAAAGCGTTAAGAAAGTCTACCAGCCAGAAAACCTACTAACCATGACAAAAAACCAACATCACTAAAAAATCTGGAAATCGCAGAAACAGCAATATCCGACTGTAAACGAATCAACTCCTCACACTCATTAAGCGAAAAGAGTGAAGCAAAAGTAACCTTATTATTATCTCGATCAGAACCAACAGGTTTACCAAGCGCAAGGGAACTAGACGAATAATCAAGCAAATCATCGCGAACCTGAAACGCAAAACCAACAGCACTCCCAAAATCTCCGGCAGCACCAATCTGCTCGCGTGACCCACCCGCAACAACAACACCAATCTCAGCAGCAGCAGAAATCAAAGAAGCAGACTTGAGCAAATACAATTCCCTAAGCTCAGCCTCGGACAAACTTTTACCAACGCCACGCAAGTCAAGAAACTGACCACCGCAAATACCATGCGGACCCGCAACCCTCGCCAGAATTCTACTCGCATCAACAATACCGGAAAACGGCAAAGAAGAAGACAGTAGCGTATCAAACGCAGCAGCTTGTAAAGCATCACCAGCCAGCAAAGCAGTAGCATCACCATATTTGATATGATTTGAAGGTAATCCCCTGCGCAAGTCATCATCATCCATGCAAGGTAAATCATCATGAATCAGCGTATAAGCATGGAGCATCTCGATAGCACAAGCTGCATCGAGAGCTCTCATAGGATCTCCTCCCGCAGCCTCGCAAAACTTCATGCAAATCACAGCTCTGACACGTTTTCCACCGGCAAGCAGGCTATAGCGCATCGAGTCCAGTAACCCCTCATAACTGCAATTATCGGCAAAAAACTCAGCTAAACGCGACTCGACCAGCAACCGGCATGACTCAAAATCCGCAGCATATCTGCTATCGTCAATCATCATCAAAAACTAATTCCTCAGGCTCACCATCTGCGCCTTTTTGTAAACGCATGACGGTCTGCTCCGCATCATCAAGCATCTTCCCGCACAACTTTATAAGTCCTGCGCCCTCTTCGAACATAGCCAAAGATTCATTTAGCGGAGCGTCGCCTCTCTCAAGCTGCCTCACGATCTCATCAATCCTAGCGGCTGCCCGCTCAAAAGTCATATTCTCGTCAACTTCCAAAGCCATTGTCTTATCATTATCCATAGTAACTCCAGTAACTCCTCTAATCATGTGACTTCACAATTGATCTCATCTTTTTGTAACCTGACGATTATTTTATCACCGCGTTTTACATCAGATGCCTTCTTAATTACAACTCCACTTTCACTTCTCGCAATCGAATATCCTCTTCCGAGAACCTTTAGCGGGCTGAGCGCATCCAGTTTTGCCGCCATCCCTGCATATCTCTCGCGACTCGAATGCATCCTCATGCCGAGCCCGGATAAAAGCCTATCTTGCGAATGATCCAGCAATAACCGCTTGTCATCAATATAATTGAGCGGGCTTAACATTACTCGTTTGTTGCTCAAATCGCTAAGCCTCTGGCGGCGAGAATTTAGTTCTCTGCTCATTGCATGACGCAATCTTAAATCCGCAGATCCCAACATATCTATAACATCCTGCAAGTCAGGTACAGCCAGTTCAGCAGCGTTTGATGGCGTGGCAGCTCTGACATCAGCGACAAAATCGGAAATTGTGACATCCGGCTCATGTCCAACAGCAGAAATGATAGGAATCTTTGAAGCAAAAATAGCTCTTGCGACTCTCTCGTCGTTAAAAGCCCATAAATCCTCAATCGAACCGCCACCCCGCCCTGTGATGATAACATCAGCAATAGAGTGTTCATTGCAATACTTGATAGCGCCAACGATTTCAAGCGGAGCTTCAGAACCCTGTACACGGACAGGCACGACAACAACCTTGGTCATTGGCCATCGAGAGCCTAGTATCCGGATTATATCGCGGACAGCAGCCCCTGCTGATGATGTTACAACTGCGATTGTCTTTGGGTAACGCGGAATTGGTTTTTTATGAACGGCATCGAATAAACCTTCTGCCAGCAGCTTTTCCTTTAGTTGCTCATATGCGACATATAGATCGCCAACACCATCGGGAGTCAAATCATTGACATACAGTTGATAAGCACCGTCTCGCGGATAAACCGCTATCCTGCCAAAAGCAATAACGCTCATTCCATTCTCGGGCTTAAAACGTAGTTTTGAAGCACTGCCCTTGAACATAACGCACCGTAACGCACACTCATTGTCTTTCATTGTGAAATAGTGATGACCAGATGGGTATACTTTATAGTTCGATAACTCTCCGCGAACAGAAATGCTCGATAAAACAAAATCAGCATCGAGCATATCTTTGATATATCCGTTTACTTCACTCACAGAGTAGGTTTTATTCGCCAAAATGCATACCTCCGACGAAATCGAAATCCTCGTCCAAACCGTCAATCTTGCTCAAATCGTCAACTTCGCTCAAATCATCAACTTCGTCTAAATCGTCAACTTCGCCTAAATTGTCAACTTCGTCTAAATCGTCAACTTCGCTCAAATCATCAATCTCGCTCGAACGCTTTGAATCAGCAACCTCGCCCGGTCTCTCAGAACGTGAAAAAGCACCTAAAACACCATTAATAAATGAGACCACCTCCGGCGGCTCATACTTCTTAGCCAGCATCACAGCATCGTTGATAGCCGCTCTATCAGGCACATCCGGCATATACAAAACTTCATACATTGCAATCTTCATAATAGAAACCGCAGTTCGTGATATTCTACCATACTTCCAGCCATGCGAAAACTTATCAATATACCCATCTAACTCAGCGCTATGCATAAATGTGCCGGAAACCAGCTCTGATATATATTTCAATTGTTTAGCGTTCGGTCGGCTCATATAAAGATCATCTTCAGCTTCCAGCGTTGCGTAATAATCTTCATCAAATACCGCAGCCAATAAGTCGACGGGGTCTGTTGGATTCTCTATCAGACTAAATGACAACCTTATGGCGACTTCTCTTGCTGATGATCTATTCATTATAACTTATGACCATTTCTATTTTTTCTTCAATGCAATGCCGCAAATATTCACATTCACTGCGTTGACAGTTATGCCAACAGTATCCGCAACAGCAGACATGACGACTTTTTGAACTTTTGACGCAACCTCGCTGACTGAAAATCCAATCTCAACAACTAAACTTATCTCGATGGTAATGCTTTCATTCTCGATCGCCAATTTGACTCCCTTCGCCAATCCCTTACGACCAAGCATATTTGTTATCTCTTTGCCATATGTAATAAACGGTCCGTGTACACCCTCAACTTCAGCCGCAGCAACGGCAGCGATGATGGCAATAACATCCTCTGATATGTTGATGCTGCCTTTCTCATCAGTGTTCACAATATATCCCTTATTCTCAGACATATACTCACCTCCGCTAAAAATACTTGTACGCGCAAACGATAGCATAACAACGACTCTTTGTCAAACAAGTTTTTCTTGATTTCTACGATATAACTCTATATTATGTAACTATTATTATTATTAGAAGATAAAAAGATTTTGAAAGGACGATAAAAAAATGATCATCAAGACAATGCCCATAGCAGACATGAAAACAGCATACGACGTCTCCGGCAAAAATGTAGTAATCACAGGAGGAAACCGAGGAATTGGGCGCGGCATTACACAAGCATTCGCGGAAAGCGGAGCGAACGTAGTAATCTTATGCCGCAATATTGACAGCGGAAAAGCTGCCGTTGCAGAAATCGAAAAATTCGGTGGGAAGTACGCAGCTTTCAGATGCGACATCTCGAATTATGACGAAGTTAAAGCAGCAGCAGCGGAAGTATTTAAGTTTTTTGACACGGTCGATGTACTAGTCAACGATGCAGGCGTCGCAACAACAACTCCTTTTCTATCTGAAAAAGGTCTCGATGAATGGCATCGCGTCATAAACACGAATCTCCATGGAACTGCTTATGTTGTACATGAAATCGCACCAAAAATGATTGAAGCCGGTAAAGGCGGGACGATCATCAACATTACATCAGTCGGCGGTCAACGTGTCTCCGGTTCAAAAGAGCATGACAACTCGCCATACAATGCTTCAAAAGCAGGTCTGGACATATTTTCAAGGTATCTTGCAGTTGTGCTTGGAGACCACGGAATCAGAGTCAACTCAATCGCTCCCGGACCGATCCATTCAGATTTAGACAAAGACCTGCCGCCCAGTTTCATTGAGACGATTGAAAGCGCGCTCCCCGCACACAGATTCGGTGAACCCATCGAAATCGGCGCCTTATGCGTATATATGGCTTCTCCTGCCGGTGGAATGGTGACGGGCGTCAACTGGGCTCTCGATGGAGGCCTGCTCTGCGTCAACTAAAAATTGAGGTTATATTAAACTGTTGTCATCGGTTTCCCAACCATTGAGAGGAAATCGTTTCATTGCACCAAACACTTTACTCTTGATATCGGGATAATTCTCACCGAGCGACCTCAAAAGAATCTTAATCTCTTCACGCTTGCTCACACCGTTCATGGGACAAGTATTCGTAACAACAGGCAGATCAAAAACCGAAGAATACCGCACGATCATATCCTCTTCCACATATAAAAGAGGCCTGATCTGAGTTACATCAGCTCTGTCTAAATACGTGACCGGCTGAAAGCACCCTATTCGTCCCTCATAAACGAGACAGAGCAAAAACGTCTCAACAGCATCGTCAAAATGATGAGCCAAAGCAATCTTTTTGATACCAAGCTCAGAAATAATATCATGGAGCGCTCCCCTTCGCATCTTCGCGCAAAGCGAACAAGGATTTCTCTCACGCCGCTCCTCAAAAATCAATCTCCCATAATCCTTACGCCGCAACGTAAATGGCACATTTAAAGATTCGCACAGCCTTTCGACCGATGTAAAATCCATCCCCGCAAAACCCATATCAAGCGTAACAGCATGAATATCAAACCTGATCGGATAATACTCACGAAGACTCGCCAGCGTACACAGTAGCGCCAGCGAGTCTTTTCCGCCCGAAACACCAACGGCGATAATCTCACCATCTTCAATCATTTCATAATCGTCGATGCACCTGCGAACTCGTCCATCGAGCCTACTTCGCGCAGTAACAGGATTGTTAGAATCAAGAGAACTCCCGGCCATATATGCTCTCCATAACTAAAAATATTTTTGAAAACGAGTAATTAAGAGAATAACAACGAAAAATGGAGCAAAAAAGAGCAATTTAACAGTAGTATATATTTTTCTTAACATTGGTATTGACAGACAGAAACAACTATGGTATAACTCCATTTGCACAAACTATCTATAAAAGAGATTATACAAGCAAGAAAACTAAAAGTCAAAGTATGGTCTCTATACAGGACCTTGAGCTCAAGGTCGTGACAGACCGGAATAGACACAAAAGTACGATACATAATGGAGGGAAGACATGTCAACGACTCTCGCAAAAAAAGAAAACATAACACGAAAATGGTACATACTCGACGCAGCAGGAGTACCAATGGGACGAACCGCAGTCAAAGCAGCAAACATCCTGCGCGGAAAACACAAGGCTGACTATACGCCAAACGTAGATTGCGGAGACTTCGTAATCGTAATAAACACAGCCGAAGCAGTACTCACAGGCAAAAAACTCCAACAAAAATATTATCGACGGCACAGCGGATGGGTAGGCGGACTCAAAGAAACCCAATACAAGCGCCTAATGGAAACACGCCCGGACTTCGCCATGACACTGGCAGTTCGCGGAATGATGTCGAAAAACACACGTGATCGCGGTGCCATGAAACGACTTCGCGTATTCAAAGGACCGGAACACATACATGCCGCCCAGAAACCTGTTGCTTGGACGGGTGTTTGAGAATTGTTTCAGATTACGTCATAGTCAAAGATAAGAAAACAAGGGAGAGAATTATTAATGTACACAAGCAAAAAACCATATGTATATGGAACAGGACGCAGGAAATCATCAGTAGCAAGAGTACACCTGTTTCCGGGCGGCACAGGCACAATAACGATAAACGGACGCGACATTGACGACTACTTCGGGCTGGAAACCTTGAAATACATCGTGCGTCAACCATTGACAAAAACCGATATGACGGGAAAAGTAGACATAAACGCAACAGTAAAAGGCGGCGGAGTCACAGGACAAGCAGGCGCCATACGCCACGGAATATCTCGCGCACTGCTGCTGGTCGATGAATCATATCGCCAACCGCTAAAAGAATCAGGATTCCTCACCCGTGACCCCCGTATGAAAGAACGCAAAAAGTACGGACTAAAAGCAGCACGGAGAGCCCCGCAGTTCTCAAAACGATAATTATTCAAGTAAAGGTTGCTAGTCCCCTATGTCATTCTGAGCGCAGCGAAGAATCTTTCTATACCGGAATTGTATCGAATAAAGATTCTTCAGTCGCAGGCTCCTTCAGAATGACAAACATGGATAACTGTAGTTTGTGACAACAAAATAGCATTAATAAGGATGGTTTATTATGATGGATGATCGAAATGATAAACTTATCAGCAGTCTGACAGGACAGTCGCGCAGGAATGTTGACCGCAGACGGCGAAAAGACTGGGTCGTTCGCTCAGTCACCGTTATTGCCGTGTTGGGATGGATTTGCGCAATAACCGCGCTTTTCCTGATGGACAGAGCGAGCCCTCCGAAGAGATATGAGCTGGTAGCAGCAATCCATGGTGGAACAGCAGTCGGCTACTGGAACACTGCGTTGCTCAGATGGGCTTTTGTTGCAACGCTTGCATCGTTTGTCGTATGTGTTATCGGCTTCGTTGCAAATGTCACACGTCATCGCAGAAAAACAGACCGCTTCAACAAATTGCTGATAACGATTGGCATTATCTCCACGTGCATATTCGCATATTACCTGATCAACTTCGCCAGGTATCTCTAGATGCAAAAAAAACCCTGTAGATTGGTTACAGGGTTTCTTGGAGCTTGTAGTCAGACTCGAACTGACGACCTGCGCATTACGAATGCGCTGCTCTACCGGCTGAGCTATACAAGCAAAAGATATTGCCAACGTAAAGAAACCATCGGTATTCTACAATATCGCCACACCCTTGTCAATAGGTAAATCAAAGTATGAAAAGCATTGACAGCGAAAGGATATCACACGCATATATAGTCTCCGGAGAAACAGCGGAATCACTCGCGAAGACCATAGTGTGTTCAAGTCGTGAAAAACGACCGTGCCTCGAGTGCCCGCATTGCAAGAAAGCAAACAAAAACCTCCACCCCGACATCATAGAAATCAAACCGACAAAAAAGCAAAACGGAAAAAAAGAAATTCACATCGATCAAATACGCGAACTAAAGAGAGACGCGATCATCGTTCCAAACGAAGCGGATAAAAAGGCTTATATTATCTATGAAGCTGACTCTATGAATCACAACGCTCAAAACGCGCTTTTGCGAATACTTGAAGAACCGCCCACCCATGCAGTATTCATCCTAAAAACGGACACACCCGATGAGCTGCTCGAGACTATTCACTCTCGTTGTGTAAGGCTTAAAAACATCATACCGGAAACAACACATGATGAAACGATAATAAAAATGGCAAAAGACTTCTTAAAAGCAGCAAAAACAGGCAACCTACCCCTCATAAAATTCATGTATCAACTTGAGAAATTGAAAAAAAACGAGTTCATCGAGTTTATCGAAACAGCTCGCGAATATACGATATCTTCCTTGAGGGCATCCGCAACCGAAAACGAAACGGAACTGCGTGAGTCCCTCTCGCACATAGAACGCATACTCGTTAGCGCAGCAGAATACCTGGATTATAATATCAACACAGGACACATAGCAGGTATGATCTGCGCGAATCTGATGCAAACAGACGTTGTTGACCTAAGGAGATAAATCAAATGACAGAAGTGATTAGCGTACGCTTTAGCAACAGAGGTAAAGCATACTTTTTTGACCCAATGGGATTGAAAATAAATCAAGGCGATAAAGTAATTGTTGAAACAGCAAAAGGACTCGAATTCGGTGAATGTACGTATGGCAACCGTATGACAGGTGATGAATCGATCGTAAAACCACTTAGACCCGTCGTCAGACTTGCAACAGAAGAAGACATCGCGAGCGCTCTATCAGGAAAGGAAAAAGAAAGAACCGCGTTTGATTATTGCCAGCAAAGGATAATTGACTTCGGGCTGGAGATGAAACTAGTCGATGTCGAATATGGATTCGAGGGAAATAAAATACTATTCTTCTTCACATCAGAGGGAAGAGTTGACTTTAGGGACCTCGTAAAAGACCTTGCAGGCGAATTTCGCGCAAGGATTGAGCTGCGTCAGATAGGCGTTCGAGACGAAGCAAAGATGCTTGGAGGCCTCGGAGTATGCGGAAGAGCCTTCTGTTGTTCATCGTTTATGTCCGAATTCCACCCCGTCTCCATTAAAATGGCAAAAGTACAGGGGCTGCCACTAAATCCAACGAAAATATCAGGAACATGCGGAAGACTTATGTGCTGTCTTAAATATGAGGATCTTGCATATGAAGAACTCACCAAAAAAGCTCCCAGAATCGATGCTTTCGTTGAAACCCCTTCCGGTAAAGGCTCCGTCATAAACGTGAATCTTCTCAGAAGCAATGCCAAAGTACGATTGGAAGAAGGCCTCGATACGACACTAAAAACATTCTCATTCGATGAACTTGACATACTGGGCGGAAAAGGGCGCAGAGCAGAATACATCGCAGCAAAAGCGGAAGGAAGGCTACAAGAAGCGGGATTTAACGTCACTCCCCCACCGCAAACAAAACTTGCCAACTCCGTCTCAGTGCAGCAAAAAAAAGAGAACAAAACCCAGGCTCCGGCAGGACAAATCCAGCGTAAGCAGAACGAGAAAAATGAGCGTCGGCCTGCACAAGAGCAAAAGAAGAAACAAACCTCTCCGGCACCTGATCGTTATCAAGGCAGCAACGATAAAACCGCAAAGTCTGTGCGTTCGCATCAATCTTTTGAAGCGCATGAGAAAAAACCATATTTCCGGCGCAACAAAGGCGGACGCGGTAAAGGGAGTAAGTGACAAGGCGGTGTTCAATATGCTTATAGGTCGTCAAAATGAGCTTCGAAAACTCGACTCAATCTATAACAGCGATAAGTTCGAGTGCGTCATAGTTCACGGACGCAGGCGTTCAGGTAAAACCGCGCTTCTCCGTGAGTTCATGGCCGGGAAAAAAGCTGTTTATTTCTCCGCTCAAGAAACGTGTTCAATCGATAACTTTGAAAACCTTGCCGCATGCATCAGCATAGGTTTACGTGAACCAATACCTAGCGAAATGCGTCTTGATAACTTTGAAGATATCATTACATACATCGGGAGTCTTGCCTATAGTGAACGCATTTTGCTCATAATTGATGAGTATCAATTTCTTGTCTCCGGCGTTCGTGGGATATCGAACCTAATATGCAAGCAAATTGACGAATCGGTTGGAAAAAGCAAGTTAATGCTAATAATATGCGGCTCGTCCGAGCCGCTCATGGACAGCGAGACACTCGGATACAACTGCCCTTTCCATGGTCGTCGAACAGCTCAAATAAACGTTGAACCGTTTAGTTTCTTTGAAACAAAGCGGCTCTATACTGCATTCTCTCCTTTCGACATCGCGATAGTATATGGATTGACGGGCGGAGTCCCCAAGTACTTGGAACTAATGAATCCCGAGTTGACGATTGAGGATAACGTCCGGAAGAATTTCTTTGACACTTCCGCTTTTCTATTTGAAGAACCCTCAAATATTCTCAGGCGGGAAATTCGAGATCCGACATATTACAATGCGATTTTACGCGCAGTATCAATCGGTCTGACGAAGAACTCGGAAATCGCATCGGCAGTTGGACTTGAGACTAGCGCATGCACAGCTTATTTGAAGAATCTAATGGCACTCGGGCTAATCGGAAAGTATACTCCTGTGACTGAGAAAGCGGGCAAAAAGACAATCTACGAGATTGAAGATAATATGTTTCGGTTTTGGTATCGATTCGTACATGGGAATATGTCGCTCATTCAAAGCGGTATGGCTGAAAGAATTTGGCGCAGCGTTGCCCGCGAGATGTCGTCGTTCATGGGTAAGGTCTTCGAGGATATTTGCCGCCAATGGCTCACTTCTCGCAACGAAGCGGATCGTCTTCCCATTAAGTTTGTGGAGATGGGGCGTTGGTGGGGTGTTGATCCCGTTTGGAAGTCAAACACATCCATTCCGATAATCGCTTATGCTGATGATAATAGTGCGATCTTTGCGGATTGTGAATGGTCTGAGGAACCGACGAAGATTGCGGCCTTGAATTCTCTTTTCGAGCGCAGCAGGTTATTCAGGTTTACCAATAGATACCTCTATATGTTTTCAAGGTCAGGCTTCTCCGACGAATGTACAGAAGCTGCACGACGAATCGGCGCAAACCTCGTATTATTTGAATAATTATTTCATGTCAATATGTTTGACATTTTAAAAACAAAGCAGTATATTAAACATTACTAATGAAAAGGAGGTCATAAATGTCCAAAGAGTTGATTCGCTTGTCGAATTGTTCGATGGCGTTTGACGAGGAAGTTGTTTTAAACAACATAAACCTTTACATAAATGACAAAGAATTCCTCACACTGTTAGGACCGAGCGGATGTGGCAAAACCACAACGCTGCGGATAATAGGCGGATTCCAGAAACCAACTTCCGGAGACGTCTACTTTGACGGCGTGAGGATTAATGACGTACCGCCGCACAAACGGATGGTCAATACAGTCTTCCAAAAATACGCGCTATTCACACACCTCAACGTATTTGAAAACATAGCATTCGGACTAAAACTACAAAGACCGGACGGAAAAAAACCGGAAAAAGAAAAAATCTACACACAAGTCATGGAAATGCTCGAAGTAGTCAGCCTCAAAGGATTCGAAAAAAGAGCAGTATCAACCTTATCAGGCGGACAACAACAACGAGTAGCGATAGCGCGAGCACTCGTGAACAAACCAAAAGTGCTCCTCCTTGATGAACCACTGGGCGCACTGGACATGAGACTCCGCAAAGACATGCAAAACGAATTGAAAAGCATCCAGCAAGCAACAGGAATCACATTCGTCTACGTCACCCACGACCAGGAAGAAGCGCTGGCAATGTCCGACACAGTAGTAGTTTTAGAAAGTGGAGTCATACAGCAAATCGGCACACCTGAAGACATATACAACGAACCCGAAAACGCATTTGTCGCAGACTTCATAGGCGAGAGCAACATAGTAGACGGCATTATGCACTCTGATGGGGTTGTCGAAGTATTCGGGCGGAAATTCTCATGCCTTGACAGCGGCTTTGAGCCTATGGAACCTGTCGATGTCGTTATCAGACCGGAAGACATTGACATAGTTGATGTCAAAAACGGAATGCTCACCGGAACAGTAACAAGCATTACGTTTCGCGGAGTGTTATACGACATAATAGTCGATTTCAAAGGCTTTAAGTGGCTCATACAAACTACTGATCTAAGTCCAATCGGATCAAAAATCGGCATAAAAATCGATCCCGATGGAATTCACATAATGAAAAAGAGCCAATTTTCCGGTATGTTTGGCGATTACAGCTCATATAGCGCAGAATATGACGAAATCAGTGATGCCGAGCTCGAGTACGAAACGGCAGAATCGGAGGATGACTATGAAACCTAAGTCATTCGCCTACCCATACATCATATGGATGGCAATATTCGTGGTTGCTCCGATCATACTAATCTTCATTTTTGCATTCACAACACCTGATGGAGATGTAACACTAGCCAATTTCTCAACAATGGGCAGTTTCGCCTCGGTATTCATACGCTCGTTTTGGCTGGCGTTCATATCGACAATCATATGCATCTTTATGGGATATCCGATTGCCTTTATCCTGTCACGCGAAGGCTTGCGCGTTCAGAGAATAATGATTATGCTAATCATGCTGCCAATGTGGATGAACTTTCTACTCAGAACCTATGCATGGATGTCGATATTGGAAAACACCGGACTCCTGAATCGATTGCTAACATATATTGGATTACCGAACATCGGAATAATCAACACACAAACAGCGGTAGTCATTGGAATGGTTTACAACTTCCTACCGTTTATGATACTACCAATCTACTCAGTCATAGTCAAGATTGATAGAAGCCTCCTAGAAGCGGCACAGGACTTAGGGGCAGGAAGCGTAGCAGTGTTTCGGAAGCTCATCTTCCCTCTTAGCCTACCGGGAGTTCTCTCCGGTGTTACAATGGTGTTCGTGCCTGCAGTATCTACATTTATAATCTCGCAACTGCTCGGCGGCGGAAAGAGCATGTTACTCGGAGATCTCATCGAAATGCAGTTTCTCGGTGCGGCGTATAACCCGCATCTCGGCTCATCAATCTCGCTTGTTATGATGGTTATCGTTATCGCTTTCATGTATGTTATGAACAGATTTGGCGAAGGCGAAGAAATGGCAGTAGGACTGTAATAAATTAAGAATTAAGAATTAAGAATTAAGAATTAAGAATTAAGAATTAAAAATTAAGAATTAAGAATTAAATCCATCATCTCCGTCATTGCGAGGAGCCCGCTAGGGTGACGTGGCAATCCACACTTTCGTCTTACTGTTCATTGTTCATTTGTTTATTATTGTATAGACAAAAGACATCATGCATCTATGACTCTTTCGAAGTATATGCGGAATGATTTATTCCGAATTCCGAATTCCGAATTCCGAATTTTCACTATTATTTGGAGGAATCTATGCTGAAGAAACCCGGGGTACTGGGGCGTACATATAACGGCCTCATTCTCTTCTTTCTCTATGCACCAATATTTGTGCTAATAGTATTCTCCTTCAATAGCACAAAGAGCCGCTCCGTATGGTCCGGATTCACTTTCGACTGGTATCGGCAACTGCTGCATGATGCCTCGATCCTCAACGCATTCTACGTCACGATAGCAGTCTCCCTCATCGCAGCAATAATAGCAACGATCGCCGGAACATTTGCATCAGTCGGACTATTCAACATTAAAAAAAGATGGCGAACACCAATAATGCAGATTAACAATATTCCAATGATAAATGCAGATATAGTGACCGGGGTATCACTGGCATTATTGTTTGTATCAATCGGCACGATTCTGAAATTCGAGTTTGGATTTGGAACACTCCTGATTGCACACATTACATTTAAC
>Ga0099364_10008888_pt1 | contig 14046 bp, 12 predicted proteins | sample TergutTh196P3_FD_73070 | JGI IMG/M metagenome (GOLD analysis project Ga0099364, IMG submission 73070) | Microcerotermes parvus P3 segment gut microbial communities from Pointe-Noire, Republic of the Congo - Th196 P3 | ecosystem: Host-associated > Arthropoda: Insects > Digestive system > Gut ...
CAAGACTGTAGACGACTATCTATTCTACGATGCGTCGCTGGACTATATGCTGACAAAACTGTTGTATCTTTAACAGGGCTCAGCGCCGGTCAGAGTTATGTCAGAGTTTGGGTCAGAGTTCCGGTCAGAGTTTGGGTCAGAGTTCCGGTCAGAGTTCCGGTCAGAGTTCCGGTCAGAGTTTGGGTCAGAGTTCCGGTTAGAGTTATGTCAGAGTTTGGGTCAGAGTTCCGGTCAGAGTTTGGGTTACAATTCAGAGGGTATCGGTAAATTTACAATTTTGAATAAAATTTCGTTTGTAGGGGCGGATTCCATATCCGCCCGTATACGTAACACCGATGTTCATGCATAAAGGTGGATATGGACGGGCGGATATAGAATCCGCCCCTACATGTGATATTGGCATTTATGTACAAAATACAAGCAGGGCATGAACAGTGTTCATAACGGGAACCGATACCAACATGGCACGAATTTCAAGAGAACACAATGGGAGATTCGTAATAATAACAAGTTCGGTCAGAGTCGGTCAGATTTCCCTGCTTCCCGGGTGGATCAGAGTTCCCTGCTTCCCGGGTGGATCAGAGTTCCCTGTTTCCCGGGTGGATCCGTGTTGACAACATGTTAAAAAGATGTTATGTTAACTCATATAATTCATATATGAATAATATTATTATTAATGTGGCAGATTTATAATACGAAAACTTTTATAAAAGTGTTAATATTACTACTAAATTGGATTTGTAATTTGAAATACTTTTATAAAGAGTGTTAATATTACTACTAAATTGGATTTGTAATTTGAAATACTTTTATAAAGAGTGTTAATATTGTTATAAGGTGGATTTATAATATGAAAAACTATTTTAAATAGTGTTAATACCGTTACTAAGGCGGGTTTATATTTAAAAAACTATTGTAAATAATGTTAATACCATTACTGAGGCGGGTTAATATATGAAAAGGACTATTTATTTAGATAATGCGGCAACGACCAAATTGTCAAAGACAGCAATCGACGCAATGCTGCCCTTTCTGATTGAAGGGTATGGCAACCCGTCGACGGTGTATTTTCTTGGACAGCAGGCAAAAAACGCTGTTGAGGGCGCACGGACTACGATTGCCAAGGCTATCGGGGCTTTGCCGGAAGAGGTTTTTTTTACAAGCGGCGGTACAGAATCAATCAACTGGGCAATTAAATCTGCGGCTGAGATGAAAAAAGATAAAAGACGGCACATCATTACATCTACAATAGAGCACCCGGCCGTGCTAAACACATTGAAACACCTTGAAAAAAAAGGCTATGAGTTAACATATCTCGGCGTTGACGAATATGGGCAGATATCTTTAGATGAACTCAGTGGGGCAATCCGAAGCGACACGGCACTGATAACTATTATGTCGGCAAACAACGAAATTGGGACAATCCTTCCTACGCAGGAAATCAGCAGAGCCGCTAAAGCAAAAGACAGCAACGTGCTGTTTCATACCGACGCGGTACAGGCAGTCGGACACATTCCAATCAATATCAAGGAAATGGGCGCAGACCTCCTGTCATTTTCAGGGCATAAGTTTGGCGGCGCGAAGGGCGTCGGTGTGTTATACGTGAAAAAGGGCCTAAAACTGCCGCCATATCATCACGGCGGCGGCCAAGAGCTTGGAATGCGCTCCGGAACAGAAAACGTCGCGGGGATCGTCTCAACCGCCGCCGCACTTGAGGAGGCGGTTTCACTCCTGCCGTTGGCCAGGGTTGCGACAATGCGTGACCGACTGATAGAAGAAGTATTGAAAATACCCCGTTCGCACCTTACAGGCGATCCCGTAAACAGGCTTCCTGGCATAGCATCATTCGTTTTTCAAGGTGTGGAGGGTGAGTCCATGTTGCTGTTGCTCGACCAATGCGGGATCTGTGCCTCGTCGGGCTCAGCTTGTTCCTCTGGATCGCTTGAACCATCCCACGTTTTGTTGGCCCTCGGCCTAACGCACGAAACTGCGCACGGATCCCTGCGGTTTTCATTGGGAGAGGATAACACAGACGACGACATTGACTATGCCCTTGAAAAGCTACCGGGGGTCATTGCCAAGCTACGCGCCATGTCCCCGTTGTGGCACGAATAACAAAGGAGCAAAAACAGATGCCAAAAAAGGAGGATGATTATGTATTCAGAAAAAGTAATGGAGCACTTTTCTAATCCCCGCAACGTGGGCGATCTTGCTGATGCAAACGGCATCGGCGAGGTCGGCAACGCAAAATGCGGCGATATCATGAAAATATATATAAAAGTCGAAGACGAAATCATTAGCGATATACGGTTCAAGACCTTTGGCTGTGGCGCTGCCGTGGCGACTTCGTCAATGGCTACCGAGTTAGTAAAGGGAAAAACTATACAAGAGGCATTAAACCTAACCAATAAAGCCGTCGCGGAAGCGTTGGACGGCTTGCCTCCCATAAAAATGCACTGCTCAGTGCTTGCCGAACAGGGCATAAAAGCGGCAATTCAAAACTACTATGAAAGGCAAGGGATTGACGCGGCCCCCATCATCGGATGCGACCTAAAATGCGGCAGTTGCGGTGGGTAGTGTGCTGATAGAATAGGGGGGCATAAATTCAAGTATGGGGAATCAGCTGGAAAAAAATCTATATGAAGGAAGCGTGCTTAAAAAGCTGGTTTTGTTTGCATTGCCATTCCTTGTTTCAAACATTGTACAGTCGCTATACAATATTGCCGACATGTTGATCGTTGGCAATTTTTGTGGGCCTGAAAGCATGTCTGGAGTTAATATCGGCGGCCAGGTTACATTCATTCTCACGCACATAGTCGCAGGCCTCTGTATGGGCGCCACCGTATTGATCGGCCAGTACATCGGCTCCGGCGACAACAACGCCCTCCGCCGCGTAACCGCTACGATCATAACGCTGCTGACCTGGCTTGCCCCGGTGGTCACTGTAACCGTACTCGTGTTCAGGCGTCCACTGCTTGAACTAATACGCACACCAGCCGAGTCGTTCTCGGAGAGCGAAATCTACCTTATCGTCACTGTTACGGGCATTATTTTCATCTTTGGCTACAACGCTTTCAGTGCCATCCTTCGAGGAATGGGCGATTCAAAACACCCGTTTTACTTTGTCCTTGTTGCATGCGTTACTAACATACTGCTTGACTTCTTGTTTGTAGCGGCTTTTGGTTGGGGCGCGTTTGGCGCGGCATTCGCCACCGTTATCTCACAGGCCCTCAGCATGATATTATGTATTGTTTTTATGGTGAGAAATGGCTTTTCCTTTGATTTTAAACTAAAATCGTTTCGAATTTTCAAGGACCAGCTTGCCATGGTATTCAAAATCGGGCTTCCTACCTGTATACAGAACGGGGTGACCAGCATATCCTTCCTTTTTATAACGGCGGTTGTGAATATTGTTGGCGGCGTCAATGCGTCAGCGGCTGCGGGGGCATGGTCAAAAGTCAACAGCTTCGCTATCATGCCAGCTTTCGCAATCAGTGCTTCGATTTCTGCAATGAGCGCCCAAAATATTGGGGCAGGCCGCTTGGATCGCGCAGTGCATACCTGCCGCATCGGCACAACATTCGCGGTAGCCGCCATGTTTTTGTTCTTTGGGGTTATTCGGCTTTATCCGAGTCAAATACTGTCGTTCTTCGGGGATGACCCACAAATGCTTGCCGAAGGCCTCGTCTATATTCGCAGTTTTAGCTACGACTTTCTGCTTATCCCGTTCATCTTCTGCCTGAACGGCTTGTTTATCGGCGGCGGCCATACTATGTTTACCCTTATTAACAGCGTCCTCTCTTCCGTACTCCTGCGGGCGCCGGTATGCTACTTCTTCGGCGTTACGCTCAACTGGGGGATGCGCGGCGTGGGAATGGGGGCCCCCATGGCAAGCGCCGCTTCGCTACTAATGATTATCGGCTTCCTAATATCCGGCAGGTGGAAGCAAAACGTAGTAAAAAGCCCGCTTAAGGAACTGTCAAACAATTAGCTGACGAAATAGCCGCCGGATAGCCACCGGATAGCCGCCGGATAGCCGCCGGATTTTTGTCGGCATACTATGATACTCGTGTGTGTTATTATCTGCCATTCCGGCTTGTTACAAATTGGTTGGAAGAAATCGTGACCGTTTTTGAAGGCCCATCCCAAACAACGTTGCAATACGCGGCTTCCGCAACAAACCGAACCGGCACAAGTGTCCTTCCCCCGACTAGCACAGGCGGCGAGTCAATAACAATCTGCGACTGAGCCGCCTGCCCACGTTGGTTGCGCGTTGTTTGGGTGACGCTTGTGTTGTTAATCTGCATGGAATACTCATATAAAACATTCCCGCCCGTAACAGAAAAATTGACGCGCTGACTGGCGCTTTCCCATTCTATCGGAATGCCTAGGGCCTCAACTATCGCTCTTAGCGGCACCATTGTCCTGCTTTCGATAATGAGGGGCGGCACGTCGGTTTGCAGTAGTTTGCCATTGACAAAAATAGATATGCCCTCAGAGCCTTGATCCTGGCTTGAACCAGGGACTGGAGCTGAGCCTGGGGCCTGGCTTGGGGCTGGGATTGGAACTGGGGCTGGAGCCGGAGCCGAGCCAATGCTAAGGCCGGAAGCCCCGATTAACTCAAACTCAAACCATACCTTAGCGCCAGTGCTATAATACCCAAACGGCCCCTCTCGCGAAAAAAGGTAGTCGGGTGCAGATATAACCACTGTGTATGCCCCTGCTGAAAGCCTTTCCGGCTCTTTTCTATATTTTAATTCCGTGCTGTCTCGCGTGTCGCGGCCGCGAGCACCACGCCTAAGCGTGTCAGGGTCGCCCAGCTGATCCAGGTGGTACCCGTAGACAACAGAGCGGTTTGCGGCAAGTATTCCAATATAGCATTCAGCGGAATATGGGCCATGCTCGCCATTGCTTGCCACGGTTATTGTAAATCCAACATTAGCCGGCGCATTCAGGCTGAAGGTGAATTCGTAATACTTTCCTGCATCTACGCTTATTTCGCCCTCAGCCGAGGTTCCGCCTGAAATAACCGATGCCGCAAAGACTGCAACAGGCATTGCAACCGCCATTAGAACAACAACAAACAATAAATAAAACTTTTTTTTCATTATTAACACCTCTCGAAAAAAATTGTTTCTGCTGTTTACCGGAAGTCAAGTGCCTGGCTGGCCAGTCGCCAGGCCGCTTTGTCGCTTTGCCTCTTTCCACTTGGTCGATAAGTTGCTTGGCCATGTAGTCGCTTAGTTGTTCAGTTGCTTGGTCGATTAGTTGATTAGCCGCTTGGTCGATAAGTTGCTTGGCCGTGTAGTCGCTTAGTTGTTCAGTTGCTTGGTCGATTAGTTGATTAGCCGCTTGGTCGATAAGTTGCTTGGCCGTGTAGTCGCTTAGATGTATGGTTGCTTTATCGATTAGTAGTATGCGCGGCAGGATACGCGCATATCGCTTCAATTTCAATCCTTGCGTTCTTGGGAAGCCCCAAAACCGCTATGCAGGAACGTGCTGGCGGAATGCCGGGAAAAAACTTTTCATAAACCGCGTTAACTTCTGCAAAATCATTCATATCAGTAAGAAATATTGTCGCTTTTACAGCGTTTTGAAGCGTTGACCCCGCTTCCCGCGCAATGGCGTCAAGGTTCCTCAGGCAGCACTCTGCCTGCTCGCCAATCGTGGCAGGGAACCCGCCTGCCAACATATCAATAGGCAACTGGCCGGATATAAACAACAATCCCCCGCTTCTGATAGCCTGCGAGTATGGCCCAACTGCCGCAGGCGCATTGTCCGTGTTAAAAGGTATTCTATCATCCATAAGGTTTATCCTTTCAAATCAGTTTTCATAAGACCAATTCATTTAAGCTTAATTATACCATTAAAAGTGCATGAATAAAAATATACTGTTCGAATTTTTCATTTTTCAGTTTTCAGTTTTTACCTGTAATTTGCCTTCAGATTGACATTTTGCACATATATAACAATGTTGCTTGTAGGGGCGGATATGGAATCCGCCCCTACGCATGAACATTGGTTTACGTAAACGGGCGGATATGGAATCCGCCCCTACGAATAAACATTGGTTTACGTAAACGGGCGGATATGGAATCCGCCCCTACGCATGAACATCGGTTTACGTAAACGGGCGGATATGGAATCCGCCCCTACGAATGAAGTTTTATTCGAAATTGTAAATTTATTTATATCCTCAGAACTGTAACATAAGCACTTTGGCATATTAACATATTTTTCAAACTCTATTGTGTAATTCTTGTAAAAGTGTTACTATTAGTCTGGCATTTTAATCGCAGACTTTTTTTGTGTTTTTGCGTAAGGGGAATTAAATACATGAATGCGTTGAACAGAATTAGGGCAGTTATTTCACACTATATATCCTCTGAAAAAATCCCTCTCAGAGGCCGCCTTTTTAATTTAATTACTAGCATTACCTCCGGCATCATCTTTATATGCAGTTTTGTCTCCCCTGATTCTAATATTCTCCTTGCTGGCTTGTTCGTAATAACGGCTGCATTGATCTTTGCAGCAAACAAAACTGGAAAATATCAATTTTTTGCGTTGGTTTTCACGTCCAGTTGCGCCTTCATACTATACCCCTTCATGTTTATCATCAATGAAGGCATTTCCGGCGGCATGGTGTCATACATGGTCTTCGGTGCCGTGATTATTAATCTGCTAATTAGCGGAAAAACGAAATTGGTAATGCTTTTCCTGTATCTGACGTCCATCATAGGTTTGGTTGTGCTGGATTATTGGAACAAGCAAAACAACTTGAACATCTTCTTAAGTTTTGCCTCAGACGCAGTAAAGTACTACGACGTGGCGCTTGGGCTGGTTTTATGCGGAACAGGGTTAAGTTTCGTAATCAGTTTTCAAAACTGGCTATTTGAACGCGAGAGGGTAAAGGCGGAGGACGCGATCCAGGCCAAAAGCAGCTTTCTTGCCAAAATAGAACAGAATGCCATGCATCTTCAGGCAGTAAACCGTGCGGCTGCGTTCTTGCTTAATTCGGATATTGAGTCGTTCGAAAGCGCATTGTCTCAAGCCATGGAGATTATGGCGGAAACTGTGGACGTTGACCGGGTGTATATCTGGAAAAACCAAACTGCCGAAAGCAAACTGATCTGTACTCAAATGTATGAGTGGTCGGGGGGAGCGCCGCCACAGCAAGGTCTAAAAATTACCATTGACATACCCTACGGCGAAAACATGCCTGGGTGGGAGGAGACTTTGTCAAGCGGTGAGTGCGTAAACAATATTGTGCGCAATATGTCCCCTGAAGAGCAGAATCAACTTTCCCCGCAAGGAATCATTTCGATTTTAATTGCGCCGGTAATCGTGGAAGGCCAATTCTGGGGCTTTGTCGGTTTTGACGACTGCCACAATGAGCGGGTATTCACAAAAGAAGAGGTCACCGTCCTACGCTCCGTTAGCCTACTATTTGCCCACTCGTACCTGCGTAATGAAACTGTCCAGACTATACGGGAAACTTCCGCCAAATTGGAGCTTGCGCTTCAACAAGCGAATGCGGCGTCCAAGGCAAAAGGCGATTTTCTTTCGAACATGAGCCATGAAATGCGGACGCCAATGAACGCGATTATTGGCATGACGTCAATTGGGGAAAAAGCAGACAACATTGAGAAAAAAAACATCGCTTTGAATAGAATAAGCAACGCCGCGTCGCATCTACTTGGCATCGTAAATGACGTCCTTGACATGGCAAAGATAGAAGCCGATAAAATGGAGCTTGTGCCTATCGAGTATAATTTTGAGAAAATGCTTCAAAAGGTAATGGCGGTTGTTAACTTTAGGGTAGACGAAAAGCGGCAGCAGTTGTTCGTAAACGTTGACAGCAAGACGCCCCGGTACATCATTGGGGACGATCAGCGGCTGGCGCAGGTAATTACGAACCTATTGTCCAACGCTGTTAAGTTCACCCCCAGGGGCGGCAACATAAAACTTAATGTATCCTTTTCTGAGGGGGCTGAAGAAGCCGGGGCTACCGCCGGCGCCAAAACCGCTAGTACTGGCACAGTTGCAGCCCATAGCTGTGAGCTTCGCATCGAGGTAATCGACAGCGGTATAGGCATTTCCGTCGAGCATCAGGAGAAGCTGTTCCGCGCGTTCGAACAAGCAGATAGCGGGACGAGCCGCCAATACGGCGGAACAGGATTGGGGCTAGTCATATCTAAACGGATAGTAGAGCTAATGGGCGGCAAAATTTGGGCAGAATCCGAACCAGGAAAAGGCTCGCGCTTTGTGTTCACGGTAAAGGCGCAACGCGGCTGTAAAAGCTCCCGCTCATTGCTGTCGCCGAACGTAAACTGGAAAAACATACGAATAATGGCTGTGGACGACATGTTTGAAATACGGTCCCAATTTCTCGAATTGTTCACGCATCTTGGCGTAAAATGCGACGTTGCAGCCAGCGGTACAGAAGCCTTCGACATCATTGAGAAATACGGCGATTACGATGTATACTTTGTTGATTGGAACATGCCTGGATTAAATGGCATTGAGCTTGCCAGGCGCATAAAGTCGCAGAGGAAGGGCAGGCACCCCGTGGTAATAATGATTACAGCGCTGGATTGGGACCTGATCAGGGAAGATGCGGCTAACGCCGGCGTAGATAAGCATCTCTTAAAACCCCTTTTTTCTTCGACAATTATTGATTGCGTAAACGAGTGCCTGAGAATTGAAACTGTCTATGCTGACCCCGGCAGCTCGAATGGATCCAGCAGGTTTGAAGGTAAGAGGCTACTACTTGTCGAAGACATAGAAATAAACCGCGAGATACTTATCGCGCTACTGGATGGCACAGGGATAAAAATAGACTGCGCCGAGAATGGTCAAGCGGCCTTAGAAATGATAGAACCATCGCCATACAAATACGATATTGTACTCATGGACATACAAATGCCAAAAATGGACGGCCTCGAAGCCACGCGCCGCATTCGCGCCATGCCCGCGCTTCAAAATACCAATTTGCCTATAATTGCGATGACCGCAAATGTATTTATTGACGATATAGACGCCTGCCACAAAGCAGGCATGAACGACCATATCGGCAAACCTCTTGATATAAACAAAGTTATGGAGATATTGGACAAGCACCTATAACCTTATGGCGAAAGAATGTCTGTCAACCTTATGGCGAAAGAATGTCTTGAAAAATAAACGATATGTGATAGAATCAGACATGTTTCACTTGTTTCTTATTCTAGTGCTATTTGGAGGTTCAAATGACAAATAAAACATACAAAAAAGCTCTGTGCATGTTACTAATGATTGCTGTGATATCAGGCAATGCGGGCGTGCCAGGCAACCCGGTTGTTGCTATAGCCGCTGGCATATCAGGCCCCGCAACCAGCGCGACAGGGGTTACAGGCGTCGTTGCTGTTGATTTTGGGCGTGCAGCTGTAGTTGCGGAAAAAATGTACTACTGCGGAGAGTTATACATTTTTACTGAAAGTATGATGAAGACAAATTTTGAGATGGCCACTATTGCCGCTAACCTTAAGGATCAGCTAGGCTCCACACGTGTTTCGGTTAGCAATTCTATCCTAAATAACATCGTTGCGCAGTACAATACTTTGAGTGACAAATACAATTCTTGGGTTGAGGTTAGGCCGAACCTGGAAAAGAATATAGGTATTATTGACAACAGCAGGGTATATAACGTCCACCAATTGCAATTGGTATACAGGAATACATTGACTACAATAAACTTAACAAGGGCTTTGCTGGAATTAGTCAGCGGGAGCATTGAAGACGCTTCAAGCGTATCCAAAACTGAAATCGAAAAAAGCATAGACACCGCCGTAAAAAGGGCTGCGGGCGCCAACAGGATAATTGAGCCTTATCTTGCGAGAAGCCTGAGCGGGTATAGAAGCTATTTTGACGAGTTTTCAAAACTCGCAGGCATCCAGTATGATGACGATGACAATGACGATGATGGAGAGTCTTAAGGCAACAGATAAACCCACCATACCCGAGAGCGAAATGATATTCAGTTCTGCAAAACTTTTCGTTCTCGGGTATTGTAACAATTCTGCAACTCTATTCGTTCTTGAGTATAGTAACAATTCTGCGAGTCTTTTCGTTCTCGGATATAGCGACAATTCTGCAAATCTTTTCGTTCTCGGGTATCTTCTTCACATTTGGTTGGGGGCCTTTATTCCCAATAATTCTAGCCCTTTGCATAACGCCTGCCTTGACACATGGCATAAGGCAAGCCTTGCCTCTCTCAAACCTGGTTCCGCGCCCAGTACCTTGCATGAATTATAAAACTTGTTGAACGCCCGTGCGGTTTGCCCTATATGCCTTGTCAGTATGGACGGCTCGTAACGGTGCGCCGCGTCTCTGACCGCGTTGCCAAAACCACTTAATAAACTTATTAGTTCAAATTCCTCGTTCGTCGTAAGCAGTTCAAACCCAGCACCCGCTGTGGGATACAAGCCTTCGGCTTCCGCTTTTCTCAAGACGCTACCCGCCCTGGCACAGGTGTACTGTGTGTATGGCCCCGAATCCCCTTCCAGGTCCATCATGTCTTCCCATGAAAATATTATGTCCCTCTCCCGGTTGTTTTTCAAAAATGTATATATAATTGCCCCTACGCCTACCATTTCAGCCACTTCTTCGGGGTTATCCACGTTTCTTGTTTCATCCATCATTGCCGCGGCCCTTTTCACAGCTTCGGCAAGCACTTCCTCGAGGAATATTACTTCGCCTTCTCTTGTCGCCATCTGGCGGTCCGCAAATTTCACAAGACCAAACCCAACATGGACGCAGTCACGGCTCCATTCATACCCCATAAGGCTCAACACAGCAAACACCTGTTTGAAGTGCAACGCCTGGGGGATTCCGACAACATACACGTTTTTATAAAAGTCATACGCCTTCTTCCTGTATATTGCCGCCGCAATGTCTCTTGTGGCATATATTGTTGCTCCATCAGATTTTAAAACGATGCATGGAGTGAGGTTATATGCGGAAAGATCTACAATTTGGGCTTTGTCGCTCTCAACCAAGAGGTTTTTTGCCCTGAGGTTTTCTACGACGCTATCCATTTTGTCAGAGTAAAAACTTTCGCCAGCAAGAGAATCAAAGCTTATTCCCAACCTCTTGTATATTTTATCGAATTCGTCCAAACTAAAATCCCTGAACTTCTGCCAAAGCTCCTTAACTTCGCTGTCGCCCTGTTCAAGGCGTTTGAAACACTCCCTCGCCTCGTCGTCCAGGGAGCTGTTTTCCTTTACTTCCTTGTGATACTTCACATATACCCTAAGCAGTTCATTTATTGTATCTTCTTTGAGCGCGGTTTCATTTCCCCAATACTTGTATGCGCAGATGAGTTTGCCGAACTGAGTACCCCAATCGCCGAGGTGGTTTACCGAAACGGTCTCATACCCCAAAAAATCATACATTTTTTTCAGAGCATTCCCAATTACTGTTGTGAACATATGCCCAATATGAAAAGGCTTTGCTATGTTGGGGGATGAAAACTCAAGCACTACCCTCTTGCCTAGCCCTTCCTCCTGGATTCCGAATTTTTCACAGTCGGACAACAGCCAGGGCATTACTTCTTGGGCAAATACCCCCCTGTCGAGGAAAAAATTTAGATATCCGCCAACGGCTTCAATACGCGAAACCAGGGGCTTGCCACTACAACTATCGTCGACGCCACCACTGTTGCCAGTGCCACTGTTGTTGCAAGTGCCACAGTTGCTGCTGCCACCACTACCGTCGCTGCTACTTGCGCCACTGAAACTGCCACTGCCGCTACCGTCGTAGCTGCTACCGACACTACCGTCGCTGCTAATGCCGACACTGCCTCTTGAGCTACTTGTGCCACTGCTTCCACCGCCGGTGCCGCCACCGCTGTCGCCGTTGCCGCCAGTCAGTTTTTCTGCCAAATCCGCAGCAATCTTTGGCGGAGCCTGTTTTAGCTTCTTTGATAGCTTGAAGCATGGAAGCGCATAGTCCCCCATCAGCCTCTCCGGCGGTACTTCCAAATACTCATAGATCTCATCTTCTCCGAAATCGCCTGTAACCGCATTTGATATGATTCCCGCAATTCTTCTTCTGAAGTCCATACCCTCAATCCTCAAACCTTTCCTGCATTTAAATTCCAAATTCATCCAACAGTTCCTCTTCTGAAGTCCACACCCTCCAACCCCAAACCCTTCTGACATTTCAATTCCAAACCCTCTTGGATTTAGATTCCAAATTCATCTAATGAAAGCTTGAACCCGCCAAGAAATTCCTTCATAAAAAAATCCACTTCCGGCAAGCAGAGCACCTTGAGCTTCTTCATGATTGAATCTGATGCGGCGGAAAACTCCGAATTCCCGGCTTTCATCTCTTCAACGCATTTTATATATGCTGAAAGGGTATCTGCCGCCTTAACGATCTTCCAAATATACTCGTTTTCATCCTGATAAAAGATTTTTCTGTATTGGGGTTCGAGACCTTCTGGAAGCATTCCCAACAACGTCTCTTTTGCCGAACCCTCTACAACCCTATATGCCTCTCTTATTCCGGGGTTAAAATATTTTACTGGGGTTGGGAGGTCGCCGGTAATAATCTCGTCACTGTCATGGAACATTCCCAAGACTGCTGCCTTGTTGGCATCCACGTCCCCTCCAAAATATATATTGTTTATCAAAGCTAGGGCATGAGCAATAATCGCAACCTGAAGGCTGTGTTCCTGGATATTCTCACTAAGAGTATTACGCATGAGTACCCATCTGTTAATATACTTCATTCGTGCAATGAATGCATAAAAGTTGTGTCCACTTTTATTTGCCATGCCATGTGCGGAGCCGACGCTTGTGCCGCACCCGCTGGTTTCCTGTGTAGTGTCAGGCACGCGCTCATTATTATCCTGTGTAGCACCAGGCATGCGCTCATTATTATCCTGTGTAGCACCAGGCATGCGCTCATTATTATCTTGCGTAGTGTCAGGTATGCGCTCATTATTATCTTGCGTAGTGTCAGTGCCGCGTTCATCAATTTTCAATGTAGTGTTAGCCCTACTTTCATTAAATTTTCTGTACAACGAAAATGCAACGAATATCAGTTTTCAACGTTAAGGTTTGTCCACAATGGCAACTCTAATCTCTCCAAAAGCAGCGGTTTCGTTGCCGACTTTCGCGCTGACTTTTACTTTCCCGACCCCCATTTTAAAAGCAATAAACTCGGCTTCAATTATTAACGTATCGCCGGGAATCACTTGCCTTTTGAATTTCATGCTTTCAATTCCAGCAAAAAGCCCCAGCTTGCCCTTGTTCTCCGGTGCGAGAAGCCCTGCTACGCCTGCCACCTGAGCCATTGCTTCAACAATCAGTACACCGGGCATAATGGGGTTGCCGGGGAAATGACCCTGAAAAAAGGGTTCATTCGCCGTAACGTTTTTTACCCCAATTGCCCTTTCCCCGGGAGTAACCTCCAGGATTTTATCTACAAACAAGAACGGGTACCTGTGTGGAATTATGCTTTGTATTTCTGTGTTGGTCAACATGATAAACACTGCTCCTTCCCATCCAACCGAGCAATATGCTATTCGTAAAAAAACCCGAAAATAGAAAACAAGTTTTTTCTAGCCACTGGCCATTTGTCACTAGCCACTAGCCAATTTGTCACCAGCCACTAGCCATTTGTCACTAGCCACTAGCCACTAGCCACTAGCCATTTGTCACTAGCCACTAGCCACTAGGTACTAGCCATTAAGGTATACTCTATCACACTTATCAATTGTTAGGTTGCAGACAGAGTTTACCGTACGCTAATTATATCTACAATGCGGCTACCGCGCAACAACGAAGTTTACGAAGCGCGGTATTTTAAAAAAGTGGCTGCAATTCACGGAGAGTCCGTCATTGCGAGCAAAGCGAAGCAATCTAGGCGTTTTTTGAGTCAAATATTTGTCTAGCCAGGATTGCTTCGTCGCTACGCTCCTCGCAATGACGAAGAGGGGGTATTTGAATAGACACAACTGAAACAAAGAACCCTTACCAGTAACAAAGAACCTTCACCAGT
>Ga0099364_10008889_pt1 | contig 14044 bp, 7 predicted proteins | sample TergutTh196P3_FD_73070 | JGI IMG/M metagenome (GOLD analysis project Ga0099364, IMG submission 73070) | Microcerotermes parvus P3 segment gut microbial communities from Pointe-Noire, Republic of the Congo - Th196 P3 | ecosystem: Host-associated > Arthropoda: Insects > Digestive system > Gut ...
TATGGAGTAGGAGCCACGGATAGACACGGATGGTCTCCCCCTGAATCTTATCCGTGTTCTTCCGTGTTATCCGTGGCTAAACATAATTTTAGGGCTGGCGTGGTACTAGTGGCTAGTATCCATTTTCCGATAGTCGCTACCGGAGACCATCTTCAAATTCGTCCAGCGACTTGCACGAACCGGCAAACACCGACAGCGATTGTAAGGCAGTCAGATCGCTATAAGAGTTCACCGTATCGCGGATCGTTTTCGGCACCTCGCCAAACCGACCTTTCAAAAAGTCGAGTACCGCGTCCTTCTTACCCTTTACCTCACCTTCGAGGCACCATTCCTGTGCTGTTGTCATAACCATTTTTCTAACCTCCCTTTCGTTGAGAATTTTTGAAAAAGCATTGTAAATTGCATCCTGTCCGATTCGGCACAACAAAACAGTGTACCGAACCAGTGCGGTCATCCACCCTGTTGCACGGGGATCGCTCCGTACCGCCGCCAAGCGACTCGTTACACGGTCAAAACCGGCTTCCAGTTTCCCTTCCGATCCCAATTGCAGCGTTTCCAACAGAGCCACAAGTGCCGGATGTCCCTTGAGTTGCTCCGGCGGTATCCGCGAAAGGTCAATCAAGAAAATCGGGAAGTCCAACAGGTCTTGGGGAAAGCCCGGTACACTGTCGATCATATCCCGCATCCGCTTCAGTATTTTCCACGGCTTTTTGCCATGATACAAGATCACGACGATCGGGCATGGAAAGGATTTTGGACGTCCCGCTTGTTTCGATGTGTCGATGTACTCCCGATACGATTTGACGACTTGTTCCAACGCTCGGAAACACATCAGGTCGTCGACGGTCGATTGATGTTCGAGGAACACAAACACATTCGACTGCTGTTGAGTCTGCTTGAACACCGTCGAGAATCGCAGGTCGCCGATCACCTGTGCGAGGTTTTTGTCAACGTTGACAGGAGACTCGTACCGGAGCCGTTCAAGATCAAGCAGACCGACGACATTGGTATCGACGTAGTTGACCAGCAGACTGGCGGTCAACTACGGATCAACCAGAAAATGCCGTGCCAAACGGTCGTGCGGATGAGCAATTTCAGATTTGACCATGGTCGTTATCGAACGGTATTTCCAAAGGACAATTGACAACGGACAATTGACAACGGACAATATAGCCTCCTTATTGTCAATTGTCCATTGTCAATTGTCAATTTCCATGGTTCGCTTCAAATTAGGCGTTTCGCTCGTCTTGGTCTTGCTTTTGGCTTGCCTTTTGGCGGGGATGGGACTGTACGCCGTGGGATTGTACCGCAATTTGGTCCGCGAAGTCGCTTGGCGAGCCGACGTACTGCCCGTTGCCGCCCAACTGAGCGGATCAGTCGGCGAACTACGCTCCGTCGTCGGGGAACTGCGAGGAATCAGACGCTTTACCTTCCGAAATACCCTCGACAGCAATGACCTCTTCGGACTCCAAGGCCGATTCCGCAAACGGCTCTTCGAAATCCGAAAAATTTACGGAGAATACCAACTGCTCCTCGAAAAACGCCAAATCGATCTCGGCGGCACCAACGGATACAAACACGAATTCGGAACACTCCACGAAATCCAAGATGCCGTCCAGCAACTCGACGGCATGATCTCCCAACTGGAATGGGGCGGCGAAACGCTCGACGCTATCGAAGAAAGCCTCCAATCGCTCCAGCAACTCGTCGATAAACTGCCGACCGATCTGCAAGCCGACCTGAAGGGCTATTCCCAAACCGCCCGACGGCAAGCCCGCTGGCTGGTCACCGCCGTTTATCTCTGCGTACTGACTTCGGCAGTGCTTCTCGGCCTTCTGATTCGGCTCGCCTACGTTTGGATTTTTCGACCGCTAAATATCCTCATCGCCGGTTCCCGATTGATCGGCGACGGCAAGTTCCAACACCGTATCCGACTCGATACCCACGACGAAATGGCGGAGTTGGCAAACGCCCTGAATCGGATGACCGAAAACTTTGAAACGATCCGCAACGATCTTGATTCGCAGGTCCAACTCCGTACCCGTGAGGTAATCCAAAGCGAACGTCTTGCCGGTGTCGGATTCCTCGCCGCCGGAGTTGCCCACGAAATCAATAATCCGCTGACGGCAATTGCGACCTGTGCCGAGTCGCTCCAACGGCGGGGAGAACACGATACCCAGCGTTATCTCCAAATGATTCAGGACGAAGCCTTCCGATGCAAGGAAATTACCGAAAAGTTGCTCAGTTTCGCTCGCACCGAGAATCGGCAGCGGGAAAGCACCGATTTTGTGCCCCTCATTACGGACATTGCCGAAATGACGCGGCAACACGGCGAATTCAAGACCAAGCGTCTGACGCTCGACCTGCCGCCCACGCTACGGATTATGGTCAATCCGCAGGAAATGAAGCAGGTCTTGCTCAACCTGTTGACGAACGCGATGAACAGTACGGAAAGGGACGGCAACATTTCGATCCGACTGACGCGGGAAGGCAACAATGCCGTTTTGAGTGTCATCGACGACGGCTGCGGAATGGACGCAGACATTTTGAAAAACGTTTTCGAACCGTTTTTCACGCGCCGCAGACATGGTCTCGGCACCGGTCTCGGCTTGTCGATCACGCATCGGATCGTTACAGAGCATCACGGTCGCATCGAAGCGTTCAGCGACGGACCGGGATGCGGCTCTACCTTCCGCGTCGAATTACCGATCGAATAAGTCAAAGCAAGAGCCGGGGACTGTGTCCCCGGCAAGAGGACACGATGAATTTCCCCGTTTCACTTCCAGAACTGTTGGCTCCGGCAGGTTCCGAAGAAGCCCTGCACGCCGCCGTGGACAACGGTGCCGATGCCGTGTATTTCGGTATCGCCGGTCCCGATAATTTTAACGCCAGAGTCCGGGCAAAAAATGTTCCGCGTGAAAAACTGCGGGAAACAATGACCTTTCTCCATCGGCGCGGCGTGCGGGGCTATGTAACGCTCAACACGTTGGTTCACGTCGGAGAACTCGCCGAGATCAAAGCGCTGCTCCGCGAATTCGTCGAAGCGGAGGTCGATGCAATCCTCGTCCAGGATTTTGGCGTTGCCCGGCTGGCACGGCGGTATTGTCCGACATTGCCGCTGCACGCTTCGACCCAAATGAGTCTGACCGCCGCCGAAGGCATCGAATTGGCCAAGGAACTCGGCATCGAACGGGTCGTGTTGCCTCGTGAATTGTCGTTGGAACAGATTGCCGAACTACGGCAAACGACAACGGTCGAACTCGAAGTTTTCGTCCACGGTGCTCTTTGCATCAGTTTTTCCGGTCAGTGTTACGCCAGTCTGACGCTCGGCGGTCGCAGTGCCAACCGAGGCCGCTGTGCCCAACCCTGCCGAATGCCGTACACACTGATCGACGGTCAACAGCCGACGGAACCGAAGCAATTGCTCAGTCCCTGCGACTTGGCGGCGTTGCCCTTGTTGCCGCAATTGATTGCAACGGGAGTTCACGCCCTGAAAATCGAAGGCCGACTCAAACCACCGGAATACGTCGCCGAGGTAACAAGGACCTATCGAGAAGCGTTGGATCGAAATGAACCACGAAGGCACGAAGAGCACGAAGAAAGGAAGGGAGGGAAGAGAGATTCTGTTACATCTTCCGTCTCTTTCAAAAAAACTTCGTGTTCTTCGTGCCTTCGTGGTGAAAATTTATCCCGCCTTGCCTTAACCTTCTCTCGCGGCTTCTCAACGGGTTGGCTCGAAGGCGTTGATCCACGCCGTCTCGTTCCCGGTCAGGTCTTGGCTCATCGCGGTTCGCCGCTCGGTACGGTCATTGAAATGCGGCGTGATGCCGTGGTCGTCAAACTGAGCGATTCGGTCCGACGCGGCGACGGCGTCCTGTTCGAGAACGAGGAAACGCCCGAACAGTCGCAGGGCGGACGGGTCTACGAAATCATCCAACGCAAGGAGTCCGTCAAGGAAGCCCACGCCGGAGACCGTGTTCTCTTGACCTTTGCCAATGATTCTTTGGACGCCCGGTACGTTCACGCCGGGCAGTCGGTACGCAAAACCGACGATCCCCGATTGCAGAAAGAGTTACGAAAATCATTGGAATCCCACCGCCCAACGCGCCGGATTCCGCTGGCACTGACCATCCGGGCCGTCGTCGGCGAACCAATCCAAATTACGGTGGACCCAATGGTAGGTCGCCTCATGGTAGGTTGCCGACCGCCGGGCGGCAACGTGCGGTACTCCGCACAATGCAGCCCCCCGGAGGTGGGCAGCCTACCTAATTTCCAACTGATCGGCGAGGTACCTCTCGAAGCGGCGCGGAAGCATCCGTTGACCGTCGAGGTTCTCCGGGAACAGTTTTCCCGACTCGGCGAAACGCTCTACGAACTCGCCGACTTGGAAGCCGTGATCGAAGGCGATCCGATGCTTCCGCTCAGCGTAATGGGCCAACTCCGGCGGGAAATGATCCAACGGCTGGACGCCTTTGTTCCGCCGCCGCGTCCGATCCGGTTTGGCGATTCGCTGGAAGTCCTTCGGCAGGAAGACCAAGCGGAATTTCGCCGTTTGGAATCGCTGACGCTGACACCGGAGCGGCCCGTCCTGCATTATCTTTTTCGGGACGAAAAAGCCTTGGACGCAACGGCAATTCGCCGTTCGCTGACAGACGGTTGCCGTTCGTTTTACGTTGAACCACGGGAACTCGCCGGTTACGCTTCGGCAGCGGCTGCAATCCGAATGTTCGCCGCCGAATACGTTGCCGTTGTTCCCCGAATCCTGAAGCCGGGCGAAACGGCTGTTCTCGAACGAATTGCCGAGACGAAGCCGGATGCGGTGCTGGTTCGCAACCTCACCGCGCTGGCATTCTTTCGGGGACGAAAAGTTCCGATGATCGCCGACTTTTCGCTCAATGCCGTCAACGATTTATCGTTCCGACAATTGTTCGATTGGGGTGTCGAACGCATTACGCCGGGCTTCGACCTCAACGAAACGCAATGGAAGGAACTACTCCGCTATGTTCCGGTGTCGCGGATCGAACGGATCGTTTCCGGTCGGGTGCCGCTCTTCACGACGGAACACTGCCTCTGGAAGGCGAACTTGGTTGCTCCCGGCAAACCCTGCGGCGAACTCTGCAAGGTTCGTCCCTTGAAAATTCGGGATCGGCGAGGAGCGGTGCATCCGGTGCGCAACGATATGTTTTGCCGCAATATCATCGACAGTTCGGAGTTGATCGACGTTAGCGATCCGGAAATCTGGCATCTCCGAATCGAGCGTTAGCTGCGTATTAAACCATTATAAATTAAGTCAACATCAAATTTTAGACTTGACACAACTCTAGACACCGATACCGAACTTTTTCCAGTTTGCAGGGAGGAGAGCGACGAACTCCAATGGTTCACCGCCAATGGGATGACGCAGAGCCAGCTTCCAAGCATGAAGAGCAATTCCGTCTGGAAATTCGGATTGGGCTCCATATTTTCTGTCGCCAAGAATCGGAAAACCACGCGACGCCAACTGGATGCGAATCTGGTGCTTTCGGCCCGTTTCGAGATGAATCTCGATCAATGAACAGGACGGCGACCGTTGGAGACTTTTGTACGATAATTTCGATTCTTTACCGACCTGGTCTCGTGTGATCCAGACTTTACGGTGCCGTTCATCTTCCCGAATCCGGTCGATGCACTCCGCTGCCGCCGGTTCAATGACGCCTTCGACCAACGCAAGATACGTTTTCGTTGCTGTTCGGTCCCGGAATTGCTCGTTCAGCCTCGCCGCCGCTTTCGATGTCCGCGCAAAAACAACAACGCCGGAAACGGGAACATCAAGCCGACTTACGACGCCAAGGTAGACGTTCCCCGGTTTGTTATATTTTTTTTTGATGTAATCCTTGGCAAGCGTCAGAAGCGTTTCTTCACCGTCGGCAAGCCCCATTGTCGCCAAACCGGATGGCTTCATGACAGCCAAGAGATGATTGTCTTCGTGGAGAACTTGCATGGGAAAAGGGATTTTTTTCGTTTTCTTTTTATGTTACTGCTCATCGATTGTTCGCATTATGGTTTTCGTTTCATTTAATACGTGAATGATTTTTTGATAATGTTTAATATCATCGTAATTCAATTGTCGTCCTTTACGATCTTTCAGCCATTTTTGTGCCGGTTGATAGCCGCCGATGTAAAAGTTCCATACTTCCGGCGGAACATTGTCGAAAAATTGTGTTTCGTTAATTCGGACTTTACCGTTCAGATGTTCGAGCGTTTCGACTTCATTGGAACCGGCAACGGGATAAATTGCCGTATCCTCTTGCGGTGTAACGCCTTTCATTAGATGCAATTTTCGCAACTTTTCTCCCGTTTTGACCAATTTCCAGAACGTTTTTGCATCTTGGGGATAAGGCACACGGGGAAAATCAATTTTCAGGAACTCCTTGTAACGTTCTCGGTACGTCGGACTGTGCAGCACGGCATAGATATAGTCCAGCACGTCAATCGGTGCGAAGGTCTTTGTGCTTTTTTCTTTCTCTTTGGTGAACCGCAATCCCGTCCGCTCGGCGATTTCGTCGATGATCGCTTCGTTCAAATTCGGCTTGCGATTTTCGTTGCGGTAAAGTTCGTCGGCATCGGGGTAGAGGTAGAGCGGAGCAATAGGAGCTGTATTTCCGGGAAAGGAACCGCCGATGCCGAACTCGACCGGTTTGTCGGAAATAAACACACCGCTCCATTTCTCAAAAGCGGGCATATTCCGCAAAAAAATTAAGCCGACATTTTCGTCCGAAAAGAGATGTTTCACGGCTTTTGCAGCCGGGCGACTTATAATTGTCGGATCGTAATAAATCCATCGCTCGTCAAACGGTCGGTATTGGATTTGCCTTAAATGGGTGTCGTCGTACTGTCTGTTCTTGATTACCTTTGTGATCTTATAACTTCCCGAATCAGTAACATTAAACTCCTCTCTAAAATCGTCATCGAATTGCACTGATAGAAGTTTTTTGATTCTTTTTGCAAGAATATTTTTGTTGTGATCTATGAATAAGGTATCTCTGTCCGTCTTTATACCCGAATTGTGAACAGGCATAATTTCCGTTATCTTAAATCCTTCTTCATACTCGTCTTGGTTTCTAAAGTCTTTAGGTACAAGGAAATAGAACGGTTCGTGCGGCGAGAGTTTTTCCCATTTCACAGAGTCAAGCGTATTTTCCCGCAGAAAGGCGTACTTTTCCTTTCGCCGTCCGAACAACTCGGTGTGAACGACTTCGGCAGCACTTCCGGACGCCTTTTTCCCCGTTTTAATACAAATATTGATACTTGTACCAATTTGTATCTCAAATACATTTTCGTCTTTCTTGCCTTCGGGTACAGCCTCTTTTCTTTTCGAACTGCCGTGCAGGTCAAGAACGTATATTTTATCGAACGATTGCAGGAGACTCCATCGCATTCCACGGAACGTTGGATTATCAAGGAACCCATGATTAGCGATGTACGCAAGAATTCCCGTTTCGTTTCGATCAACGAGCATCTGGCCGTAACGGATAAACTTGACATAGTCGTCGTCCAAATTGAGTTTTTGTTCCTTTAATTTCTTTTTCGTTCCCGGTTCCTTTTTGTAATCCTCGATCAGCCCGTCGATCCAATCATTCTTATTTTGCGTACTGACATTGTAAGGCGGATTGCCCATTACGACCATAACCGGAACGTCTCGTTTGACTCGACGAGCCGCTTCCGCTTCGTGTGCAAGCCATTGTGCCATAAAGAGTTGCGGCACCTGCTCCGGGGCTTCTTCCAGCGTGTTCGTCAGATAGATGTTCAACCGAGAGTTTCCGTTACCGATAAATCCGGTTTCGCCGAGCGTCATGTTCAGTTTGAAATGCGTCATTGCGTAACTTGCCATGAGGATTTCAAAACCGTTGAGCCGGGGGATCAGATGCTCTTCGCAATAACCCGGCCACATTCCTTTCTTTTTAACGAAACGAGAATAGATGACGTTAATGACTTCCGCCAGAAAAGTTCCCGTTCCGGCAGCGGGATCGAGAATCTGCACCTTGTGAAATTCCGTTGCGCCTCGCTTGACTTTTGAACTGTCCGCGAGTCCCTGAGTGAGACCAAATTCCCGTTGCAAAATTTCATCGACAGCTTGTACGATAAACCGGACGACCGGCTGCGGTGTGTACCAAACGCCGCGACTCTTTCGCAGAGCAGGATCGTATTCGGCAAGGAACGTTTCGTAAAAATGAATGACCGGATCGTGGTCTTTTCGTCCGAATTCCTCTCGAATCGCGGAAATGTCCACATAATTGAACACATCGGCGAGTGCGTCGATCACCCAGTTGATACGAACGTCGAGATCGTAACCAGCAATGTATTGAAAGAGTTTACGCAAAAAAGGATTCGACAACGGAATCAGTTCCGCTGCTCTTTGCCGGGTGAATACCGAGTTCGTTTTATCGTTCAGTTTTGCGGCGAACATTCCGTAAGCAATGGTCTGAGCGTAAATGTCCGAAAATTCCTTGGGCTTGACATCGTGAAGCAGCACTTCGCGGAAGCCTTGTAATTGTCCGAAAATCGACGAATCCTGCGACGAATTCTCGTCGTTATTTAACGCTTGTTCGATGTTGTTTGCCAGCAGTCTGGCTCTGATTGCCATCGTCTGCGATAACTGTACGGCATCCTTGACGGCACTGCTCCGGGAAACGGCAAAGGTTTGAATAAAGTCACGAAATTCTCCAAAACTTGAAGAATCTGATACAATAATACCGTTCTTGCGATTTCCGATGACGACTTCTCTATTCAGTTCGCCGTACAGATACCATTTGAAGGTCAGATAATCCGTAACGATTAAATTGTCAAGCGATTGTTTGTAACGATTCAGTTGCTCCTTGTTTTGTTTGTTTCCTCTTCCTTCGAGATTGACACCGATGTCTTTTGTTTCGACGTATCCGACGGGAATTCCGTTTGCTGTAACGATAAAGTCGGGCGCACCGCATTCGATGCGGCGAGGTTCATTGGTTGCGACCAAGTCCGACATCAGACTTTGCAACAGGCGTTGCAACGCCGGTCGGCAACTGCGTTCCGTGGCATCTCCCGCTTGGTAAATGCGGTCGAGTTCGGCGATGTATTCGGTGATGTTACAGTTCATCGATTCCTCGCATTACGATTATCGTTTCATTTAACACGTGAACGATTTTCTGATAGTGTTCGATGTCGTCGGTGCTCAGCGTTCGGCCTTTGCGGTCTTTCAGCCATTTTTGTGCCGGCTGATAACCGCCAATATAAAAGTTCCACGCATCGGATGGAACCCGGTCGAAAAATTGTGTGTCGTTAATCCAAACTTTTTCGTTCGTATATTCAATGCGTTTGACGGTATCGCTGCCGCAAATGTCATAAGTCGCAAGATGTTGCGGCGGTTTGACGCCTTCCATCAAATGCAACTTTCGTAACTTCTCTCCCGATTTGACCAATTTCCAAAACGTTTTTGCATCTTGGGGATAAGGCACACGCGGAAAATCGACCTTCAGAAATTCCTTGTAGCGTTCACGATAAGAGGGACTATGCAACACGGCGTAGATATAGTCCAGCACGTCTATCGGCGCAAAAGCGTTACGCTTTTTTGTCTGCTCTTTGACAAACGCCAATCCCGTCCATTGGGATATTGTCTCAATAATGGCATTGTTCAGATTGGGCTTGCGCATGCCGTTTTCAAACAGTTCGTCGGTATCAGGATAAAGATAAAGAGGAAAAGAATACCCTATTTCCGACGTTTGATTGGAAACGAAACTCGACTCCACAATATTTTTGTGTATTAAACAATGATAAAAGCCGTCGGTTTTTTGTTGTCGGCATAGCATCAATCCCACATTATCTCCGTTCAGAAAATGCCGCATGACTTTGCCTCGTGGCTTGCAAAGAAATCCTCGTGAATTTTCCGTGTAATAAGTGAATCGCTTGTCGAACGGACGATAATCGATGGCCACAATCCTATTGAAGTCGGGATTGTCCGTTAAATCTTTTTTTGCTCCGGCGATCGTCCAATCTCTAACGTCTTGTCGTAAATTAAATTTTTCGCGTGCCGCCTCAATGTCCATTTTAGCAAATTCACCAACCGTTTTTTTTACCGCCGCTGCCGTGTTCTGTATGGCAAAATGGTCCCTTGCCGTTACAATGCTCACTGAATTGACCGGGAACAATTCCCGTACACTGAATCCTTTTTCGTACTCTTTTTTACGCGAAAAATCTTTCGGAACGAAGAAATACATCGGTGCGACCGGTTTCAACTTTCTCCATTTTACGTTACGTAATCGATTGCTTCCGAGAAAGGCGAATTTTTCCGTGCGTTTGCCGTATAAATCGTAATGAAAAATCGTTGCCTGTTCGTCCGCTTTTTTTCGTCTGGTTTTGACAAAAATGTTAATGGAAACACCTTGCTGAATGTCAAAAACATTTTCATCTCGACCACCATCGGGCGCCACCTCCTTCTTCTTGGCGTTGCCGTGCAGATCAAGAATATAAATCTGATCGAAAGTTTCCATCAAATGCCAACGCATTCCGCGAAATGTCGGATTGTCCAAAAAACTATGATTGTTAATGAATGCCAATATACCGTTACCGTTTTTCTGAATAAAATGTTGGCCGAGAGTAATGAATTTCACGTAATCATCGTTCAGCCACTTGAAGTTTCTTTCCTGTAACTTTTTTCCCGATGGTTCCGTTTTGTACTCATTCATGATTCCTTCGAGCCAATCGCCGATGTTTTTGTTCTGACTTTCGCCGCTGTACGGCGGATTTCCCATGACGACCATCACGGGCACATCGCGCTTGATGCGGTTGGCTTCGTTGGCTTCACGAGCGAGAAACTGGTGAAAAAAAGTACCGGCATCGGGATGGTGTTCTTGTAACGAATTCGTCAGATAAATGCGAAACCGCTGATTGTCGGCAACTTCACAGCCTGTTTGTCTGAGCAGCCAATCCAGTTTGATATGCGCCATCGTATAGGGCGTCATCAAGACCTCGAAACCATTGAGACGCGGAATAAGATGGTGTTCGACGTATCCCGGCCACATACCGCGTCGCCTGATGAATTTTTCGTGAATCCGACTCACCGTTTCCGCAAGAAAAGTTCCCGTTCCGACGGCAGGATCCAATATTTGTACGCGATGGACTTCCAACTCCGTCATTGTGGTTTTGGTTGTCCCCTGCTTATGCGACAATGCCTGATTTTGCTCTGCTGCCGTCTGTCGTCTGCCGTCTGTCGTCTCCTTGACGGTAATTGTCGTTTTCGATTTGTCGGCCAAACCGTCTTCGAGGCCGAATTCCTGTTGCAAAATGTCGTCAACGGCCTGAACGATGAAACTCACGGCGTCTTGCGGCGTGTACCACACGCCGTGGCTTTTGCGCAACGCCGGATCATAAGCAGTGAGAAAGTCTTCGTAAAAATGAACCATCGGATCGCTTTGCCGTGTGCGTTCGCCGAAGTTTTTCATCACAGTTGCCATATCGGCTGCGCGGAAAATGTCGGCGAGATCGTCCACGATCCATCTGATCCTTTCGTCGAGATCGTAACCTGCGATGGTCTGAAAAAATCGTCGCAAAAAAGGATTGGTCTTCGGAATGAGTTCGGCGGCCATTTTGCGGTCGAAGCGACCGGGATCCTTTCCGTGTAATCGGGCGGCGAACATTCCGTACGCAATTGTTTGCGAATAAACGTCGGCAAAGCCCTTCGGCGTAATGTCGTGGAGCAACACGTCTTGAAAGGCGGTCAATTGACCGGCAAGGCTTCCGTTACCGTTTTCGTTACTGTTTTCGAGTACGTTGTCGATGACGGCAGCCATTAACTTTGCCTTGCCTGCCATAACTTCGGCAAGTTTCGTAGACGAATCAATCGGTTGCGGCGGTGCTTCTCCGAACTTTTTGACGATGCTCTCGAACTTGGCGAAGTTCTCTTTAAGAGGTCGGATTTTTCCGTCCTTTAATTCGGCAATACGGATGCGTTCGACGATTTCGCCGCTTTCCTTTTCGTAACGTAAAAATTCAAGATAGTCGGTAAACAGAATATGATTGAGTGCTTTTTTGTAACGATCAAACTGTTCCTTGTTTTTTTTGCGTCCTTCGAGATCGGTGTCGTTTATATCTTTGGCTTCGGCATAAGCGACGGGAATGTTGTCGCTTTTGCGCAACAAAATATAGTCCGGTGCGCCGCATTCACTGCGTGCCGGTTCATTGGTAACGGTAAGATGCGGCAGCATTGCCGTCAACAGTTGCTTGAGAGCAGGCTGATGTGCGTGCTCTCCGGCAACGTCGGTTTGGTACTGACGGTCGAGTTCGGCAATGTATTCGGCGATTTCGTCTTGCATGGTTATTGCGGTTAATGGATTTCTCCGATCACAAATCCTTCGGCGGCGTTGCGCACGGTGTCGGCAATGTCAGGACGGACGACCAGTACCAAACCGATTCCCATATTGAAGACCCGGCTCATTTCGTCGGCATCGACGTTGCCGAGCCGTTGCAACCAACCGAAAACCGGCGGAATCGACCAGGAATCCGGTCGAATCGCCGCTGCCGCTCCCTTCGGTAGAATCCGACTCAGGTTTTCTTCGAGTCCGCCGCCCGTAATGTGAGCAACGCCGCGGATTCCGGTGTTCGCTCCGAATTCGTCGAACAACCGCTTCGCCAAGGCAACGTAAATTCGAGTCGGTTCGAGCAAGGTTTCGGCAATCGTCTTTTCGAGTTCGGGAACCGATTGGTCGACTTTCAGTCCGGCAAGGTCGAAGACGATCTTTCGGACGAGCGAAAATCCATTGGAATGCAGACCACTGGACGGAACGCCAATCAGCACGTCGCCGGGACGGATCGCTTTGCCGTCGATGATCTTTGACCGCTCCGCAACACCGACGCAGAAACCGGCGAGATCGTATTCGCCCGGCTTGTAGAGATCGCCCATTATAGCCGTTTCGCCGCCGAGCAGAGCGCATCCCGCTTGCTTGCAACCCGCGGCAATTCCGCTGACGATTGCCTCCAACAGGCCCGGATCGTCCTTCGGCATAGCGACGTAATCAAGGAAAAATAGCGGCTCCGCTCCGCAACAGATTGCGTCGTTGACGCTCATTGCAACGAGATCAATGCCGACCGTTTCGTGGCGGTCGGCCAAACACGCAATTTTCAGTTTGGTGCCGACACCGTCCGTACAACTGACGAGGACAGGGTCTTCGTACCGCTTGGCCTCGCCGTTGAGTCGGAACAGTCCGGCAAAGCCGCCGTCGAGTTGCACGACCCGCTCCGAAAAGGTCTGGGACATCAGCCGGGGAAGCCGAGACATTGACTCGGCGTAGATGTCCAAGTCTACGCCGGAATCCTTATAGGTTGCTTTTTGCATTGGAAAAAGAGGAACGGGGACGGGCGATTATTTCAAGTTCTTGGCGAACTCGTCCAGCGACGGACAATCGACAATGCGTGCAGCCAGCGAGTCCAACGCAATCGGATCGGTCATTGCCATAAGGGAGCGTGCGAAAATAACGTGTCGAAAGTTCTTTTTTCAATGCGAAAATCACGAAAATTCTGCAGCAAAATTTCATATTGCCTTAAAAATCATTCCCGCATACTTGGACAGGTTATTTATGAGCACGCCCTGACTTGTTGGATTGTATCACGTAAAATGTCACAAATTCATTTTAAGTGTTCGGCATTGTTAGCCAAGTAACCCCATGTTGCTCGGATCAATCGCCGTGTTGCCCGTCCCATTGTAATCCCCGATGCGGTCTTTTCAAGAGCATGTTAGACGGTGTGCGATCGGGTGGCCGCGGGAGATTTCTCTCCCCCGGCTCCCACGGATCCGTGCGTGCAGACATTACCGCACACGGCTCCTCGGCATTTCGGTTCGCTACGTGTTGCCACGTACCCTGTGATTGCTATCCGCTACCGTTGCGTTGACAGACTGATCGGAAGTCGGAGCATCCGGTCTGTTTCCTGATAGCGGGTCAAAATTCCGACATCTCGCTTCCCTCCCTCGACTCCTCCGGGGTGGAGTTCGCCGATTTCGTCGGTACTATCAAGACGTTCTGACTTCCTGCGATTC
>Ga0099364_10008890_pt1 | contig 14043 bp, 13 predicted proteins | sample TergutTh196P3_FD_73070 | JGI IMG/M metagenome (GOLD analysis project Ga0099364, IMG submission 73070) | Microcerotermes parvus P3 segment gut microbial communities from Pointe-Noire, Republic of the Congo - Th196 P3 | ecosystem: Host-associated > Arthropoda: Insects > Digestive system > Gut ...
GGATAAGATTAAGGGTCTGGAGCTGGGCGCGGCGGACTTTATCACCAAACCCTTTGAAGCCGCCGAAGTAATGATGCGGGTGGAAAATCATTTGGCCACCCGGCAGATGAAGCTGGAACTGTTGAATTTTAACCGCCGCCTCCATAAGATGATGACGGAGCAGATGGAGAAATCAAACAGTGAGAAAAAGGCCATAGTATGCGCCTTGGCGGAAATGGTGAGCAATCGCATCGGCATGCCGGCAGACCATTTGACCAATGTCCGCAAAAACGCCCGCATACTGGCCCAAAGCCTCCAGTTGGCGCCTGGCTTTGAGGAACTGTTGACCGAGGAATTCATTGACGACATCGGCGATGCCGCCATCCTCCACGACATCGGCTACCTATGGGACGACGACGAAGCCCATGTGGCGGCGGGCAAACGGATATTAGAGACCATATTAGCGAATGAGCCGCCTTCCACATGGAAGGATATGGCCATCACGATAGTATTCCACCATCACTGCGACTTTGCCTACCATGATGAGCTGCCGCTGGCCGCCAGAATCACCCGCATCGTCAATGATTTTGACAATATTAGCCGCGCAAAAAAGGCGGAGGGCGTGCCGGAGGCGGACATAAAAACAGAGGCATTGGTGGAAATGGCGGCCGGTGCCGGTAAGGACTATGACCCGCAAATTATCGAGGTAATGACAAAAGTGCAAAGACATTTGCAAATAAGTTAATAGTAGGCGCGCGTCATATATGTTATAATAATGCCACACATTCAACAAGGAGGAAGCCAGATGAGAATTCTTATTGCAGAAGATGATTTCGCCAGCCGGAAATTCATGCAAAAATACTTAAGCAAGTTCGGCGACTGCGACATCACAATCGACGGCGAGGAAGCAGTGGAGGCCTTTAAAATGGCTCTCGAAGACGAAGAGCCATATGATCTGTTGTGCCTCGACATAATGATGCCGGCGATGGATGGCTACCAAGTCTTAAAGCTTGTACGTGACCTCGAAAAGGAAAATGGGCGCAGCGGCGACGATGCCGTAAAGATCATCATGACCACCGCCCTAAACTCCGAGCGTAACATCAAGGCGGCTTTCGACATGGGATGCACGGTATACTGTGCGAAGCCGATTGACTTGGAAAAATTCGAAGATGTGCTGAAGAAAATTGGGATTAGCGCTTAATGAAAAAGCAGCACTCCTGGATAATTTTGCTCATGTCGGCAGTTTTTTGTGTTCATCTTTCGGCCTGCGATGTATTTACAGGCAGTGAGCATTTGGATGCCGGCACGGAGGCCTTATCCGTATATGATTATGATGCGGCGCTTTCATCCTTTATCATGGCCGAGCAAAACGGCGAGGATGAAAGGCTGGCAAATCGCGGTATCGGCATTGCGCGCATGGGGCAGTTTAAGTACGAGGAAGCCCTGGACGCGTTTGAAAAAGCCCTGTCGCTTAGCGGCATTTTATTAGACCGCGTGGATTTTGACATAAACTATTATATGGCGGCAGCCTACCACCTGAGCGGGCAAAAAGAGAAGGCCATCGAGGTATACGACGCCATCTTGGCCCTGCGTGAAAATGACAGCGATGCCTACTATCTGCGCGGTGCGATTTTAATCGAAGAAGGGCGCACGCCCGAAGGACTTACGGATTTTGACCAGGCCCTGGCCCTCTATGCGGGGGAGAGCGACAGGCTGATAGATATTTATCAAATACTGTCCGCCGCCGGCCTAAGGAGCGTGGGCGACGACTATCTGCGCAGCGCACTGGAAAATGACGAGGGGGATTTAAGCAACTTTGAAAAAGGGCGCATATCCTTTTATCTGGGCGACTACGAAAATGCGCGCATGTACTTGGAGCGCGGGCGCGACTTAAGCTACGAGGCCGTTTTATACCTGGGCAGGACATACGAGGTCCTAAACGACCTAAACTATGCCGAAAGTGTGTATAAAACATATTTAGAGGCCGGCAATGAATCGCCGGAGATCTACAACCAACTGGGGATTTGCCGCATGAAAATGTCGGATTATGATGGGGCGCTTAACGCCTTCCATGCCGGCATGGCCATCACCCCGAACAACATCATACAGACACTGCGTTTCAATGAAATTGTCGCCTATGAGTTTTTGGGTGATTTTAAGCGGGCCCAGGTCCTGATGGACGGCTATATGCAGGAATATCCCAGCGACAAGGCGGCAGAGCGGGAAAATTACTTCCTCCGCAGCAGATAATAAAATAAATTTTGCTTGCAATGTTTCAAAAAGCTGTTAAGATATAAGCAAGAAAGGTGATTCTACTCTTGAACAAGCCATATTCTCCCCGGGCCGGGTTAAGTAAAAGCATGGAACTTATGCTCGGCAATGCCGCCATCGCCCGCGGCGCCTACGAAGCCGGCATCAAAGTTGCGGCAGCCTATCCCGGTACTCCCAGCACAGAAGTCAGCGAAAATTTGGTCCGCTATAAGGATGAGCTCTATTGCGAATGGTCGCCCAATGAAAAGGTCGCCTTGGAGGTGGCCATTGGTGCCTCGCAAAGCGGTGTCCGCGCCCTTTGCGTGATGAAGCATGTGGGCCTGAATGTGGCCGCCGACCCGCTATTTACGGCCGCATACAGCGGAGTGAACGGCGGCCTGGTCCTGGTAGTGGCCGACGACCCCGGCATATACTCGTCACAAAACGAACAGGATACCCGCCTTATCGCCCGTGCCGCAATGGTTCCCGTCCTTGAGCCATCAGACTCGGAGGAGGCGCGGATATTTACCCGGCGGGCATTTGAGCTCTCCGAAGAATATGACACGCCCGTCATATTGCGTTCAACGACACGCCTGTCACATTCCCAAAGCCTGGTAAACACCGAGGCCCGCACCGACATAACCGACAAAGCATATGTCCGCAATATCGAAAAATACGTGATGATACCACGACACGCCATCGGCCGCCATCAGTTTGTCGAGGAGCGGATGCGGCGCTTGGCGGAAGATGCAAACGAACTGGAACTTAACAGGGTCATTGAAAGCGACGCAAAAACCCGCGTGAAGACATATGCGGCGGAGGGTCCGCAAGGAGCAAGCAGCGGTTTTGAGGAGCTGAGGGTGGGTGTCATTTGCAGCGGGATTCCCTATCAGTATGTCCGTGAGGCCCTGCCTGCGGCCAGGGTACTAAAACTGGGGATGGTCCATCCCCTGCCGCGCCGCCTGATAGAAGACTTTGCGGCCCAAGTGGATAGACTGTATGTCTTTGAGGAACTGGAGCCGTTTATAGAAGAACAGGTAAAAGCCTGGGGCATTCCCTGCATCGGCAAGGAGATTTTCCCGCGCCGGGGTGAATACAGCATAAAACTGATCAAGGAGCAAATACTCGGGGAAGCCTACGCATTTGATACCCCCGAAGTCCTGCCCGCCAGGCCGCCAATACTGTGCCCGGGCTGTCCGCACCGCAGCGTCTTTTCGGTACTGCGGAAGCTAAAGCTCTCTGCCGCCGGGGATATTGGCTGCTATACGCTGGGGGCCCTCGCGCCGATGTCCGTCATTGATACCTGTATCTGCATGGGCTCGGCCATCTCGACCCTGCACGGCATGGAAAAGGCCAAAGGCCGCGACTACATCAAAAACTGGGTCGCCGTGATGGGCGATTCCACCTTCCTCCATACCGGCATAAACTCGCTGATGAACATGGTCTACAACGACGCCACCGGCACGGTAGTCATACTCGATAACGCGACGACCGGCATGACAGGACACCAAAACCATCCGGGCACGGGACTAAACTTATTGGGCGAAACCGCGCCCATGATAAACATTGCCACCCTGTGCCGCTCACTGGGCATGGAATATGTCCACGAGATAGACGCTTTTGACACAGACTTACTCACGCAGACGCTAAAGACAGAAACGCAGCGGGAAGCCCTGTCCGTGATTGTCGCCAAAAGCCCCTGCGTGTTGTTAAAGGCTTTTGTTCCGGCGGGAAAATGCATGGTCTGCAAAGAAAAATGTAAAAAATGCGGCCTCTGCATATCCTTGGCCTGTCCGGCGCTCTATAAAGACGAGGCGGGTTTTGCCGTCATTGAGGAAAGAATGTGCAACGGTTGCGGCCTTTGTAAGAGCCAATGCCGATTTGACGCGATCACATAATGTAGCCCGGGGGTTATCATGCACACAAAAAACATCATCATCGTTGGCGTCGGTGGTCAGGGTACGCTGCTCACCAGCCGTATCTTGGGCGGTATCGCCCATATGGCCGGCCACGACGTAAAAGTTTCCGAGGTACATGGGATGGCCCAGCGCGGCGGCAGTGTCATAACCTTTGTCCGCTATGGCGACTGTGTCCATGAGCCCTTGGTGGAAGAAGGGCAGGCCGACATCCTGATTGCCTTTGAGCAGTTGGAGGCCCTGCGCTATGTCCATTTTTTGAAAAAAGACGGTGTCATCATCCTAAACGAGCAAAAAATCAGCCCGGTGACGGTCCTTACCGGTGCCGCCACCTACCCGGAAGACATCCCGGAACGGCTGAAAAAACGCCGCCGCGTCGTCTCCATCGATGCCATATCCGCCGCCCAGGACTTGGGAGACATGCGGGTCTTTAACACCATCATTGTCGGCCTGGCGGCCCGCAGCATGGAATTTGACAAAGCGGATTGGTTCACGGTGATAGAAAACACCGTTCCGCCGAAGATGGTGGAGTTGAATAAAGCGGCGTTTGAGTTGGGGTACGAGGAAAGCAAATGATCTGGAACGAAACGAAAGAATGTATGAGCCGGGATGAAATGACATCCCTGCAAAACGCCAGATTGAGCAAGGTGGTGAGCAGGGTCTACCACAATGTCGAGTATTATCGTAAGAAAATGCAGGCTTATGGCCTGGAACCCGGCGATATATGCGGCATCGAGGACATACATAAACTGCCCTATACCACCAAGGATGATCTGCGTGACACCTATCCCTACGGCCTGTTCGCCTCCCCGATGTCAGAAATCGTCCGCATCCACGCATCCAGCGGCACGACGGGTAAATCGACGGTGGTAGGCTATACCCGACGCGATATAGAAATTTGGTCGGAATGTGTTGCCCGCGCACTGTCGATGGCGGGAGTCGGCAAGGGCAGTACCATCCAAGTGGCCTACGGCTACGGCCTCTTTACCGGCGGCCTGGGCGCCCACTACGGCGCGGAACACCTGGGCGCCACCGTTATCCCGATGTCCAGCGGCAATACCAAGAAACTGACGACGATGATGGAAGACTTGGAGGTGACGGCGATAGCCTGTACCCCCTCGTATTTATTGCATATCGCCGAGAGCCTGGAGGCCGAGGGGCGTATCCCTAAGCTAAAGCTAAAGGCAGCCATTTGCGGCGCCGAGCCCTGGACAGAGGCAATGCGTCTCTCCATCGAGGAAAAGTTGGGGATAAACGCCTTTGACATATACGGCCTCTCAGAGGTGCTGGGGCCGGGCGTGGCCTGCGATTGCATCCACCACAATGGGTTGCATGTCTACGAGGACTATTTTTTCCCGGAGGTCATTTCTGCGGACACGCTCCAACCGGTGGACATAGGCGAAAGCGGCGAGCTGGTCTTTACCACCCTGGCAAAAGAAGGCATACCGCTGATTCGCTACCGCACCAAGGATTTAACCAGCCTAAGACACGGCTCTTGCGCCTGCGGCCGCTCCCTGGCACGGATTAGCCGTTTTACCGGCCGTTCCGACGATATGCTGATCATCCGTGGTGTCAATGTCTTTCCCTCGCAGATTGAAGCCGCCCTGCTGGAAATGGGTGAGACCTCGCCCCACTACATCATGGAAGTGGACAGGGTGGATAATTTGGATATATTGGAAGTGAAGGTCGAGGTGGAGGAGAGCTATTTCTCGGACGAGATACGTGTGCTGGAGGCCCTGACAAAACGCATAGAAAAGACCATTCGCGAAGCGATTGGCCTGGCTGTTAAAGTAAAGCTGGTGGAACCTTTCTCAATAGAACGGAGCATGGGTAAGGCGGTCCGGGTCATTGATAAACGGAAGTTAGTATAAAGGAGCAATTTACATGAAACAATTATCCATCTTCCTGGAAAACCGTGCCGGACGGCTTTCGGATGCCCTGCGGGTTTTGGCGGACAAAGAAATAAACATCCTATCGCTGTCCTTGGCCGATACCAGCGAATACGGGATGCTGCGTCTCTTGGTATCCGAACCGGAGGATGCGCTGTCGGCCTTGCGGAGTGCCGGTATGTCGGCCACGCTCACGGATGTGGTGGCGGTGGCGCTGCCCCATGAGGCGGGCGCGTTGCAAAAAGCCTTGACCATCCTCTGCGACGCGCAGATTAACATAGAGTATATGTACGCCTTATACACCGGTACAAAAGAAGCGGCGATTGCCATAAAAACGGCCGAGCCGGGAGCAGCCGGCGATTTATTGACAAAGGCCGGTTTTAGGCTGGTAGAATGATTTTGACCTTAAAAGGAGCAAAACATACATTAACGCAAAGGTTTAAGCAATTCAGAGAGGAGCAGGTATATCAATGAGGGAAAAATACGAATCACTGGGCGTGTTGGATTTGAAGGCCGTTGCCAAGGCCAGAGGCTTAAAGGGCATATCCTTGTTAAAAAAGGCCGAAGTGGTGGAGCTGATGTTGCAGGCGGACGAAAAGGACCGCTTGGATAAGGAACGTCTGGAGCAAGAAAAACGCGAGCGGGCCCGGCAAATTGAAGGCAACGCCAAATCAAACGATCCCCGGCCAGGATCCACCAAGTATGCCCCGGACAGGGGGGCGGGAGCCGAAAGGAGTCCGGCGGGTGAAAGAAGCGACAAAGGCCCGGGCAGATACTCTAGCTATGCGGCCAGCGTGCAAAGCAACCAGGGCGGGGCGGATACGGCGGCTGAGCAGCGGCCGGGTGAGGAGCGCTTTCAAGCCGAGCTGGACAGCGGCATTGTAGCCCATGGCATCCTGGAAGTCATGCCGGATGGCTATGGCTTCATCCGCTGTGAAAATTATCTGCCCGGCGAGCGCGACGTCTATGTCGCCCCCAGCCAGATTCGCCGCTTTGGCCTAAAAACCGGCGACATCCTGGAGGGCAGCACCCGTATCAAAACCCAGGGTGAGAAGTTTGCCGCCTTATTGATAGTAAAGACGATAAATGGCTATAGCCCGGAAGTGGCGGCAACCCGCTATAACTTCGAGGACATGATCCCGATATTCCCCGATGAACGCCTGAAACTGGAGATGCCGGGCGCCAGCGTCGCGATGCGCATCATGGATCTGATCAGCCCAGTTGGCAAGGGTCAGCGCGGCATGATAGTTTCGCCGCCCAAAGCGGGTAAGACCACGCTCTTAAAAGACGTCGCCCGCTCGGTAAAAAGGAATAATCCCGATGCCCACCTGATCATTCTCCTGATAGATGAGCGGCCGGAAGAAGTAACGGACATCCGTGAGGCCATAGAAGGCCCTAATGTGGAAGTCATCTACTCCACCTTCGACGAGCTGCCGGAACACCATAAGCGGGTATCAGAAATGGTTATCGAACGGGGGCGGCGTCTGGTCGAGCATGGCCGGGACGTGGTCATCTTGATAGACTCCATCACCCGCTTAACCCGCGCCTACAACCAGGTCGTGCCGCCCAGCGGACGCACCCTCTCCGGTGGCCTGGACCCGGCGGCCCTGCACATGCCCAAGCGCTTTTTCGGCGCGGCGCGGAATATGCGTCAAGGCGGCTCCCTGACCATCCTGGCCACCGCCCTGGTCGAGACAGGCTCCAAGATGGACGATGTGGTCTACGAGGAATTTAAGGGCACGGGTAACATGGAACTCATCCTCGACAGGAAGCTGCAAGAGCGGCGGATATTCCCGGCGATAGACATTCCCAAATCCGGCACCAGAAGGGAAGATTTGCTCCTGGCCAGCGACGAGCTGGAGGCGATAAACATCATCCGCAAGGCCCTAAATGGCATGAAACCGGAAGAATCCGTGGACCGCATACTGGATATGTTCTCGAAAACGCGGAACAATCAAGAATTTGTAAACATGGTGAAGAAGATAAAATTTATCTAAATATCTTGCACCTTTTTACGGCTTGTGCTAGACTGTAACAGTTGAACAGCACAGCCGTCACCCCGCAAGTTATTAATGCGGGGTCTCCTGAAAGCAGGAATTGTTGCATTCAGGGGATTCCTGCATCTATCCTCCCCTGCGGGGAGGCACATTGCGGAATGACGATTAAACCAATGACCACTGAAATAGGAGATTACACACATGAAAGCAGACATCCACCCCAAATACAACGAGGCATCGGTAAGATGCAACTGTGGCAACACCTTCACGACCGGCTCAACCAAGGCCGAGATCCGTGTGGAGATTTGCTCCGCCTGCCATCCTTTCTACACCGGGCAGCAAAAAGTGGCCCAGGCGCGTGGCCGCGTGGACAGGTTTAACCGCAGATACGGCATTCAGGGCCAGTAGCAAAGGGTATGGCAAGAAAAAGAAAAAATTGCTTCTCCGAGATTGGCGGTCAGGCCGTTCTGGAGGGGGTAATGATGAGAAACAAGGACGACTATGCGATTGCGATACGGCGTCCGGACGGTTTTATTGCCATGGAAGTGGATTTTTATAAGGGCATCTTTGGTAGCGCGGCCATAGTCACCCTGATAAAGAAGCTGCCCTTTATCCGTGGCATATTTAACTTCGTGGATTCCCTGGTCTTGGGGATGCGCTCGCTCAACTATTCGGCCATGTTCTATGACGATGAGGGCATGGAGCCGACAAAATTCGAGCTGGCGATGAATAAACTGTTTAAGGGCAAGGGCGACAAAGTCCTGATGGCGGTTGCCATGGTTATTTCGATGTTACTGGCAATGGGGATTTTTATTCTGTTGCCCTTTTATCTGACGGATTGGCTAAGATCATACATAGAGCATGAATCCTGGGTGGTGGTTTTGGAGGGCATAATCCGTGTCACCATCTTTTTACTGTACATGGTCATCATCAGCCTGTTAAAAGACATACGCCGCCTGTACGCATACCACGGTGCCGAACACAAATGCATCAGTTGTGTCGAGCGGGGCCGCCCCCTGACGTTGGAAAACGCCATGCGCTCATCACGCTTTCACCGCCGTTGCGGCACCAGCTTCATCTTTTTTGTTATCTTCTTGAGCATTATCATCTTCTTTTTCATCCGCACCGATAGTATTTGGCTCAGGGCAGGGCTGCGGATCGCGCTGGTACCCTTTATTGCCGGTATTTCCTATGAAATTATTCGCCTGGCCGGCCGCAGCGATAATATTTTTATGTGGATTTTATCCGCTCCGGGGCTTCTCATCCAGCGCCTTACGACCAAGGAGCCGGACGAGGGCATGGTGGAAGTGGCGATTCGTGCCGTGGAAGCGGTGTTTGACTGGCGGGCATTTTTGCGCGTTAACTTTGCTTATGAGGCAGGGGACGACGAACCCACAGAGGACAACGAAGCCACAGGGGACGACGGACCCGCAGGGGACGACGACCATGACCTACCGTGAGCTTTATGAGTCGGGAAAGACGCGCCTTAGTGCCGCCGGCATAGCCGAGGCCGAACTGGATGCCCGGCTTTTATTGGAAGCGGCTTGCCAGATAAGTCAGCATACGTTGTTGGTGCACGGCGATACAGTAGCGCCGCCGGATGCTGAGCGTTGTTACCGGAACTATATCGGCCGCCGCGAACAGCGCATCCCCCTGCAATACATCCTGGGTAGTTGCGAGTTTATGGGGTTGCCCTTCATCGTCGGTCCCGAGGTCTTGATTCCCCGCCCGGATAGCGAGATACTGGTGGAAACAGCACTGTTACATCTGGGCGGCGGCGAGAGTATTTTGGATATTTGCAGCGGCAGCGGTTGTATAATACTCAGCTGCCTCTATCACCAAAGCGGCCTGCGCGGCACCGCCATCGACATTTCCCCCCAGGCGCTATGTATCGCCCGCAGGAACGAGGAAAAAATAAAGACGCTGGCGCGGGCGCGGGGCCATGCAGGGTGGATGGATGTGGATTGGATGGAGGCGGACGTGTTTGCCGTCTGGGACGTTGCTGCCGGCCACCCGCTTACAACGCAACAATTTGACATCATTGTCGCCAACCCACCCTACATAAAAAGCGATGAGCTGCCAAAACTAATGCCGGAAGTGTATGGGCATGAGCCGCTGATGGCCCTGGATGGCGGCGCGGACGGCCTGCGTTTTTATCAGCGCATCATTGACCGATACAGTCAATATCTGCTGCCTGGCGGCCGCCTCCTCTTCGAGATTGGCCACGACCAGGCACAAGCAGTGACAGCCCTGTTAGCTGCCGCCGGATATTATGACATTTGTGTCATAAAAGATTTGGCCGGGAATGACAGGGTGGTGTGTGGCATCATTCCTTGCAATGAAATGTAGGGGCAACCGCCCCCGCAGGGGGCGATGTCCTCGGTCGCCCGCTCCCAGAGTTATACATAAAAGAAAGGACTCCCCATGTTCGACCGTTTAGAAGACCTGCTGAGCCGCCATGAAGACATCCTGCGTGAGATAAATGACCCCTCCGTCATATCCGACCAGGAGCGTTTTCGCGCGCTGATGAAGGAGCAAAGCGACTTAACACCCATCGTGGATAGCTACCAAAAGTATAAACAGCATAAGCAAGACATCGAGGATTCACTCGCACTGTTGGAAGAAGAGTCAGACGAAGAAATGCGCACAATGCTAAAAGAAGCCCTGGCCGAAGCCAAGCTGGGCGTGACAGACTTAGAAGAAGAAATGAAAATATTGCTGCTGCCCAAAGACCCCAATGATGAAAAAAACGTCATCATCGAAATCCGCGCCGGGGCCGGCGGCGACGAAGCCGCCCTGTTTGCCGCCCAGATGTACCGCGTCTACGTCAAATATGCCGAAGGCAAGCGCTGGCGTATCGAGACGATGAACACCGACGAGATCGGTATCGGCGGGATGAAGGACGTAAGCTTCATGCTCAGTGGCAACGGCGCATACTCGCGCCTAAAATACGAAAGCGGCGTCCACCGCGTCCAGCGCGTGCCCACGACGGAATCCGGCGGGCGCATCCATACCTCCACCATCACCGTGGCCATCATGCCCGAGGCCAGCGAGGTCGAGGTGGATCTGGACCTGAACGATTGTAAATTCGATGTGTTCCGTTCATCAGGCAACGGCGGCCAGAGCGTTAATACCACCGATTCCGCCGTACGCCTCACCCACCAGCCCACGGGGATAGTCATATCTTGCCAGGATGAGAAAAGCCAGCTGAAAAACAAGGACAAGGCGATAAAAATCCTCCGGGCAAAGCTCTATGAGCTGGAACAGGAAAAACTACACGATGCCGAATCCAAGATGCGCAAAAGCCAGGTGGGTACTGGGGACCGCTCTGAGAAAATTCGTACCTACAACTTTCCCCAGGGACGTGTCACCGACCACCGCATCAAGCTGACCCTCCACCGTATCGAGGCCATCATGGACGGCGACTTAGACGAAATAATAGACAGCCTCATCGCGGCCGATCAGGCGGCGAAACTGTCACGGCTGGACTGAGGGCGAAAGATAAAAGTCGGTGAACACGATCTCGGCCACCCACTGCCCATTATGACAGCGCATTTCCACCGTACCCCCATGTTTTCCCACAATGCCGCTAATGATACCCAAGCCAAAACCGTGACTGGCTTTATCTGCTTTTGATGTACCCAGAAGGGATATGTCCAGTATCATCAGCTCTGTGCGGCATGAGTTGCTGACATTCAGGACCAAGGATTGATAGCGGCTGTTCACCAAGATTTCGATATAACGCCCGCTATCGCCGGGCAACCGCAAACACTCCTCCAGGGCATTGCTCAACAGATTGTGGAACAGGGCATTCAAATCACAATCGGGAATCTTGGCGTTGCCGCCCAAGTAGCCATCATAATCAAAGCGGATGTTGTTATTTTTTGCCAGGGCGGCGTAGTAATTGACCATGACGGTCGCCACCTTATGCCCGGTATCGTAGTCGGCAAAATCCAGCTGGGTGGCATCAGTGTTCATGGAATCGAGAAACTGCCAACAGGCCGTGGGGTCATTTTGGCGGCACAGACGATTAAGGGTGATAAGCTGCGCCCGAAAGTCATGTTTGAGCTTGGCCAGGTCGTATTGCTTTTTTTGCGTACCCATGATGTATTCGCCGTGTATGTACATTATTTCATCTTGCATACGCAACGTTTTTTGGTTGCGGTGCTTATCACTAAACAACTTAAAAATCACGAACGAATACACGATTACGACTATGGCCATTAAAATTAAGGCAATCAAAACGAGGGGAGCAGTCACGTCGGGCCTCCTTATCGCTATAAACCCGGGAACGCTGTCGGAGTGCTATCGCCACCACTGTGTGGCGGCACGATGCTTCCGTCCTCGATCAAAAGCAAGACATCTTCCAGTACCGAAAGTGTGTTGTCTGACAGCTGATGCCGCCCCGGGGCCTGCACATATCCGACCGAGCCTGTTTCAATACCCAGCAGATTGTTGCCGCCCCTAAAGCTGCCATCGGCAATAGTGTCCAGGGCGTATTTCACGTTGACCCCGGCCATTTTGATGACAGAGGTGAGGACAACACTCTTGCCGTTCCCCACGCCCAAGTCGAACTGGTCCACGCCCGCGCCAATCACGTAGACATTATCCCGCTCCATTGCCGCCCCGAAGACACCGTTGCTGGAGCCGCCCGCAAAGGTGAAAATAATGTCAACGCCCGCGTCGTATAGGCCGCCGGCCAGCAGTTTACCCAAATCGGCATCGTCAAAGGCGCCCACGTAGTTGCCGCCTACATCATTGCCGGCCCCGTCCACGCCGGCATATGCGGGGATGGAATATATCTCGACATCGGTACCCAGATGGGCATTCGCGTAATGCACCCCGGCCTCGAAACCGAACTGGTCATTCACGTTGGGGGGCACGGTGGCCATGCCGCCCACAGTCGCGACCTTGCCGGTCTGGGTCTCCAGCGCGGCGGCGACCCCGGCGATAAAGCCGCGGTCTTGCTCCTTATACTGGACGGCGTAGATGTTGGATACCTCGATGGTATTACCTTCGGTATCGCGGGGGAAGACATCAATGAGGATAAAGTACTTCTCAGGATTATCCAAGGCGACGCTGCCGATACCGGCAAAACTGGCGCTGGGGGTGACGATGACGTCATAGTCCTCGACATACTCCTCCACCGCCAATACCGAGAGGTCGATGATGGGCTCCTGTATGGGAGTGGCGTTTGCCTCCGGATGTTCATCAAGGAAGGCCAGTACGCCGCCGTAGCAATTTTCGTTGAAGGCGCCGTCGTCCACGCTGTTGGGGCTGGTGATGATGGCGATTGTTAATGTGTCATCCGCGTCGTCGTCGGTGTCATCGTCGCCCGGCGTGGGGTCATCGTCGGGGGTGGCGGGCACGCTCGCCGTATCGGGCGCCGGCCCCTCCGGCACAGTGTCGGGGTTATCGCTTGCGCAGGCGGCCAGGGTGGCGGCCAGTACACATATCAGCACTAAAATAGAAAGCCTTTTCTTGCTCGAACCTGTTCTCATACCGTTTCCTCCTTACATGCTAACGAAGTGGATATAAGAGAGCATAGCATATTTCTTGTTATTTGTCATGTGATTTCTTGTAGGAATATTTTCGCTTGCGCCTAATTTCAGGCCCTTTCGAGCCACGCCTGACGTACACCCGTGCCGACATTCGTTGGCCGGTGCATTCAAATTTGCCGCATCAACATAAAAACCCCGGCGGTTTGGCCGGCACAACGATATTAGGGCAACTTAAGCAACCCCCCTGCATGGACTTGTTTCCGCCGCCGTTCATGCGGCGTTTTTTAGCGACCGGATTTTTTCCTTGCCATTTTTCAGTTTGCCGATCGCCATCCCGTTCATTATTATCATTGACAGGCTGACCATCAGCGTCATCTTGGCAAGCCCGCGTATGCAGTGTTCCTCAAACATGTAATCCCTGTCGAGCCTGCCGTTCAGGCGTTCAACCGATGTCCTGCCCTTGTATATCCTTTTGAATTTCTTACTGTCACGGGCTATCGGCAGAAAAACC
>Ga0099364_10008891_pt1 | contig 14042 bp, 9 predicted proteins | sample TergutTh196P3_FD_73070 | JGI IMG/M metagenome (GOLD analysis project Ga0099364, IMG submission 73070) | Microcerotermes parvus P3 segment gut microbial communities from Pointe-Noire, Republic of the Congo - Th196 P3 | ecosystem: Host-associated > Arthropoda: Insects > Digestive system > Gut ...
TGAGAAAATTCAAAGCAACATGCACCTCCTCTTCGGGGGAGCGTCATGGCTTTGGCTTGTAGCCGTTTCTGTGTTGACGCTCCCAAAAGGTCGTCGACATTGTGCGTGGTTTTTGCGCACGCTTCTGTGGAATGAAGTGAGACGACACTTGGGATAACTTGGCGTTTCCTCCCTTCTACTGGGCAGGTATCGTCGCTTGTCGTTCTTGCCGCTAACCCTTAACACTGCAAACATTATGACGAAGTATTTTTACATCGATGCAGATGGAGAAAAACAAGGTCCCGTCAGTAAGCAACAAATCATAGAACTAGCAGAGCAGGGAATTATTCTGCCGACTACACCGATAGGGACAAAAGACAGGTACATATCCGAAGTGAGCCAGTTGAGGGAGAAACCGGGATTTTTCGACATCGGCTTTACACGGTTCATCTCGAATATTTGGATTTCGATCATCTGGGCTATTGTTATCGTTGTTCATTTCTTTGGCTTTATCCTCCTGCTGATTGGAACGGGCATGATAATGGCGTCCGGTGACAGCAAGGCACCTGTTGCGGCTCTCTCTCTCTCAATAGTGATTTTGGGAACGGCAGGATTGTCCCTTTCGCTCCTTTTCTGCCGAATGGCATTGGAATTAGATGTCATCTTGTTCCGCATTGAAACGAACACGCGGGAGAGCAAAGAGTACCTGCGTGAGATCAAAGAACTACTTGCACAAAAATAGCCGTGCCACCTCAAAGAGCCGCAAGTTTCACTTCGCTACACTTGCGGCTCTTTTGTTTTGTGTTGCGCAACCTTCCGATTGCGGCTCCGTTACGTTTCGGTAAAATACAGTCATGGCGAAAAAGAAGAGTACCGTCCCATTGCGACTGCTTCCGCTCAAGAACGATTTTGTTTTCAAACTCGTCTTCGGCGACAAACGCCGAGTCGATCTGTTGACGGCGTTTTTGCAAGCGGTGTTGGAACTGCCTGTCGAGGAGTACGGAAAAGTTACGATTTGATATATTCAAAGCCGCTCTGCAAGAGCGAAATATCTATAACCGCCGGTGTCAACCGGCGGTAAAGACTCTCTACATAATCATAGCCCCGAAGGGGCGTAACAAAAACTTGTAGTAACGCCCCTATCAGGACTTATGGTTTTTGGTATATGTCGTAACCCCCAGTTGACACTGGGGGTTATAGACATTCTGCCCCGTTAGGGCAGTTGCCAAAAACAAATTTGAACTGACGAAGTTGCCGAAAATGAATGACGAGACGGATTTGTTTGATTGGATGATGCTCATTCGAGCAAAGAACGAGAAGGACTATGATATGTTAGCGGAAAAGAAACCGATATTTAAGAAGGTGGTGGCTGTCGTGAAAAAATTGTCGGCAGACGAAGAGGCTCGCATGGAGTACGACAAGCATGAAATGTGGCGAATGGACTATGCCGCCACGATGCGAAACGCTGCCAGAAAAGGCGAAATCAAAGGCAAGATAGAAGGCAAGATGGAAACTGCACAAAGGATGAAATCCAAAGGTTTTTCCCTTGCGGACATTGCCGACATCACTGGACTGACAGAAGAGGAAATCGAAAAATCGCCTTTTTCGTGATTTTGTGAAAGACGAGCCGGTGTACCGGGATTTTCGGTTTGAGCGTTTCGACGAGGTGCCTAGCCGCTGCACTTGTGCGGTGCACGGTTGCGTTCACAGAGCAATGCGATCAGAGCCCGTATCGGTAGATACGGCGAGATACCGACAGTGCTGGTGCTGCCGCACCGGACTCTGGGAACATTTTATCCGCCGGAACTGTAACATCTGTGCTCTTGGATAAAACGGATAAACTCCTGCGCTTGTTGTTCCAAGAGCGGTGCGCTTGTTGTCAATGCGAGATGTCCGCTCTCGTCTGTTTGCTGGTTCGCATGGGGTATGGTCAAGCGAGGTTGATTCATCACTCGCATATTGAGAAAACTGATAAGAGTTACTAAATGGTCTTGTGCTATTCCCGTTCCCGACATACCTAGCGTAATACCGCTGACCGCCGCCGGTTTTCCGATAAGCACTTGAGGTTCACTTTCGCTTATCGGTCTGCTGAGCCAATCAAGAAGATTTTTCAAAATGCCGGGAAAAAATGGTTATATTCCGGTGTGAAAAACCATATTCCATCGGCTGACTTGACAGCATTACGCACACGGCTAACAGCATCGGGAGCAGGGTACTCAATGTCCTGGTTGAAAAGCGGAACATCACTGTAATCGAGCATTTCAAACTCTGCCCGATCTCCGACAGTCCTCCCGGCTTCCAACGCTAACTGGCGGTTCAAGGAATTTTTCCTCAACGAACCTACGATTGCTGAAATTTTAACCTTCTGCATAATGCCCTCCATCATTTGTAAAACTTATCCTTTGCCAAAATAATGTACACGTTACACACCCGTCTATTACCGTCTCTTTTTCTTCTTGCTCTTGCTTTGTTGCTGCTGTCCCAATTTCTGCTGTTCGGCGGCTTTCTCCAACACCTCACGCCACCACTTGGCAAAACGTCCCTCCTTCTTCGGCGAGGTCTGCTCCTCCCGAATACGCCCACCCTTCTTGCCCGAGGACTTCTTCGGCTCAACATACACCGGCTCCGGCGGTAACTCCGCAACCAACGCCTCCGCAGACTTCGCCTTCGGAATGAAACGACGCTCCGCAAGACCCCAAAGAGTCGAAACAATCACATACAAACACAAACCGCTCGGAAACTTGAAAAACAACAGACCCATAATCGGCATCATGATGAACATCATGTTACGCATCATACGACTCTGCTCGTCCGTCGGAGGAGGCATCGAAATCACCATCTGAACCAAAATCAGCACCACCGTCAAGATCGGCAACACACTGAAATAGGGACCCAACGCCAACGGACTCTGACCGATATTGAAACTCGTCCAACCAATCCAATTCCAAAAGCCGCTCCAATCGTACAGCATGTCCGGCGCAGAAAGATCGCCGCACCAACGCACCGCCGAAGAAATCAACGGAGAACCATAAAGACCCGCATCAACAGACAACGCCTTGTAAAGTCCGATGAAAATAGGAAGTTGAATAAAAATCGGCAAACAACCGCTGAGCGGATTATATCCATGCTTTTGGAACAGTTCCCGCTGCGCTTTTGACCGTGCTTGCAGGTCATCCTTGTACTTTTCGGCAAGTGCTTTCAGTTCCGGCGAGATTTCCTGCATCTTGATTGCCCCGATTGCCTGCTTGATGCTAAACGGAAGCAAAAACAACCGGACACAAATCGTCAACGCCACGATTGCCATCGCGTAGGGCAACCCAAGCCAATGAAAGAAGTGCAGCACCGCCAAAAGCGGCTGGGCAGCAAACCAAAACCAACCGTAGGAAATCGTTTCACTAAGTTCATACTCCGCAAGAATGGCGGTGTCTTTCGGACCAGCAAAAATAGCGTAAGAGTGTTCCATCGCTTCGCCCGGCTGCAATTCGCCCGGCTTGCTCCACAATCGGAACGAAACGTTGGTCAAAATCCGCCAATCCGTATTCTTGGCACCGACTCTGATCGGAAATATCTTACTGTGCCACATGTCGTCCGTTTCGGGGCGGTTCGGCATCAGCGCACACAAGAAAAATCGGGAGTCGATGCCGATGTAATCCGGCGAAATGTCAATCCAGGGGTTGATCCAACGGTTAGGAATCCTGTCGATATGGAGCACATTGTTGGAAATGATGTTGCTCCTGTTGCCGTGAAGACGAACAACGAGGTCGCGGATACCGTAGGAACCCCATTCGGGACCCATTTTGAAGGCAAACCAACCCCCTTCCAAGGGCAAGCCCGTCGGACCATCCAGTTGATATGCAACGGTATGCTCCTTCGTGTCCAGATTCCTGACGGTAATGTTCAGAGTCAATTCGTATCCCGCACCAAATTTGAATTGGGGGTCGGCATCTTCCCGACTTTGGAGCCGGTACGTTTTGAGGACTTCGAGATTCCAATCGGGAACGGTACGTCGAAAAACGGCTTCGTTTTCTTGTGCAGAGATGATGTCCCAGTATTCATTGCGAAGCCGGACACCATCGAGTTCTCTTCCGAGCGTCGGGTCTGGCGGGATCAGTCCGCGCAGTCTTGAATTGTCAATCTGCTGGCTGTCCGGTTCAGGAAGCCGCATTTCGTTAACTTGCTGCAACGTCAGGAGAAACGAGAGTTGATCGGAGCGTGCTTCTACGCCTCGCAGTCCTCCCATTGAGCGGTATTCTTCAAAACTTCGCGGGACGGCTTCGGGACGGACAACGTCTTTGGGATATTGTCCGAGTTCTATTCTTTGTTCTACTCTGTTGCCGGCGCGGAGGACAGTCAGATCGGCAAAGTCGCCCGGTCTCGTGTTCAGCAGGGCATTTCGGAGGTCGGCGAAGGTTTTTACTGCAATGGGTGCCGGTTGGTTTCGCAGTGCAATTTGTACGATTTTGTCGCCGCGTTGCAAGCCGAACCGCTGGGCGGGGGTTCCGTGTCCGACGACTTGTACGGTAACGCCGTCGCTGGTCGCATCGGCGAGTGTTTGATCGACAACGATTTGACCGAGATAGCCTGAAAGTTCCTGTACGTCTCGATATTTCGACGTATTCAGTTCGATTCGGCTGGGTACTGCGCCTCGGTTGGTAAGTGTAACCAGCATCCGATAGGGGCTGTTGGGGTCCATCGAACCGAGTGTAATCCAGTCGGGTATGTCTCTGTTTTCATCGACGGTTTGCACGAACGCATCGGTTTCTGTTTCTGTTTCGGGTTCGGGAATGTCTTGTTCTTCTCTTTCAACATGTTCGCCTTGTTCTTGATTTTGTTGGAAGATCGGCGCATCGATGTCAGGGGGTTGGGGTCTTGGTGTGAGTAGTATCCAGATGAGCAGGAATCCCATCATTAGGAGGAAGAACGTATGATTCCGATCTCGGGGGCGGCGGTTGAGGTCGGGCAGAAGTGATTGCATTAGCCGAGATGATGAAAGTTTCGGAAACCGGGCTTGGACGTTGGAGACTCCATTCTATCCTTTTTGCGATTCCTTGCAAGGACGTGAGAGTAGGGTGCGGTCTGTTGCTCTGTTGCCGCAGTCCGGCTGCAAGTTTTTATACTGTACAATGCCAATGATTGCACTTTTTTCTTTGTGACTATTTGTGCCCCTTGTGTTCTTTGTGGTTAAAATAAAGGATTAACCACAAAGGAACACGAAGGAGAAAAGGTAAATTATTGCCGTGTCGCAGTGTAGTACAACGAGGGGCTATGCCCCCGACGAGTCCTTGCGGCACACGGAAAGGTTACAGTGCTACGAACTGTATTACAACTCTATCCGATACGCAAACTCTCCGCGGCGAGACGTGAATACGAGAGGATACGCATCCCCTTCGTTTTTCACAAACGGTACATCGCGTAACACATTGCCCGACTCGTCAATTGCCCTCACGCTTTTTGCTGTCGGATGCGGCAACGCAACCTCCGTGTCCGGTTCGCCGGGAAGCGGCGTTATTGTCAGGGTTGCACTATCATCAAATACCAATCGAAACGCACCCTTGGTTTTGATCCCGCCGAATTCGACCGGCTCCTTCGGCGGCAAAAGACGTTCAAACAGTTCCGCCTCATCCCAGTCAAGCGGCTCAAACGTAATGTCCGACACCACACCATCGTTGCGAGCGACACTAATCCAACCCACAGCATAGCGGTCAGAACCGGCATTAAAGCCCATCAATTTCGACCGGTGTCCGTTGCCATGCGCATCGTAGAGTCCCACGACAAGATAGTACCGACCAGCAGGCAATGTGTCGGGGATTCTCATCACGGGCAACCCTTCGGCATTTTTCGGCGAATGATTGTCCGTTATCATCTCGCCGCTCCACTGGCTTGTCGGCACTAGCGGAAACCCTCCGCCTAGAGTTGCTTCATTCGGTCGATGATGCCAAACCCTACGTTGTTCCACGCAATGAACGAAAATGCACAGGTCTTGCGGGGCAGGCTCCCTTGCATTCCACTTGAACGTTGCCGAAAACTGATCTTCTCCAAGATATTGGAATGTGTTTATCTTTGGCACAATGGGCAACAAATCCTCGGCACCCCTCTGTCGGGCGTTGACGTAATAAGTTGTTCCTCCCTGCCGTTCGGTCAGTGACATTTCGACCACCCGACCGTTCTGTCGGAAAATTGCAGAATACTCGTTCGGAGATTCGGCAACATAACCATACGGCGGCAACACAGTGGTATCGGTTATTGCCCAATCATTCTTCGTGTCAAGATTGACAAAAACCGCTGTATCATCGCTCCACGTAATTATTTGCCGATGAATGTTACCGTCCACGAATTCCACGTTGACAATTTCCTTGTCGGCAAGGTTTCGGATTAAATCCTGCGCAAGCCAATACTTACGGACAGCACCGCGCATTGCCGAACCACGATCCACCATGAGTGCGTGTCCCGTCAGAATTTCTGCCGAGATGTAATCATCACTCTCAATGCCGTGTAGAGCGCGACCCCGCTGTGCTTCGTAACGACTACTGTAACCAACACCGTGTAATGAGAACTTCGTGTGGTGCACCGCATCGAACCACGGCACCCGCGACCACTCCCGACACTTGATATGGATGCGAAACTCTCCCGGCTCGGACGAAACATACATAAAATTACTGTCTGATCCGTCGAGGTGTCCGATAAGCCAATCTCCTCCAGATTCGCCGATAGTTACTGCACTCGGAAAATGTTGGTTCGCCGCCGACAAGCGGTCACGGATTGTATCGAATGCTTCGCCCCAATGCCGCTGCGTCTCGGCGCGGCTATGAAAATTGCCGTCCCGGTCGTAATAATCCATCGGCGAAAGGGACGAAAACACGTCAACAAAATACGCCGCTTGCGGCAAATGCGGTATCATCAAATCGAGATTCCGATCCAGAAACGGTTGAAAACGATCCGGTCGGAACTGGTAACTCTGTGCTTCGATAGGATAGTTGTTCCACGCCCTGCGCGGCTGACCGTTGGTGTGAAACGTGGTCATATCGAAATTGTAGCCGTCAGCATCGGGATAGATGTCAATATAATTGTCATGCAAACCGTACATAATACCGAGCGAGTTGCAGAGTTCCAACGCCTCCTGCATTTCTTCGAGTGTTCCCCATCGTTCATTGGGAGGCCATATATCGGGCAGCCGATCGTCATAACCGTAGTGTTGCCAGTCATGGGCAATGAATATCGAGTCGGTCAGTCCATACCTGGCAGCGTTGTTGATCATGTCCAAATGATCACTGTATCTTCCTCCCCAGATGTCGAAGACGAATCGACCTGCCTTTGTCGCAACCCCCGCCGATGGTTTTGCATGGTACAGTGGGCGAAAGCGAATCGCACAGTCCAATGCGCCTTCCAAGCCGGGCAACAACGTGAAGGTCGTTGACGGATGCACGGAAAGCGTGTAACGTCTCGTCTGCGGATCGACAATGAAACTTGTCGGCGGAAAACTCGATGCCTGCAACACGGAGAGACCGTTGTCAAAATCCATCCCGACGTGCGAGGTGGACAAGACGTGTCCATCGGCGCGGGCGGTGAACGCTTCCGGCTCGACAATACAGTAACCGTGTCCGAAATAGACTCTCGGAGCGTGATGCGTTGCCGGTCCGAATTCGATACGGTCGATGAGGGTGTCGTCGGAAGAATTGATTGAAAATTGTATTGCCGGTCCGTTTTGTCTTATGGCAAAAGATAACGTTCCGGTTTGTCCAGCGGTTGAGAATTCTTGAGTCCATTCCGGCGACATCGGCGACACAGTCGCCGGCTCTAGTGGAGTCCACTGCCCAGCACTTAACGCACTCGGCGACGCACCGATGGGTTGCCCTTTCACCCAAACGCGGATGCCGTCGAATTGCACCTGTTTTTCAGTATTGCCGAGACCAATGACACCGTCGATGAATCCGTTGTTGCCGAAAGTGACTGCCCCGATGAACCCGCCTTCGAGGTTGAATACGTGCGTGTTCGGCGATGTTGATTGAGCGGTTCTCAGTGCTTGAAGATTTTCGGCAAAAAGTCTTTGTTTTTCTTCGGCGGTCAGCACTTTCGGTTGTTCACCGGCAAAGAGTACCACGTCTCCCCAAAAACAGGAATCGCAAACCGTATTTCGACTTGGACCAGGATCGCTTTCGAGTGTCAGCAAAATTTCCTGACCGGCAAATTCGCTCAAATCCACTTCGTGGGCAACCCAAACTTTCTCGGCATCGTGTTTTTCATAGACAGTCTTACCATCAACTTTGATGCGGTAAGTTATGCCGTCGCTGGGGGGTTCCGGCGGATGGGTGTCACGCATCGCACTGAAAAAGGAGAGCGAAATTGGTTGAGTTTCCGGCAGTTTAACGCGGTACTCTACACCGACATTGCCGACCCCCCCTCGGTAAGGCGGGTGCATTCCGAACGACTGCCGGGCAACACCGCTGCGCTCCATCGTCAATCGGGAGACGTTTGCTGCACCTGTTTGGTCAGTTCCCTGAAAACCGACGGACAAAATTTGCTGCGGTTGATTATCGTGATTCCATACGGCACGGTAGGTGTCGAGTGTTGCCAGTGCCAGTCCGCCGCGAGTAGGCAGGATGTTGAGCGGCAGTTGTTGTATATCGGTAATTATCTGTCCGAGTAAAGGACTTCTCGGTGTAGCACCGCCGGGCACTTCGGTTTCAATGACTTGGATAATGTGTGCGTTGACAGTTTCACCGTCTTGTTGAAATTCCGCATCCATCCGTACGGGATAGTGTGCTGTGTATGTCCCCTGCCGGGCAAGGACTTTAACAGAAACGTTTGCCGATCCATTGGCGGGCAACTCCACAAGAGCAGGAGGTGTAAGCCCCCCGTTATTCTCATCGAGGAGTTCAAACGTTTCGATAGTGCTGAAAGTCAACTTGACGGCGAGCGGCGAACCGCCCTTGTTTTCGAGCGTTGCCGTAAGTTCCAGCGGCTCGTCGAGTTCGGTAATTTTTTCTTGTTTCGAGAGCCGCTCTGGTGTGCCGAAGTGCATCGACAGCGGACCGAGCGTTGTCCGGTGCGTTGTGTAGGCGAATAGAGACACCGGCAACAAAAGAATTAAACTGAAGAAGAGTAGAGCAAACAATCGCATGACAAAAACCGGAAGAGAAACGAAAAACTTATTTTAACCGAATCGATTGGCATATTCAATGGTAGATGTGCAATATCAATGTGACAGAAGTGTGTCTGCGCTCCCGGAGGTTTGATATTGTACATCAACAGCCTTGTGCGCCGGAATTGCAGAGCATCTGAGTAGAGTGTATAATGTGCGCCTGTTATGCTTGTGTTTGATTAAGTGTCAATGTCCAAACCGAATGTTTCCACGCCTGAAAGTGAAGTTCTCTCCATAGATCTTCGGAATCCGTTTTTGGCAGGCTTTCTCGCCTGGCTCCTGCCTGGCTTGGGACATTATTATCAGAGGCGGTATCCCAAAGCCGTCATTTTTTGCCTTTGCATTGCACCGACTTTTTTTATCGGTTGCGTTCTCGGGAGCAGTTCCGAAGTCGGTATTGCCCGAAATGTCTATTGGTCTTGGCGTTCCGGCGATATGCGGTTTTGGTGGTTGGCGCAAGCACCGCTTGGTATTGCCGCTATTCCCTCTTGGACGCAGGCTTGGCAAATTAACGCCGGTCAGCCGCCTATGCTCGGACGTGTGATGACGCCGCCGAAACGTTTCCGTGATGACCCGTCGGGCGTTTCCCCGACCATCGATGAAATTCGGCAGAAACTCACCTATTTTGAACTCGGCACTTATCTGGTGGTGATTGCCTGTTTGATGAATATCCTTGTTGTCTTCGATGCTATCGGCGGTCCATTCATCGACAGACGGAAAGAGGAAAATGTAAAAATTCCTCCCAAAGAGCCGGAAGTGTAGCAAAGCACTGGGACAAAGCACGAGGTTATACCGTTGCAGAACGGAACATTTATACCATTACCATGTTCATTACATTAGATGGTGGCGACGGTTGCGGAAAGAGCACGCAAATCCGGTTGCTTGCCGAAAAACTGCAATCGCAAGGATATGATGTCATTTGCTGCCGCGATCCCGGTAGTACGCCGCTCGGAGATGCAGTGCGCAACATCTTGTTAAATCGGCAGGAACTGCACATCGCTGACATTACAGAAGTATTGCTTTTCACGGCAGCACGTGCCCAGTTGGTGTGCGAAGTGATTCGCCCCGCGTTGAAGACAGGCAAAATTGTCCTTTCAGATCGTTTCTTGATTTCGTCGTTCGTCTATCAATGTTACGCTGGCGGTGTTCCGACGGGAGTGTTAGAGGCAATCAGTGCCGAAGCCGTCGGCGAGACGTTGCCGGACTTAGGAATAGTACTGGACATCCCCTACGAGATTGCAATGCAACGAATCGAACATCGGGATGCACCGGATCGTATGGAACGTAAAGGTGAAGGATACCACCGCCGCGTTCGGGAAGGCTTTTTGAAGTACGCTGCTGAATCGAAACGGTACGTTGTGGTTGACGCGACACCTCCACCGGGAGAGACCGCAAACAGAATCGAGCAAATTGTTGCCCAGAAACTGCGCTGCAAACCCTCCCCGACGCATGCCGTTGTTCAACGCCAATACTGATATACTCGTAACGGCATGAAAATGGTTTTTGCTCCCTTATGCGGTTATAGGGCGGCAGCAAAATTTTCCATGTATTTGTTTTTGCTCTGTCATTCCCGCTCTACCGCCATTCCTGCGCAGGAATCGAGAGGGAAAATGTTAACCCTGTTTCTCTAGCCCCCGGTTGGGCGTACGGTCGACTCACCGAGGGGCTAACACCCCGCTATTGCCCAAACGCCCGCCCGAAACACTCAACTCAATACACCGCATCGGCACGGCGACGACTGCTCCGTAAAAACACCGGTTCGAGACCCACCGAAAAACTCCACTCCGATAACGCCTCACTATACACCATGCCAATAAGCAAACGGAATGACTCACCCGTTCGGGCAAGCATCAAATTGTGACCGACATTCTGACCCTCACGAAGATCATACGATGTCATATAAGACATCGAATACTTCTCATTCATCGCATAACCCACACCTAACGACAAATACGTCCGCTCCACAACTCCCGAAAGTTGATCAACCATCAAACTGAAACTGCCCCGATCCGGTCGATTCCACACTCCGCCAAGCCGCGTTAATTTTTGTCCGTCCTCGAAAACATCATAAAGCCCCTCCGAAAAAATCGAAAAACGGTCGCCGACATGCCAAAGTACATTGTAATCAATCAAACCCACATTCTTGCCAAAATTATGCTCTGCCTGCGGATAAAAATTCACATGCGTCGAAAACGTAATCCAATCCAAAATGTGCCGATTGCCGACAGAACCCCGTTTCGTTTGGAATCGGTGCGTCATTCCCAATCGAAGCAGTTGCATGTCGTCAGCGATCTCCGAGTTGCCCGCCGTAACATTGCCTGCCAACCCGCTGCGGAGAGCGTAATATCGAGGATCAAATCGCCGCGGCATTTGACCACTGAAATACGAATTCGTTACCAAATACCGCCGCCGAAAATCGTCGATAGCCCAAGTATCCATCGGATCAGTCAAAAGCAAATCGTCCATACTGCGATTCGCATCGGCGTACATATATTCCGCATTCAGATCAATTTTGTGTGCAAGACCATTGAGATACCACGTTCGGCTGGAGACCCGCGGATCGACTTTCCAAATCGGCAAGTTCACCCGCACTCCCCCCTGTCCGTAGAAGCGATCTACAGCGTTGCCGTGCTGGTTTTCACTCCAAGCAGAAAAATCACCAAGAACATAGGGAACGACTTTGAACACTCCCGCCTGAATCGGCAAATCCAGTTCATTCCGAGTCGAAAAGACAAGCCCGGTTCTGCCGTTGACATTTTGCTCCCACGGAAGGTATTGAAAATACGTCGCGTCGGTCGGATCACTGGGTTCCTTTGCCGCACGATAATCCACCAAACCGATTCGGGAGTGATGATACCATGTGAAGTAATCGTTGAACGGCGATTTTCCCAGCCGGTAATGATCGAGCCGCGGCAACCAGTTTGCATTGGAATAGTGATTGTCGAGAGCGTATTCCGCCGAAATATGGAACGAAGTGTTTCCGTCCCGGCATGTCAAATCAACCGCCGTCGTGGCGTTTTCTTCGGTGTGCCAAACGGAATTGAAGTAACTATTGAGAAAGTTTCGGTCGGAAGTCTTTCCGACTTCGCCTCGAAGACTCCACGAACCTCCGACGACCGGCAACGCAAACTCCGTCTGCTGTTGATGAACCCAATGAAGCCGATACCGATATTTGTCAGGGAACGTGATGTTTTCACGTTCGCCGCCGAGTTGATCCGTTCCCCGATCATGGATTCCCCAATAGACGAAACTGCCGGCTGCCGGTTGCTGCGTATGAAAAAACGAAGGGACATCGTATCCGAACGTCGCTCCGTGTCCGATGCCGCGCTTTTCCATCCAAGTTACGTTGATGTCGCCATTGACACCATCGGGACGGCGGATGTTGAATATCTGGAATGGATCCCAAAGCGTTTTGACGGTATGACCATAGCGGCCACTTCTGCCGTAGGAAAGATTTTTGAGATAAAACGTCGGGGTTTCCACGTCGGTGGCGATCCAAGGCCAATAGAATATCGGAACATTTCGCAGAGCGATGTAATTGTTTTCGGCAACGACGACCTGCCGGAATCCTGCCGCCGAACTGCCGAATGGTTGCGAGACCCGGCGGTCGAGACGCAGCGTTGAAGAGCGGAGCGAATAGGTCGGTTCGCCGAGTTGACTCGTTGTTACCATTGCGTTTCGGGCAGTGAAAAGTCCTTCCCCCATTTGCCGAAGAATGTCCGCTCTCAATCGGACGTATCCTTCGACTCCGCTGACTTCATTGATCGGAGCGAAAAGTTGTCCATCGAGAATGTAAGCGACTTTGTGTTTTGCATCGTAGTACATTCGGCTTGCCTGTACGACTCGGGGACCGTCTCGATAGATGATGTTTCCTTCGAGATAGAGTTCAAAATCGAGAGTATCCGACTCGGTATAAGCGGCAGCACCCTGAATTTTATCGGGATTTTCCGTCCAGATGACGGCGTTGTCTGCCGAAATATCGACGATGTCCCCTGCGAGAATGTTCTGAGCGCGTGCATCTGCAATGCCTTCGATGATCAGGTTGATACCGCCGGTCAGCACCACGATACCGCCGCGGGCAGAATCGTTTGCGTGATACGGCTGAAAGGCAATACTGAAATGGTTGTCGCTGCGTGGAATGAGTTGCACCCGGCGAAAACCGAGTTCTGTTGTGTCGGGTAACTGCGGAATGGTTGCCGGAGAAATGAACTGTGTTTGAACAATTTCCGCTCCGACAAGATGGTTTCCGGCGAGTTTGTTGACGTTAAATTGAGATGTTTGGGCAATTTCGGGGGGCAGGAAATCGAGTGAACCGGCAAAAGTTGGTGAGGTGCCGCTTGAAAGTGTTCCGAGACCGGGCAGTGCGCTGTTGACTTTTTGGGCTGGCGGTGTTTTGGGCGTTGGGGAAATCGTGTGGGAGATGACGGACTGAATCGGTGCGGTAATGGGTGCGGTAACGCGTTGGATGGCTCTTTCTTGTCCGAAAAGTGGGGAAGATAGGCAAAATACGAAAGCGCAGAGGGAGAGCGGAACCGCGAGCCTTACCGGCTTCGGTTTGCAAAGAAAGCGTACAACTCCTTTTATATTAGGATGTTGGAGCAAATACTTTCCCCCTGTTTGCTTCGGGAGTAACACTCGGGAAGTATGCTGAATTTCCCGAAAAAAATCAAGAGCGAATGTGCTCATGAATGCCGAGAGCGTCATGAAAAAGCCCGTGCCGTAATAAATGGTAATGTTCCGTTGCCATTGCCAAAACCATAAACGATAGGAATACGAGCCAAAATAAAAAACGTAAGCGGAGGTTATGTGCTAGGGGGTGTTTACACTAATTTCTCAGCGTGATGGCGATGTTTGCGATGGCGATGAAGGCATTGTACGTTTCATCCAATTTGTCATACCTTGTAAACACTCGCCGGAACTGCTT
>Ga0099364_10008892_pt1 | contig 14042 bp, 14 predicted proteins | sample TergutTh196P3_FD_73070 | JGI IMG/M metagenome (GOLD analysis project Ga0099364, IMG submission 73070) | Microcerotermes parvus P3 segment gut microbial communities from Pointe-Noire, Republic of the Congo - Th196 P3 | ecosystem: Host-associated > Arthropoda: Insects > Digestive system > Gut ...
CTTACCAAAGAATTAAAGCCTGTTTGATAGTCGTTAAGAACAAATATGTTTAACAGATACGGATATTCGAGGCATGTTTCCAATAGCCCTTTTGTGGAAATAGTTTCCAAACAGGCGGCGGGTATCTGCAAGCAAGTTATGCGCGCTTGAATAAGATTAGGACACTGCTCCCAGTTGGTCATTCCCGATATATCGGGAAACTCATATTTTTCCTCCGCACATACCCCTTCATTGCATACTGCGCATTCATCTATAATAGGGTCTTCAATATTAGGTTCTTCGGTATTGTTTTCTTTACACCCAAAGGGTATAATTAATAATATTAAAAATATCAACTTTTTCATAATGTTACTGTTTGTATTTTTCATAAATATAATTTTCAATATATTCAGCTGTTTGCTGATCGTAGAAACGAGGATTCTGTATAAAACCTGACACAAAATCCTTTTGTTCGGCGCTTTCAAATTCAAAATCGGGATCGTTAATTACTATCTTGGCATAAAGTAAATATCTTCCCGAGTCATAAAAACTACTAAAAATATCCGGATTATTGTTTTTCAATTCCTTATTCTCAAAACTCAACAAAACTAAAGTTTTTTTCTGTTCATCGCTTAAATTTTCCACAACAACATCCTGACCCAAAATAAATTCAAAAACAAAATGGCGGTAAGAAAACCTTACTTTATCAATATCGTCTTGTGACTGTATTGCCGATACTTCATCACTTATACCGGCATATTTTTCAATTAAACTGTTTATCAGATCGGGGCGTTGAAAAAGTTCGCGATACCCGTTAAACTGTCTTACCAACGAAATAAAGCCTGTTTGATAGTTGTTACTAAAAGATATTTCCATATTATACGGATAATAGAGGCATGCTTCAAGCAAACCTTTAGTAGAAAGAATTTCTAAACAGGCATCTGGTATTTGCAAGCAAGCTTTGCGCTTTTCAAGAAGATTAGGACACTGCTCCCAGTTGGTCATTCCCGATATATCGGGAAACTCATATTTTTCCTCCGCACATACCCCTTCATTGCATACTGCGCATTCATCTATAATAGGGTCTTCAATATTGGGTTCTTCGGTATTGTTTTCTGTACACCCAAAGGGTATAATTAATAATATTAAAATAAACTTCTTCATAACCGTGTTATTTAAATTTATTATTAACATATTCTACAATATAACTTGCTGTTCTTTGGTCAAGGTGATGAGGCGCATTTATAAAGTTCATAATATCAGCGCCCGCAAGGTTATCTTTCCTCATTATCTTGGCATAAAGTAAATATGTCGGCACATAATTCAGACCGCTGAAAATTTCAGGGTAACTGTCTTTTATTTTTTTATGCTCCAAACTCAACAAAAACAAAATTTTCTCCTGTTCTTCACTTAGATTTTTAATAACAATATCCTGAGCCAAAATAAATTCCAAAACAAAATGACGGTAAGAAAACAATCCCTTTCGTGACTGTATTTCCGGTACCTCATCGCCTATAACGGCATATTTTTCAATTAAAACGGTTATCAAATCGGGACGTTGAAGAAGTTCGCTATACCCGTTAAACTGTCTTACCAAAGAATTAAAGCCTGTTTGATAGTCGTTAAGAACAAATATGTTTAACAGATACGGATATTCGAGGCATGTTTCCAATAGCCCTTTTGTGGAAATGGTTTCCAACACGTTTTCGTGTACCTGCAAGGCTTTTAAGCGCTCTTGAATAAGATTAGGATACTGCTCCCAGTCGGTCATCCATGATATATCGGGAAATTCATATTTATCTTGCGCTTTGCTGTATTCGCCCTTTATTTTATTAATTGAAGCTAAAGCAGTTTCAATTTTTATCGGGTCGCCGATAGTTTCATTATCGGCAGTTTCAATTTTAAATGGTAATTCTTTTTCTTTACATCCAAAGGTTCCCAATAATAAAAACACCAGCATTAAGATTGTTAGTTTGTTTTTCATCACGTATTTTTTTAAAGTTCAACATTAATTAAATTAATGTCAAAAATAGATAATATTATTCTAATATATGCAATGCTCATAGCATTATTTTTTTGCAACTGTTGTCTCCGCTTATTTTCGATTTATCCTCCTTGCTAAAAATACGCAAATTTTAATGCATTGACCCTGAATTATCGTGGAGCTATTTTTCATTTATCTTAATTTTTGCTATTTTTGCTCTGAAATTTTAAAGTAAAAGTTCTTCGTGGAACATTCGATACTGCCATGGATATTTGGCTGCAATAAATTTTTAGATGTTTGCTTGTGTTTAAAAGAAGAGGAGTTTTAGATAGGGAATGAAATTAAAATACGATATTATTGTTGTTGGCGGCGGTCATGCGGGGTGCGAGGCGGCGTATATCGCTTCGTTTATGGGGGCGAAAACTCTGCTTGTTACTATGGATATGACGAAGTTTGCGCAAATGTCGTGCAATCCGGCTATGGGGGGAATTGCAAAGGGACAGATTATCAGAGAGATTGACGCGCTGGGGGGAATGAGCGGAATTGTAACCGATAGAAGCATGATACAGTTCCGCATGTTGAATATGTCGAAAGGACCAGCCATGTGGAGTCCGAGGGCGCAATGCGATAGACAAAAATTTTCTGTTGAGTGGAGAAGCATACTTGAAAAAAACGGCAACTTGGATATTTGGCAGGAACAGGTTGTAAAACTGTTGTTTGAGAATGGCAGTCTTATCGGCGTTGAGACAATTTTCGGAAATAAACTTTATGCCGAAGCCGTAATTTTAACCGCCGGCACTTTTTTGAACGGATTAATGCACGTTGGACTGAAGAACGCAAAAGGCGGCAGGTCGGGCGATCAGGATTCTGTTGGCTTAAGCGATCAACTCAGAGAGATGGGCTTTACTGTTGAGCGGCTGAAAACAGGAACAAGCCCCAGAGTTGACGGACGCACGATAAACTTTTCCGCTATGACCGAGCAAAAGGGCGATGATGAAATCCGTTCGTTTTCTTTTGGCGATTCCGACTTTAACAGGTTGGTGCAGCGCAGCTGTTATTTGACACACACAAACAGATATACGCACGATGTTCTTCGCGGCGGACTTGAATATAGTCCTCTCTATACCGGAAGGATTAAAGGTAGAGGACCACGCTACTGCCCAAGCGTTGAAGACAAGATTGTAACGTTTGCTTCGAAAGATTCGCACCCGTTGTTTATTGAGCCGGAGGGCGCCGAAACTGTCGAATATTATGTAAACGGTTTTTCGAGCAGTCTTCCGATGGAGGTTCAGTTAGGGGCTTTGCGGACGGTACCGGGGTTGGAAAACGTCAGGATTTTTCGTCCGGGCTATGCTATCGAATACGACTTTTTTCAGCCTACGCAACTGAAATCAACATTGGAAACTAAATTGGTTGATAATCTGTTTTTTGCGGGACAAATAAACGGAACAACAGGTTATGAAGAAGCCGCCGCTCAGGGCTTGATGGCGGGAATTAACGCCGTTCAGAAACTGAAAAGCCTACCTCCTTTTGTTCTGGGACGCGAAGATGCTTACATCGGCGTTCTTATTGACGACCTTATTACCAAGGGGGTAGATGAGCCGTACCGCATGTTTACTTCGCGGGCTGAATACAGGATTTTGTTGCGGCAGGATAACGCAGACGAGCGGTTGACACGCAAGGCTTTTGAACTTGGTTGCATTGACAAAAATCGGCTTGCGCAGCTTGAGGAAAAGGAAAAGGCTATTGAGGCTGTTTTCGATTATCTTTCATCTACCGGCGTTGCGCCCGATGTTGTGAACGGCTTTTTGCAATCTGTTAATTCCAGCGCAATTTCTCAAAAGACGAAAGCCGTTAATATTGCCGCGCGACCGCAGGTAGAAGTTAAAGCGTTGCTCTCTTTACTTGGATACCCCGCCGGGGATAATTGGGACGAGATTACCGAATCAATAGATATTAAGATAAAATACGAGGGCTATTTGCAGCGCGAGAAACAGATTGCCGAAAAGATAAAGAGATTGGAAGCGCTTAAAATCCCCGAAGGTTTTAACTATTTAGACATTGCATCTATCTCTACCGAGGGGCGGCAAAAACTTACAAAGATTAAGCCCGACAATATTGGACAGGCAAGCCGCATTAGTGGAGTTTCGCCCGCCGACATCAATATTCTTTTGATGTATTTGGGAAGATAAACGCGGTCTTCAAAGGGGTAAACGAAATAATTTGACGAACGCATTTTGTTTTGTATTGCAATATATCTTATCTTTGAATATTGCTGATTAACCACTAACCATTAATCATTAACCGCTATATTTAATGTCATCTTAAGCCCCTAAAAATCAACGAAATTTTATTTTTTCATCAAAATATTGAAAAAATATTTGGTCGTTTGAAATCTATTTAGTAAAATTTGCACAATTATTTTTTATTTTTAATAAAATTTGCAACCTTTTTTCAAAATAAACGTACTAACATATATAAACATATAAAACACCAAAATTATGAAAACAATAATTAAAAATCGTTTTGCGTTCACAGTGGCAGTACTGTGTGTTTTATTTTTTGCGGTTTCGGGCTGTGATAAATTAAACTCCTTTGAGAGCGAAATTGAACAAACTGAACAGTCTGACAGTAAATCAGAACAGTCTGACAGCAAATCTGAGCAGTCTGAAGAAATTGAACAGTCTGAAAACGAATCTGAACAGCTTGAAAGCGAATCAGAACAGTCTGAAGAATTTGAACAATCTGAAGAAATTGAGCCGTCTTTGCTCTTTATCTATCCCGAAACAGGAAAATATGGACTAAATATTTTGGCTGAAGAGTTTGTGGAAGGTAAACGATTCTTAGATGAGAGTACTATACCAATACGATATTCACTAAGAGCAGAATTACCTGTCGGCAATTCAAATTTGAAAATTATTATTAAATCAGTAAAGTCGGTTTCATACGTTTGTTTTAATTGTTTAAATATTTTTTACGAACCGCATGAAATATGTCCGGAATGTGGCAGTGTGAATACGCTTCGAGAAATAATAGAACCTTGGGTAGGGGTTTATGAAAGTTATATAGAAAATTGGTTATTTTATAACTGGGATAAAAACAAAAACAATTTGAGCATTACATGGGCTGTATATGAAAGCGAAAAACCTGCTGATGCCGCAGTTATGCTCGTCAATGATTTTATCATAGAATATTACGAAAACGGGGCAACAGAGCCTACAAAAATAAAAGAAGTTAAAGTAATAGAGTAAAGATTTTATTTCTGTTGCGGAATAGTTTTTCTTGAAACAATTTCGTTATTCTCAAAACTGTTTCTATCTTTACACCCCATGTCGCTTGACAAAAATATGAGAATAGTTTTTATGGGAACGCCCCAATTTGCCGTTGCCACATTGGGAGCATTGCTTATTAATGGGTTTGATGTGGCTGGGGTTGTTACAACGCTCGACAAGCCCGCCGGAAGAGGAAGAAAACTTCAAAAATCTGCCGTAAAAGAGTTTGCAGAAGAAAATTGCATTCCCGTATTACAACCCGATAACCTCAAAGATGCCGAATTTCTGAACGCCTTGAAAGCCCTCGATGGCGATATTTTTATTGTTGTAGCATTCAGAATGTTGCCTGAAGAGGTATGGAAAATGCCTGCAATGGGAACAATTAATCTTCATGCTTCGCTACTTCCCGACTACAGAGGAGCCGCGCCAATAAATCATGCTATCATCAATGGAGAAACGCAAACGGGTCTTACAACTTTCTTTATTGACGACAAAATAGATACCGGCAACATACTTTTAAGAGACGAATTACCTATATTTCCGTTCGAAAATGCCGGCGACCTGCATGACAGAATGGCAAAAACAGGAGCAAGGCTTGTTATTAAAACTTTGCTTGGCATTGCAGACAATAGTGTCAAGCCTCAAGCTCAATCGGCGTTTATGACACAGGGAGTAAAACTTAAAACAGCTCCAAAAATATTTCCGAAAGATTGTATTATCAATTGGAATCAGGAGGTTACGTGCGTTCATAATTTTATCAGAGGTCTTTCGCCGCTACCGGGCGCAAGGTCATCGTTCAAAAATAACGATACTACCCTGTCGTTTAAAATATTGGAGAGCCTCTCGGAGCATGAAAAACACAATCTTCCGCCGGGGACAATTTTTACCGATGGAAAACATCATCTAAAAATTGCCTGCAATGATGGTTTTATTAATATTATAAGCCTGCAAGCGGAAGGTAGAAAAAAAATGAATGCAACGGAATTTTTAAACGGCTTCAGAATTTCGGATTATACAATAGATTTTATCTAACTGGTTTCATGCCTCTTAACCATATTCTGTCTCCGTCTCTTGGCTCTTCCCCTTCTCGCATTCTGTTCATTTCGTAAAGTTTTTTCAATTTGATTCCGTATTGTTGCGATATTGAATACATTGAATCGCCGTTTGCTACATTATGCGTATTTTTTCCGACTTCGGCTTTGTTGCGCTTTGGTTGCAGGTAGAGAATCTGTCCGGATTGCGGTTTAAAATCACTGTCAAGCTCGTTATACCTTGAAAGTTCTCGTCTCAACATGTTAAAATCTTTTTCAATGCTTTCACGAGTATCTCTGTCATTTACAACGATATATTGTATTCTATTGTTTTCTTTTACCCTTGACATTCTATCAGGGACGGCAAACTCGTTAGCACTTCTTGTTTCGATGTTAATCGTTGTAACAGAAGCAGATGCCACTCTTGAGGTATTGCCTCCGGCAAATGTTGCCACAGCGCCATTATATCCTCTGTCATAACGCCAAAGTTCGTTATCTTCAATTATTTTTATCAATAAATTGGCATAATTGGGGTTTGTTGCATATCCTGCCTGTCTTAATCCTCTTGCCCATCCTTTGTAATCGTCAGATTTCAGTTTAAAAAGATCTCTATATCGCGGCGTTGTAGTAAGAAAACTCGAATGGTCGTTAAAAGATTCTTCCGCGTTTCTATATTTTCTGAAACATTCGTTACTTCTGTCATCGTTATGAGTGATAGTTTCGCCTCTCCATCCGCTATGACATTTAATACCGAAATGATTGTTTGCATTAACCGCCAGTCGGCTTCTGCCATAATCCGACTCCAGCATACCCTGCGCAAGAGTTATGCTCGCCGGTATGCCGTTTTTTCTCATACCGCTTATTGCCAGATCTTTATATCTGTTTATATATGCTTCCTGAACACTGCCGACACTTCGAGGAGCTTGAGAAGTAGAAACAGATCTTTTAACGCCGCACGAATAAAGTAGCAATAGCGCCGATGATAATATTATGAATGACCGAATTTTTGGCATTTTATAACCATTTTGGAAACAAAAATAGCCAAATGAGATAAGCTCATTCAACCTTTTTTTTAACATTTTAATAAGATATTAACAATATTAAGTAGATTTGTTTAATGGCGGCATAGCCTCTATACTATGTCAAACATAAGCCATTAACTAAAAACGACATCAGATTATTAATCAATTTCTACTGTCCACCCCCCACATCAGTTTATTTCTCAATGTGCTGTAAAAGTCCATTCCTTTCAGCATCACGGTTTTAAGCCTTACGCTGTCCATCGAGATATGAATTTCTTCAGAAGAAGGAACATGTTTCGACCTGAAATCGCAGGTTGCAATAAACTCCTCGCTCCGCCCTTCAACCGTCAGTTTGAGTTTGCTTTTGCCCGACAATACAATTGGTCTGACGGTAAGATTATGAGGCGAAATAGGCGATATAATAATGCTTGTATCGTCCGGCGCTAATATCGGTCCGCCCGAACTCAGATTATAAGCCGTTGAGCCTGTTGCTGTTGAGATAATAAGACCGTCAGACCAATAGGAGTTGAGATATTTGTCGTCAACCTTAACCCTTGTCGTTATCATGTTCAGAGCGGCTTTTCTAATAGTTATCTCGTTCAGCGCCGCTGCCTCGTTGCCGCTAAACAAATATTCGGGTTTTTCTAATTTCAGACAACATCTTTCAATTATCGTATAATCATCATTTATAAGCATTTCTATTGACCGTTCGATGTCGTCAACCGGAATATTTGCCAAAAAACCCATTCTGCCGGTATTAATGCCCGCAATAGGTATTCCTGTGTTTTTCACGTTCATGGCAGTTTCAAGAAATGTGCCGTCACCGCCAACGCTAAAAGCCATATCCGGCAATGCAGGCAACAGCGAGAGGTCGGTAAACCGTTTTGCCGATATATTATCGTCATTATCAATATCTTCAGGTCGTTGATATACTAATGCCTCCACTCCCAACCGTGAAAATTCCGAAATTACTCTGCCTAATTCCTGTTTCGTTTTTTCGTTTGAATTTCTGCTGTATATAGCTGCTGTTTTAAGCATAAATCAAATATTTAAATATTTCATCAACAAATCAAACCTTTCCTGATAAAACCGATCAATAGAATCGGAACTTGCCGTCCATGTTTTTACGGACATATTATATCGGTCAAAAGTTCTTATTACCGATGCTATTTCGTTGCTGTTGAGCTTAATGGTAATTTCAAGTTTGGTTGAATCGGCAGGCGAAGTAACATACATGCTCACAACTTTAACATCATTACCTTCAATTATCTGGGCAATTTGCGACAGCGAATAATCTCTTTCGGTAAGTTCAAGAACTATTATTGCTCCGGGCTGGTCTAACGCCGACATTTCGGCAAGCCGTTTAATAAGATCTTGCGCAGTTATTACTCCTTTAAAATTATTATTATCATCTAAAACCGGCACAATGGTAAGTTTTAACCGCGCCACAAGACCGATTACCTCAAAAATATGCTGATTGGTTTTTACAAAAGGTTTTAAAAGAGTAAGAGCGTGATTTCCAATTGGCTCATCGGGCTGATTCATGTCGAATATATCGGAATCGGAAATAAGTCCCAAAAACTCCTGATTATTAACTATCGGTAAATGAGAAACCTTGAAGACTTCCATCAAGTTCAGAGCAGTTTGTCCCGAATCCGATGTCTTCAGCGGTGAAATAACCTCAGAAATTAACTCTTTTGCTATCATATTTTCGGCTAAAATAATACTTTTGCCACATTAAACAGAATTTATGACAAAGTTAAGCGTAAATATTAATAAAATTGCAACAATCAGAAATGCGCGGGGAGGCGATATTCCCAATGTGCTTTCGGCTGCAATTAACTGTCAACGGTTTGGAGCTGACGGTATTACAGTTCACCCGCGACCTGATGAAAGACATATACGGTACCAAGATGTTTTTGATATTAAACCTGTTATTACAACAGAATTTAACATAGAAGGCAATCCTACGGAAAAATTTATTGAACTTGTGGTTTCGACAAAACCGAATCAGGTTACGCTTGTGCCCGATGCGCATGACGCCATAACTTCCAATGCCGGGTGGGATACCGTTAAGCATAGAGATTATCTGACTTATGTTGTTTCGGTTTTTAAAAAAGAGGGCGTCAGAACTTCGATTTTTGTTGATCCCGATTCCGTTTTTGTTGAGAACGCCGCCGCGACAGGAGCCGACAGAGTAGAACTTTACACAGAGCCTTATGCTTCAGAGTTTTCAACTAATGCCGCAAAAGCCGTTGAGCCGTATATTAAAGCCGCCGAAACAGCCCGCAAAGTCGGACTTGGATTGAACGCCGGACACGACCTTAATTTGGATAACTTGAAATATTTCAAACAAAACATACCGTGGTTAGATGAGGTATCCATTGGTCATGCGTTGATTGCTGACGCTCTGTATATCGGTCTCGAAAACGCTATTCAGATGTACAGGCGGCAATTATCAATATGATTTAAAAACCGGCAAAAACACACGGTTGTGCAGAAAATAAGAACGGAACAAGAACAACAGACCGACAAAAAGGCTAAAATTTATATAGTTTTCAACTTTTAGTCACAAAAAATTTATGGTTTATTAAATACGAATCCAATAGCTAAACGTATCTCTAATAGCGACCCCCAGCTATTGCTCGCTCTACCATAATCGCCTATTATTCCAAAATTGTCCCCTTTTAAATAAGCCAACCCGTATCCTAAACTTCCATCAAAATAGAAGCTTTTACCCATTGCTCTGCGTAAGCCCCAGTTTACAGTAGTTGCGAATAAATAACCATCGTTTCTTGGCTTGTAGTCGCTAAAATAATGAAGATACCGGAATGAGGGTTTTATAGAAATAAAGTCGGCAGATTTATAATCAGTTCTTTTTTCTTTCTTCTCCCTTCTTAACATATTGTAATAATAACGCTGTTCAGCAGTAAAATTAAATATAGCCGCACTCCAGTTGCTTATATCGCCACCGAATGTAAAGGCAACAGCCGGTTTTAATTGTGTGTACCATTGGTCATGATAATCGAAACCATATACAAATGATACGTGAGCTGGAAGTTCAAACTCTGTACTTGCCAAGTTTTGTGCATTTAATGGATAGTAAAATATACACAAACAAAATAGAGTAACTTTGAAGATAAAAGATTTCATGTCTTTTTTATTAATAATGAAACGTACAATTTTATTAAATATTGTTTATTTAAAAATTAGAAATTGCTTAAACATAATAAATTTAAACAATTTCTAATATATTTTTTAGAACTCAAAGGTATAGATTATTACATTACAATCCTAATGCCTTGCCATTTATTATCATACTTTGCTGTAACATAAACGTTTGCTTCTTGCAGTTTCACAGGTTGAGTTATAGGCTGTCCACTAAAATTAGGCATCCAAGTTGTGCCATTCCAAGACAAACCAACAGTAAGAGTACCCCATGAAAAAACATGACTTCTGCCGGAAGTGTTATATAACGGCGGTGCTTCATCGCGACCCCAAAACATCCCAGCTTTGCCATTACCAGTACCAACCCAAACAGTATAAAATACCTTATTATCATTAGGCAGACTACTTCCTAACTTTGATTTGGCAAAATTAAAGATTGCTTTTGAAGCTTGCCATGCAGCTTCAGTATCAGAAACATTAAAACTATAAATTCCTAATATGTTAAGATGCAAAAAGGTGCCAGAGTTTAATGGCTTCCAACCCGGAGGCGGATTCATATGATTTTGAATAATTTGATTAGTGCTTGGCGGTCTTTGTGGTATTGGAACAGAAAAAGAATTAAATTTTAATGCTTGCACACCTATTCTCATTTCGGTACAATCAGTATCTGACCAACCAATCCAATTACTCTTTTGAAATTTACCCGATAAACCTAAAGCCGAATATACTAAATAATTGGTGTTGTAAAAATTTACCCTTAATCTTCTATTACTACCCCATGTCCTATATTTTATCTCATTACGCCCAATTATAAACTGAATAGCTTGACCAGCAATTGTCTTTGCACCAAATCTGTACTCATGTAAGTCAGCATAAGGGTCTGTAGAAGATTTAGAAGATTTAGCATCATCTTCCGTATCGTCATACAAAGGGTATTCAATAGTAGTAACTGCTTCAAACGTCCTATTATCTTTTTGACTGAACGTGTCAAACAGAAAAATACCATCTGCTATTTTATAAAGGTTTGTTTCTACTTCATCGGTATAAAAATCATGTGATGATAAATCGGACAATAAATTTATAGAAGGGTCTTCATTTTCCAAAATATTATAGAGTTCCAATATTCTTTCTGAAGCTACAGTAAATGTACCATACGGCGTTACTTTATAAATGATGCCACCTACTTCTATTTCATACTTTTCATTTAACAAACTCGAAAAGAACTCATCTGGAACGAGATCAATATCAAGTGGATCTTCATCGAATTCACTTTTTGAGTAAAAAATAGGATTGCTAAGTATCTCTTTTGATTTACTTAAAGAGACATACTTCATTGAAGATAGGGTGTTAAATCTGCCACCTTGTAAAGGAACATCTTCATTGTGATATTCTTCTGCCATTTGGTTTAATATATCAACTGACGATAGAGTTAATCTACCATCTTTGATATATATTTCAGAATCGCTATCAATAACGTTATACTTTTCGAAAACAGGCTCTTTAGTACAACTACTGATAAGTACAGCAATAGACACTATTGCATAGGTTAGAATCCAAAATTTTTGTTTTTTATGTGCATATTTCATAACTATATTTTTTTAAGGTTTATTATTTTACAATTTATTTTAAGACACAAATCATTAAATATCAGCAAATTTTAAAATTAGCTTTTGAGAAAAATCCGACATCTGTCAGATTGGAGCAGTTTCTGTGGCGTATTTATAATTTCAATAGTCTAAATATTGCGTGCAGATTTTAATTAAATTAATTCTTTAAATTTGTACCTCCTTTCTTTTTAAGGGCAACGAGCGATTAAGGAATGTTTCAAATTCAAAAAGTTCATATCCAAAACCGCCTTTTTGCCGTGGTTAAAATCCTTTCATAAAAATTAACTGTAATTTTCATTAAAAATATTGGTGTAAAAAAATATTTCAAGTAATATTGTATGCAAAAAACGTATAACACTATACAGTATGAATAATATCGTTTCTAACATTAGGCGAGTACGCGAACAAAAGGGTTATTCACAGGAGTATATGGCTTCTATGTTGAATATGGAACAGGCGACCTATTCAAGAATAGAAAGCCAAGGAATCAAACTTAATCTTGACAGATTTCAGGAGATAGCCGATATTTTAGAAACGGACATTACCGATTTATTAGACACTTCAAGGTTAAATATCCAAAACCAGACAAACAATGACGGGTCTTACGGTAACGGTTATATTGAAAATTTGTATATTGAAAACAAGGAAACAACACAAAAACTCATTCAAACATTGGAAAATGAAAACGAACATTTGAAAAAAGAAATTGAGTTTTTACGCTCAATGATCAAGATATCCCAATCATAACTAACCAGACGACAATAAATTATCTTTATATTAGTTGGATACTCCTATCAATACTCAACCGGCGGTTTCTTCATAAGTTGCAAAAGTTCGTATTCCGCCGCCGTTTTTTTAGTGGAGTTGATGTTTTGAAAAATATTGTATTTTTGTGGGGGTAAATATTTAAAAATATAAAGATATGGAAGCGACAATTTCAAGCGAACCGATGAACTCAGTACAACTTCATTTGTTGAAAATGTTTTCGTTTTCTAAAAGCGAGGAAGGTCTAAAAGAGTTGCAGTCAGTATTGTTTGATTATTACCGTAAAAAGTTAAAGGCTCAAACCGACGAATTTTGGAAAAACAATAATTTGAACCGTTCCAAAATGGAAGAGATAATGTACGGTCACAATCGTATTTCGGCAAAATGAAAATAGTTTTAGACACCAACTGTTTATTGCCTGCTATTTTTTACAATTCCCCATATTATTGGGTTTGGGACTTATTTTGTGAAAGCCGGTTTGTTATGTGTTTTTCCACAGATATGCTTCATGAATATGAAGAACTGTTGTCTGATTTTTATTCGCCCGAAATCAGCGAAAGCACAATGCAAACCATTCTGAATGCTAATAACATTGAACAGGTTATTCCTTATTACAAATGGAACTTGATTTCTGCCGACCCCGAAGACAACAAGTTTGTAGATTGTGCACTCAACTCAGGTGCAGACTACATTGTTACCAACGACAAACACTTCAATGTATTGAAAAACATTGATTTTCCAAAAATAAACGTCATTGATATTGACACTTTTAAGGGAATGATTTCGGTACTTTAAGAGTTAAAACGTAACCGATATTATCCTATCCGGCTCAATCAGAGGTTTATTCATGAATCGCAGAAGTACTTGAGCAATAGCCGCAACGTCTTTTTCGCAATACTTGACAATCCTCTCAATATCCCTGTCGCCATAATATATGCCGGCTACCATGCTTCCGTCTATGTCGTCTTTCGGAGTGGGTATGCCGAGAACTGTTGTGAGCAAATCGAGAGAGGTGTAGCTCTTATAATCGCCAAACTTCCAAAGCTCCATAGTGTCTAACAGTTTTATTTCCCATGGCTTTTTTCCTGCGTTATCGAGCAGTGCGGGGATTCTTACATTGTTGATTATCATTCTTCTGGCGATATACGGATAGTCAAACTCTTTGCCGTTATGAGCGCATAAAAGAGCATCTTTGGGATATTTGGCAAACTTTG
>Ga0099364_10008893_pt1 | contig 14041 bp, 10 predicted proteins | sample TergutTh196P3_FD_73070 | JGI IMG/M metagenome (GOLD analysis project Ga0099364, IMG submission 73070) | Microcerotermes parvus P3 segment gut microbial communities from Pointe-Noire, Republic of the Congo - Th196 P3 | ecosystem: Host-associated > Arthropoda: Insects > Digestive system > Gut ...
CCGCAGCATCTGGTGAGCGCGTTTGCCGCAGGTGCCGGTTTGGTGCTTGGGCAGCGGGCGACGGCGGCGAAGTCCAATGAAAAGACGGCCATTCCTGAACTCCTGGCTACCCTGGCGCTGGAAGGGTGCATCGTCACCCTCGATGCCATGGGAACCCAGACCAACATCGCCCAGGCGATCCGCAATCGTGGTGCGCATTGTATCCTGGCACTCAAGGACAACCAGCCGAACCTGGCCGATCGCCTCTTGCGGGCAATCCGCGATCACTGGAGTATTGAACACGGGTCTCGCGCTTGTCTCCGCCATTTATGGCGGAGACAAGCGCGACAAAGCGTAACAGGGAGCCGAAGGCTCCCCAGGACTGTATCGAGGAATCCCCTGCCTTCAGGCAGGGGTGACTCAAAATCGATTGCACTGGTGCATGGATGTTGTCTTCGCCGACGATCAGATGCGTGCTCGCACCGGACATGCCGCCCACAACCTCGCCGTACTCAGGCACATCACCCTGAACCTCATCCGCCTTGACCCTATACCACGAAAGGGCGGCATCAAAGCACGCCGCCTCATCGCCGCGACTTCCGATTCCTATCGCGCTCAATTGCTCTGCTTGACATGACTTTCATGCGATTGTCCTGATCTCTGTCTGCTGTATAGGATTAAACCAAAAATGCTCTAATATGATGAGCAATGACATTTATGACCACATGCAAGTTTCTGCACAAGCCCGTCTCTTTATTGCCCTGTGGCCGGATGACATAGTTCGTCGCAGCCTTGCCGATTACCGCGACGCCTGTCACTGGCAAGGCCGTCCGGCGTTGGCACGCGACGCCAAGCTCCACATAACGCTCCACTTTCTCGGCAACGTGGCGCATGCCCGTGTACCAGGACTACGCGCCGCGCTTACTGCGCCGTGTGCCGCGTTCGACCTTGCCTTTGGTCACCCGGCGCTTTGGACGCGCGGTGTAGCTGTGATTGAACCATTGGCCATTCCAGATGAATTGCGCGCGCTGCATGCCGGGCTGAAAGAAGCTATCTGCAGCCTTGGTTTGCCTGTGGAGGCGCGCCCATTTCGTCCGCACATTACCCTTGCCCGTCATGCGCGGCAGGTTGATTTTCCTGCGCAGGCGCTGAAAGCCATCTGGCGCGTCGAAGAATACGCACTCCTGGAAAGCAAAACGGACACGGGAGAATATCGGATGCTGGAGAGATACCCGGTTGTCTCCGACACGTGACCCAGGCTATACCGGGAAACGCCTTGCGCCATGTCAAATACGTTCGCCCTAAAACAAACCGCCTCCCGGGAGGGAGGCGGTTTAATAGTATAAAAAGTAAAACTCAGGCGCTCATGATGACCTTGAGCGATTTTTCCCTGGCGGCGTCGCCGAAGACCCGGTATGCCTCTTCGATCTGATCGAGCCGGAAGCGGTGGGTAATCAGGCGGGTCGGCTCAACCTTGCCGGATTGCACCGTTTTCAGCAACATCGGTGTGGTGTTGGTGTTGACCAGCCCGGTTCTTATGGTAACGTTGCGTATCCACAGTTTTTCCAGTTCCAGATTTACGCCCACGCCATGCACGCCCACGTTTGCCAGGCGCGCCCCCGGCGCGAGAATTTTCTGGCAGACATCAAAGGTGGCGGGGATGCCGACCGCTTCAATGGCAACGTCTACGCCCGCGCCGCCGGTGGTCAGCGCCATGATCTGCTTGACGGCCTCATCGCCGCTGGCGCAAACCACATCGGTCGCGCCGAATTTTTTGGCGACTTCAAGGCGGTTGGGATCAAGGTCGACCATGATGATGCGCGAAGGGCTGTAGAACTGGGCGGTCAAGAGGCTCGCCATACCGATCGGCCCCGCGCCGACGATAGCCACGACATCGCCGGGGCCAACTTCGCCGTAGAGTACGCCGATCTCGAAGCCCGTGGGGAGAATGTCGCTCAACATCACCAGTGCTTCTTCGTCCGCGCCGGTCGGAATCGGGTACAGGCTGTTGTCGGCGTGCGGAATGCGCACGTATTCAGCCTGTGTGCCGTCAATAAGGTGGCCAAGAATCCAGCCGCCATCCGCGCAGTGCGCGTACATCTGGCGCTTGCAGTTCGGACAACTGCCGCATGATGTGATACAGGAGATCAATACATGATCGCCTTTCTTGAAGTTGCGCACGGCACTGCCGGTCTCTTCGATTATGCCCACCCCTTCGTGCCCAAGCACGCGACCGGGGGTGACGGCGGGCACATCGCCCTTCAAGATGTGCAGATCGGTTCCGCAGATCGTGGTTTTGGTGATGCGGACGATGGCGTCCGTTGGTTTTTCGATAACGGGATTAGCCTTATCTGTCCATGTTTTCTGGCCAGGACCGTTGTATACCAGTGCTTTCATCATTTCCTCCTGTGGGTTGGTCGGGGATTTTCTTCTCTCGACCGGGTTTATTGACGAAGCGTTATTGTCACAGATTTTTTTGTAAATATCTGAAGAAAATTAATTGTTTTTTTATGCCTGGATCAAGGCGGCGGACGCGTTTTTTGAGTCATCCCGGTCTCAGGGCCGGGGATTCCTCGATACAGGCAGGGGAGTCTGCGGCTCCATAAAGCATTTGTCTCGCTCAACGCATGTTCAATTAGTTCGCGCTCAAAATGTAAACAAGCAGTGGGAAAAGAGCATCGAATAGCAGATTTGAACGCCAGTCATGGGCATTCGCACTATACTCTTGCAGACTGTTTTCCCGAATTTGTCCATGATTCGTTACTGTCCATACTGCGGCCAACAGGTAGAGGCGCGTATCCCGCTGGGAGACGAGCGTCTGCGCGCCGTCTGCAAAATCTGCGGTTATGTCCATTACGAAAATCCCCGCCTGGTTCTGGGCGCCATCATTGAATGGGAAGGGCGGATTCTTCTGTGTCGCCGGGCGATTCAGCCGCGTATGGGCCTGTGGACCTTGCCCGCCGGATTCATGGAAAACGGCGAAAGCTCGCTTGAAGCAGCCGCGCGGGAGACAAGGGAAGAAGCCCAGGCCGAAATTGAGGACGCAGAGCTTTTTGCCTTCATTGACGTGCCGGGAATTGACCAGGCGCATGTTTTTTATCGCGCAAAACTGGTTGCGGGACAACACGCGCCGGGAGAGGAAAGCCTGGAAACCGCGCTCTTCGCCGAAGCGGAAATTCCCTGGCAGGATTTAGCTTTCCCAACAATATCCTATTGTCTGGAACACTATTTTGCGGATCGGCGTACAGGCGTGTTTCGTTGCCATCAGATAACCCTGACCGGTTGGAAGAGGCAGGCGATGGCGGACTGCGCATTACCTTCCATTAACGAGCGATGCTGAAGTCTGAAACGGATTTTTCTGACATTGAGCGGGCGGTCTCCCTGCTGCTTGCGGGCGAACTGGTGGCCTTTCCGACGGAAACAGTCTATGGGTTGGGCGCGGACGCCGCCAATCCGGGCGCGGTCGGCAAAATCTTTGCCGCCAAAGCGCGTCCTGCCGACCATCCCTTGATCGTGCATCTTGCTAAGGGCGTGGATATGACGCGTTGGGCGGCGGATATTCCGCCTTTGGCCTGGGAACTGGCAGAGGCTTTCTGGCCGGGGCCGCTTACCCTGATCCTAAAAAAGCAGGATTGGGTATCCTCTCACGTTACCGGCGGACAGGCGAGCATTGGTTTACGCGTTCCTGCCCATCCGCTTGCGCAACAACTCCTGCGCGCCTTTGCAGAGGCATCACCAACAGCCGGCATAGCCGCGCCTTCCGCCAATCGCTTTGGCCGAATCAGCCCTACTCTGGCAGCACATGTGCGCGAAGAACTGGGCGATCAGGTAGCGTGCGTGCTGGATGGCGGTCCCTGTCAGGTAGGCATAGAATCTACCATTCTGGATTTGACCCGCCTGGAGAGCACGGGCGCAGTTGTTTTGCGCCCCGGCGGCATCGCGCCCGCCGAGCTGGAAAAAATCCTTGGCAAACAGTCTGTCTATCGCCGCGCCAATACGGGAGAAGAAAGACAGGGCGGCGAGAAAACGGACATTCCCGCCCCTCGCGTTTCCGGCGCGCTGGATTCGCATTACGCGCCCACGACGCCGCTTGTGTTATGTTCGTCAGAGGAGTTGCCCAGGGTACTGGCGAAGGAGCAGGCTGCTGGTTGCCGCTTGGGAGTGCTTGCCTGGGGTGTGAAACCCGAAGCGGCCTCGCCGCATCTCTGGCGTTGTCTGGCTTCTGCGCCAACGACCTACGCGCATGCGCTCTACAGGACGTTGCGCGAACTGGATGGCTACGGCCTTGCCCGCATCATTGTCGAAGTCCCGCCCGCAACACCTGCCTGGCAAGCGGTGCTGGATCGCCTATATCGCGCGGCGGTAAAGTGATGGGCAGAGTTTAAAAAAACAGGCCGGAGATTGATCCGCCTCATGCCGAGGCGCGTCGTTCCAGCCGGATAAAACCAATAATGGCGAGGCAAAGGAAAAGACTGACGCATAAATCGCAGAATGCGGAAAATCCGTCATAAACACCGGTAACGAGCGAAAATTCAAGAGCTGCCCAGCGTTGTCTCAGGAGAAAAAGCATGGCTATGGTCATGGCAAGCCAGACTTCCCGGCCGGGTTTGCCCGAACATTGGCGCAGGGCAAAAAAGGAGGCAAACGTCTGGGCGCATAGCCCCGCAAAAAGCGCGTACAGGGACAATGCGTAGGGAGACAGGTCAAATGTGGGCAGGGTTTTCAGGAGCATGGCAAGGATTGAGCGCTTATCCCAGAAAGAGTTTGTAGACTTCGCTGTCACATTCGTTCCAGTAACGGTAGCCCAGCTTGTCAAGGAATGCCTGGAATTCGCACATTTCCTGCGGCGGAACCTGAATGCCCGCCAATACCCGTCCGGTATCGGCACCATGGTTGCGATAGTGAAAGAGGCTGATGTTCCAGCCGGCGCTCATCTGGTTTAAGAAATTCATCAGCGCCCCCGGCCTTTCGGGAAATTCAAAACGATAAAGCAGTTCAGTCATGCCACCTTCCCGCACCTGCGGCGCGTGGCCGCCGACCATGTGGCGAATATGCAGTCTGGCGGTTTCGTCTTCGGACAAATCCAGCGCCGGGTAGCCGTGCTTGCGTAAGGTTTCTGCCAGACGCTTCGATTCGGCGCGGTCGGCAACCTGCATTCCGACATAGACATGGGCTTCCGCAGGACGGTTATAGCGGTAGTTGAATTCGGTAATATTGTGCTTGCCGATCAGGGAGACGAATTGCTTGTATGCCTCCGGTTTTTCCGGCAGGGTAACGGCGAACACCGCCTCGCGCCGTTCGCCGAATTCCGCCCGTTCGGAGACAAAGCGCAGCCGGTCAAAATTGATATTCGCGCCGGATGCCACCGTAATCAGCGTCTTATCTTTCAGGCGATGGCGGCTGGCGTATTCCTTTGCGCCCGCAATAGCCAGCGCGCCGGAAGGCTCCAGAATGGAACGGGTATCCTCGAATACGTCCTTGATGGCGGCGCAGATGGCGTCGGTATCTACCAGAACGATGTCGTCCAGCAGCGCCGCGCAGAGGCGGAAAGTTTCTTCGCCTACCTGTTGCACCGCCGTGCCATCGGCAAACAGACCTACCTGCGCGAGTTTGATTCTTTTTCCCGCAGCAATGGACTGGCGCATGGCGTCGGCATCGAAGGTCTCAACGCCGATAACCCGGATGTCAGGGCGGACTGCCTTGATGTAGGCGGCTACTCCGGCCGCAAGGCCGCCGCCGCCGATGGCGACGAATACCGCGTGGATTTTCCCTTCCTGGCGCGAATTCTGGCGCAGGATTTCCATTCCGATCGTGCCTTGTCCGGCGATGACTTCCGGGTCGTCGAAAGGGTGCACGAAGGTGAGTTTTTCCGTTTTTTCCAGTTCGAGGGCGCGGGCGTAGGCCGCGTCGTAAGAGTCGCCCGCCAATACCACTTCGCCACCCCGTTTTTTTACGGCGTCTATCTTGATGAGAGGTGTGGTTTCCGGCATAACAATGACCGCGCGGCAACCCAGACGCAATGCCGACATGGCGACGCCCTGCGCGTGGTTTCCGGCGGAGGCGCAAATCACGCCGCGCGAGCGCCTTAAGAGCGGCAGGGAGGCAATTTTGTTATACGCGCCGCGCAATTTGAAGGAAAAAACCGGCTGCATGTCCTCCCGCTTCAGATAAAGCCGGTTGCCGATGCGCCCGGACAGATTCGGCGCGAAATCAAGCGGCGTTTCTATTGCCAGATCATAGACATTGGCGTTCAGGATGCGTTGCAGATAAAGAGGCAGGTCGGGCAGCGACATGGTATGGACGGGAAGGAAAAAGAAACATTTTACCGCTTGCGGGGCTTTTGCTTGCGATTGGGATGGATGCGGCTTACAAACCTCTCGCCCAGGCAGGGCGTAACGGAGCCGAGTCCGGCGCGGCAATCGCCCGCTCCAGTTCCGCGAGCAGACGCGCCTTATCCGCGCCCAGCGTGCCGCGCAGGGAAAGCCAGTTGGAAGCGTGATCGCTTCTGAATACCGTGCGGGAAAGCTCCAGACTCTCCACGAAATGCCGCATCTCTATAAACAATCCCTGGATACCTGGCATTTCCCATTCCGGAAATGCCGCGCGAAAACGCGCTTCGCCCCTGGGAAAACTAAGCGTCAGAACCGCCAGATATTCCGGTTGGGTTGCGTTCGCCAGTCTTGCGGAGTTATAGGCGTGTTCCCTGCTGTAACGTATCCCGCCAAGACCGTTCAGAATCATGACCGAGCGTTGGATACGCGCCGCGCCCAGTTTTTCCAGCGCGTCAACCGTACTTTGATAAGTCTCGCCCTTGTCAATCTTTTGCAACACCGTGTCGTCACCCGACTCCGCGCCGAGATAGACGAGCGACAATCCCGCTTCGGCAACTTCCCGCATTTCATCCGCCGACTTCTTTTTCAGGTTGCGCGGCAGGCAATAGCTGGAAACTCGGCGAACATTCGGCAGATAGCAACGGATGTTAGTCAGGGCGGCAAGCAGCCTTCGGGTAGGCAGAGCCAGCGCGTCGCCATCCGCCAGAAACACCCGGCGAATCAGAGCGCTTTCCGGCATCTCCCCCAACTGCCGCAAACTTTCTTCCACTTCCTTTTCATCCCGCGCCCGAAAACGTTTTTGCGGATCGGTATACATTTCGCAAAAGGCGCAGCGGTTCCAGGAACAACCGTCAGTCAAAGGCAAAATCAGGGAATTTGCCTCACTGGGCGGACGATAGACCGGATCAATGTAGTGAATGGGCAGCATGGAAAACATAGATGTGTAGAAGCGAATTTATCCTGACAGCGCGGGTGAGGTTCTTCGCAATGGCAAAGGAACGGGCAAAAGCCCGCTCCTGTATTATTCAAGCGAAAGCTCTTTCCACGCGCTACTGCCGGGTTTCCACCATGACCATCGGTTCTTCCTCGCCCCTGGCTGTGGACTTGCGGCGTGGGCGTCCCTGGGGTTTGGTTTCCGGGTATGGCGTGGAGGTTGAATTCTGGCTTGTCTGCACCAGAATCAGGCCGCTTTCTTCCAGCGTTGCCGCAGCCTCTTCGACTGTGGATGCTGGCGGCGCTATAGGTGACGCTATAGACTGTGCTACGGGCGTTGCCATGACAGGAGGAGGCGCAACCGGCGTTTCTGCTGGCAATGGCGGCAAGAGCAAACTTTCCGTGACAGCGGTTGTATGCGCGGCAGACTGAACAGGCGTGGCGGGCGCGACAACCGGCGCAACCGATACAGCGGGCGCAACCGGCGCAACAACAGGTATAACCGGCGCAACCGGCGGAATAGGCGAAATAGGCGCTATCGCAGGGATGAAGTCTGCTACCGCTTCGCTCACGGCGGCAGGCAGGGGGCTTGGGGCGAAGGATTCACGCTCATACTGCCCTGCCGCAACAGGAGCAGGAGCAGGCGGAATATCCTCCGGCGCAAACAACGGGACGGCTTGTGTTCTGGCGTCGTTGGGCGGCGGTTCGGGGCTTTCCGCAGCAACCGCTGGCATAGACGTGGCTTCAGTCTGGACGATAAATTCCGCGCGGCGGCTGCTTTCGCTTGCGCCGCCGCGATTGCGATTACGCCCACGGCGACTGTTGCCCTGGCTGGCAGCCTCGCTGTTTTCCGCCGGGGCTGCGGCGGCTTCCGCTTGCGCCAGTACAATGGCCGGCCTGGCGCGTTCGCCGCGTTCCCGTTTATTGCGTGGTTCACGCGCTGCTTCACGCGGCTCTTCCGCATTAACGCCTGGCTCAACACGGGCAGGGCGGCTGCGCGTCTCGGCGCTACGCTCGGCGCGGGTTGGCCGCTCGCTTTTCTCATCATTACGAGCTTCCCGCTCTTCTCGACGATTTTCGTTGCGCCCCTTATTGCGGCGATTTTCTCCTCGCCCATCCCGTTTTTCGCTCCGCGCTTCCGTTCTGGACTCAGGAACGCCGTGGCTCTTTTCCCGCGCTTTCTGGACAGGAGGCGCGGCTTTCTTTGGCGCGCCCATGAAAAGGGAAACAAGGCGGGAGATGAGACCTTTTTTCTCCGGGGTCTTAGCGACGGGAGCCGGCTGCTCCGGCGCGAGGTTCTTGAGGACGGCCTCCTGCCTGGGACGCGCCTGCTCCTGCCGGGCGCTAACGGAACCGGCTTTTTCCTCACCGGGGATGAAGACCATGCGATATGAGGGGTCAATCCAGTCATCCTGATTCAGATCGTCATGCTTCAAGCGAATAACGCTGTGCGCCGGGGTCTCCAGGTGCATATTGGGAATCAGGAGCAGGGACACCTTGTGCCGCAACTCAATAACCTGAATGTCATGCCGCTTTTCATTCAAAAGATAGGTAGCAACGTCGACCGGCACCTGCACGTGCACGGCGGCAGTGCCTTCCTTCATGGACTCTTCCTCCAGAATGCGGAGGATGTGCAGGGCTGCTGATTCGGTGGAGCGGATATGGCCTGTGCCCGTGCAACGAGGACAGGTAATGTAGCTCGTTTCAGCCAAAGCGGGGCGCAGTCGCTGACGGGAAAGCTCCATGAGACCAAAGCGGCTGATCTTGCCCATTTGCACACGGGCACGGTCGAACTTCAGGGTTTCTTTCAGGCGAGCTTCCACTTCCCGCTGGTTTTTGGCGGATTCCATATCAATGAAATCAATGACGATGAGACCGCCCAGGTCGCGCAAGCGCAACTGGCGGGAGATTTCTTCGGCGGCTTCGAGATTGGTTCTGAAGGCGGTTTCCTCAATGTCCGCGCCGCGCGTGGCGCGTCCTGAGTTGACATCTATTGCGACCAGCGCCTCAGTATGGTCAATCACGACCGCGCCGCCGGAAGGCAGATTAACCTGCCGCCCGAAAGCCGTTTCGATCTGGTGTTCGATCTGAAAACGGGAAAAAAGCGGCACATCATCCCAGTAACGCTTGACGCGGTGCACATCGTTCGGGATGACAAAGGACATGAAATCCCGCGCCTGCTTGAAAATGCTGTCGGTATCAATAAGGATTTCGCCGATTTCCGGCTGAAAATAATCGCGGATGGCGCGAATGACAAGACTGTCTTCCTGATAGATGAGACGGGGAATGTGCTCGTTGCGCGCCACTTCCTCGATGGCATGCCAAAGCTGCTTTAAGTAATTCAAATCCCATTGCAGTTCTTCAAACTGGCGGCCAATGGCAGCGGTGCGGGTAATCAGGCTCATACCGGGCGGCGTGTCAAGCTGATCCATGATTTCCCGAAGCTCGATGCGCTCTTCGCCATCCACGCGCCGGGAAATGCCGCCGCCGCGCGGATTGTTGGGCATCAGAACCAGATAGCGCCCCGCCAGGGAAATGAAGGTGGAAAGCGCCGCCCCTTTGTTGCCGCGCTCATCCTTGTCGACCTGAACGATGAGTTCATGCCCTTCCTTCAGGATGTCCTGAATTCTGCCGCGTTCCGAACCGCTTTGAAGGTAGGCGCGCGCAATGGCCTTGAAAGGCAGAAAACCGTGCCGTTCTTCGCCGTAGTCGACAAAGGCCGCTTCCAGCGAAGGCTCGATGCGGGTGATGATTCCTTTGTAAATATTGCCTTTACGTTGTTCCTTGGTAGCCGATTCAATGTCGAGGTCAATCAGTTTTTGTCCGTCGACAATGGCGACACGGAGTTCTTCGGCCTGTGTCGCATTGAATAACATGCGTTTCATTATGTGCTCCGGCGCATGGCAAACGAAGCACCCACGCGGGTACGCCCGGTTAGATAACAGGAGAGTTCAGGATTACCGTCATCTTGAGTGAGAGAAAATCTCGCAAAAGTTCAACTATTCTTTTCCGGTGCAAAAAACAACGCCCAGGAAAGGTTTTCTTTCCGGACGGATTAAATCAGCGTGGGCGCTCGCGGATGTCAGCGATGCGCGAATCAAGTAGTATCGCTACTTTTGGTGAGCGAGCTTAACCAGACCGATTTGCGTGATAAAGGCAAATGCCTTGTCCTGTCGCTGCTATAGTCGGATTTTTCCGGAAGAGGCAGGATGTTGGCTGCCAGGTCGGCCTGCCGGGAGAATATAAGTTGTCTCCGGGGTGAATGCCCTGTAGTGAATGGGCATTGGTCGGTCTTATGACGAGGCTCTTTTGCCGTTTGCGGCGCAGAATCGGGAGGCAAGTATATTGCAAAATGGCGGAAACAGACAAAAAAACCGTTGTTTATCTTTTAATCGCAGCCGAAGCGGCAGGGCAACGCCTGGATAATTTCCTGATTCGACATTGCAAAGGCGTGCCGAAAAGCCACCTGTACCGCGTTTTAAGAAGCGGCGAGGTGCGGGTGAACAAAAAACGCGCGGCGGCGGACTATCGCTTGCAGGAAGGCGACCGGCTGCGCTTGCCGCCCATGCGTGTCGCAACGAGGACGGAACACGGAACCGGAATTCCCTCGAACTTACCGACGCTCCCGATCCTTTATGAAGATACATCCCTGCTGGTTATCGCCAAGCCTTCCGGCCTTGCCGTACATGGCGGAAGCGGCGTTTCGCTGGGCGTGATTGAAGCCTTGCGTCGACAAAGACCGGAAGCGAAATTTCTCGAACTGGCGCACCGCCTTGATCGGGAAACTTCCGGAGTATTGCTGCTTGGCAAAAAACGCTCTGCTCTGGCGCGTCTGCATGACATGTTCCGTGAAGCGGGCAGCGTGGTCGACAAACGTTATCTGGCGCTGGCGCGGGGGCGCTGGCTGGAACCTGTCCGCCAGGTAAAACTGCCTCTTCACAAGTATCTGACCGGTGAAGGCGAGCGGCGGGTACGGGTAGACCACACGGAAGGCAAAAACGCGCATACCGTTTTCCGCCTTGTGGCGCGTTGGGCGCGCTTCAGTCTTCTGGAAGGGCAGCTCAAGACCGGGCGTACCCACCAATTGCGCGTCCATCTTGCCCATCTGGGTTATCCTATTCTCGGCGATGACAAATATGGCGATTTTGCGCTTAACAGGGCATTGCGTAAGGAAGGATTGCAGCGTATGGCGCTCCATGCCGCAAGTATGGCTTTTCCGCATCCTGGCGAAGATCGTCGCCTTTTTCTGGCTGCGCCTCTGCCGGGAGAGTTGCGGGATTTTCTCCGTTATCTTGATGTTGCCGAAAAACGCGAATATCTCGCTGATAATTTTTCCCCATTCTGGGCATAATGCCTATAGAATAACGGCCATGAACTCGTCCAAACCTTTTGATCTCGTTGTTTTTGATTGGGACGGCACCATTATGGATTCTGCCGCCGCAATCGTGCTTGCCATTCAGTCTGCCAGCCTCGATGTCGGCATCCCGCCGCCTACGGAGGAAAAGGCGCGGCACGTCATCGGCCTCGGTCTGCTGGAAGCCTTGCAGTATCTGGCGCCGGACATGCCGACCAGTTGGTATCCGAAAATGGCGGAACGTTATCGCTACCATTACTTTTCCGGCAATCATGATATTGCCCTGTTCGCGGGGGTGGAGGATTTGCTGGGCGAGTTGCGTGCGGCGGGTTTTGCCCTTGCGGTGGCTACCGGCAAAACCCGCATCGGTCTGGAGCGCGCGTTGGATCACTTTGCATTACACGATTACTTTACCGCCACCCGTACTTCCGGGGAATGTCCATCCAAACCGCATCCGGCCATGTTGCTGGAGTTGATGGCAGAGTTGTCTGTCGCGCCGGACAGGGTTGTCATGATCGGCGACACGACTCATGATTTGCACATGGCGACGAGCGCCGGTTGCGCGGGGATAGGCGTGACCTATGGCGCGCACCCTAAATCCGCGCTCATTGCCGCCAACCCAATCTTCTGCGCAGACTCTGTGCGGGAATTGGCGGACTGGTTCAGGGGCGCGGGTTTATATTAATCTGGCGCGATTGAATTAAACATCAGTCATTGTTTAACTTTTTGTTTTTGCAGATTTTTTTCAACAACCCTGTCTTGTTTACTCGTGCCAGTTTATAGTGCTTTCCGTAAATAAAGCTACTCTCAGAAGCTTTGCTCGCTTCTCCCAATCACAGCATAAAAGTCATTTTATTTGCGGGAAGCACTATAATAGTAACTTCCCGTGGTTATTGCTCCATTTGCGTGAGGTCTGGCGTTCAAAGTAAGTAGTCGGCCTTGAACAATAGCCTATTTTGTGGAACTGCTCTGACAGAGGACGAAATTTGCCAGGTTGAAGCGTTGTTTCACGCCAAACAAACCACAAAAAATAAGGATAAAAAGAAGCCGCAGCTTCCTGAGGATCATGCGCAGGTTGTGACCCACACCACAAAGCACTGCATGCAGACGATCTCCCAGCGTGCCTTTGAGCCAATTTCTCCCAAGTCGCCCGTCCGTCTTCATGTGTCCAATCGTTGGTTCAATGGCGCTGCGCCTCTTGAGTTCCGCTTTTAATCTGCGCGTCAGCCCTTGTCGTTGCCCGCTCATAAACACACGCACCCCTGCAGGACAGGCATTGCGATACCCTTTATCAACAAACACCGCGTGCGCTCTCGTTCCGTTCAGAATCTCAGCCTGCTCGATAGCCTCTTCCAGCGTGTGCCCGTCATACGGGTTTCCAGGCATGGCGCGTATGCCCACAACCAACCCTTCCCGAAGGGTACTGGCCACCGAGACCCTGACCCCAAACTCGTAACGCTGTCGGGCTTTGCCCTTGCTGATACATTCCACTTCCGGCGCGTGCAGACTGTAGAGCTTATTCCTGTCATTTTTTTCTGCTCAGGCAACCGACCTACCAAAAGGAGTTCCTTCAATGCTTCTACATGTTTATCATCACTCAAATCCTGGACGTGACGGCCTACATCACGCCATACACGGCCCACCAGCGCGCGCAGTTGCTTGAGCGAACTCTTCGTGTGTTTGTGCTGCCTGGCATGCGCGTAACGACCAACCTGAATCGCTAACCGGGGCGCCACGCGGTTGTAGTTCTGACGCAGCTCGAACCCATTGCGCCGGGCCAGTCTCACCAGGCGCCTGCGGGCGCATTCGAGCAGCTTGCCGTCGGTAGGAAAAGTGATCGCCTTCTCCATTACCGTGGTATCAACAATGAGCTTCTCGACGCTGCTCGGTTTGACGACTTGCGCCTTGCCAGCAGCTTCGATCGTGGCCGTGAGCAGCCACTCCACACCTTCCTCTCCCATGCGACGACGCCAGCGCGACAGCGAGGAGGGATCAACCGGCGCTTCATGCTTAAGATACGTTTCTCCACAAAAATATTGCCAATACGGATTCTCCACCCAACGCTCAATGAGGATTTCATCCGAACAGTTGAACGTGTGTTGCAGATAGATCAGCCCCGCCACCAACCGAGCGGAACTGGCTGGACAGCCTTTATAGTACTTCCCGCAATTAACTGGACTCTTGAATAATTTGTTCGATGGAATATTGTTGTTTGTTTTGCCATGTACGTGTTTGCCCATAGCTTTTCGATGGGATTTAGACGCGGTGAATATGGAGGCAGGAATAGCATCCGATGCCCTGCTTCATGTATGAGTCGCATTGTTGAACGTGATCGGTGGAACGCGGCGTTGTCAGGGATGATGATGGAAGGTTGTGTTAGCTCGGGCAACAGGAAATGTTTGAGCCATTCGTTGAATAGAATGGTATTGCATGTACCTTCAAA
>Ga0099364_10008894_pt1 | contig 14040 bp, 13 predicted proteins | sample TergutTh196P3_FD_73070 | JGI IMG/M metagenome (GOLD analysis project Ga0099364, IMG submission 73070) | Microcerotermes parvus P3 segment gut microbial communities from Pointe-Noire, Republic of the Congo - Th196 P3 | ecosystem: Host-associated > Arthropoda: Insects > Digestive system > Gut ...
CGATACATTGACCAATATACGCAAACTATTGGCAGTTTTTTCCAAAACGAGTGGAAAGATGAGCGCTTAAGTTTGGTCGTGGGCGGGCGTTTAGACAAAAACAACAGGATAGACGGCGTTATTTTCAGTCCCCGCATAAACGCGAGATATACTCCTTTGGAAGAAATTCGCCTGCGTGCAGGTTGGTCGAGCGGATACCGCGCTCCGCAAGTGTTTCAGGAAGACTTGCATATTGGCGCTATTGGCGGCGAAGCGGCGCTGATTTTCGTAGACCCTGACCTCAAACCCGAATATTCCAACAGTTTCAATTTTTCCATAGATGCAAACAAGAGGTTTAACCGATTGGAAACCAATTTACTTATAGATTTGTTTTATACAACCTTAAAAGATGTATTTGTGCTTGAAGAGAGGGGCGTTGACGACGACAATAATCTGCTATTCGAGCGTACCAATGCATCGGGAGCGGTTGTTCAGGGCGTTAATCTGGAGTTTAAGACAGGCGTTGCATCAATATTTACTGCCGACGTCGGTTTTACGTTTCAGCGAAGCCGCTACAAAGAGCCTCACGAATGGTCGCCGGTAGTTGAGGCGAGAAAAATTATGTTGCGCAGCCCGGACAGATACGGATACATGATGTTAAACTTCACACCGGCAAAACGATTTACTGCAACAGTCACGGGAAATTATACAGGTTCCATGCTCTATCCACATTATGAGGGATTTATTGAACAGGATGAAGAAAAATGGACGCCGTCGTTTTTTGATGCAGGTTTGAGGTTTGCCTACGATTTTCAGATAACCAACCAGTTTAGTTTGCAAATCAGCGTGGGAATGAAAAATATTTTCGACCGGTTCCAAAAAGATATAGACAGGGGAGCATTGCGCGACGCCACCTATATCTACGGACCGACTATGCCGAGAATGGTTTATTTTGGGGTGAAAGTAGCGATGTAGTTTTGTAGTTTTGTAGTTTTATAGTTTATAGTTTTATAATTTAATAGTTTAATAATATGAAAATCAGATTTGTTTTATTTGTAAGTATATTGCTCTTTGGATTGAGCAATACGTCATGTAATCGAACATCCCGGAGCGGTTGCTGCGCGGGGCATGGTTCCGAAGCAAACGCCGATGTAGTGTTCAAAGATTATGGCGCAGAACCGACCGTGCTTGATATTGAGGCTTATACCGTGTCGAATGACAATTTTAGAACGGCGTTGTGGACGGGTACATTCCTTCAACTTACTTTGATGTCAATACCCGTTGGCGGCGAGATTGGTTTGGAAGCGCATCCCGATACAGACCAGTTTTTGCGTATCGAAGAAGGTGAAGGCAAAGTGATGATGGGCGATACAGAAAATTCGCTCACTTTTGTGCAAATGGTTGAAGCGGATTTTGCCGTATTCATTCCTGCCGGAAAATGGCACAATTTGGTCAATACAGGCGATAAACCGTTGAAACTGTATTCCATATATGCGCCTGTTGAGCATCCGCATGGAACGGTTCATAAAACATTTGAAGAAGCAGAGGAGGCAGAGCATCATCATTGATATAAATGCACAAACGCTTAATATTAACTCTATTATCTGCAATCAGCATATCATTTGCAAACGCGCAGCCAACTCTCGAATTGGACTATATAACCGAATTACAAACCAATTTCGGAAAAAAGTACAATTGGGTAAACCTATTGTCGCTATCAGCCGAGGCGCCTTCCGAAAAAATCAGCAAACGCTGGGCAAACGGCAATTTTCATATTCATCTCATCTCTATCAACAAAATATTCAAAGAGCGGATAGCCGATGATTTGATGACGTTTTCAAATATCGAAGAGGATAATTTGCTTATAAATCCGTTTGTGCTTGGATATACGCACCGATGGGAAAAAATATCTTTGTTTGGCGGTCTGCGAAATGTGAACAACGATTACTTCATAACGCCCTACACTTCGCTTTTTACGAACAGTTCGGCGGGGATTTTTCCTAGTTTGTCAATAAATTATCCGTTGGCAAATTATCCGTTATCGGCTGTCTGTCTGCATTTTGAATATACGCCCGCCGAGATGTGGCTTTTCAAAACAAGTCTGTACAATGGCGTTGCCCACGACCCGCGAAAGAATATTTTACGCTCATTTACCGTCAATCCGCGCAACGATGGCATTTTCAGCATATCGGAAATTAATTTTGCTCAAAACAGGCTTGGCGTTGGAAGGTATGCCTTGGGAATAACCCTGAATACCAACGAAAATTCTTTGTATAGCGCATGGTTGGAGTTTGAACAAAGCGTTTACAACGTTGGCGAAAAAGAAATAGGAGGCATCATTCACGCAGGCGTTGCGCAACAATACGGACGTAATACGTTTCGTCCCTACTGCCGCTACTATTTTGCCATAGGCGGACATGCTACGGGATTGAGCGGCAAAAACGACAAATTGGGAGTATATCTGAACACGGCTATATTCGCCGACATCAAAGAACATACGTTGGAAATAACGTGGCAGTATCCGCTGCTAAAAAGACTTGACATTCAGCCTGCATTGCATTATGTTGTAACCGGCAATAATGCAGTATTGATAGGATTAATAAGGCTGAATATTAGTTTGTTAGATATATGATTTCGATATTATCTGCTAAAACTAACCCAAAATCACAGATTTTAGCGAATAATATTATAATTATCTGCTAAAACTAACTAAATTGTACAATATTTAGCGAAAAATATCAAAATTATCCGCTAAAACTATCCTAAAAACAAAATATTTAGCGAAAAATATTAAAATATTTTGCTATATTATATATTAATTGTATCTTTGCAGCGAAAAATAATTTTTGACATGAATGATATAATTGGCAGAAAATCAGAGATAAAGCGGCTTACTGAATATTTAGGTTCACGTAAAGCCGAATTAGTTGCGGTCTGCGGCAGGCGCAGAGTAGGTAAGACTTTTTTGATAAAACGTTTTTTCGATGAAAAGTTTGTTTTTTACTTTTCAGGCGCTGAAAATGCAAGTAAAAAACAACAACTTTTCAACTTTACTACGGCGCTAAACAAGTACTCGGGCAAAAAAAATCCGGTAGTAAGCGACTGGCAAACTGCATTCGTACAGTTAGAGCAGTACTTACAGAGCATTAAAGTAGGCGGACGAAGGGGCGGCGGCGGACGAAGGGTAATTTTTATTGACGAGTTGCCGTGGTTAGACAATGCTAAATCGGGCTTTTTGTCGGCGTTCGAGTATTTTTGGAACACATTCGCATCGGCGCAGAAAGATATTTTTTTGGTTATTTGCGGCTCGGCAACATCGTGGATAATGAACAATATAATCAAAAACAGAGGCGGACTGCACAATCGCGTTACTCGACAGATTTTTCTTCAACCGTTCAGTTTGAACGAAACCGAACAGTTCCTGAAATCGAGAAAAATCGTGATGACGCGATTTCAAATTGCCGAATGTTACATGATTTTGGGAGGCATACCATACTATTTGGAACAATTGGAAAAATCGTTAAGCCTCGCCAAAAATATTGACAATCTGTTTTTTAAAAGGAATGCGATTTTGCGAGATGAATATTCCAAACTGTACTCATCGCTCTTCAAAAAACCCCAAAAACATCTGCAAATCATTGAAACATTGGCAAAAAAACGCAAGGGATTAACGCGCGACGAAATAACCACGTTTTCAAATATTTCCAACGGAGGCGGCTTAACTACAATGCTCGAAGAATTGGAACTTTGCGGTTTTATTACTATAAACAATAATTTCACAACAAGAACAAATCTTCGCTTATATCAGTTAACCGACTTTTATTCACTGTTTTACCTTCATTTTGTGAAAAACAATAGAGGAACAAACAGCGATTTTTGGAGCAGTTTTATTAATACAGCCAAACATAGTACATGGGCAGGTTTTTCGTTTGAACTATTGTGCCAAACTCATATTTCGCAGATTAGGAGGGCGTTAGGCATTAGCGGCGTGACTTCTTTTACTTCAGGCTGGCGCAGCAGAAGCGCGCAAAACGGCGCTCAAATAGATTTTATCATTGATAGAAACGACAATATTATCAACCTGTGCGAGATGAAATATTCAACGCGAAAGTTTGCAATTACCAAAAGTTTAGACGAAAATTTGCGCAACAAGCGCAGCGTTTTTATCGAAGAAACCAAAACCAAGAAATCAGTACATGTCACAATGATAACTACTTACGGAATAAAACGAAACGCATATTGGAACAATATACAAAGCGAACTGTCATTAGATGAACTGTTTGAATGAAAAATTATCTTCTAAAACTACCCTAAAAATATAACTTTTAGCGAAAAATATCGTAGTTATTCGCTGAAACTGTTATAGAAATACAATTTTTAGCGAAAAATATTATAATTATCCGCTAAAAACATTGCTTTTAAGGCGAAAAATAACAGCAATCACACAATAATTTATTTAAAAACAATTACGTTCTAATTGTTGCAACAGCCGTAAAAAGTCGCGTACGTTCTATTTTGATGATTTCACTGATGGGCTCTATTGGACTGTTGCCGGCGTTTTACTTTATCCATTTTTGTTTTTTGACGAAGATAATGAAAAATATTGAAGTTTATCTGAAAAATACGAAAAATATGAGAAAAAAACATGAAAAAACGTATATTTGGTTGGTTTTGATGCAAATAATTCCGGTTTTTTCCTTACTGCCGCACACGTATTTTTAAACTGTGGCGGCGTTGCTATTCTAACAGGCTGAAGATTAATTATTTTAAAAACCAATTCAGATTTTTTCATTATTTCAACACGTTCAATTCCCATTGATCTGGCAATGTCGCGTAACTCAATCAAGTATCTACTATTCAATTCGAGAATATCATACATAATAAATATAAAAAAATTAAAAAATGTTTATAAAAATTTGCCGCAAAAATACTATTTAAGTATTACGAAAATATTAAGATTTAGTTAAAAAACTGTTATTTCTTTTTTTTTCGTATTTTTTTTGTACTTTTGCATCAAAAGTATCGTATCAACGAGTTTTTTCATTCATACCGACTGGGTTATGTTCAGTCAGCCAAAAAGTACTGAATTTCGACTCCCCAAATTATTCCTCGTATCTTGGCTAATAATCCCCGTAAGTTCGATAAATTCCTCTATTCCTAACTGTTCTGGGCGTTTAGACAGAATGGGGAGCGTTGTTCCGGCTGGCAACAGGCATTTCAGCGAATTGCTGAGCATCTTGCGTCGCTGGTTGAAGGCTGTTTTGACTACGCGAAAGAACATCTTTTCGTCGCAGGGCAATGCTACTACTTTGTTGCGTGTGAGACGAATAACTCCCGATTTAACTTTTGGCGGCGGCGTAAAAACATTTTCGTGTACCGTAAAAAGGTATTCTATATCGAAAAAAGCTTGCAGCAACACGCTTGTGATGCCATAAGTTTTTGAGCCGGGAGGCGCTGCAATGCGCTCTGCTACTTCTTTTTGCAGCATACCCACTGCCTCCCTGACTTGCGAACGATAGTCGAGCAAGCGGAATAAAATATGAGTAGAAACATTGTATGGAAAATTGCCTATTACGGCAAAAGGCTCGTTCCCAAAATAGTCCTCTAACGGCAATTGCAGGAAGTCGGCAACTATAAGTTTGTCTGTTATAGCCGGATACTGTGACTTCAAATAGTCGGCTGCAGTAGTGTCAATTTCCACGAAAAGCGTATCAAACCGCCGCTCTTCCAACAAAAAGGGCGTAAGAGCGCCCGTTCCGGGTCCCACTTCAACGACATGCCGGATACCATCGGCTTTGAGCGACGATACTATTTTTGCAGCAATACCCTTGTCGTTAAGAAAATGCTGACCAAGTGATTTTTTTGGAAAAACTTTCAATTTTTGATTTTTGATTTTTGATTGCCCTGATAACTGAAAACTGAAAACTGAAAACTATCTAAACAAGTCATCTATTGTGCGTTCGGGGATATACTCTTCAACTTCTAATGCTCTTCTGAAAAATATTTGTTGCGCTTCTTCCAACTCATCCAAGTTCAAAATTTCTCCGTTTTCGTAAATTATTGTTGCCGAGTATTCTCCGTTTTCGTCGTAGCGTATCCAGTCGCCATGCGCTAATCCGTTTTGGTAAGAGCCTTCAAGTTCTTTATTTCCGTTGGGGTGCCACGAGGTATAAATTCCTTCGAGTACATCGTTGTTGTAGGCTACCGAAAGCTTTTGCCGTCCGCTGTTGTAAAACTGCTTCCATGCGCCGTGTTTGCTGTCATCTACCCAATTTATTTCCTCTGCAATGCTTCTCCCGTCGGGATAAAATTTTTGCTCTACGCCGTTGCGCTTACCTTTCGAAAATTCTTCGCGCGACAAAATTGTTCCGTCTTCCCTGTAGAAAGTCCACACACTGTCGCGCTGTGTGTTCACATAGTTGCCTTGTGCTGCAAGTCTTCCGCTTTGCCAGAAAAAACGCGCACAAACATTGTCGCCGCTGCAGTCGTAGTTCATTATTACCCGCACTTGCCCCGTAGGAAAAAATCGCGTCATCTCGCCAACAGGCTGGTCGTCCTTAAAATGACCTCTGAATACGGGCATACCACGACTGTCTGTCGCCTCCCATAAGCCCTGTCTAAGTCCGGCGGCGTCGCGCTGGTTGCGGGCTTGACCAAACATAACGGCGCCGGCAAAAAATATTAACAAAAAATTTGTAACTAATTGTTTAAACATGAGTTATTTATATTTGATTTTCACATTGATATTTAGACAAATCCTGTATTAAGATATTGTCGGGGGCGTTTTCCATGACCCTCAGGAAACTTTCCTGCACGCCCAATGCCCAACTCAGACCCTCCGGCGGATGTTTCAGGATATTGTTGTTTCCGTTTTTGTCCAACGTTTCGATAACATATTTTATTGTGTATCGTTTTACGTCTTTTGCCGGCGAGAAGGCAAATTCCTCCTTGTCGTCGTCGGTACATACTTCCAGAATAAGCCCCGCGGCGTGCAAATCGGCAAGAGCCGAACGCGCCAAACATATCGGCATTTTAATCTGCAACGCCAGGTCTTTTGACGTCAGCGGAGGCTCGTCGTCTACAAAACGTCTGATAATTTTTTCGAGCAACAGTATGTTGTAAGCTCTAAGCGCATACGGACTTATTTTCGATGTTTCGTTCTCCAACTCGTACTGGTCAATGTTCTGTTGGGCAAACGAAAACTCAGCCCCTAAGAGCACGATAAGCCAACTTGCACGCAACCAAAACAATAACAACGGCAATGCCGCAAAACTGCCGTAGATAACATTATAGCGCGACATACCCATCTGAGCGTAGATATAAAACCATTGAACAAACAGAAAGGCAGTGCCCGCAATTACGCCGGCTACAAGGGCTGACCAAATTTGAACCTTTGTATTTGGCAACATGATGTAGAGAATGGTCAACAGTGTCCAGGTCATCACGAAGGGAAACAGTTTCATGAGGAACACCACAAAAGGGCTTATATTTATTAAATGTATACCCGAAGTGATGTTGTTCAACTGTGTGGAAACAAATACGCTTCCGCTGCTTGCCAGTATTATGAACACAGGCGCTATCAGCATCATTGACAGATAGTTAGTGAACTTGCGCACATACGAGCGTCCCTTCTTCACTTGCCAGATGTCGTTGAACGAACTTTCGATGTTTCCCATCATTTTCATTACCGACCAAATAAGGATAGTGAGCCCCACGCCGGCAATCAGTCCACCGCTTGTATTGCTGAGCCAGTTTTGCGCAAACGAGATAATCCATTTAAGCACCTCTTCCTGCCCCACAAAATTATCTATCAGCCTCTGCTCCAAATCCTTATCGAAGCCGAAACCCTTTGCAATTCCAAACCCCATTGCGAGTATCGGCACAAGCGCCAGCAACGAATAATACGTCAGGCTGGAGGCGCGCAACTGCACCTTATCCTCGTTAAACCGACGGAACGAGAACAGCAGTATGCGCAGAAACTTCAGCAACGCGGCAGTATGCTTGGGAAAATCGTCTAACCTGATAGTCCATATATCCTTAGTGACAAAACGCTTTGCCCAGTTAAAGAGCTCTAATATTCTATTATAGGTACTCACTGTGCGTCAATACTCGTCCTCGTTGAAAAAGAAGTCGTCTTTACTTGGATAGTCGGGCCAAATATCCTCTATACTTTCGTATATTTCGCCCTCGTCCTCTATTTCCTGCAAATTTTCGATAACCTCCAACGGGGCTCCCGACCTTTGGGCAAAATCGACTAACTCGTCCTTGGTTGCAGGCCAAGGGGCATCCTCAAGTTTTGATGCTAACTCTAAAGTCCAATACATTTTACTAATACCTTAATTATTAAACACATAAAAATTATTTTCGGACTGCGAAATTACACATTTTTTTTAATATCAACAACTTTTTTGTTTAATTTGTAAAATTTTTCGCGACAGGACAAAAAAATAGTCCGACAAACGGTTGATATACTTGACGAGTTCCGGCGGAACGTTGTAGCCGTCCTCCGTCACGTCCGTAATGCGTCTTTCGGCGCGTCTGCAAACTGTTCGCGCCACATGGCATTGCGAAGAGGCTACGCACCCGCCCGGCATTATGAAACCGGCAGGCGGCGCTAAATCAACGTTCATTTCGTCGATACGGTTTTCGACACGTGTAACGTCGGCAGCCATTATCTGCGGAATTTTTCGTACAATCTCGCCTTCTACTGCCAATACAGACGATGCGGTCATCAGCCGGTCTAATATCCAACTCAGAAAATCCTTGTCCTGCGTGTCCCCAAGCATGTCCATCAGCAATGCAGTGTGCGCCATCAGCTCGTCTATCGTGCCGTAAGCCTCAACGCGCGGATGATTTTTTTTCACCCGTTTGCCGCCAATTAAGGACGTTTCGCCTGTATCGCCTTTTTTAGTGTAAACCTTCATATTTATCTGATTGATAGTTCTTTAATTGTTTGAATAGGGTCAGCAGCCCTGAAAATGAAACTTCCCACGACAAAAACATCTACTCCGGCTTTAGCCAACCTTGCAATATTGCCTGTATCAACGCCGCCATCGACCTGTATCAGCGCCTTAGAGCCTTTTTTATCCAACAACTCGCGCAGGCGTGCTGCCCGGTCGTAAACGCCTTCGATAAACGCCTGGCCGCCAAAGCCCGGATTGACCGACATAAGCAAAACCAAATCGAGGTCGGCAACAATATCTTCCAGCAAGCTGACCGGCGAGTGCGGATTGAGCGCCACGCCTGCCTTCATACCTTCCTGTTTGATGTTTTGCACGCTGCGATGCAAGTGAGTACAAGCCTCGTAGTGCACGGTCAGCCAATCGGCGCCAGCAGCCTTAAATTCCTTAATGTAGCGGTCGGGCGAGGCAATCATAAGATGTACGTCCAACGGCTTGCAAGCCTTGCTCTTAACTGTCTGAATAAGAGGAAAACCGAAAGAAATATTGGGGACAAAGACCCCGTCCATAATGTCTAAATGAAACCATTCAGCGTCGCTGTGGTTAATCATTTCAACTTCGAAGTCCAGCTTTCCGAAATTGCAATTGAGGATAGAAACGGCTATTTTGTTCATGGCAGTTATTTTTTTGAAAAACGGCGCAAAGATAATTTTTTTTTTTGAAAAATACCAAAATACAAAAAAAAATATTATTTTAATTTTTTTTTCTAAAAAAAAATATTTATCTTTGCGGCGGAATTTTTTAGGGGTGTCTGTTTTTGCGACAGGCTGAGATTATACCCTTTGAACCTGACCCGGATAATACCGGCGTAGGGATAAAGATTGACGTTGTGAACTGTTTTTTAGTCAGCATGTTACTTAATCTCAAAAACCCTTTTTGTTTAATCTGTTTCATGTTAGACTTGGAACATAAAATTTTTTGTAAAATGAAAAAGGTATTTTTTTTCGCAATTTACTGTATTTCTTTGGGTTTGTATGCCCAGACCGACGCCGTTGAACACGAGGAGCTGTCGGAGATTATTGTTTCGGCTACCCGCGCTAATTGGCGCACACCGACCACGTTCACAAACTTGAAGTCGTTGGATGTCAATCGTAAAATGATTTCGCCCGAAATTCCCACAGCTATCGGGCTTAGTCCGTCGGTAGTTATGACTTCCGAGAACGGTGCGGCGCTTGGCAACCAGTCCTTTCGTATTCGCGGCGCCGACGCCACCCGTATCAACGTCACCTTCGACGGGGTGCCCGTTAACGACGGCGAAAGTCACGCTGTTTTTTGGGCTAATATGCCCGACTTGCTGTCGTCGCTGCAAACGATGCAGATACAGCGTGGAGTAGGCGCTTCCACTAACGGAGCCGCAGCCTTCGGGGCAACCCTGAACATGCAGTCTATCCAGCCCGAAGACATGCCCAACGGCATAGCAAGCATAGCCTACGGGTCGTTCAACACGATAAAAATGAACATGGGAGCCGGCACTGGGCTCAGAAACAACGGCTGGAACGCTGATGTGAGATATTCGCGCGCGTATTCGGACGGATACATAAAAAACGGCGACGTAGACAAACAGTCATTTTTCCTGACGGGCGGTTTTTCAAGCCGGGAACGCATAGTTAAGCTAAACTTTTTTCACGGCAACCAAAAAACAGGCATAACGTGGGAAGGCGTGCCCGAAGCGATGATTAATACAGACCGTCGCTACAATCCGTCGGGGCTGTATACAAATTTTGACGGGGAACTTGTGCGCTACAACAACGAAACAGACAATTACTATCAAACTCATATACATCTGCACTACATAGAGCAGTTGAGCCAACGTTTAAGATTTAGCTCTACATTGTATTATACGCGCGGCAAAGGTTATTACGAGCAGTATAGAGAAGATGAGAGGCACAACAGGTATGTAGCCGGAGCAAGCGGACGAACAAATTTAATTCGCCGCAGATGGTTGGATAATGATTTGCTTGGAATAATTTCTACGGCGACCTACACGGGCAACAAGACCGTCGCCACGATGGGTTTTTCGGGCAACATGTTTAACAACTGGCATTTTGGGAACGTACTGTGGCAACAAATTTCGTTTGTTCCCGACAATTTTCAATGGTATCGCAACATAGGAACAAAAACCGATTTGAGCGGCTTCCTGAAGGCGACACAACAATTTGCCCGCCGCTGGTATGCCTTCGGAGATATACAGTATCGCCGTATTGCGTACAAAATAGAGGGTAGTGATAATGATTTGACGCAACTGTCGCACGACCTCAATTACGATTTCTTTAATCCTAAGGCTGGCATAACTTTTGCCATATCCGGTCAACAACGCGCCTATGCCTCGTTTGCGGTAGGTCGTCGCGAGCCGGCGCGAGCTGACATCAAAGATGCGCTAAAATTTGGAGGCAGAGAAAGAGAAATGCCACGCCCCGAAACCCTCTACAACTTAGAAGCCGGATACGAGCTTAACAGCGAAATATGGTCGCTTGGCGCAAACTTTTTTTACATGAACTACAAAGACCAGTTAGTAAATACCGGTAAGAGAAGCGATTCGGGATACGCACTGATGGAAAACGTGCCGGAAAGCTATCGCGCGGGAATAGAGCTTCAACTTGGAGTAAGACCCACGCAGGCGCTGCAGTTCAACGGAAATATAACTTACAGCCAAAACAAGATAAATGACTATGTGGCATACGTGGACGCATACGATGAAAACGGAGCTACCTTGCCACAGCGTGTACAACAGTTAGGGATTACCGACCTCGCCTTTTCGCCCGAATGGGTAGGCGCCGCAGATGTTTCATACGAAATAATAAAGGGCTTGTTTTTTCGCTTCACTGCCAAATATGTCGGCATACAGTTTTTCGACAACACGTCAAACCTTGACAGCCGCTTGGACGCCTATTTCGTGAACAACGCAATACTGCAATACCGTCACGATTTACCGCGAAATTATTACATTGACGTACAGTTTGCAATAAACAACCTTTGGGACACGGATTATATTTCCAATGCCGCAATATACCGTACTTATTCGAACAACGAGCTTATTGTAAACAGAAGCTACTTTCCTCAGCCGCCACGAAATTTTATGGTAAAGCTGACTGTGGGCTTTAATTAGAACGTTTTTAAAATATTGTTCAATATATTGATAAATAATTTTGAAAAATTGTTCAGTATATTGATAAATAATTTTGAAAAATTGTTCAATATATTGATAAATAATTTGTATCTTGTTAAAAAATTGGCAGAAAGCGTGATGCAGCCTTCCTCCCTGTCGCGAATAAAAAATATTGTAGATACAACCGGGACTACTATCGCCCGCAATACACTGGTTGATTATCTTCAATTTTTGACAGATGCCTTTCTGGTATTTGGAATATCAAATTTTTCCGACAAGTTGAGCGAAAAAGAAACATTCAAGAAACGGTATTTTTACGATAACGGTCTGCTGAACATTTTTCTGTTAGACCCCGAAACTAAATTGCTGGAAAATCTTGTAGCTATAGAACTAAAAAAGAAATATGGCGACGACCTGTTTTTCTATCATCGAAATGTGGAAGTAGATTTTTTTATTCCCCAACAGCGGCGCGCCGTACAAGTATCGTACAGCATGGCTAACGACGCAACCAGACAGCGCGAAATAACAGCGTTGTTGAAACTTTCGGAGTTTGTCAAGTTAGAGGAACTCGAAATTGTTACCTGCGACGAAGAAGCAACAGTGCAGCAAAACGGATTAAAAATTAAGATAACGCCGGCTTGGAAATGGCTTTTGTAGAAATTTCATCGAAACATCAAATTTGCTCTGCCGGATGTATTCACGTCTATTGTTGCGCCTCCGTCAGCAATTTTTCCGTTCAGGTTCTTGTTGTCCATTTTGCCGCTAAAGTTTTTCAAGCCCGATGTTTCTACCCTGTCGCCTCTTGCATTCAGATCATAACCTCTATCGGCAGGCAGGCTCAAGTTTACACTTCCGTTGGAGGTAGTCAGTTTTACGAAATCGCTCACCGTCTTCATATCTACGGTCATGCTGCTGTTAGAGGTACTTGCATCTACGCTTCCCGAAATACCGTTAAACCTCACTGTACCATTTGAGGTGCTGGTTCTTAGTTCGCCGTTGATATTGTTTGCTGTTATGCCGCCATTACTGGTGGTAGCCGAAATATTTCCGCTAAGGTTAGTCAATGTCATAGTACCATTGGATGTCCTCAGAACGATATTACCGTTGCAATCCTTGACAGTGATGCTGCCGTTGCTGGTTCTTATGTCTATAACCTCGCTTGAGTTTGTTACAGAAACTCTCCCGTTAGAGGTAGAACCGCTAATGACGCCCGAAACGTTCTCAATTTCGACCCTGCCATTACTCGTTCGGAAAGAATGCGAGCCCGACAAATTACTGATTTCAACTCTTGCGTTGCTGGTGTTCAGATTGCTGTTCACCTGCTTGGGAACGCTGATTTTGAAGGAAATGCTCAACCTTTGCTGACCAATGTTATTTTTGGGTCGTGCAAAAGCTATCAATTTTCCGTCTTCTACCTTAATATCAATAGTATAATCCTCTTCAAGAATATCTTTGATATCATCACCGGCGCTGTTATTTCGCCTTCTGTTTCGAGGAAATTCATTGTTTCGCGAAACATACATTTCCACGACAGCTTCCGTGGCGTCTACGCCGGTCACGGTGATACTGCCGTTCGTGGTAGTGGCTTCAACATCTTTGATAGTAGACGTTAAAAGCGGTGCAAAACTATATTTCATAAACGGCTCGCCACTTTGAGCGTTCAAACTAATGTTAGCGTTTATTAAAACGCTGAAAAACAATACAATCAACTTTTTCATTTACTATATTTTTATATTTTTATGGTTTATCATCTATTAATAAGACGAGACAAAGTTAATATTGTTACATCGAAAGCAAAATATTTATTTTTTTTTTGTAACTTTGCCGCCTGAAAAAATATTAAAATGTCATTACCATTATTTGGAAAAACATTGTCGGAGCTTTCGCAGGTTGTTCAGGAGCAGTCTTTGCCCGTGTTTGCGAAATTTTATGGTGAAGCTGACCGTGGGCTAATTAATTTAACTGGATATCTGGAATAAGCAAGTTATCAGTCTT
>Ga0099364_10008895_pt1 | contig 14039 bp, 11 predicted proteins | sample TergutTh196P3_FD_73070 | JGI IMG/M metagenome (GOLD analysis project Ga0099364, IMG submission 73070) | Microcerotermes parvus P3 segment gut microbial communities from Pointe-Noire, Republic of the Congo - Th196 P3 | ecosystem: Host-associated > Arthropoda: Insects > Digestive system > Gut ...
GCAACCCAATACGTCGATATGATATTTTTGTCGTGTAGACGAGAGTTTAACTATCAAATCCGCGACAAAAGTCTCGAACTGATGCGACGCGTCGGCCGGCAACCGCGGCGAAAACTCCCGCCAGCACCATGATCCGGTCGCGTAGCTCCCGGACGAGGTCGGCTTGTTCCTAGACGATGACGTGGACCGGGCAGCGTGCCGCTCCCGACCTGGCGAGGCGGGCGTCAGCGGTGACCAGGGTGCAGGCGTGGGCCTCGGCGGCTGCGACGTAGCCAGCGTCGTAGGTGCTCATAGCCGAGCGTAGCTGCCACATCCGGTCCAGCAGCAGCAGCGTCGGTGTGACCTGCACGACCATCTGGGCGAGCGCCGCTACCGCACGGTGAGCGAGATCGTCGTCCAGCTTGTGACCCAGCCACAGGCCGCGGACCGCACTGAGCACCTCGGTGCGCCAGTGCTCAGGTACCGCCCAGGCCGGGTCGGCGACCAGCACCTGACGAGCGGTGGTGACCCGCGGATCGGCACCAGGGTCGGCGACCAGCAGAGCCACGGCCGAGGCGTCGGGGACGATCACGCGGCACCCGGACGCTGCGACCGGTCTGCGTCGAGAGCAGCCAGCACATCGTCGCCGGTCACCCCCGTGCCGGTGGTCCACTGCGACAGCCCCGCCACGACCGCCGCGTTGCGCGCGAACGACGCCTCACGGACCACCACGTCCAGGAGGAACCCCTGCAACGACTGCCCGGCCTGCCGGGCCCGCTCGGCCAGAGCGTCCCGCACATCGTCAGGCACATCACGGATCTGCAGCGCAACCATGCATGCATAATACATGCAGGAGGGTCCCCGTAGGGACAGGTTGGTCTAGTCAACCACCTGACCGCCCGTGCGACACTTCAACGCCAGAACGACATTTCGAAGTGTCGCTCTGGCGTGGAAGTGTCGCACGGGACCTCTCGGACGTGGTGCGACAGCACGACGCCGTGCGACGACAACGGGGCAGGTCTCCTACTCTCCGGACAGGAAGACCCTCACCTGGCGGGCGAAAGTCTCCAGCTCGGCACCGGCCTCGACCGTCACCGTGACCGCCGCCTGCCAACTTTCGTCGTACCAGTAGTCCTGGTCCGTGAGCCAGAAGCGCAGACGCACATGGCCCCAGGTGTGCCAGGTAGCCTCGACACCGAAATCGTGGCACAGGCTCTCCCAGGCCCGGACCCCGTCCCACCCGCGGAACCTCGCAGCCAGACCCAGCAGGAAGTCGTCCAGCCCGACCCAGCGCCGCTGGGAAACGGGCTGGTGTTCGCTTTCCAGCTCGGTACCACCGTGGCCCGAGACTGTGGCCTCAGCGTCGAGCCCTGGACCTTTGAGACGCACGGTGTAGCCAGCGCCGCCGTAGTAGCCGCCGTAGTAGTCGTCAGGATCTGTGCACCAGTACGAGCTCAGCCGGGCTTCGCACCACCCCGACCCTGCACCCGACCGCAGAACCGGACCGGCCTCTGCTTCGACCGGGGACGGTCGCTCGGCTGGTGCGGACATGCGCTCAGGGTAGTGACCAAGGCTGCCGGGTCGGTACCGGTTTTCGTGGTGCCACGAAAACCGGTACCGGTACCCGGCGCTCGGTGTCAGCCGCGGACGAAGTCCGAGACCACCGTCGGGACCGAGGCGTCGTAGCCGGCGACGTCCAGGCCCAGCCGGTCGGCGGGGTCGTTGATGGTGAAGCCTGTGGACTCCAGGGCTACCACCACCGACCGGGTCTGGGGGTCGACCTGCCTGCGGTAGGTGGCCACGGCCGCCGCCGTGTGCTGCGGGCCGCACCAGGTCTCGTTGTCGGTGTACGACACGATGCCGCCCAGCTGACGGCGCTGCTTGGTGGCCCACTGCCAGGGCAGTGCCGTGTTGGTGCCGCCCATGGGGATCCGGCTGATCCGGGTCACCACGTCGGACAGGGACATGGACGGGTCGATCGGCACGTCCACCAGGCGGTGGGAGTAGCCCATGATCGTCCAGTCGTCCTCAGTGTTCGCGGTGACCAGGGCCAGCGCCGCCGAGACCTCACGCGGGGTGAGGCCGGACGGGTTGCGGGTCCAGCCCATCGAGCCGGACACGTCCAGCGCCAGCAGGACGGGCTTGCCGATGGGCCGCACCGTGCCGAACGCCGCGTAGAACCCGGCGTCCAGGGCCTGCGTCACCGCGCGCACCGGCCGCCAGTCCCGGCCGCCGCGGCCCTGGCCCTGCGCGTAGGTACGGGCCGCGGACAGTACCGACAGCGGGTGGAGGCGGGCCGCCTTCAGGGCCGCGGGGTCGGTGAGCCGCCCGGTGACGTGCTCCACCCACTGCGAATGCTGGTGCAGCAGGCCGATCCGGGTCAGCCGGGGCAGCTGGCGGACCAGCGCCCCCAGGGGCACACCGTTGGCCAGCAGCGCCTCCCACACCGCGACGGTGCCCAACCAGCGGTCGGGCAGCATCTCCCAGGTGATCGCCTGGTCGGCGGCGACGATCCGCACCACCTCAGCGGCGGTGTCAGCCGTCTGCAGGGCCTCGAACTCAGTCACCAGCCGCGGCACAGCCTCGGACATCTCGCCGCGCAGCACCCAGCGGAACAGGGCGTTCAGCGCCGGGTCCGCGGTGGTCGGGTGGGCCAGCCGCAGGACGTCGGCGTGGGTCCAGCCCTCCCGGGCCCGGTACTTGACCACCTGCAGGGCGGTCCAGTCCACGTCACGACCCTGGGCCACGTACCACCGGCCCAGAGCCCGGCGCAGACCACGGCCCGTGCCGCGCAGGTTCTTGGCGTACCGGACGAACGTCAGCAGCGTCGACCCGGTCCGCGCCACCTGCGGCAGCACCTCCAGGGCCAGCGTGCGAGCCTGCTCGTTACCGGCCGACGCGGCCACAGCCAGGGCGAACAGGCCCGGCTGCTGCTTGGGTGCCAGTCCCTGCTGGGAGGTACGCACCACCTGCTGGACGTACCCGACCGGGTCACGGTCGGCCAGGTCGACCAGGAACGCCACGTTGTCGGCCAGGTGCTCGGCCGCCCCGACGTAGTACGTGCCCTGGGGCGCACCCAGGGTGAGGAACCGCGCCAGACGGGAAGCGTCGTCCGCGCTGTACACGTAGCCGCCGGCGTTGTTGACGACCTGCCGCTCGTCGGTGCGGACCATCTGACCCACGGCGCGCTTCACGCTGCCATAGATGTCGATCGTCATGGTGACGTTCCCTTCTCCCGCGGATGCGGGTGCAGGCGTCGTCTGGTCGGCAGGACGGTGGCGGGCAAGGTATGACGTCCGACCTTGTGCTGCTCTACCGACTGAGCTACGCCGGCCTTTATGTCAGCCGACGGCAGGACTCGAACCTGCGACCCGCCCATTAACCGTGGATAACCGAACGTCTTCGGCCCGCCACCGTCCTGGCGACCAGACGACGCGGATAAGTGAGCGGCTGCCGGACGCTGTCGGGCGTGGGGCGATACCCACCCTCCCGATCCCTGGTCACCGACTGCCTACGACCCGCGTCTACCGGATCTGAATCTGACCCTAGACCGGGCGGGACCAGACGCTCAAACCTTTTTACCCACGGTCGGCGCGTGGCCTACCACTGTGCCGCTGGCGAGCCTGGAGCCCCGCCTTCCATCCACACGATCTTCCCGGTCGCGTCGGCCGTGATGTATGCGCTGTAGTAGTCGTCGGACACCATGACGCCGAGCACCGTCGGTGTCGAGGCGTGCCGGTCTTCGCTCCAGTACTTGCGGCGGGCCACCACATAGGGGCTGTCGTCACTGATGCCTGTGAGATCTGGCACCTGCGCGACGAGCCCTTCGACCGCCGCCCAGTCCACAGTAGTGATGTCGAACATCGACTCGTCCCGCGGGGACCGTGGGGCAGCACCGTTCCGCTCGACGAAACCGTCACGCCAGGTGAAACCGTCGAACGTGGTAGCCCCGGGGGTGGTCGGAGCCTTCGCACTGACGCTGGTGCGCCGCACGTAGACCTCGACGAACTGCGTGCCACCGACCACCTCAACAAGGTCGTCGATCGCCTGCTGCGTGCGTTCGACCGGGAAGAGGCCAGCAGCCTCCCACTCGAACGCTGGCGAGCCTTCGATGTCGCTCTTCATCCACACGATCTCCCCCATAGCGGTGGCGGTGACGATCCCATGGCGGCCGTAGTCGTCTCCCGCATAGACCCTGAGCCTGACTGGGGCACCTGCTGACACACGCTCGACCGACACGCTGGTAGACGCGTCGTCGATACCCGTGAGGTTACGCACCTGGGCGACCAGCCCTTCGACGGAGGTCCACTCGACGGTCGTGACGTCGAACAGCTCGTCGACGTCCAGCCTGTCCGATGTGGGACCCTCCCGTGCGGCGCGCCCGTCACGCCAGGAGTAGCGGTCGATCGTGGTCACCCCTGGAGCGGTCGGAGCTTTCGCAGAGACATGGGTCGGGTACAGGTCTATCGCGACGAACTGCGCACCCCCAGCTATCTCGACAAGGTCGTCGACCACCTGTGGCACGAGCCCGACCGACCAGACGTCGACTGGTTCCGCCATGTCGACCGCAGCCGTCGAGGCTGTCCCGCTGCTGGACGGGCCAGTGCTGCCGGGTCTGAGGACCAGCCAGGCCGCGACAGGCAGGACGACAGCGACCACGAGCACGGCCACGAGCCCGACTGCTGTTCGGCGCCCGGCTGGTCCGGCATCGGCGGACCGACGAGCGTCCTGGTCGGCGCCGCTCACCGACCAGGACGGACTGAGTGCGTCGACAGGTTCGGTGACGCGCTCGGGATCGGACGGATCGCGCGACGGAGGTGGCGTACCCCAGGCTGGCGTGCTGATCACCCTCACATCCTACGGCCAGGACGCGGCGTTCCAGACATATGTTTCGGGTCGAAACATGGACGGCAGGGCGGTGGCGGGCAAGGTCGTGCCGCGTCCGGTATTTCGGCGCCTCTACCGACTGGGCTACACCAACCTTTCGGCCGGTGGCAGGACTCGAACCATGCGACCTCCGTCTAACAGGTAGATAACCGAACGCCATCGGCCCGCCACCGTCCTGCCGACCAGACAACGCGGATAAGTGGGTGGCTGCCGGACCTGGTTTGAAGAGATAACCGACAGCGGCGCCGGTGCGACCGACGCCTGTCCTTCGACCCGCGTCTTCGGGTCTGGACGACCCTAGGCCGGGCGGGACAGGACCAGCAATCCTTTTTCTGTCCGAGGGACCATCACGCTACCCCCGACTCCGCCGAGACAGAGCCGTGGTCAGCTGGCCTGTCGTCGACAGCCTGGGGTTTCTACCGCACCCCGCCGAGGCGCAGGTACTCCTCGACCTGGGTGCGGGTGGCCTCCAGAGCGGTGGCCTGGCCGGTGCGGACCTGCTTCTCCCAGGTCACGACCCGGTCCAGGGCGGCCGACGCCCGGTACACCGGAGTCCAGCCCAGCTCGGTGCGGGCCCGGGCCGAGTCGAGCATGAGCAGACCGGCCTCGTGGGGTCCGGGGTCGCCGCCGTCGCGCCACGACGCGCCCTCACCCCAGGCGTCGGCCAGCCGGGTGGCGACCTGGCCGACGGTCAGGGCGTCCTCCGCCACCGGGCCGAAGTTCCAGGCCGTGGCGTGCCGGTCGGGTGTCAGGTGCTCGGCCAGGGTGAGGTAGCCGGACAGCGGTTCGAGGACGTGCTGCCAGGGACGCACCGCGGCGGGTCGGCGCAGCACCGCCGGACGGCCCGCGGCGTAGGCGCCGACCAGCTCGGGCATGAGCGCCTCTGGGGTGGCGTCGCCGCCGCCCATGACGTTGCCCGCCCGGGCGGTGGCCATCGCGTAGCCGTCACGCGGGAACGACACCGCCATGGAGCGGGCCACGATCTCGGCCGCCGCCTTGGATGCCGAGTACGGGTCGTCGCCGCCCAGGCGATCGTCCTCCCGGTAGCCCCACACCCACTCGCGGTTGGTGTAGACCTTGTCGGTGGTCACCACGACGCACCGGGTGACCGCGGGCACGTCACGGCAGGCATGGAGCACGCCGAACGTCCCCATGACGTTGGTGGAGAACGCCTCGCCCGGGTCGTCGTACGACTCGCGCACCACCGTCTGCGCCGCCAGGTGCAGCACCACCTGCGCCCCCGAGGCGGCCAGCGCCGCGCGCAGCCGGTCGGTGTCGCGGATGTCCGCCCGCTGGTCGGTGGCTACCAGGTCGGTGAGACCGGCCCGTTGGTAGAGGTAGTGCTCGTCGGTGTCCAGCGCGTACCCGTGCACCCGCGCGCCCAGCGCGTCGAGCAGCACGCACAGCCACGCCCCCTTGAACCCCGTGTGCCCCGTGACGAACACCGACCGACCCGACCAGAACGACGCATCCACAGCGCCCACCGTACCGCCCACCACCCGGCCCCAGACCTCACCCGTCCCACTGGGGCGAAGCCCAGGTCGAGGGTTCCACGCCGATCAAGTGGTTGGAGACCATTGATCGGCGTCAGACCCTTGAACCCGCACCGACTTATCGGCACTTGCTGGGGGGAGGAGGGAGGCTGGGTGCGGAGGTTGTGCGTGGGGGTGCGTGGGGTGTGTTGGATTGCGGGGCGGGAGCAGGTCTTATGTGTTGGTGGCGTTTTCTAGGTACCGGTCTTGCTCGACGCGGGCGGGGCCCTGGAGGTACAGGCGCAGGCGCGATACGGTGCCGCGGCGTACCAGGACGCGGGCCGCGGCCCCTGCTACGCCGAGGGAGCGGGCGACGGTCCAGCGGAAGCTGCCCAGGTGCTTGCGGTAGTACTTCTCCAGCGAGGCGTGCAGGTGGACCTCGTAGCGTCCGGGGTCCTTGCTGGTGGTCCCGCCGCCGGTGTGGTGGGTGACTACGTCGTCGACCAGGATGGCCTTCCAGCCGCGCTGGTGGGCCCGGTAGGCCCAGTCGGTGTCCTCGAAGTAGAGGAAGAAGCGCTCGTCGAGTCCGCCGATATCGTCCAGCGCGTCGGCGCGCAGCAGGCTCAGCCCGCCGGCCACGAACCGCCTGCCGCGGCGGGCGGGGAGCCGCCCCAGCCCGACGTTCTCCAGGAAGAACCGCCCCACCGACGGGAAAGGCCAGGTGTCCCTGGGGGGCGAGCCGCCGTCGTCCTCGATCTCGCGGGACCCGGCGAGCGCGGCCCGCGGATCGGCGTGCAGGGCGCGCTGGAGGGCGAGCACGTCGTCGACGGTGACCACCGCGTCGGAGTTGAGGAGCAGCACATCGGCGCCGGGCGCCTGCCGGTGCGCCAGCGCGTCGTTGACACCGGCGGCGAACCCCCTGCCGCGGCCTTCGAGGTACTGCGCACCGGCCGCCGCGGCGACCGCGCGGATCTCGGGCATCGTCGAGTTGTCCACCACGGTGAGCGGCAGACGGCCCACCAGCGGGGCGAGCGCGGTGCGGACCATCTCTGGGCTGCGGTAGGCGACCAGCACCACCTCCGGGAGCGGCAGCGGCTCGGGGGGCGCGGGCGCCGGGGCCGCGCCCAGTACCTGGTGGTACAGGTCCTCGACCTGCGCGGCGACGGCGTCCCACGAGCAGCGGGCCGCGACGTCGAACCCGCGTCGGCGCAGGGTGGCGGCCAGGTCCGGGTCGTCGACGACCTGGCGCAGGGCGGCACCGAGCGCCGCGACGTCGCCCGGCGGTACCAGGATCCCGGCGTCGCCGACGACGTCCGGCAGCGCGCCGGACCGGCTGGCGACGACGGGCGTACCGCAGGCCATCGCCTCGACGACCACCCGGCCGAACTGCTCCACCCAGCCCTGGGCCGGTCGCCGACCTCGGACACCCGGTCGTCGGGACGGGCCCTGCTGCCTGGTGTCCAGCGACGGGACGGCCAGCACGTCGACCCCGCGGTAGAACTCCACCAGGTCCGGGCCGGACAGCGACCCGACGAAGGTGATGCGGTCGCCTGCCGGGGCGGCCAGCGCGCGCAGCTCTGCGTCCTGGGGCCCGCCGCCCGCCAGCCGCAGGGTGAGCCGCTCGTCGGCCAGCACGGCGCGGACCAGCCCGTCGACGCCCTTGTGGGCCACCAGGCGCCCGGCGTACCCGACGACGGTCCCGCCCGGCCTGTCAGCCTCGCCCGGGGTGAAGACCGTCAGGTCGACGCCGAGCGGGACGCACCGGACCGGGCCCGTCGTGCCCTTGCGCCGGACGATCGAGGCCGCCGCCGCGTTGCACACGTGCACCCCGTCGACCCGCCGCAGGACGGCCCGCTCCAGCGCCCCGAACGGACCTGGGTAGCGCTTGAAGATGTTCTGCGCGGACGAGACCAGGTACGGCACCCGACGCCCCGCCCGTCCGCGCAGCCGGTCCCAGGCCCGGCGCCCGGCGCGCAGCACCAGCACCTCGGCGGTGACCAGGGCGAACGGCTCCTGCTGGATATCGAGCAGGTCGTGCGGGCGGCCGAGCGCCCGCCACAGGCCACGGGGGGCGAAGCAGAACAGCGCGGGATGGGTGCCGACGGTCCGCAGGCCGACGACCGGTTCGTCGGGCCGCGGTTCGAGCCTGACCGTCCGCCCGCCCTCGTCCCAGGCCGTCGCGGAGACCAGCTCGACGTCCAGCCCGCGCCGCCGCAGGGCGCGCTCACGCTCCCGCCAGGCGTCCACGACAGCACTGTGCGAGATGGTCAGAACCCTCATGACCGCCCATTCTCCCCCACCAGCCGGGCCGGACTATCCGGCTTCACCCGACGACCGCGCACCCGGACGCGCGGCCGGGTGATTTCGCCGGCCGCGCGGGTCGCGTCCTGGGCTCGGCTGCCCAAGTCGTACCGAGATGGGACACAATCGGACGAACCGTCTGGAGGGATCGACGATGAAGGTCGTGCTGTTCTGCGGCGGGATGGGCATGCGGATCCGTGAGGACGCCAGCGACTTCATCCCCAAGCCGATGACGACCATCGGCGGTCGGCCGATGCTGTGGCACATCATGAAGTACTACGCCCACTTCGGGCACACCGACTTCGTGCTGGCGCTGGGCTACGGCGCGCAGGCCATCAAGGACTGGTTCCTCGACTACCGGGAGACCTCGACCAACGACTTCGTGCTGGGCGACGGTGTGGCGCTGTGCTCCCGCGACGTCTCGCAGTGGACCATCACGTTCTGCGACACCGGGGCCGACACCGCGATCGGCGAGCGGCTGCGCCGGGTGCGCCCCCACCTGGGCGACGACCCGGTGTTCCTGGCCAACTACGGTGACGGGCTGTCCGACGTGGACGTCAACGACCTGGTGGCGCGCCTGCCCGCGGACCATGTCGGGTCGTTGCTGGCCGTGCGCCCGCAGGACTCGTTCCACGTCGTGAAGATCGACGACGACGACGCCCTGATCGGCCTGGAGTCCGTCGCCGAGGCCGATATGCGGGTCAACGGCGGGTTCTTCGTGCTGCGCCAGGAGATCTTCGACTACCTGGACCCTGGTGACGACCTGGTGCTCGACGCCTGCGTACGGGCCGCCAAGGACCACCGTTTCACCGCGCACCGCTACGACGGCTTCTGGGCCTGCATGGACACCCAGAAGGAACGCCGCGAGCTGGAGCGGCTGGACCGGGGTGCGGCCCCGTGGAAGGTCTGGGAGCAAGCCGTCCCCGCTCGGGATGACCCAGTGCGGAAGGTCGCGGGCCTGTGATCCTGCGGCTGCCCGACGGTCCGCTGACCGTCGCCTGCGTCGCCGCGCACCCCGACGACGTGGAGATCGCCTGCGGCGGGACGCTGCTGGAGCTGGCCGCACGGCAGGACGTGACCGGGCACTGGCTGACCCTGACCGGTACCGACGAGCGCGTCGCCGAGGCCCGGTCGGCCGCGCAGGCCTTCCTGCCGGGCGCCACCACGACCTTCGCCGGGTTCGCCGACGGCTACCTGCCCGAACGCTGGGGCGACGTCAAGCGCGCCCTGCACGACTTTGCCGACGGTATCCGCCCGGACCTGGTGCTGGTCCCGTGGGTGGGCGACGCCCACCAGGACCACCGGCTGGTCGCCCGCCTGGCGCCGACGGTGTGGCGCTCGGCGCTGCTGCTGCACTACGAGATCCCCAAGTGGGACGGCGACCTGGGCCGACCGCAGCTGTACGTCCCGCTGGACGAGGCGACCGTGCGGCGCAAGGTCGACCTGCTCGACGCCCTGTACGTCTCCCAGCGCACCCGCGACTGGTGGGACGACGAGCTGTTCCTGGGCTTCGCCCGTACCCGCGGCGTGGAGGCGAAGACCCGCTACGCCGAGGCGTTCCACGTCACCAAGGTCACGCTCGGGCTGCGATGAGCACCCGCCGGTCCCCCGGGCAGACCACCAGAGGCCCCGACGCCCGGACCGCCCAGCGCCCAGGCGCGCGGCGCCCGGACGCGCCGGGCCGGGACGTCCAGCGCGATACCAAGCGGGCCGAGCAGGCCGCGGCGACGGTAGTCATCGTCGTGGCCGGGTTCGTGGTGGCCGCGACCCTCGGCGTGGCCGTGCCCGTGGCCGGGCTGGCCGCCGCGGCGGTGCTCGGGCTGACCGCGGTGCTGTTCGCCGCCAGCCGTGAGCCCGCGATGCTGGCGGTGCTGGCCATGCCGTTGCTGTGCTCGGTGCAGCGGCTCGGCGGGGGCGAGGACGGCAGCGGCCTGTCGGTATCGGACGCGGTGCTGTTCGTCATGTTCTGGGTGATGGCGTTCCTCGGCCCCCGGCCGTTGTCGCCGGTGCTGCGGGCGCTGCTCTGGCTGACCGCCTTCTACCAGGCCACGACGCTGTTCACGGTGCTGATCAACCCGTACACGGCCAATGCGGTGGAGTGGCTGCACGCCTGGCTGCTCACCGCCGGGGCCGTCCTCGTCGGCTGGGGGGCGGCCCGGCGCGGCTACGCCACGGCCGCGCTGACCCTGATCGTGCTGACCACCGCGGCCATCTCGGTGCTCGCCATCGCGATCGCGGTGATGCTGCTCGCGGAGGGGGACCTCCAGGAGGTCTACCTCTACTGGCCGTTCTTCATGCACAAGAACGTCATCGGCACGCTGGCGGCGTTCTCGGCCATCGTCATGTACGCGCGGCCCCCGTGGCTGCGCTGGCCCACGTGGGCGACGACGCCGATGTTCTGGCTGCTCTGCGGCGGGATGGTCGCCTCCCAGTCGCGGCAGGCCATCGTCTCGGTGGTGGTGGCGGTGGTGCTCGTCGCGCTGCGCGGCTCGTCGCTGGCGTCCCGCTCCCGGGCGGTGCTCATACCGATGTTCGGCGCCGTGGTGGCGGTCGGGCTGGCCGTGGCGGCGCAGTTCTCCGAGGCGAACCAGTTCAACTCGGTCTACCAGCGGCTGGACTGGTACGCCCAGACCACCGAGGTCTGGAAGATGAACCCCTGGTTCGGGATGGGCCTGCGCTGGTGGTACACCGGGCTGCTGTCCGAGGAGTTCCAGCCCCCGCAGGCCATACTGGAGATGCTGTCGTCGGCGGGGATCGTCGGCCTGCTCGGTTTCGTCGTGATGCTCGGCGGGTTCATGGCGGTGATGTGGCGGCGGCTGCCCCCCCAGTACGGCACCCTGGCCGTGGCGATGGTGCTGGCCCGGGTGGTCCAGGGCCAGCTCGACCAGTTCTGGGTGACCGTGCAGGTCTCGCTCCCGCTGGTCATCGTCGGGATCTGCGTCGGGGCTCACGACCACGCGAACCCGCCCGGGCAGCGTCACGACGTCGTCGTCGTGCTGGACGAGACCCCCGTTACCCCGGCGCGGTCCGGCCGGTCGGCCCGATAGCTTCGGACCGCTCGCGGAACAGCGCCCGCGCCGACTCAGCTGCGAAGAACCGACAATTCCGTCGACGCACCTTCCCGCGGCCGGGGTGAAGTATCGTCCGCGCTGGCCAGAGCCATCAGCTGCGTTTGACGCCGTCGATTATCGTGCCATTATTTCGACTGTGAGTGACGACCGTAGCCGGATGGTTGATTCCGGTTATACCGGGCACGGGACGGACCTCACGAACCTATCGGCAGAGGTGGGTGTTCCTCTGTCCTGCGGTACTGACCGTTCGGCGGCACCGGCACAGACCAAGCACCACCTCCGCTCCTGAAGAAAGGAAAGCTGATTATGAGACGTTCTCTGACAGCAGGCACCGTGGTGTGCCTGTCTCTGCTGGGGGCGGGTGCGGCGCTCTCGTCCGGATCGGGCCCGGCTGTGGCCGCAGCTCCCAGCCCGGTGGGGGCAACCGGGCCGGTGCACTACGTCATCGGCACCCCCCAGGAGGCCGAGCAGTACGTCCTGAACCACCTGACAGACCCGATGGGCAACCAGACCTCGAGCACCTCGTGGTACCAGTCCAGCCCCCGCCTGGTCCGGCCGATGGTACTGGCAGGCGACTCGATCACCTGGCACGAAGCGGTCGGGATGACCGAGAGCGGCGGCAACGCCGTCTACAGCCCCAACGCCCAGAGCTGGGCCGTCAGCCCCTACGCCACCCCGATCGGCGACTACACCCGCATCACCTTGGACCTGCCGCCAGACACCAGCCGGGACTGCGCCGCCGGCCCGCCGGCCCAGCTGCACTCCAACACCGACACCCTGGGCCACGCCTGGTGCCGCGGGCCCCTGGTCTACACCGCGTCCCTGCTCGACGCCACCGCCGACGACCACCACATGATCTGGGGCATGTCGGTCTACGACTCGACCGGGGCCACCATCCCGCCGAAGACCGACCGGTTCGGGGTGCTCCTGGCCGGCCCGGACAACGGGTTCCCCGGGCGCAGCGAGACCACCGCCGAGCACGTCTACGTGCTCGACCCGTCGCTGGCGCTGACCAAGCAGGTCTGCGTCGAGGTCGACGTAGCCGACTGCGACGTAACCGACGACAGCCTCTGGGTGGACAGCACCGAGATCCCCGCCGGGTCGCCCCAGGCCGTCTTCCGGGTCACCGTCACCAACACCGGCAACATCGAGCTGCTCAACGTGCACATCGCCGACGACTACCTGACACCGGCCACCGCCGACGTAGCCAAGGTCGGCCTGCCGACCGTCGCCGGCGGACCGGCCCCCGGCGCCCTGTTCGCCGCCAGCCTCGAGCCCGACGAGTCGGCCTCGCTGGTCGTCACCGTACCCATCGACGGCACGCTGGTGGGCCTGCTGAAGAACACCGTGACCGCCAACGGTGAGATACCGGACGAGATCCCCGACGCGATCTTCGGGTTCGACGACACCATCGACCCTTACGGCGAACGGCTGTCCAAGCGGTTCACCGGCAACCCGACCCCCGGTCACCCGGACGGCGAGCCCGAGATGGTGCCCTCCAACCAGGACGTGGCCCAGGTCTACGAACGGTACCCCGCGATCACCCTGGAGAAGTGGGTCTGCCAGGCTGGGACCGGCTGCACCGAGCCGACCGGGGCCGATCTGACCAGCCTGGGCAGCGGCACACCGACTGGCGGGTGGGTCAAGGCCACCACGGTGACGCTGCTGACGGACGCCCAGTGGTTGCTGGTGATCACCAACACCGGCACCGTCGCGCTGACCGACGTGACCCTCAGCCGCGAGGACTTCGCGGCTGGCGGGGCTTCTGGCTACGGGACGACCACCGACGAGTGCGCCGAGGGGACCAACCTCGGGCGGCTGGAGGTCGCCCAGTCCGTCACGGTCGTGTGCAGCACCGCCGAGATCACCAACACCGAGGCCTGGGACTCCGGAGAGAACGTGGTCAACACTGCGCAGGTGACGGCCTACCCAGAGTCCCCGATCCTCTCACGCGACGGTCAGCCTCCGGTCGTCACGGCGGAGAGCTCCGCGCAGGTCAACACCACGGTCCTGCCGGGTGAGGTACCGCCTGGTGAGGTACCGCCGGGGCCAGGCCCGAAGCTGCCGCTGCTGGGGCTGACCGGTGCCGAAGCGGTGGGGGCAGCCGTCGTCGGGGCCGTCTTCCTGCTGACCGGTACCGGCCTGGTGGTGGCCCGGACGCTCCGGGCCCGGCGCCTGACCGCGCAGATCGGCTGACCGCGTAGATCGGCTGACCGCGTAGATCGACCAGGGCGGCTCGGCATGGCTGGGAGCCGTGCCGAGCCGCGGGCGTTATCGACGCACGCCCGGCCCCGGCCCCGGGGGGGGGGGGGGCGGGGGCAACAAACTC
>Ga0099364_10008896_pt1 | contig 14038 bp, 14 predicted proteins | sample TergutTh196P3_FD_73070 | JGI IMG/M metagenome (GOLD analysis project Ga0099364, IMG submission 73070) | Microcerotermes parvus P3 segment gut microbial communities from Pointe-Noire, Republic of the Congo - Th196 P3 | ecosystem: Host-associated > Arthropoda: Insects > Digestive system > Gut ...
GTCGACGATATCGTCAAACACAATAATCATGAAGTTGTCATCACGGTTTTCCAGGAAACTTTCAATATGATTCAGTACATCGTCAACATTTTCCGGACTCAGGAATGTGCCACGGCGGGAGCGCTCACGTTCGAACTCGACAATTTCTTGAAAATATCTCAAAGTATCCTCTAAGAGGCCAAAATAAATATCAAAATCAGCGGCAGTGCGAAAATTGAGCTCCGCCAACAGGATTGGCAGTTGAACCTGAATGCCGTTTATGGGACGTATGTAGCCGGTGTAATAAGCGAAATCATCATTGCTCGTAATCGCCGCGTAGATTTCGAAGGAGCGGACAAGGATATCGTATATAATTTGCTGGTCAGGCCGCAAAGAATCGTATCGATAGTTTTTCAGCATTTCCGCAAACTCCGCGCTTTCCTGTTTATCGCGAGCTATAATCTCAGGAGTCATAACCTCGCCCAAGGTTGGGACAATTTCGTCAATCCCAAATGAAGATGGGTCGGCAACAAAATAGTTAAGCGAAATGCTGTCCGATGTGACGTAGTCGATGAAAAACTCGTCAATGAGCAAATCAAACTCAACCTCGCCTAAAGTAGGCAGCACACCCTCATCCGGCGGTTCAACCGGCTGCTCCTCATCCCTGCAACCGGTAAGCACCCCAAAAAGAATCGACAAAACAACCAAAAAGCCGACTATCCTCAAAAATCTACGATTTACCAACATATTCATCTCCTAGATATTAAAGCGGTAGTTTATAATATCACCATCGACAACGACATAATCTTTTCCCTCAAGCTTGAAAAGCCCCTTTTCCTTAACCTTAGCCATCGACCCTAACTCATGCAAATCGTTATATTTCACGACTTCCGCCCTAATGAATCCGCGCTCAATATCGGTGTGTACTTTGCCTGCTGCGGATCTTGCGACTGTGCCGTCCTCAATTGTCCAAGCACGAACCTCATCGCTGCCAATCGTCATAAACGAAATCAAACCCAAAAGCCCATACGCAGCCCTGGCAAGAACAGCCGTCCCCGATTGCTCGATGCCTAAGTCCTCCATGAACAACTGCCTGTCCTCCTTTGGCAAGCGCGTGATTTCAAGCTCAGTCGCCACGCACAGCTCGATAAACGGTATCCCAAGCGAAGAGCATAATTTACTAAGCTTCTCTCGAGCAGGCCATGCCTTACCCTCCGTCCACTGATTCTCATCTAAGTTTACAACGGCAAGACGCGGTTTCTCGGTCAAAAAGCAATACCCGCGAATAGCAATGCGTTCGCCTTCGGAGAGATCCATATCCTTTATCGACCCGCCATTCTCAAGCTGTGAAAAGCAGCGTTTCAAGAGGTCAATTTCCACGAGATGTTCTTTCGTGACCTTTTTGCCTGCGTTGATGCGGGCAATTCTTCGTTCTATCATCTCCAAATCAGCAAACATCATCTCTGTTTCGACCGATTCCAAGTCCCTTGCCGGGTCTATCGTATCTAAATCATGGATCACGGACTCCGAATTGAAAGCGCGAAGCACATGAACCAGTGCGTCGCAAGGACGCACGTCGTTTAGAAACCTAGCAGCTCCGGAATTTCGCCCATCGCTGGTTGTCGAAAAACCCGCAATGTCTATGAACTCGATCCGCGCATATGTCGTTTTCTTAGGTTTACATAAATCTGACAGAAAGTCCACGCGCTCATCGGGCACAAGGCCTGTTCCGATGTTAGGAGAGCCTTTGCCCCCACCGGCAATGGATGTGGATTCTTTTCCCGTGAGCAAATCAAATAACGAAGTCTTCCCTGTTTGGTTGAGTCCGATAAGTCCAATATTCATACCTTATTATGCCAACCCTCCTGATTATTTTTTGTTTTCCTCATTCTATCAGCAAAGTAGCAAATAAGTCAACGGAGGAAAGTAAAAAATATTTTTTCTAAAAAGATTAAAGTTTTATAAGAAAGTAGCGATAATGCTATTGAGAGATAAATATGCAAGGATGCACACTAAAAACATTAAACCCGAGGAGAAAGGATCCTCCCTCCGGGTTAGAATGAAAGGAAGCGTGCATTTATTATGCGTATTAACAACAACATAACAGCCATCAACAGCCACAGGAACTACACAATCAACAACGGGAACATCTCCAAAAACATGGAAAAACTCAGCTCCGGCTTCCGCGTGAACCGCGCAGCCGATGATGCCGCAGGTCTGGCCATCTCCGAGAAGATGCGCGCTCAGATCCGCGGTCTTAACATGGCCAGCAAGAACAGCCAAGACGCGATTTCCCTCGTTCAGACAGCAGAAGGCGGCATGCAGACTATCCAAGATATTCTACAACGCATCAGAGAGCTGGCGGTGCAGTCGGCTTCCGACACGAACGAGACTAAGATTGACCGCGGTGCGTTGGATTTGGAAGTACAGGAGCTTCTCGATGAGATTGACCAGATTGCAGCAACTACAGAGTTCAACAAGATGAGGCTGATGGATGGTAGCTATGAGGACGGTGTGCCAAAAGTTGACACGGCTGGCAACCCGGTGCTGAACACGGTCAGCGGACTGCAGGAAATCGGTATTGCCCTGATAATCCAGGCTGGTGCGAACGAAGGGCAAATCATGTCGATTTCGATCCGCGCCCTGACACTGGGAGGTCTTGGGCTAGGAAATATCGCGCCCGGCACGATTCTCCCGCCGAATGGCTCCATAAATGCCAACGGCAGGATTCACGTCGGAGACAGGCTTTCTGCGGAAGCTGTTCTAGCGAAGGTGGACGATGCCCTAAATACAGTATCGATGCAACGCGCTAAACTCGGTGCTTTCCAGAACCGCCTAGAGTTCAAGGTGCAGAACCTCAACAACCAAGCCGAGAACGTAGCAGCAGCCGAAAGCCGCATCCGCGACGCAGACATGGCCAAGATGATGACGGAGTTCACAAAGAACAACATCCTCTTCCAGTCCTCAACCGCAATGCTAGCCCAAGCCAACGCCCTCCCACAAGGCGTACTGCAACTACTAGGTTAAGCGAGCAGCTTAAAGCAAACAGAACTTTTCCAAATACCAAACAAGGCCGCAGAAAACTGCGGCCTTTTTGCAGTTCGTCGATATATCCTTACTCCATCGTTTAATATATCAATCCGTTCGCGAAATATATTTGCTGATTGTGCGAAATAGTTATTGAATACCATGGTTTATCGTGATACAATCATAAAAACAGCTTTTGATGAAAGGTAATACGAAAGGTGAAACGAAATGGGAGCAAGTTATATCAAACTATTCAAGTTGCTGCTCGACAGGAAAATGAAGAAAGGTGAATTGTGCAAAGCTGCGGGGATTAGCGCTGGTTCACTTGCAAAGCTCCAGCGCGGCGATATCGTCAGGACTGACGTACTCATAAGGGTATGCCATGCCCTGCAATGTGATTTTGCCGATATCATGGAGATGGATTATAGTGATGTTCCTTAGCGAGGCGGCGCGAATTTGAACCATAATCAATTTTGTAGCTTTGAGGTGGTGATGCCTGTGGATGCGCTAAAACAATATAACGGCGGCCTTACGGCTGAACAGTTCTTATTTTACGAAATGCGAATCGTGGCGAAGCTGTACGCGCCGGACAAGCCGGTCGAAGAAATCGTCGGGCTTATTAAAAAAGACAACCTGTTTCAATACCCGACCGAGCGGCAGGTGTCGCGCCTCGCCCGTGCTTGTTATAAACGGCTTGTGGCGCTTGACAATGCTAACCTGATTCATGAAATCGGCACGGCTCCGAGCGAGATAGCCAAGCAAATCAACCTCTACGCGATGATGCGGTACAACCGCCTGATGCGAGAGTTTATGATAAACCTTGTCGGTGAGAAATACCGATTACAGGATTATTCGTTTACTCGCAAAGACCTGAACGTGTTCTTCTCCCATTTGCAAGAGCTAAATGACGATGTTGCCGGATGGAGCGACAATACGCTGGGCAAATTAAAACAAGTGCTCACTAAATGCTTAATCGAGACGGAAATGCTCGACAGCGTCCGCGACACGGCGCTCAATCCTATTTTAATCAGCGAGGAACTGGAACGCGGCATCCGCGAAAACAATGACTTGGAAGCACTTGCGGCTTTTAACTGCTTTGGGTAGGTGACGGAATTATGGAGAATCCTCGTAAACCAATACGAAGCCCAACCCGGGGACCCCGCGAAACGCAGTTTCGTGGGGTGGAAGCGAAGTGGGTTCGTGTTGGAGAGGAGGAACAACGCAATGGAGCGGATGCCCGAGCTTGCGAGGGCGTAGCGGAATGGAGTTTGTGAGGACGAATGGCTGATATAAAAAACGAATTAGACAGTATAAGAACCCGAATCTCAGATGAAAACTTCCTTGCTAATAAAGGGCTCTCCAACGAAGTCGGTATCCATGTGTTTTGCTATGACCCGAAACATGAGCTTGTCGTCAGGGATTTTATCGAGCGGTTGACCGCCGAATCGTCTGATGCATACCGTATCATCGAGCGGGATATGTACGATATTTTCCTTTCAATTATGGAAGATGAGGACGTTTTGGAAGACATTCCGATTCTCGAAAATGAGGAAGGAAAAGAATCGCTTCTGGAAACACTCCAGAACATCGCTTCACCTGATGTATTCTTGGAAAAAATGAAATACGAACCCCATGAGCGAGGTAAGGATGTACTATTTCTAACAGGAGTCGGAAAGGTTTACCCGTTCATGCGCTCACATATCATGCTAAACGCAATGCAGAAAGCATTTGCAGATATTCCTATTGTGATGTTTTACCCGGGGACATTCAACGGGAAAGACCTAAGCCTATTTGACGCATTCTTTGACGGAAACTATTATCGGGCGTTCAATTTACTATGAGGGGGATCGGCGATGAAAATCCAATCCATGTTCAAGAAGGACATAAACCGCCCAATCAGCGGAGTAATACAAGTCGGACAGGACGATGAGAGCAGTCTATCGCAAGAGCTTGGCGAGTATATCATTACACGAGAGCTTCGCAGGCATTTCGACACATTCCTGACCAACTACTTGACAGCGATTGACCAGCCGACTGAAAAAATCGGCGTTTGGATTTCCGGCTTTTTCGGAAGCGGTAAATCGCACTTCCTGAAAATACTCTCCTACCTGTTGTCTAATCAAAGCATAGGTAATGAAAACGCCGTTGATATGTTTAGAGACAAATTCGACGACACGTTAATGTATTCGACGCTTGTTCGATGCGCTGGGATACCTACGGAATCAATTCTCTTTAACATAGACATCGAAGGGCCGATCAACAAAGACAAGACCGCCGTATTGCGAGTGTTTGCTAAAGTGTTTTATAACCACCTCGGATTCTATGGAAACGATTTGAAGGTAGCGAAACTTGAACGCCACATTGACAGTTTGGGTAAAACGCAGGAGTTTCGGCAGGCGTTTGAAACTGCGGATGGCAGACCTTGGGTCAACAGGCGCAAGAGCTACAAGTTGCTTGCTGACCGTCTTGTTCCGGTTTTACAAAACATCCTTGATATTAGCGAAACCACAGCTCGAGATTGGCTCCGGGATAAAGACACCGAAGAACTGAGCATCCAGCAGTTAGTGGACGAAATCAAAGAATATGTGGACAGGAAAGGCAAAAACTTCCGTTTGTTATTTTGCGTAGACGAGGTGGGGCAATACATCGGCGACGACGGGAATCTGATGCTAAACCTACAGTCCATCGTGGAGCAGGTCGGCAGCCAGTGCCTCGGCAAGGTATGGGTCATGGTCACGAGTCAGGAAGCCATAGATTCGGTTGTGAAAATCAGTGGCGACGACTTTTCAAAGATACAGGGCAGATTTAACACCAGACTCTCACTCTCGTCACAGTCGGTCGATGAAGTGATCAAAAAACGTATCCTTGAAAAAACAGACGACGCGGATAGCCTCCTTCGCCTTGTTTATGACAAGGAACAAGCAGTCCTGAAGAATTTATTTACGTTCAACAATGCCGTGCTTGATATAAAAGGATTCATTGATGCCGGGGATTTTTCGGCCACATATCCCTTTGTCCCCTATCAGTTCATCATTATTCAAAAGGTACTCGCAGAAATCAGGAAACACGGCAACGCCGGCAAACACTTATCAGGCGGCGAACGTTCCATGCTGTCTGGTTTCCAAGAAGCTTCTCAATGGATTCAAAACAAAGACGAGAATGCGCTTGTGCCGTTTCACCAATTCTATGATACGGTTCATACTTTTCTTGAAAGCCCGATCCGCCGCGTGATTGACCGCAGCCAGACCGCCGCCGACAACAACAACGGCTTAGAACAGCGTGACGTGAGCGTATTGAAACTGCTCTACCTTGTGCGGTACATAGACGACATCAAGACGAATATCGACAATATCGCCATTTTGATGATAGACGACATCCGCACGGACAAGATAACCTTGCGTAAAGAGATTGCCGCTTCGCTGGAACGCCTCGAAGCGCAGAACTACGTCGCGCGCAGCGGCGACAACTACTCTTTCCTCACCGATGAGGAACAGGACATAGCGATTGACATCCGCAATACGCCTGTTGACAGCGTATTGATTGTCCAGAGCATCGCGCAGACCGTATTCGGGGAGATTTATCCCTCAAAGAAATTCAAGCATGGGAAGTACGATTTTTCATACGACCAATATATCGACGAAACACTTGTCGGCACGGCGACCGGGGGTGTCCGTCTGCGTTTCGTGACAGTGGCAAGCGACTACTACGGCGCTCCGAAAGAGAAGCTGATAATGGATTCGCAAGCCAATCACGAGGCAATCGTCCTGTTATCAAACGAAACACCGTACTTCGAGGAACTTGAGCAAGCCGCAAAGATACGCAAATACATCAAGAAGAAGAACGTCCAGCAATTGCCTGAGAGCATACAGGACATCATACGCAAGCGTCAGGCTCAAGCCCGGACGCTTGAGGACAGCGCAAAAACCTTGATAGACAAAGCCATTGTAAACGGCACATTCTACGTCTACGGGGAAAGAGTAAATGTAAAGAGCGGCGATGCCAAAAGCAAACTCGACTTCGCCCTGACACAGTTGATCGAAAGCGTGTATTCCAAACTCGGCCATGTCACCGTGTTCCACGAGAGCGATGCCGATGTGCTGCGCGTCCTGAACAGCGAGCCGGAGCAGAGCGCACTACCTGGGACGGGCGGCAACAACGAATACGCTTTGAATGAGATAAGCCAATGGCTTGAAATGCAAACCGGCAACCATGTCCCCGTGTCAATGGGAGATGTACAGCGCCGGTATCAGGCAATACCCTACGGCTGGCGCGAAATAGATGTAGCCGCCATAGTCGCCCGATTGATTGCCGGGCAAAAAATCACAATAAAATACGGCGGCGCGAATGTCGCCAAAGACGACCGCCGTCTTGTGGACTACCTCCGCAAGAAATCAGAAGTCGATAAAGCAAGCGTAACACGCCGCATCGCCCCATCGGAAGAACTAATGCGGAAAGCAGTCGTGTTCCTGCGCGACTGGCTCAGCCAGATGGGCATTCCTGATGACGAGGATGGTTTGATTCGCTTTGTTATCGAAACCATTGAAACCAAAAAGCAACATTATGACAATCTGCTTGAACACGAATACAACTACGACCGCTATCCCGAAAAAGAAGTGGTGGAAGCAGCCCGTGGTTTGATGAATGACATCCTCACGCAGTGCAAGGATAATATCGCCCTGCTAACTAGGTTAATTGCTAAACAGGATGATTTGCGGGACTGCTCCGAGGACATGGAACAGATAGAAGTATTCTTCAGCCCAAAATCACAAATGCGGGCGATTTTCGATTCAGCGCGGGCGTTGCAAAAGGATTTGCAAAATGAACGGGACTATTTTACCAAAGATACCGAAAGCAACGAGAGAATAGCCGAGATATCACGAATACTCTCCATGCCAAAGCCATACGGTAAAATAAAAGAACTGCCGGAGCTGATGCAGTCAATCAAGTCAGCTTACGGTCAGCTTCTTGAAAATAAGAAAGAAGAAGTCGTTGGGATAATCGTGCAGTGCATGGGCGACATCCACACTCTTGCGGGCGTTGGCGGCAAAGCCGGCGAGGAAGTCAAAAAGTCGGACGAGAGGTTTGTGGAGTACAAGCAAAAGGCAGCGGATGCGGCAAGCCTTACTGTACTTGACGCAATGATAACGCAGTTGCTGAATTATAAAGACACCGTCTGCAAGCGGCTGGAATCCTTTCTCCACGTGTCCGAAGCAAAACCCGAATACCAAATGAGCCAACCAAAAATTGTGCAGATACGCAGATATGACGTTTTCCCTGTTAAACGGCTCCGAAGCGTTGAGGACATAGACTCTTATTTGGATGGGATTAGGAAAAAGCTATGCGATGCTTTAAATAGTAATGACGGAGTACAAATAAATTAAGGTTATGGTGGTGGAAAAGCTATGCGAGTTGTAACCCTAATGTGCTACACTAATAATTAGGAACAGCAATCATGAATCTTGTTGATATTGATGCGACAGAGCCGATTGTTGCCGTGCGCGGCAACAATTCAAAAAAACAGATTCTTGCCACGGTCGGCAACTGGCGCGTGATTATCATTATGACAGGCATGTTATTCCAAGTGGTGTACCCGCTATTGTGCCGCCTGATCTGTTTGTGCAGGCGCAAGAGATGCTAGCAAATTCTGGCTTCACAGATATCGGGGGATTGATGTCTCTAAACAAGACCAGCGGAACTGCTGCGGAAGACTATCTGCATTCGATTGATTATCAAGGTTGAGGTAGTAGCTATGAACAAAAACGCCATCCAAAAATACGCGGTATGGGCGCGGAACGAGCTTATTGAACAGGTTATGCAACGCGCTTATATCTACGGTATCTCTGATACTGAGATAAAAGATATAAACGCTGCTGATGTTCTCTTGCGTATAGGGCGAAAGCTATCAGACGATGAAGCCCGGCACTTGCAATCACAACGTAGTGGTTTCGTTAATTTGATAAACCGAGTAGGCTATCAACAGGCGATTGAAGAAGTGGCATACACTTGGTTCAACCGCTTTGTCGCCCTGCGTTTTATGGAGGTTAATGACTATCTGCCGACACATGTCCGCGTGTTTTCCGATGCGAACGGTACGTTCAACCCCGAAATCTTGGGGGATGTGCTGCACCTCGACCTGCCCGGGTTGGATAAAGCGAAGGTTACTGCATATATCAACGACAATGCCACAGAAGACCTCTATCGCTATATCCTGCTGACCCAATGCAACGCGCTGTTTGATGCTCTGCCGGAGATGTTTGAGCCGATTGGCGGTTATACGGAACTATTATTACCAAGCAACTTATTACGGCAAGACAGCGTTCTCGAACGGCTTGTGAATTGGATTCCCGAAGAAGATTGGCTCGATGCGGTGCAGATTATCGGCTGGATGTACCAATATTACAACACTGAACCGAAGCAGGCGGTATTTGACGGTTTGAAGAAGAACGTCAAGATAACGAAAGAAAAAATCCCCGCCGCGACACAGCTTTTCACGCCTGATTGGATTGTGCGATACATGGTCGAAAATTCGCTGGGTCGAATATACATAAATAGCATTGTAGGGGCGATTATTAATCGCCCGCTTCCACCAGACAACATGGATGAAACAGCCCGAATTGAGAAAGAAAAAGAAATTGCGGAAGAAATGGGGTGGAAATACTATCTGCCCGAAGCCGAGCAGACTCCCGAAGTCCGCGCAAAACTAATCCCTAATCCCTATTCCCTAATCCCTGTCGAAGACATCAAAGTCATCGACCCCTGCATGGGCAGCGGTCACATACTGGTTTATGCTTTCGATGTGCTGATGCAGATATACCGAACTGCCGGATATTCTGACAGAGACGCAGCGAAGCTGATACTGGAGAAAAACCTCTACGGTCTGGACATAGACAAACGGGCTTATCAGCTATCCTACTTTGCGCTAATGATGAAAGCAAGGCAGTATAACCGCCGCATATTCTCTGAGAGTGTTAAACCGCAAGTCTATCACCCAGCAGGATGGAGCGAAGGAGAAGAATACGGTTCACTATGGCGCACCCCCGTCTCAACCCCCGTCCCAGCCCCCTTTTTAAAGGGGGTGCCGTCCACAGACGGCGGGGGTTTGGAGTCCAGTGGCAAGCCGGAAAGATTTCTTTCTGACGGAGAAACCTATGATCCAACACACGATGATGGTATGAGGATATGGAATTTCAAACGGCTACTGACGCAGAAGTATGATGTGGTTGTGACGAATCCACCGTATATGGGCGGAAGTGGCATGAGCGGCAAGCTGACCGAATTTGTAAAGCGCGAATATGCCGATAGCAAAAGTGATTTATTCGCTTGTTTTATTGAACGATGCGGTATGCTTACGAAACAAAATGGTTCTACTGCGATGATTACGCAACACGCATGGATGTTCTTGTCGAGCTACGAGAAACTGCGCGTAAAACTGCAACAACGAAACATCGTTAACATGGCTCACCTCGGAGCGAGAGCTTTCGCAGAAATCGGTGGCGAAGTGGTGCAATCTACGGCGTTTGTTATGCGTAGCGGTCATATCGGCGGGTATAAAGGCGTGTATGTGCGCCTTGTTGATATAGGCGATGCGGTTGGAAAAGAACGCGAGTTTTTGAGCGGCGAACATCGCCATGTTGCCGATGGTGATGGCTTTGCGAAGATTCCGGGTATATCTATTGTTTATTGGGTTAGCGAACGCTTTGTTGCCAACTATTCTAACGATACTTTGAAGGAACACTTAAACACAAGAGTGGGTTTAGACACAAGCGACAATGCACGATTTGTCCGTATGTGGCAAGAAGTGAATTTCAATGAAATCGGTTTAGGCTTCTCATCGAAAGATACTTTTCATAGCGTTTCAAAAAATAAATGGGTGCCGCATACAAAAGGCGGCGAATACCGTAAATGGTTTGGTAATTTGGAATATGTATTAGCATTTGATGAAATACATTATCAAATGCTAAGTGATTTAGGAAACCATTTACCATCACGCCAATTTTATTTTAAGGAAGGTATTTGTTGGTCAAGAATAAGTACTACTTCTTTTGCCGTTCGATATTCACCTGAAGGTATGGTTTTTAATTCAGGTTGTCCAACAGCTTTTGCAAATAAAAAAATATTGCTTTACGGATTAGGTTTACTTAACTCGAAGATTGTTAGTCATTATGTCCGTGCAATCAGTCCTACGATAAATTTTCAATCGGGTGAAATAAATCGTATTCCTTGGATTTATACTGATAATAGAGAAACAATTACAAATATAGTTACCCAAAACATCACCCTCTCGCGCACCGACTGGGATTCCTTTGAAACCTCATGGGATTTCAAGCATCACCCGTTGGTGAAGTGATAAGTTATCAGAAAAACTACTCCCTACTCCCTAACCACTAACTAACACAGGAGGCGCATAGAAATGTTACTATATCACGGAAGCAATATGACAATTGAACAACCGCGCTTGTTAGGGCAGACACGTGGGCTTGATTTCGGCGCGGGGTTTTATCTTACAACAAATGAAGCGCAGGCGGTAAGGTTTTCCAGAATTGTAGTCGATCGAGTTGAAAGCGGCACAGCAACTGTGAGCGCATACGAGTTTGACATGGATACTGCAATAAAGACGCTTTTGATACTCAAATTCGAACACGCTGATATTGAGTGGCTTCACTTCATAATAGATAATAGGTTGAAAAAATATCAAGGAGTATCTTATGATATTGTTGTTGGTCCGGTAGCAAATGACCGTGTTATGCCTGCAATTCAAGCTCTTCTAGGCGGATTTTTGAATGAAGAAGCAACAATTGTTACGTTGAAAACCAGTAAACTTACAGACCAAGTGTGTCTTAAAAGCGAACAGGCGTTGTCCTTGCTTACGTTCGTTAAATCATTCGAGACAGAAGGAGACGTTGACAATGGATAAGAGCATCTCTCCGGTAATTGCGATGATAACGCCGGGAATAATAAACCTGCTTATGGAAAACCGAGGATTGAGCCTAGAGGGAGCGTCCGACATTTTGTATAATTCGCAGCTATACAAGACATTAGAGGACGAAAAAACTAAGGTGTGGCGCTTGGGGTATCCACTTCTCTATGATTTACTGGTGGAAGAGTTAACGACAGGTCACATAACATGGCCGGAGGAGCAGATATGATTGAGATAAAAGGCGAAGTGTGGTTCTTAGCCTCCTGTGTTGAGTTGTACAAAGATGAAAAAGGACTAAGCGGAAAGGATGCCTACAATTATTTAAAAAATAATGGCGCACTAAATTTCATAATAAAATGCTGGGGCGGCCTTCACATGACGGGGCATCTTTACATCATCGACAGTATCGACGAATACATTAGCAACAATGCTCAGGCGCGGTCATAGTGAGAAAAACGAAGTACAACAACATTAGAAGAAAACCTCAGATACATCGCCGATGTGTTGGCGAATACATAGGGAGGCACAGCATATGAGTAATATTACAGAAATGAATCAAGAAGTGAGAGCGGAGCTTGACCGCTATGTGTCATTAATTTCGGAAATGGACGGCGTTATGCAAGTATATTTATTTGGCTCTTTCGCATATGGTTCACCGAAAGCGGACAGCGACATTGACCTACTGGTTGTTGTAAAGGATGGAATTGACCCAATAAATATGATGCGAGAGATCAAGCGTGGGTTACAAAACAAGAAAGTGTCCGTAGACATACTCGTAATCAATGATACCGACTTTGCCGAGCGGTCGAAGCCTGACCGTGTAACACTACAATGGGAGATTAAAAACAAAGGGGTGTTGGTATATGGCTAGTAATGACTGCACGGATTTATATATGTTGCTTGACTCCTCACATGCCACACGTGGTCTCAACAGTGCAAAACGTATATACGACTTTGTCTGTGAGCGCTTGGGCTTGAAGAAGGTCAATGCTTCGTAGAATCAGCAGAAAAAGCTGACGGAATAATTGTGTGAAATCAGCATGTTTGAGGAAAAAGTCCACCATCTCGCCGACCTGCACATCGAAATTGACCTTGACGATGGTGTAAAACGCAACTACGAAATTTTCGCTGATGTTTTGGCGAAAATATGAGGGGGGCTACCATATGCCCAACATTGAATCCAACCGAATAGAATACAAACGCGAGATTGATGATGGCGACAAGCTCGAAAAGGCTGTTGTCTCGTTTCTCAATTACAATGGCGGCGGGGAGATTCTTGTCGGTATTGATGATGATGGGAGTGTTTACGGTGTAACAGATGCAGACGGCGACCAGCGTAAAATTGCGGATCGGCTTGGTAATAATATTCGACCAAAGATATTGGGGCTGTTTGACGTTATTGCCGAGAAGATGGAAGGTAGAAATATCATCCGCATTGTGATATCAAGCGGAATGCAAAAACCGTACTACATCCGTAAGGAAGGAATGACAGAGAAAGGCTGCTTTATCCGCGTTGGTGCGTCGGCGCAGCCAATGACAGAGGCAATGATTGAACGGTTGTTGTATCATAGGCAGGCTAACTCGCTTTCCATCACGGCAGTTTCACGGCAAAAACTGACCTTTGAACAGCTCCACATTTATTACAATGAACACGGTTTGAAATTGAACGACCAATTTGAAGAAAACTTAGACTTGCGTACAAGCGACGGTTATTACAATATGCTCGCTTATCTTTTGGCGGACAACAACGGGGCATCTGTCAAAGTCGCTAAATATTCGGGAACAGATAAAATTGACCTTATCGAAAACGAGGAATACGGCTATCGCTGCATAATCACTGCTGTTTACCGAGTGTTGGACAAACTGGCGGTTGAGAATAAAACCTTTGCGAAAATAACTGCGAGAAACCGCTTGCAACGTAAGCTTATAAACGAGGTCGCGCTAAAAGAAGCCTTTATCAACGCCGTCGTTCACAATGACTACAGCTTATCGTGGCCGGTAGTCGAGTTTTATTCAGATAGGGTAACAATTACCTCCACAGGCGGGCTTGTTGAAGGCTTGTCTGAGGAGGATTTTTACAGCGGGCGCACTATGCCCAGAAACCGAGAGCTTATG
>Ga0099364_10008897_pt1 | contig 14038 bp, 10 predicted proteins | sample TergutTh196P3_FD_73070 | JGI IMG/M metagenome (GOLD analysis project Ga0099364, IMG submission 73070) | Microcerotermes parvus P3 segment gut microbial communities from Pointe-Noire, Republic of the Congo - Th196 P3 | ecosystem: Host-associated > Arthropoda: Insects > Digestive system > Gut ...
CAAAGGTGAGGACTACAAAGTTGAAATAATTGAAGACTTGGTGCGGGCTGACCGTCCGAGCCAAATCTCCCTTTACCAGCTCGGCGGCTTTATTGACCTCTGCCGGGGGCCCCACCTGCCCGATTCCTCCTGGGCCGGGGCCTTCAAACTCTTGAGCGTGGCCGGGGCCTATTGGCGAGGCGATGAGTGCCGCCCCATGCTTCAGCGCATCTACGGCACGGCCTTTTTCACTAAAAAAGACCTGGACGACCACCTTAGGCTTCTGGAAGAGGCCAGACGCCGTGACCACCGCCGTCTGGGCCGGGAACTGGACCTTTTTTCTGTGGCCGATGAAATCGGCGGCGGGCTTATCATCTGGCACCCCTCGGGCGCCCTCCTCCGGACGACCCTGGAGGAATTCGAGCGCCGGGAGCATCTGCGGCGAGGCTACCAACTGGTAATGGCCCCCCAGATTCTGCGTACCGATCTCTGGAAAAAAAGCGGCCACTGGGACAACTATCGCGATAATATGTATTTCACGGATGTCGACGGCCAAGGTTACGGCTTGAGACCCATGAACTGCCTGGCTCACATGTTCGTCTACCGCTCCCGGCTCCGCTCCTTCCGGGATTTGCCTCTCAGGCTGTTTGAGCTGGGCACGGTGCTGCGCCACGAAAAGAGCGGCGTCCTCCACGGCCTGACCCGGGTGCGCCAGTTCACCCAGGATGACGCCCATATCTTCTGCACCCCGGAAAACCTAGACGCGGAAATAAAGGCCATTCTGAAACTCGCGGCCGATTTGATGGGCGCCTTCGGCTTTGAATACGAAATTGAGCTTTCCACCCGCCCGGCCAAGAGCATTGGCACGGCCGAAGCCTGGACCCAGGCCACCACGGCCCTTAAAGCCGCTCTGGACGACCAGAAACTACCATACGCCATAAATGAAGGGGACGGCGCCTTCTACGGGCCTAAGATCGATGTCCAGCTCAAGGACGCCTTGAAGCGCCGTTGGCAATGCGGCACAATTCAGTGTGATTTCACCTTGCCAGAACGTTTCGACCTGACTTATGTGGACCATGACGGCTTGAAAAAACGGCCCATTATGCTCCACCGCACCATCTTCGGCAGCCTGGAGCGTTTCATCGGCATCCTGACCGAACATTTCGCCGGCGCCTTTCCGGCCTGGCTGGCCCCGGAACAGGTCCGCCTTCTGACCGTTACCTCCCGGGCCGACGATTTCGCGGCCCGGCTTCTGGCCAGGTTTCGGCACCTGGGCCTTAAAGCCGAAGCCGATCTTCGCAATGAAAAACTGGGCTACAAAATCCGGGAAGCCCAAATGAGCAAAATCCCCTTCATGCTCGTCTTGGGGGATAAGGAAGTAGAAACCGGCACGGTGTCCGTCCGCCGCCGCGGCGGCGAAGATCTGGGCGTCCTGTCTCCGGCCGCCTTTGAGGCCCTGGCCAGCCAGGAAACCGCCCCACCCCGTTGGGATTCTTAAAACCAGGAAAGAGAGGTGGATGATTAACGGCAAAAAAAAAGATTCCGACAACAAGAAAGTCAACATAAATGAATACATCCGGGCCGCAGAAGTCCGGGTCATAAGTGATGAGGGCGACCAGTTGGGCATCATGCCCCTCTCGGAAGCCTTGAAAGCGGCTTGGGAAGCCGGCCTGGATTTGGTGGAGGTGGCCCCGGAAGCGGCGCCCCCGGTCTGCCGGATCATGGATTTCGGCCGCTATAAGTACCAGTTAAGCAAGAAAAGCTCCGAGTCCCGCAAAAAATCCTCGGTCATAGAAATCAAGGAAGTCAAGTTCCGCCCCAAAACCGGCGAGCACGACTACCAGTTCAAGCTCCGCAACATTCAGAAGTTTCTGGCTGAAAAGAACAAGGTCAAGGTTTCCATGATGTTCCGGGGCCGGGAGATAGCCCACGCCGACCTGGGGCAGAACCTTTTGGAAAGAGTGCTCAAGGATATGGGCGAAACTGTTCTAACCGAGCAGACTCCCAAACTGGAAGGCCGCAGCATGGTTATGATCCTGGCCCCCAAATGACCTGTCAAGAGTGTTTTCGATTTAAAAATCTGAACAAATAAATTGTTTGATGCTCTATCCGGCCACGCGCAAGAGGGCGGCCCGGGATTCATCCAGGGCAATCGGTTCGTCGAAAGGCTGCTTGAGGAAGTTCATCAGGTGGGGATAACGCTCCATGGCCTGGTCGATTTCCGGGTTGGCCCCCTTCTGGTAGGCTCCCAGATTGATCATGTCCTCGTTGCGCTGATAAGTGGCCAGAGAGTCCTTGAAGCGGCCGGCGGCGGCCAGTTGGTCGCGGTCGGCCAAATCGGTCATGAGACGGCTGACGCTGGAGAGCACGTCAATGGCCGGGTAATGGTTCCTGGCCGCCAGCTCCCGCTTGAGGACTATGTGCCCGTCCAGGATGGAGCGCATGGAGTCGGCCACCGGCTCGTTCATGTCGTCCCCGTCCACCAATACGGCGTAAAGGCCGGTGATGCTGCCGTAGGGCCAGTTGCCGGCCCGCTCCAAAAGCCCCGGCAACTGGGCGAAGACCGAGGGCGTATAGCCGCGGGTGGTGGCCGGTTCGCCGATGGACAGGCCCACCTCCCGGGCCGCAAAGGCATAGCGGGTGGCTGAATCCATCATCAGAATCACATGCCGGCCCTGGTCGCGGAAGTATTCGGCAATGGCCGTGGCCAAATAGGCCCCCCGCATACGCACCAGGGCCGGCTGTTCAGAAGTGGCCGCCACCACCACGCTGCGGGCCAGGCCCTCCGGCCCCAGGTCCTTCTCTATGAATTCCATGACCTCGCGCCCGCGTTCGCCGATCAGGGCGATGACGTTGACGTCGGCCCGCATATGTCGGGCTATCATGCCCAGAAGAGTGCTCTTGCCCACCCCGGACCCGGCGAAAATGCCTACGCGCTGGCCCCGGCCGATGGTCAGAAGGGAATTTATGGCCCTGACCCCCACATCCATGGCCTCGGTTATGCGGCCCCGGGCCAAAGGGTTGCCGGGCTGGGCGTGGACCGGGTAGAATTCGGCGACATTGATGGGCCCCTTGCCGTCTATGAGGCGGCCCAGGCCGTCCACCACCCGGCCCAGAAGTTCCTGGCCCACCGGGGCCTGGGCCGGGCGGCCGGTGGAAAGAATGCGGCTGCCCGGGGTAAGGCCGGCCATCTCCCCCACGGGCATGAGTTGGATAACCCCCTCGCGGAAACCCACCACCTCGGCCTCAATGGGCGGGCGGCCGTCAGAGGGATATATACGGCAGACCTCGCCGACTGAAGCGGCCGGGCCGTCGCCTTCAATTACCAAACCCACCACCTTGGTAACCCGGCCCTCCAGGGCCAGGGGTTTTAAACCCTTCAAAAGGCCCAGGTAGGGTGAGAAATCCTGGGCCGTCATGCCGGGGCGCTCTCCGCCGACGGCTCCAAGTCGGTTTGGTTATCCGCCGCCGCGTCCTGAATCTCCTCAAGGGGCTCCGTTTCGCCTTCCGCCGGCTCCGGCGGCGGCTCCGCGGCCTCTGCCTTATGTAAGTCAGGCTCGGGCCGGCCGCTTTCAAAGGCCTCTCTCAACACTTTCAGCACCTGGCCCGCGCGATGTTTGACCGTGGCGTCCAGGCGGCCGACATCCGACTCCATTATCAGGTCCCCAGGGCCCAGGCTATCATCGGCTTGGAAGGTTACTTTGACCAGGGCCCCCAGGCGCTGGCGCTGGTCGGCCCGGGCCTCTTCCAGAAGGGGAATGTCCTGGGGCCGGGCCTGAAAGACGACTTGATGAGCCTGGCCCAGAAAATCTATACAGGCCTCGAAGGCCCGGACGGCCAAGTCCCGGGCCGATTTCAGCTCCTTGTATAAAATACCTTCTACCGCCTCGATGGCCAGTTGGATCATCATGGGTCCGTTGGCCTGCCACAAGTCCTGGTAGAGGTTTTCCAGACGCTCCAGGATGACGGCCAACTGGGCCGTCTTCTCCCGCCAGGGAGCCAGGCCCTCGGCTTGGCCGGCCTTTGAACCCTCGGCCCAGCCTTGGTCATAGCCTTCCCGCTGCCCGGCCGCCCGGGCCTCTTCCAAAACCTCACCGCGCCGGGCCTCCAATTCGGCCTTGAGGCCCTGGTATTCGGCCTCCAGTTCTCGGCGCCGGTTTTCCAGGGCCGCCTCCATCTCTTCCCGCTCCCGGTCCAGGCCGGCGATACGGTCTTTCGCCTCGGCCAGATCGGCTTCGGCTTCGGCCCGGGCTTTTTCGGCGGCGCTTTGAAGACTTTGGGCCTCACCCTTTACGCTCTGGGCTTCACCTCTGATGTTTTCGGCTTCGCCCTTGATGCTTTCCGCCTCGGCCCGGGCGGCCTCGGCTTCCCTCTTGAGGTTCTCAGCGTAAATTTCCGCCTCAGCGCCGGCCCTGGCCTGGGCCTCGGCCAAGAGGCCCTGGGCCTCGGTCCGGGCGGCCTCGGTGAGGGCCAGGCCCTCGGTCCGGGCTTGCCGAAGCATCTCCCGGCTTCTGGCCTCGGCCTGGGCCAGGGTGCGGACCACATTCTGATCGCGGGTGTCCAAGTCCTCATAGTCGAAGCTGCGGGGCGCCGCCAAGTCGGCTATATCCTCGAAGCCGGCTTCATCTGGACGGTCCGAAGTCAGATCAAAGGGCTTAAAGAGCCCCTCCAGGGAGGGCCCCATAAGTTCTGAAATATTGGTCTTATCAACCTGGAACTCCTCAAAGGGGTCCGGGGGCGGCCCTGAGCGCGCCGGGGAAACCAGCGGGGTCATATCCTCGGTGGGGTCGGGCAGCGGCTCGGCGCTCTCCGCCCGGGGAAAGACTTCCAGGGTAAACTCGTCCACCACGGCTTGCCGGGAGGAGAGCATGGCCGGCGGCTCGTAGCGCGGGTCGTAGGCGCGGCTCTCAGACAAGTTGGTCCCCTCCATCCCTGCCCAGGGCTAACTTGCCTTCGGCTTCCAGTTTCTTGGCCGCCCGGAGAATGCTCTGCTGGGCCTTTTCCACATCCGAGAGCTTGGTGGGGCCCATGGCCTCCAGGTCGTCCTTGATCATATCGGACGCGCGGGAGGCGAGGTTGGAAAAGACCTTGTTCCTCATCTCCTCGGAGGCGGTCTTGAGGGCCAGGGTCAGTTCGTCGTTGTTGACCTCCTTTAAGAGGGTGCGGAAGGAGCGGTCGTCCACGCCCATAAGATCCTCGAAAACGAACATGAGTTTGCGCACTTCGTTGGATAGCTCGGGGCGGTCTTCCTCCAGCTTGGTCATGATGACGTTTTCAGTGGTCTGGTCCACCTGGTTCAGAATTTCGGCCACGGTGCCGGAGCCGCCGGCGGCCCGGCCGCCGACCGGGCCCTGGGACTTGATCTCCTGGCGCAAGACGTCCTCCACCTCGTCCAGAACGGAGATGGGCACATTGTCCAGATCGGCGATGCGCAGAATTACGTCCTGTTGCAGGGGTTCCGGGAAATCGGCAATTATCTGGGCGCTTTTGCCGGGATCAATGTGAGCCAGGATCAAGGCTATGGTTTGGGGGTGCTCGTTGCGGATGAAATTACTCAGAGCCCGGGGGTCGATGTGCTTGATGTTGGAAAAGGGCACGGGGGAGTTGACGTCCAGAATCAGGCCTTCGGCCCGTTCCCCGTCCAGGGCCTGGCCCAGAGAGTGCTTGAAGAAGTCGCCCCCTTTGAAGTAAAGGTCGGCCGGCAGTTGCAGGATGTCCACGTATTCCCACAAGACATCCTGCACTTGGGTCGCGGTGACGTTCTGGATTCGGCTCATGGCCTTGCCGAGTTCCTTGATCTCGATGTCGTTCAGTTCCTTGAACACCTCGGTGGTGAAATCCTCGCCCATGGTCAGGAGAAAGATGGCCGCTTTTTCCGAGCCGCTCAACTCAATGGACTTGGGTTCTTCTTTTCTGGGCATGACTCACCTTGAGGCTTGTGGGTTTTATTTGCCTTCAGCCGGCTTCTGTTCTATCCACTGCCGGAGCAGGTTCACTGTGCGGTCGAGATTCTCCCGGGCCAGAGGCAGGATGTTTTCCCGGCTGAGGTTGCCGTAGGCCAGGCCCTTAGGCTCCTCATCTTCTTCTTCCTCTTCTTCCGCGTATTCTTCGTCGTCGTAGTTGGGGCCCTCTTCATCTTCGCCGGGCGCTATGAGATCGGAAACCGCGTCCTCTCCGTCCCTTTGAGTGATCAGGTCCGTGCCGGTGGCGGTCAGCCCGTCCTCAACGGCCGCGGTCTGTGGCTGGGGCGGCAGGGGGAGAGGCAAGCCATCGCTGGGCCCGCCGCCGGGATATTCAGGCAGGACGGCCGCCTGGGCCCCGAAGCCGGCCGGCTCCACTTCCCGCTTCAGCCAGTTCAATATGGGTCGGACCACCAGGAAGAAGAACAGGATGATCAGGATGAGGTTCAGGAAGGGCCGGTAGAATTCCCGGAGGAGTTCCAGAGCGAAGATGGCCCAAGGCGAAATTTCTTCGGGCCGGGCGAACTGGACACTGCTTATGGAGACCAAATCCCCTCTTCTGACATCAAAGCCCACCACGCCCTTGACGGCCGCCTCCAACTGGACTATCAGTTCCGCCGGCAGAGGCGAAAACACCCGCTCGCCGTCTTCATTTTTCGTATATACTCCGTCCAGGAGCACCGAGACGCTGACCCGCTTGAGATCCCCCGCCTTGGAGACGGTCTGGCGCTTTATGTTGGTGACCTCGTAGTTGTTGGTTTCCTCGGTGCGGCTGTATTGCTCCTGGTTGCCGCCGAAGCCGGAATTTTGACGGTTGGCTGTGCCCAGCTCATAGGTGGCGTTGGGAATGCCGGCCATGGCCCGAGCCGGGCCTATGGAGCGCTCCTGGATTCTCTGCTCACTGCGGATGGCCACCCGGTCAGGGTCATAGATGTCCTCGCTGGTTACGATTTCCTTGAGATCCAGTTCGGCCGAAACCGAGGTGATGACTTTATCCGGCCCCACCACTCTTTCCATCATGGCCTGGATACGGCGCTTCAAGCCGTCCTCGAACAGGGCTTTCTGCCTCATCTGGTCATCGTTTAACAAGCCCGGCTTGTTAGTCTCCCGGGACCAGATGAGCCCGCCCTCCGTATCAATGACCGAGACATTTTCGGGGGTCAGGCCGCTGACGGCGGAAACCACCAAGTTGACTATGCCCAGAAGCTGAGGCTTGGAGATGTCCGCACCCCGGGCGGCCTTGATGACCACAGAGGCCGTTGGGTCCTTCTTATCCTCAATGAACAGGGTTTCCGAAGGTATGGCCAGGTGGACCCGGGCCATTTCGATTTCCGGCAGGCTCATTATGGAGCGCTCCAGTTCACCGGTCACGGCCCGCATGAGGTTGGTCTTCTGGACCAGGTCAGTGGCTCCCAGCTTCTGTTCGTCGAAGATTTCAAAACCCACATTGCCCTTGGTGGGCAAGCCTTTGACGGCCAGATCGATGCGTATGGCCGAGGCCCGGCCCTGCTCCACTTCGATGGCCGTGCCGTCAGCGGCCAGCCTGTAGGGTACGCGCTGGTTCCTGAGTTCGGCCGTGATGGCCCCGGCGTCTTCCGGGCTGAGGCGTGAATAGAGGACTTCGTAAGGAGACTCGCCTTTGTAAAATAGGGCCACCAGGAGGACGGCCGTGGCCGCCGCCAAAATAATGCCGCCGATGGCCACCTTTGATGGTCCGGCGTGGGCCAGGATTTCGCGCCCTCTTTCCAGGCGTTCGGCAAAGTTAAAAGCCATGTTTTTTCGCCTCTTTATCCAGGGATTGGCCCGCTATGGCTACGGACTGCGTTTCATAGAAAAGCAAGAACCGGGCCAAAGATTTAAGAAAAGAGCCATACCCCGCTGTCCTGGTATATGATATCATTTAATTATAATTAAAGACAAGGGAGGCGATAAAGAAGCCCAAGAGGCCCAGGCCCAGCATGAATTTAAAAAGGCTCCCGGCCAAAAAACCCAGGAGCGCTCCGAGGCCGGCGGCGAAGGCGGTTCTCAGGTCGCGGCGGCTGATGATAAGTTCCAGGGCCAGAGCGCCGATAAAAATACCCAGGATGAGGCCTGGCAGGCTGAAGAAAATCAAGCCCAGAATGCCGCCGGCCACCGAGCCGATGAGGCCGGCCCGGCTGGCGCCGAATTTTTTGGCCCCGAGGACCGCGGCCGCCTGGTCCACCACCAGACTCAAAAGCACCATCAGTCCGGTGAGCAAAAGGCCGGTGAATCCGTAGGCGAGCCAGCCGGTGAACCAGCCATAGCCCAAAAGGGCCAGCCACATCAGCGGGAGGCCCGGGAGTACGGGCAGAAGGGCGCCAGCCAGGCCGGCCAGCATTACCAGAAGAGTGAGGGCCAAAACCGCGGCTTCCATACCGGGCTCCATATTTGCGGATTGCCGTTTTAGCTTGATAAAGCAAAAAAAACTTGACAGATTAAAAAGCCGCTTGACGGGCGGGGCCAAGCTGGTTAAGCTGAACATGGCCGCCCCAGAGCGGCGCGGCCGTGCGCCGGGTAAATCTGTCGGCTTTTTAAGATACGGATTTTTACCGGCAACATTGCCATTACTACCACAAACCGCCCGCCCCGGGCAAGCGGCGAAGGAGTTTAAGGTCATGTCCGCCATTCTGACCCTGACTGATGATAACTTTGAAACCGAGATCAACAAGTCTTCCCTGCCTGTCCTGGTCGATTTCTGGGCTCCCTGGTGCGGGCCCTGCAAGGCCGTGGGCCCCATTCTGGAGGAACTGGCTACCGAATACGACGGCCGCCTCCTGATCGCCAAGATAAATGTGGATGAAAACCAGTCCGTGCCGGCCAGGTACAGGGTTCTTTCCGTCCCGAGCCTGGTGCTGTTGAAAGACGGTAAGGAGGCGGGACGGATAGTGGGCGCCCGGACCAAAGACGGCTTCAAGTCCGCCTTGGACCCCCTGCTGTAACCCGTGACCAGACGCTTCCTAGCCCTAGCGGCGATTATCCTGGCTCTGACCGCCTGCGGTTCGACCGGTTCGGCGGGCAGCTACTTCAGCAGGCTTTTCGGCATGCAGTCCGGTAGCGACAGGGACCTGGGCGCGGACGAGCCCCAGGTCCTGGCCCGGGAAGCCCAGGATCTCATGGCCGCCGACAACTACAAGGATGCGGCCGCCCTGTGGCAGCAGCTCAAGGACCAATATCCCTACAGCGAATACGCCGCTCTGGGCGAACTCAGGATGGGCGATGCCCTCTTTCTGCAGGACAAGTTCATAGAGGCCCTGGCCGCCTATGAGGATTTCGAACGCCTGCGCCCGGAAAACGAGGCCGTGCCCTATGCCATCTACCAGCAGGGTATGTGTTATTATTCCCGGATGAAGGGCATCGACCACGACCAGACCCCCACTATCCAGACCATCCAGACCATGGCCCGCTTGGTGGATATGTATCCGTCGAGCCGCTACGCGACCATGGCCCAGGCCCGCATAGCCGAGGCTCAGCACAACTTGGCCGGCCATGAATTCTATGTGGGGGAATTCTATTTCCGCCGCAAGGACTACCACGCGGCCATGAACCGCTATCTGGGGCTGCTTCAGTATTACCCGGATTCCGGTTATCATCAGCGGGCCCTGAACCGTATCGCCGAATACCGGCAGTTGGTCAGTAACGGGGTGGTGGCCGAAGACGCCAATCTGCGCGAAACCATCTACGACTCGCCCTTCCTCTCCGCTCCGCTCAGCCCCTACGGCACAGTCTTTTAGATATACCAGTACATGCTGGTCCTGGGCCTGGAGAGTTCCTGCGACGAGACGGCGGCCGCCCTGTATGAAGACGGCACGATTCTGGCCGGCGTGGTCCGCGGCCAAGTGGATCTTCACCGCTGTTACGGGGGCGTGGTGCCGGAAATCGCCAGCCGGGCTCACTTGGAGGCTGTCGACCAGGTGGCTGCGCAGACTCTGGCTGAAGCCGGCCGCAGCTTGGCCGAGGTGGCGGGTCTGGCCGTAACCCAGGGGCCGGGTCTGGTGGGCGCCCTCCTGGTGGCTCTGAACTTCGCCAAGGGCCTGGGATTGGCCCTTGGCCGCCCCGTCACCGGAGTCAACCATGTCAAGGCCCACGCCCTGTCCCCCTTCATGGCCCGGCCGGGGGGGGGGCCGCCGCCGGAACCGGACTTCCCCCTGGTAGCCCTGGTGGTCTCCGGAGGCCACAGCCACCTTTACCTCCTGGCCGACCACCTGACCTTCCGTCTCTTGGGCCAAACCCGCGACGACGCCGCCGGAGAGGCTTTCGATAAGACGGCCAAGCTTCTGGGTCTGGGCTATCCCGGAGGCCGGGCCATTGAAGAGCTGGCCGTCCGGGGCGACCTCTCGGCCTACCGTCTGCCACGGCCCCTGTGGCGCGAAGGCCTGGACTTTTCTTTCAGCGGACTCAAAACCCAGGTGTTGAACATTTTTCGCCGGGAAAATCTGGCCGCCCGTCCGCCCGACGACCCGGCCCGGGCCGATCTGGCCGCCGGTTTTCAGGCCGCGGTGGTGGAAGTGCTGGTGGACAAATTCAGGATTGCCTTGGAGACGACTGGGGCCAAAGGCGCCATACTGGCCGGCGGGGTAGCGGCCAACGGGGCTTTGCGGGCCGCGGCCCAAGCCATGACCAAGAGCCTGGGCAGGCCCCTCTTCGTGCCGCCCCTGGCCTGGTGCGTTGACAACGCGGCCATGATCGCCCACTTGGGGGCCCGCCAATTGGCCGCGGGCCAGAATATCCTGGACCTGGCGGCCGAAGCCCGGCCCCGCTGGCCGGTTGCCTGACGTGGCCGAAGCCGCGCCCCGGCCTCTGGTCAAGGACGAATTGAAGGAACTGGGCTGCCGGCCCGCCAAAAGCCGAGGCCAAAATTTTCTCAAAGACCCCGGAGTGATAAGACGCCTGACCGGGACCATATTGAAGGCTGCCGGGCCGGAAAGGCTTTTGGAGATCGGCCCGGGCCTGGGCGCCCTTACTTGGCCCCTGCTGGCCGCCGGGGCCGATATTCTGGCCGTGGAACTGGACCGGGGTCTGGCGGAAAACCTTAAAAATTATGAACATCCCGGCCTTAAGGTGCTGAACCGGGATATCCTGACCCTGGACCCGGCCGAACTCTCTGCCTTTCCGCGCAACTCAACCGCCCCGGCCGAATTTTCAATCTTCCTCTTCGGAAACCTGCCTTACAACATCTCCAGCCCGGTGCTCTTCTGGTTTCTACGCCATCGGCGGGCCTTTTCCGGCGCCTTGTTCATGCTGCAGAAGGAATTGGCCGCACGATTGACCGCCGGCCCGGGAGAAAGCGCCTACAGCCGCTTGAGCGTAGCCTTGGGGTTGTGGTGCCGGGTGGAAAATGTGCTGGATGTGCCGGCGGCGGCCTTCCATCCCCGGCCCCGAGTGTCCAGCGCGGTTGTTCTGCTACGTCCTGTCCCCCCCGAGACCGAGCCGCCTGTTACGCCCGAGGTTTTGGGCCGCTTTACTCAAGCTGCCTTCGGGGCCCGCCGTCAGACCCTTTTGAACAATCTGGCCCGGACCTACGGCCGGGAACGGGCCGCCCGGACCCTGTCCGGCTTCGGGCTGGACCCCGGGCTTAGGGCCGAAGCCTTGGCTCCGCCCGTCCTGGCCGCCCTGGCTCTGGAGCTTCAACGATAGGGCATCAACCCGCGTACCATTTCTCCAGAGTGGTATAGAGCATTTTTACGTCAATAGGCTTGGTTATATAATCATTCATGCCGGCTTCCAGGCTCTTTTCCCGGTCCCCGCTCATGGCCTGGGCGGTCATGGCAATGATGGGCAGGTTTTTAAATCGCTCCATTTTCCTGATCTCCATGGTGGCCGAAATGCCGTCCATCACCGGCATCTGGATATCCATCAAAATCAGCCCGTAGTCCCCGGCCTGAAGCATTTCCAGAGCTTCCAGGCCGTTATTGGCCACCTCCACCTTGATGCCCCTCTTTTCCAGAAGTTTTTTGGCGATGATCTGGTTCAATTCGTTATCCTCGGCCAGAAGAATGGGCCTCAGTCCGCTTAAATCCCGCCATTCGGCCGCGTATTTTCCTTCTTTTTGGGCAGGCTGGTCGGAGGGGGGACGGGTTTCCTCCGGGACCGGATCGAATTCGGCCGTCAAATGGAAGGTCGACCCCCGGCCGGCTTCGCTGATGCACCAGAGTTCACCATGCATCAGATGGGCCAGGTTCCGGCTGATGGTCAGACCCAGCCCGGTACCGCCATACTTCCGGGTGGTGGTGGCGTCGGCCTGGGTGAAGGGGGTGAACAAGCCTTCAATCTGTTCCGGAGTCATGCCGATGCCGGTATCCCGAACCGAGAACCGCATAACTGTCTTTTGACCGCGCCGGTCCACCTTGTCCACGGAAAGGCAAACGCCGCCCTGGTCAGTAAATTTTACCGCGTTGCTGAGCAGATTCAAGAGTATCTGAGTTAGGCGCAAGGGGTCACCCAGAAGGCGGGGCGGCGGGTTGGCCGGGGCGCTGACTTCAAAAGCCAGCCCTTTGTTTTTGACCATGGGCGCAAACATGTCGGTCATTTGCTCAAGTATCTGGGAAAGAGAGAATTCCACCCTTTCCATAATCAGCCGCCCGGCTTCGATTTTGGAAAAATCAAGAATATCGTTAATGATTCGCAATAAGGTATTGGCTGATTGTTCCGCCTTGAGGACATAGTCGGCCTGGAGAGGATCCATGGGCGGCAGGTCATCGGACTGGGCCAGCTTGAGCATGCCTAAAACGGCGTTCATGGGCGTTCTGATTTCGTGGCTCATGTTGGCCAGAAATTCGCCTTTGGCGCGTGAGGCCATCCGCGCCTCGCGTGAGGCCGCCTCGGCGGCCAAGGTCTGCGCTTCAAGCTCTATCGTTCGCTCATGGACCGCCCTTTCAAGCCGTCTTTCAATCTGCCGGCCTTTCAAAAACAAAAGGGTCAAAAGAGCGAGTATGCACAAGAGCAGGGCGGAGGCGCCGAAGAGGAAGGGAATTTTCGCCTGGGCCATTTTAAGCCTGTAATCAAAGGCCTTGTGGGTCCAGCGCTCCGCAATGATGTTCGTATCGATCACCTGCACGGCTTTGCTGATAATGGAACTCAGCACGCGTTCCTCGAGGTTGAAACCGAACGAGGCATCGTAGGAGCGATTGAAGAGAATATTCGCCTTGAACCCCGGCCGCTCAAGAAAGTTCGTCACGCTGAGCAGTTGATTTTTAGTCATCATCGCCAGATCGATTTCCCCCCGCTCCAAGGCGTCGAAGGCGTCAAAATTGCTCATGTATTCCACGGTATTCGTATGATGGGGAAACCACTCGCGGAACATCTCAGCATAGACGGACTCCGCAATCAGCCCTACTCTCGCATACAAAATCTCGTTGGGCATGATGTCAGGGTAATCGGCCAGGGACAGCATTGCAAAGTGATCAACCTGATAGGAGGTGTCGGTCCACAAAAAGCGGCCGCGCCGCTCTTCGGAGGGAATGAGTTCCGTGGTCATGGCCGCTTCACCGCGTTCAAGCATGCCCAAAAGGTAGGGCCATTCCAGCTTGCCCGCGTTGGCGCGTTCAAAGCCGAGCCCGGTGAGTTTTTCAATCTCTTTCAGCACGTCAATGGCCAGGCCCTGCCATTGGCCTTCCTGTTCATTGTAAAAGCTGGCCGGGTAGTTGTCGTATTCCTGCGCTACGGGAATTTTTCGGCCCGAGGCGATATGCTCCCGTATGTAATTTTTTTCCTCATCGGTGAATTGCAGAAAAAGTTTGTGCCTTAAGTAGTCAAGATAACCGCGGTTGTATAGCTGGGTCAGATGATAGGCGCCGCCGGCGCGCAAGGCCTTTTGCACTACCGAAATTACAGGTTCAAGCTCGGGATTTTGGGTGGTCAGGGAAACCGGGCTGTATAGGAGAGGGTAAAAATCCTCGGCCACCACGTCGTCGAAATAGCTGAAGGCGGCCTCTGCCGGGCTTTCGTCAAAAAAAGCGTCAATCTCGTCTTCTTTCAAGAGGCGGTAAACATCCGCGTAGTTTCCCACAAAGACATATTCCGAGTCTTCCTTAAGGTAGGGCGATACAAGGCCGTGGGTGGTCGTGTCCTCCAGAAAGGCG
>Ga0099364_10008898_pt1 | contig 14038 bp, 17 predicted proteins | sample TergutTh196P3_FD_73070 | JGI IMG/M metagenome (GOLD analysis project Ga0099364, IMG submission 73070) | Microcerotermes parvus P3 segment gut microbial communities from Pointe-Noire, Republic of the Congo - Th196 P3 | ecosystem: Host-associated > Arthropoda: Insects > Digestive system > Gut ...
TTTATCAAGTTGAATACCCTGACCTGATACCCGTTCCGACGGAACAGTTCCGCCGTGTCGTCGTAAAGTTCGGCTTTGCTGTCTGTAAGCACTACGGATTCTCCGCGCTTGATGGACTGGAACAGCAAGTTCCGGACTACGGCTCTGGATTTCATTGTCCCGGTTGCGCCGCAGACGAACAGATGCTTGTTGAGCCTGGTATCATGAGGCAAGCATATGACCTTACCGCTTTTCTCTCCGAGTATGACGCCTTTAGCTTCCGATGGCGCCGTCACCTCCAGTACCTTTTTCATTTCCCTGTCGCTCATCCACGCGGCGGTACCGTATGTTCCTTCGCGGGCGCGCTTGAAATTGCGGTCGTCGTACTCGCCTTTGCCGAACTTGCCGTGGAATTTGATATAAGCAAACAGGACTGCGGCGGTTAGACTCACGAGTCCGAGCGATTTGATTCCGCTTGGATTAAACGAGTACGGGACACAGGCCAGCGGGTTAAAATCCGGTGCCCGGATCACTGCGTCTCCATCCATTCCGCCTTGGGCGAGCCAGCCCTGATAATTGTCGTTTAACTGGCCAAACAATCCTCCCAGGTAGAGTAGCACGAGCATTCCCAGTATGGCAGCGAGTATTATCGCCATTTTGCGCGTTGTGTTGTTGTCTCGCAATATATCCTCCTCCCTTCGCTTTATTTACATAACGCTGCTTCCACTGCTTTCATCTCCAGCTCACGAAGCGCCGCATGGTCGCAGAGATATGATTTGAGAAACTGGGCCTGCCATGGGAAACAGAGGACGACAGGCGGTTCGGGATGAGGATAATGGTTCAGAGCTTCACGAAAACGTATAAGACGGGCGATGTCCCCGTCGAGATGCGAAAATACTATTGACTTGTTGATTTGTGCGTCATATTCCATGACGCCTTTATTATAGCTGCGCTGATGTTGTTCAAACAGTGCGTTCAGAAGCCGTTCATTCCAGTCTGGGGTAACGAGTATCCTGAGTAGCCGTGCGCCATTTTGATCCAGGGGGACGAAATGGATCCGCGCATAAATCCTGTCGAACCTCATTTCGGGACGCCGGCTTTTTTCCGATTCCAGTATGGTTTTAATTGCGACATCCGCGCTTTGTCCGAACAGCACAGCCGCAGACACCTCATTCAGCCCGGCGTTCATCCGTGCCAACTCCAGCAAGCTGCCCTGAGTCTTGACCTCGCCCAGCCCGCTCCACTTCATTACGGACGCGCGTGTGTTATATGCCGCGTAGACGCCGCCCGGATAGAACAGCGCAACGATTATCCGGGTGTATGAAGTCTTGCTGGTTTCGTCATCGGCGATCTTTTTGAGATGCCGCGCGATATAGAAGCCGGGGAATTCCGGCACTACAAGGCTGATTCCGGCTTTTTGCAATGGCGGCAGTATATAAGGCCGTGTTTCAATGCCAGCGGCAATACACATGGCTAATGCCTCGGCAACCCGATGGTTACGTTCGATATGAAACTGGTCGCTGGTGAAAGTGTGCCGCCTGAACGCATCCATGTACCAGTTGAGCAATCCCGGGTGCAAGCCGTCCAGAACCGGAAGCCCTTTCTTGTACAGCCGGATGGTGCGCTCCCCCTTCTTCCCGCTCACTTGAATGAGCCTGACCCGATGCACAGGTCCACCCTTGATAAACCGGATATCCTGAACCGTTTCCAACTTGCGGATCAAGTCCGAGAGCGACCTTTCACTTCCGAGAAGTGAAAGCGCACTTGTAGGTATTTCGCCCGATGTGGAAAGGAGTTGAAGTAGCCTGTGAACATGACTGCCGGGGCGAATTGTGATCATTGATAAACGCCCTCGAACTGTGGAAATTCATCCATGTTGACTGCTCCCTCCGTATGATTTCCTTAACGCCCGAAAGGCGGAACCCCTGATAAATACGGCATTCCGGAACTCAGCTTTCTTACGAAGTTGCGGATCACGAAATGCAGCCCGATTTCACGTATGTTTTTTTGCGCCTTGCGTGCGGTTTTCATAGAGCGTCACTCCTTCCTCCGGGATGCTATCCTTCATTGCCAGCCAATCTATAAACTCGCTCTGAGGGACCACATAAACCTCTGTCCGCTCACTGCCGCCGGACGCGCTGCAATAATAGTGCGCACAGCGAAGCGCCGAATCATCAGGCATGACATATACGGCTACAACGTCTAAGACCCTGTTGAGTTCTATGTTGTCATGGTCACGGCGTTCCGGGCGTTCCCTGCTGTAAACGTGCCGGAACACGGTCACATTGCATGGATAGCGTACCGGGAGCTTTCTATGCCAAAACCGCTTCATAGCAAGATATAAAGGTTCAGTCAAATAATCAACTGAGCCTTTATTCTTCTTTGGCAGCAACGCCTGTATCCGGAGGCAGAACCAGCCCTCCACCGTGAAACCTATCTCAATGGGGAACTCCTCCTGCACAGTTCTCTCCATCATCGCCTTTGCCCCCGGATGGCCTGTGTATGCAGGCAATGCGCGGGTCAGCAGTGTCAGCTTCTCCGAATGGATCGCCGCCTCGAAGGCGGCTGCATAAGCGCCTGCCATGTTTCCAACCCGTTGGAACGTCTGCGTCTCCTCCAGCGCCGCCCATACCTTGCCGATCCGGCGGTTTGCGCTGTCAAGGCACCGTTCAAAGCCTGTGGGCTGTTTCTTCTGTTCCATCATGTCCTCCTGAATAGAAAGTAACGTCCGGTTCGTCCTTGCCGGCATAGTCCACCGTTGCGAACAGGCATGGTACCTTTGGCAGTTTCAGTTCCCGTGACATAGTAATGTGTGGCAGTACAAGGATATACTTCAAATCATCCTCCGGCTGCAGCAGCCGCGTCAGGTGCTGCTCCCCGTCGTAGAGGACAACTATCTCATACCCGACATCCTGTTTAAGAAAAAATATCTGCGACGGGTATGAAGCGGGGTAATGTGCCATCGGCTCGACCTGGTCTATAAACCGCAGCAACACCCAGACGGCGCTGATCATGCGCTGGTCAGGTTTTAGCATCGGATCCACGCCGAGATAATAGCCGCCGGAAACCGGCAGTATCATCAACTGCCGCTTCAGGCTGCTGATGACCTTCTCCGCAGTCTTCTGCGGCTTGCCGTGGAGCATCCGTATAATCTGCGTCCTGGTCAGCGTCCCGTACTGAGCCAGCCAGCGTAGGACATACTGCTCATCCTGTAAAAGCATAGTGGGTTCACCTCCAATGTGAAAAACCGCCCCAAAAAATGAGCGGTCACTGTCCGAAATCGGGCAGTTCAAAATGCGTATTTCGGGGCAAATGCGTATTTCGCCAGTTATGCGTATTCCGTTGTGTAATGTCAAGGTCTTTTATGTCCATTGGACAAAAAAATATGGCAGGGTAATCGTTTATACTGCCTGAGTCGATGAGTCTTATAGACGTTTGCGACTTGGCAAAAAATTCTTGAATAGATGCGGCTTACCGTGCTATAGCATTTCCCAATCTTCGTGTCAATGACATAGCACTGCCAATTTTACGCCATTTTGTCTGCGCAAAACTGACATGGTTTTTTGCTTTTTACCATAGCGGAGCGCCGGCTTAAAGCGCCTCCAGAATCGTGAGCACCTCAAGCCAGGAATCCAGTTCTCCGGCGGGCGCGGCCCAGAGCCGGATCGAAAGGATGTTGACTGCCTGTTGGCGTATACGGTAAAAATGCCGCTCTGAGATGCCCAACCGGAAAAGTATCTCATTGTGGCTCAGGTTCTCCGGTGTGATGTAGCTCAAGTATAGGCTCTGATACATCAGTTCGCCGTTGCCCGGCTTTTTACGTAGTACGGTCAGCGCCTCATTGAAACGGTCGAGCAGCAGCCGCGACTTCTGGACGCTCATCAGCCGGTTTTCCAGCTTGATGTTGTCCATGGCGATCTCGGTGTTGATCAAGCTGAGTATGGCATCGAGATCGTTCAGCGGCTTGTCCAGTTCCTCGGCGATATTTGCCGGGAAACTTTCCAGCGCCCAAGTTATGTCGCGGTAATACTTCAACATCATCTTGGTGTTGTGGTACATGTTGCGTTTTTTTTCCTTGTCCGCCTTGCGCGCCCTGTCGTCGTCGATTTTTAGATCTTCAAGCAAGCCTCGCTTGGTCAGCATCGACAAAAAAGCCTCGGACTGGTCCGAGAGCTTGCGTTCCTGCTGTTCGTACAGGCTGTTATCCGGATTTTCAATGGTTTTACTCATTTTCGTCGCCTCCATATTAAGGACCATGACACGGCCCCCTTATACGAAACCCTGAAACCGGCATCATCCCACTTAATATCTCTTGGCAGTCATAATCACAATTCTCACAATTCAACAGAGAAAGATACACGCGCGTTATATGGGCTGAAACTGCAACACGGCTTTCGGGTGGTTTCGCCGTCGGGTCAGACGGAATTGGCTTGGATGCGGTCCGGCTGTACAGGTCAATAAGCCTGTTGATCCGCTCATTATCCGTGCCGCTAAAATGCGTATTCCGTCCACAAATGCGTATTTCGTTCAAAATGCGTATAATTTCCGTCTGGTTCGGGATTGTGAAAACTTCTCCAGTGGGATACTGCGTATTGACAATGAGACAGCCGAAAGAACCGGGTAGTTTGTGCAGCGTGAAGGCATCCTGATGCTTTTGCAGGAATCGCCACACTTTCGTTTTTTCCCAGCCCCAGCGCTGTCCCAGGGTTTCTAAAGTTAGAACGGCGCCATTCTGCCCGTACTGGACTGTCGGCGCCATGAATGAGAATATGTTGCGCGGATCCTGCCATACCGTGTGGCACCACAGGTCAAGGAAGGCGTCCGCGTCGTCGAAGGTATAGCCGCCCTCCGCAAGACGCCGTGTGATATTGCGGGGGAGGCACAGGAACCCGTAGCCATCGGTGGCGTAAACCGCGCCAGAGCCGATGCATGATTCGCCGGAACACTTGACGACATAATCGCTGATCTTATATGTCAGCTTCTTGGTTTTGGGGTCGAGGGTATATTTGATGTAACCGAGATAGGCGAGGGTGTCCATGATCTCCAGCGACTTCTGCCGGCTTTTGATGCCAAGGATGCTTTTCAGCCCAGTTACGCCACCCGACCAAGTTCCGACATTTACATCATTTACATATCCGCAATATTTAGCTTGGCCCTTGCGAAAAGCCGCTTTTGCCGCCAGCCTGGCCCAGTATCCCATTATGCCCTTGCTGTCGGGCAGGAGCGCGCGCGGCAGCTTGACCCAGCGGTATTTTAGCAGACATTTCATAGATGTGGATTCCTTTCGTTTATTTGCAAAAGAAAAAGCGGCCTGTATAGGCTGCTCCGGTGTATGAATATGAGCATGGGTTTTATATAACATCAAAATACCCAAACGTGAATCTGTTTTTTTCGATGCCGATGGTGTATAATGTGTACGATAACACAGGAAAGAAAGAATAGAACTATGTTGAACATGAAACGATATATGCGGATTTTCGCGGCACTCATAGCCGCCATCTTGCTGCTGTCCTCTTGCGGATTGGCGCTTGACAACCCCGTGCGGGATGTTGAAATAGAAAAAGGCTTTATTATTTATTTCATCGACGTTGGACAGGCGGACAGCGCTCTTATAATATGTGACGGCGAAACAATGCTGATCGACGGCGGCAATGCTGGTGACTCCGATTTGATCTATACATTTTTACGGAATCGCGGCGTTACCCATCTTGATTATGTGGTGGCGACACATGCCCATGAAGATCACGTTGGGGGGCTGAGTGGCGCCCTTAATATTGCGACGGCAGGCGTTGCGCTTTCTCCTGTCACAGAATATGGCAGCCGGGCATTTAACAGTTTTGTCAGGTATCTTGGTGAACAAGGCGTTAGCATCACTGTGCCGAATCACGATGATGCTTTCAAACTTGGCAGCGCTGACGTGTTGATTCTCGGACCCGTAGGGGAATATAGCAACCATAACGATATGTCTATTGTGATTAAGATCACTTATGGAGATACGAGCTTTTTATTTACAGGCGACGCCGAACGCGCGTCTGAGCTTGACATAATCGACACCGGATACGATCTGTCGGCGACTGTCCTGAAAGTCGGCCACCACGGCAGCGATTCGTCGACTACATACCCTTTTTTGCGGGAAGTCATGCCAGAATATGCTGTTATCTCCTGCGGCAGAAACAATCAATACGGGCATCCGAGCGATGATGCGCTGTCCCAGCTGCGTGACGCCGACGCTACAGTGTACCGTACTGATCTGCAGGGTACCATCACCTGTGTAAGCGACGGTGTGAACGTGTCGTTCAACGTTGAGCGTAACGCTGAAGTACAGACGAACCCGACACAGCCTTCAGCGGATGAAGAACACTATATCGGGAACGTAAACTCGCGTATATTCCATCGCCCGTCATGTTCCGGGCTTCCCGCGCAGCAAAACCGCATTATACTCGACACGCGGGAAACGGCGGTCAGTGAGGGCTTCGAGCCATGCGGGCGGTGTCGGCCATGATGGTGGGATTTTAGATTTATACAGGCGGTGACGGTGTCAACTGTCAAGCATTCTAAAGAATCTTGTTCTTGTGGTGCCACCGTTATATAATGGCTATAATGCGATGCAGATACAACAGAGAAGGGGCTAGATATGGAAGAATTGATGCGAGAAATAATCCAAGTATTGGAGAAAGATTCAGGGTCAAGCATTTTTGCTGCTGTTAGCGCAATAGCCACTTTAGCCACAGCAATAATATCTTTTTCAGTTATGATTTATACAATAAGCAGAGATAAGGAATTAATTGTTGAAGAAAGAAAAGACAGGTTGCTTAACTCTCAAAGTAGTTATCCCTTGCTTATATTTCACTTTGACAATAAAACAGAAGAGTTCACATTTGGAAGGTGTGTTCCTGAAGACGTACTTTGCAGCATTCATGAATTTGAGGGAAAAAGATTCTATTGCATTTCAATAGATAATGGCATACTGAAAAAGTCAGGCAAACCATTCTGTAGCCTATTTTTTTCTTTAGTCAATGAAAGTAACGCAATAATTAAGAGTGTCAGATTAGTTAAAATTCATGTCCAAACCCCAACCAAACTTGAAAACAATTCGTTAGAATGTGAATATCGAACCTTTTCAAGTGGGCATAATTCTGAAATGAGCAATACCCTGTTGCTAAACAAAAAGGGGATTCATTGCTGTTTGCAATTATTTTTAGATTCAGAAGACTATCTACCATTCTTTTCTGATGATAGCATTAGTATAGTACTACAAATTGCCTTGGAGACTATTAACGGATTAACCTTTTATCAATCTATTGTTTATACCGGGAACACCTCAGATGTAGATTATTACTACTCTGAAAACTTGCATGATGAAGCACCTTTGCCTAAAAAAGTAACAATGACTAACTATTGATTAATAGCGTCACATTATCCATATAATGACACGATGAAATTAGCAGAAGGCTGAATTGCTGATATGAAAAGACAATAGCGAGCAAGCATTGATATTACCTGCGCTGATTTTCCCATAGAAACTTATGATTGTGGATAAGAAGCATGAAAGTATTGCGCAATCCTATTGCTATACGAGATGGCAAAACAATCCTAATAAGAGATTTATCGAAAACCGAGCGTGGTAAGAGCTGCCGTTGCAAGTGCCCCGCATGCGGCGGTGATTTTATCGCACGGATGGGTGAGTATAAAGTTCATCACTTTGCTCACAGCAAAGAAGCTTGTGATGAAATTATTGCGTACACTTCCGGACTATATAAACTCATTCAACAGGTGTTAAGCGAAGGTAAACGGTTCTTTATTCCGGCTCTGGTGATTTCGGACACAATACCAAAGGATAGGCTGATAGACGAGAGCGAAGTAGAATCATTTGTGAGCATTGTCGGCAAATATCCAATAAGTCATTACACCAAGCTTATTTCGAACGGAAAACATGTTTTATTTGAAAGCATTAAATTATCATTCGACGGAAAAAACAACATCCAAGCTATGGAGCTATCTGTCTCAGGCAAGACAATGGCCATCAAAGTGATGCCTCCTGATACGGACTGCAGATTTGCGTCTGTGTCGCCACATAAAGACATGGCGACTCTGGTCTTAGACTTTACAGATGAAGTTGAAACGATACAAGAGTCAACAAGTAAGGTTTTCGAAGAATATTTATTTTCGGAACAACTACGAAAATACTGGATCTTTAATCCTCTTACTAAAAACGCATTCCCGGAATTGATGGAAAAGAACAAAAAACTATATGACGAATATGTAAAACAGCAGACACAGCTAAAAGAACAAAGAAAAGCTGACATTGAACAGAAAAAACAGATTGATGAGGAACGCATACTTGCATTTGCTGAACAACATAAGAAGAGAGAGCAAGACGCACTTGAATCGGTAAAAGACAGGAATTTCCAGTTGCAAGAAGCAATTTTCGATTGCAACGGTCTACGTTGGATGAAATGCGAAATATGTGGTACGAAAAAACCTGCACGGAGTTTTTCGAGCTTTGGCATCGGCAAACGAATTAACTTTGGAGTGTGTTCCGTGTGCAGAATCAGAAGATGATTTTTAACAATGAAACTTGCTCAAATTGAAGACAGAGGCCAGTTTGTCGGCGAATTTAAACGTATTTTCGTGACGTTTATAACATAATAAACCAAAATTCAAATCACATTACCCTAATATACAGCACAGCGATACTCAAGAAAGGCGGCAGATATGAAAAAAGACATTGGAGCGAAAACGCTATTGTTTCCGACGCCGGTTTTGGTCGTGGCAACTTATGATAGTAATGGAAAGCCAAACGCGATGACCGCCGCATGGGGAGGGATTTGTTGCTCAGATCCGCCCTGTGTTACTATATCGGTGCGCAAAGCAAGATACACCTACGACAACCTCATGGAGACAAAAGCGTATACGATCAATATCTCCGGTAAGCAACATGTTAAGGAAGCTGATTATTTTGGGATCGAATCGGGGAGAACAGCAGATAAGTTTGCTGCCACAGGGCTGACTCCTATCAAGAGCGAATTTGTCAACGCTCCGTATATCGGCGAGTTTCCTCTTAATCTGGAATGTAAAGTTGTACATGTCTTTGATTTGGGCGTACACACTCAGTTTATCGGCGAAGTCATTAATGTGAAAGTGGATAGTTCTATACATGAAAATGACCGGCAACCGCTGATAGAGCAAATAAAACCGCTCATCTTTGCGCCGGGCGACGGAAGCTACTATGTTATTGGCGATGAAGTTGGCAAGGCATTTTCTGCCGGGAAGATATATATGGAATAACATGGAGGATAGATCATGGATATTATTGTCAGGAAACCAAATGAAGCTGAAATCACTGAATATAAAAAGAAGCCCACATGGGGTTGTGGCGTGTCAGAATTTGACTGGCATTACGACGACCGGGAAACCTGTATCTTGCTGGAGGGCGAGGTGACGGTCGAGTACGATGGCGGCAGCGTGAGCTTTGGCGCGGGCGATTACGTCGTGTTCCCCGAAGGGCTTTCTTGCGTGTGGAAGGTCACAAAGCCCGTTCAAAAGCATTATGAGTTCGGATAAACCCATGCTTCCCGTGAAAACTCTGCGCGGCGGTGGAATCATGGTCAACTACAGATGTAACGCCGCCTGTCGTCATTGTCTGTACGCCTGCTCCCCAGCGCGAACTGGCGGTTACATAACCGAGCAGACCGCCAAAGAAGTGTGCGGGCTGTTACGTTTCGCCGGTTGCCGTTCGGTGCATATCGGCGGCGGTGAGCCGTTTCTGGATTTTGACGGGCTGGTGACGCTAGTCCGTACAGTAATCGGTTCAGGGATAGCGGTTGAATACATCGAAACCAACGCTTACTGGGCGGCGGATCGGAAACAAGCCGAACATCGGTTACAGGTGCTGGCGCACGCGGGGGCAGATACGCTCTGCATATCCACTGATCCATTCCATGCGGAGCATGTCCCGCCTGATTTGCCGATAACGCTGGCGAATATATGCCGGAGCGTTGGTTTTGGATACTTTCTATGGCAGGAGAGGTATCTGTCGGTGTTATCACGGTTGGAATCCGGAAAGACATACAAAAGGGCAGAGTTGGAGCGGTTCATCTCGCCAAGATATGTTCTCGAAACTGCCAATAGTTACGGTTTGCACTTAGGCGGCCGTGCCGTCAACATCGAAGCGGAGTATTCCGAGCGTAAGCCGGCGGATACCGTCGCGGATGACCGTCCATGCCGTAACCTGCTTTCCAGCGGGCATTTTCACATCGACCTGTATGGACGATTTATACCACCTGGCTGCACCGGGATCGCAATCCCGCTGGACGAAGCCGTAAACGGCATGCCGGACGGCAAGTATCCTGTACTGGAAGTCCTATTGTCCGGAGGCTCGGCGGCGCTGCTGCGGTATGCGCAAGAGCGGGGCTTTGCCGAGAATGAGCAAGGATATCCGTCAGGCTGTGCGCTCTGCTTCCATATCCGACGCTGGCTATGCGAACACGCAACATCCCCGGAACTGGACGCGGAGCATTATGCCGAGTCGCTGAAGTATTACGGATAACTTGATGAACGGATGCGCCCCCGCTCCGTACATCCCAAGTTTTACAAATATCCATCCTTTTCTCTACACGCCGCCGATTTCTTTTCCGATGTATTGCAATATGCTTGTGGATTTTGAATGTTTTTGATAGAATTGCGGCTAAGAACAAGGAAGTTAGGGCGCTGTTCAACAGAGATTAGCCATGCCCTCAAGGCCATGGGCTATCAGTCATTGCCAGCCAAGTTCACAGAACGAGATGAAAGTAATATGGAACTGTATATATAACAAAGGAAAGGTGACAATGTGACAAAACAAATATACTTTGCAGGCGGCTGCTTCTGGGGAACCGAAGCTTATTTTGCAAAACTGAAGGGAGTTGTCAAAACTCTTTGCGGCTACGCTAACGGCTATACCGTAAAACCTACTTATGAGGAAGTCTGCAGAACCGATACGGGCTATGTCGAGACAGTATTGGTTGAATATGACCCCTCCGTTGTCCCAATCGAAAAGCTCTTGACCGAGTTCTTCAAAACAATCAATCCGACAACAAAGAACCGCCAAGGCAATGACATTGGAACCCAATACCGCAGCGGAATCTATTATTCAGATGAAACTGACGCGCCGATTATACAAAGCTATGTTATGAAAAAGCAGGAAGAATATACAAAGCCTATCGTAACCGAGACACTTCCGCTGCAAAACTTCTATCCGGCAGAGGAATACCACCAGCATTATCTTGACAAGAATCCGAGCGGGTATTGCCATGTTGACCTCAATATGATTCGCGAGGAGGACAGAAAATGAGAGAGCCAAAGGAAGAACGGTTAAAAGAGCTAACACCCATACAATTTGAAGTTACTCAAAACGGAGCTACCGAGCGACCATTCAGCGGAGAGTACATCGCAATTATGGGACATTAGGGTCATATTCCTTGAGGAGCGCACATAATGAGACTGAAATGGTACGGAACAGCCACAATACTGATTGAACAGGACGGGACGCCGTTGCTTTTCGACCCGTTTCTTTCGCTCAATGCCGATGCCTTTAAGCCCCCAATCGAGGAACTCTCAAAAGCAGGCAATATACTGGTTACGCATGGACACCTTGACCATATCGTCGATATCCCGGCAATACTGGAGCATGGCGACGGTCATACCAAGGTCTATTGCACAGCAGGCCCACGGGAAACGTTGATTTCAAAAGGGGTTGCAGAAGGGAACATACAAACGATTACCCCCGGGGATGTTCTCACCTTAGGGCCATTTGAATTGACTGTCTTAAAAGGTAAACACATTGAATTTGACAAGCGGTTGATAATAAAAACGCTTGTCAGCCCCCGTGTTTTGCTCAATTGGAGAAATTTCAGATATATGCTTAAAGAAAACAAAAGCTGTTCCGAGGCCGGAGAAACGGTGATATTTGACATAAGAACACGGGATGAACGAATACTTCTGCTGGGCAGCTTGAATTTGGACGAGAATACGGAATATCCAAAAGGCGCGGACCTGCTCATATTGCCGCTTCAGGGGCGTTCCAATGTAAGCATATATGCGATGCATATAATAGAACATCTGCAGCCGAAAAAACTGCTGCTTGACCATTTCGAAGATTCTTTCCCGCCCATCTCATCATATGTTGACACCGAACATTTTTTATCCCTTATGAAGAGCAAGTATCCCGGCGTGCCGGTAATATGCCCGCAGGCAGGCGCGGGATGGATAGAGGCGTTATAATGCAGGGAAAAGACTATTTAATCGGACACATGGAAGACTTGGCGGACAAGGCGACCAAAACGGGGTGCGCTGCGTCAAGATTCCTCACGCCTGCCGAGGTAAAGCACGTCGCAGAGAATTTTAGGTATACTCGCATTAATTTGCTGTTCGACGGCGGATATGACAATGCCGAACGTGTTCGCGCAGTGTTTTTGAACCCCGAATGGGGCAAATATGGCAGAGAAAGCCTCCTTGCTGCGTTGAGAATCGAATATCGGCCGCAGGACACGCTGGGTCACCGCGACATTTTAGGTGCGCTGATGGCGCTTGGCATCGAGCGCGATACGATCGGCGACATCATCAGCGAAGAAAACAGCGCCACGCTGATATGTTTGCCGGAGATGACCGGATTCATAATAGATAATCTCGCCAAAGCGGGGCGTGTCGGAGTTAAGATATCGGAAATCAGTTTGGGTGAACTGCAAGCAAGGCAGGAAGAATTGAGCATAAAAACTGACACCGTGGCATCATTGAGGCTAGATGCGGTATTATCGGCGACGTTCGGGCTGTCCAGAGCAAAAGCTGCCGAGCTTATCGCAGCCGGCCGTGTAAACCTTGAGCATCTGCCTTGTCTGCACCCTGCGAAGGAGCTTGCGGAAGGTGCATTATTATCGGTGCGTGGACTTGGGCGCGCAAAGCTGTTGGAAGTCGGCGGTGTATCGAGAAAAGGCAGAGTATTCGTGCAGATAGGGTTATATGGGCGGTAGTGCGCCTTATTTTCTGCTCCCTAAGTGCTCCCTAAGTGCTTGAAATATCTGGGATTTTGGCGTATTATGGCTATAATACAATACAGCGATGTACTCAAGAAAGGCGGCAGGTATGAAAAAAGACATTGGAGCGAAAACACTATTGTTTCCGACGCCGGTTCTGGTCGTGGCAACTTATGATAGTAATGGAAAACCAAACGCGATGACCGCCGCATGGGGAGGGATTTGCTGCTCAGACCCGCCCTGCGTTACTATATCGGTGCGCAAAGCAAGATACACCTATGAAAACCTCATGGAAACAAAAGCGTATACGATCAATATTTCCGGTAAGCAACATCTTAAGGAGGCTGATTATTTTGGAATCGAATCAGGACGAACTGCAGATAAATTCGCTGCCACTGGACTGACTCCTATCAAGAGTGAATTTGTCAACGCTCCGTATATCGGCGAGTTCCCTCTTAATCTGGAATGTAAAGTTGTACATGTCTTTGATTTGGGTGTACACACTCAATTTATCGGCGAAATCGTGAATGTGAAAATGGATAGTTCTTTACATAAAAACGACCGGCAACCGCTGATAGAACAGATAAAACCGCTCATCTTTGCGCCGGGCGACGGAAGCTACTATTCTGTTGGCGATGAAGTCGGCAAGGCATTTTCTTCCGGTAAGATATACATGGAATAACATGGAGGATAGATCATGGAGATCATTGTCAGAAAACCAACTGAAGCTGAAATCGTTGAATATAAAAAGAAACCCACATGGGGCTGCGGTGTGTCAGAGTTCGACTGGCATTACGACGACCGGGAAACCTGTGTTTTGCTTGAGGGCGAGGTGTCGGTCGAATACGAAGGCGGCAGCGTGAATTTTGGCGCAGGCGATTACGTCATGTTCCCTAAAGGGCTGTCCTGCGTGTGGAAGGTGACACAGCCAGTTAAAAAACATTATGAGTTCGGATAAACCCATACTTTCCGTGGAAACTCTGCGGGGCGCTGGGATTATGGCTAATTACAGATGTAACGCCGCCTCCCGTCATTGTCTGTACGCCTGC
>Ga0099364_10008899_pt1 | contig 14038 bp, 15 predicted proteins | sample TergutTh196P3_FD_73070 | JGI IMG/M metagenome (GOLD analysis project Ga0099364, IMG submission 73070) | Microcerotermes parvus P3 segment gut microbial communities from Pointe-Noire, Republic of the Congo - Th196 P3 | ecosystem: Host-associated > Arthropoda: Insects > Digestive system > Gut ...
GAAGGCGATTTTGACAGGCTTTTTGAACGAAAAAATTATCAATCTTTGGATGAGATAATAAATGAAAAATAAAATAATAAATGTTTTTTATCATGGACATAAAGTGGGAAGGCTTGCTGAAACGCCAGAAAAAACAATTGCGTTTGAATACGATGCCGAATGGCTGCAAAAAGGTTTTTCTATATCTCCATTCAAATTACCGCTTGAAAAGCGTGTATTTATTGCACAGCGCGAGCCATTCGAAGGCAATTTTGGCGTGTTCAACGACAGCCTTCCCGATGGATGGGGGCGTTTATTAATTGACCGATTGTTGAAAAAAAAACAAATTGATCCGTTTAGTGTTTCAATATTGGACAGGCTGTCTATTGTAGCAAGCTCCGGCATGGGCGCGCTTGAATATAAGCCAGAAAACCCGCTTGTTGAAAATGTAAAAATTAGCGATTTGAATAAATTAGCAGATGAAGCGCAAAAACTTTTAAACGAAGAATACGAAGGGCAAAAATTGGAAGAACTGGTAAAATTAGGAGGCAGCTCTGTAGGAGCCAGGCCAAAAATATTACTCGATATTAATGACGGTAAAACAACAGCCGCCTGGCTTATTAAATTCCGTGCCAGTTCCGACCCCAAGAATATCGGTAAACAGGAATATGATTATATGGTATGTGCAAAAGCAGCAGGACTCGAAGTTCCGCAAATAAAATTATTTGAAAAAAAATATTTTGGCGTACGACGTTTTGACCGCACGGAAACTAATGAAAAAATCTTTATGATTTCTGTGTGCGGGCTTTTAGATGCAAGCCACAGATACCCTGCACTTGATTACAATCACATTATGTCTGTAACTCTGGAATTAACACGTGATTTTCGTGAAGTTGAAAAAATGTTTCGTTTAATGTGTTTTAATGTTTTCGCGCACAACCGCGATGATCATTCAAAAAATTTTTCTTTTTTATACAGAGACGGTAAATGGAGCGTATCACCCGTTTATGATTTAACTTATGCAGGAGGCATGGGCGGGGAACACGCAACAACCATAGACGGAGAAGGCCGAAACCCTTGCGAAGAAAATATTTTACGTGTAGCTCAAAAAACAGGTCTTAACCTAAAAAGTGCAAAAATAATTATAGAAGAAGTTAAAAACGCAGTTTTTAAAGCCAATCTTATGCAAAGACTTAATGCGTAAGCAGACAATAAGTACCTAAAGGAAACAATTGTGAGCCTCGTCATGGAACAAAAACCATGCAGGCATGGTTTTTTTCCATGACACTCACGCGTTACCTCTGCTGGTACTTATTGTCTGCCTGTTCTTAATTGTGCATAAGTCGGGTAAAGGCAGATGGGAGCGCAAAGCGTGGGGCTGCCTACCCGCTTTGCGCCCTACCAGCGATGCAAATCTGAAATAAATGCAAACAATGAACACCTGAAACATGGTTACAGCACGACCGATGCCGTGAATTAACGGATCGTGCGGAGCTTGGGGAACCCTGAAAAGGGTTCGCCCAAGTCCGCAGTGTAAACCAAAAACGGCATCGGTCGTGTTAGGACAAATTTTTTAAGGTGTTCATTGTTTGACTTTAGTTCAGTTTTGCAAGAGCAGCCTTAGCAGAATTTCTCCAGCGGATCAGTTAGAATCTCAACCCTGTTATGGATGATCGCAACAGTATGTTCCCAGTGGGCGGAGGTTTTCCGATCTTTTGTGATTACCGTCCAGCCGTCATCGTCAAGCACTATGTCCCCTTTGCCCATATTGATCATTGGTTCTACAGCTAACACCATGCCGTTTTTAAGCCGTGGGTTTGGGCCCTGGGGGTAATTTGGAACACGGGGATCTTCATGCAGATACAGCCCGACTCCGTGCCCGCAATAATCCCGCACAATGCCATAGCCGCGGGATTTAGCATGTGCCTCTACAGCCCTGGACAGCATTAGCAGTCGCCCGTCATAGCTTAGCGCGGAAATACCTTTGTAAAGGCATTCCCTGGTTGTAACGTTAAGTTTGTGAACTTCCGGGCTTACCCTGCCGGCCTCAATGCTAAGTGCCTGATCGCTTATAAAGCCTCCAAGATCAATCCCGCAGTCAAGGCCGACAAGATCGCCTTCGCGGATTTTTCGTTTTGAAGGTATGCCGTGGATAACTTCTTCGTTAATCGAAATACAAATTGAAGCAGGGAAGGGGTTTTTGGAAGGGCCGTATCCAAGAAATGCAGGACTCCCGCCTGCCTTTTTTATCCAGTTATTTACCCACCGGTCAATGTCCAGCGTTTGTATGCCGGGTTTTACCAAGGGAATTAATTCACTATACATAGCCGACAGCATTTTGCAGGATTTGCGGATGCCCTCTATTTGTTTTTCTGTTTTTAATCTAATCATTATGCGAAACCTTTTTGTTCATAACATATGCAAGTGCTTTTTTCCATTTAGCTTCATCTTCGGCAGAAAAGCCCATGTCTAACAGCATACCGAGACATTCAATCCATGTTTCATTATCAACATGGGGACGCAGGCGGTGATTAATAATTTCTTTAATAAAATTTTCAATTTCCGGTGCATAAAGGCGAAAGTAGGGATGCCTTCGTTCTTCTTTAATGATTTTAACCAAAAGCATGAACGCTTCGTAGTATTGCTGCCGCCTGTCAAGTTCTTCTGCAAGAAAAAAACAGCAGTCCATCCAGTCATCTCTTTCAAGAAACCTTTCTATGCTAAAATTGATCCCCCCGTTTTTTCTCCAAATGGAAATTGCTTCTTCTTCTTCAAGGTGCAATAATTCAAATAATATAAGTTTTGACTGTTTAACCAGATCGTTTTCATCTTCACGAAGCCATGCCTTATAATTAAAACCGCCCCCAAGTGTCGAAGATTCTTTTTTAAATCTGGTATATACACGGTCATATTCAAACCGCCGCTGCTCATTTGACAATGTTTCATAAGCTGCGATTAGTTTATGCATTTTTGCTTCGGCTTCTTTGCCGGCAATATCAGGGTGCAGTCGTTTTGCTTTATTTCGAAAGGCTTTTTTTATTTCATTGGCCGAGGCATTTTGCCTTAGGCCCAGAAGTTCATAATAATTGGTCATTGTTGGCTATGCCTTTTGTTATACGACATTTAGGTTTTCTTTATATTGCATTTTTTCTGGTATAATTCTTAAAAATTTCTTATCTAATGTCCATATTTGAGAGTTTGTTTTTATGCCATACGTTAATATTGTTGCATCTATTAAACCAACGCCAAAATCTAACAATTTGTTTTTTGAAGAATATTCTCCAGCCTGTATAATCATATTTTCATAATGTATTTTAGGTAAGTATGTCCAAAAACCCATTATTATTTCTCTTTCCGATTTCTTTTTAGAACCCTGTAACAATTCACCAAATATACATTCTACTGCCAATACCTCCCTGTTTTCCAATAATTTTTTTATTATAGAAAAGTAATTCTGATTGTTTCTTAAATGCTCAATCCATATTGATGTATCAAGTATAATCATATCGATCTGTTTATTTCCCTAATTTTTTGTCCGTTTTTTATAATTACCGGATTTCGAATAATTTTTTTATTTAACTCCTTTATATTATAAGTATCCAGCCAATCCTTTAAGACAATTGTTATTGCCTCTGTAACGGTAGAACTTTGTGTATACGCCTTTACATTTCTGACCAAATCATCATCTATTATTGCAGTTACTTTCATACGATATACAATAAGATACATTTTCGTATTTGTCAAGAGATTTAATTATGGGCTTTTCTAAACATAAAATTTCATTTATAATTACTGTATGAGTAAAGTCCTTACAATTATTGTTTTTGCGATAGCACTTTGTTTTTCGGCTTGTGCCTACAGTAATTTAATTATACCGGAAGAGCTGTCTCCTGCGGAGTTAATACAGCGTGCGCAGGAGGCATCAGACCGTAGCAGGTACAATCAGGCCCTGCAGTATTACCAGGCTTTGGGCGACAGGAATCCTCTAAACATTGATTTGATCTGCGAAGCGGAATATAATGTTGCCTTTATCCTTTACAAGCAAAAAAAATATTCTCTGTCAAGGGAAAAATTTAACGCCCTTTTGGAACGCTACAATGGCGAGGGGGTGGAATATTTGCCGGCGCATTTTAAGCTGCTGTCGGTTAAAGTTCTTGAAAAACTGGAAGAGAAAGATGCAAGAAGCCGCCTAAGGAAGAAAAAATAATGAAAATTTTAATTGCCTTTATTATTGCTTTATTCGCAGCAACTTTGGTATATGGCCAAGAGCAGGATTTTACGGGAGAACAGGAAGAAGCTGTACAAACAACAGAGCCTAAGGCAAGAGGTTTTAATTCAAACATATTTAAAGATTTGGGCTCTTGGGACAAATGGTTATATATTGGCGGCGGCATGGGTTTGGGGGGCGGCAGTTTTATGTTAAACCAAGGATTGGTTTTTGATGCTGTTATTACAAGGTTTCTTTCCGTTGAGGTAATGCCGTCTATTGCTCTTGCCGACAGGATTTATCCTGTTATACCGATAACGGCAAGATTGGGATGGAGGTTTGCCAGAATAGATATTTCTGCCGATATTGGCTATACGCCTTTATGGGGCTTAAATGTAGGAGGCACGGTCGGGTTAAATTCAAATTTTAACAGCGCTTTTTTTGCAAAGTTTGTCGCTATGCCCTTAACCAATTTATATTCGTTCGATACTTATAAAAAGACTTTTATGTACGGGATCTTGGGTTTTAAGATTGGCTTGATAAACAGGCAAAACTAAACCTGTAACCCCATTCCGTAAAAACTTTCCCCTTTAAGGGCGGCAAGTTTTTTGGCTGCCGTTAATTCCGAATCAGTTTTTACTTCTCCGCTTATAATTGCTTTTACATTGAAACGTTTTACAAGAGAGGCAAAAACTTTGGCACGGAAAACCGCCCTGCCTTCTGCTTTATATCCCGAAAGGGGCGACCATGAAAAAACACACTCGCCGGAATCTATTCCAAAAACCCAGTCTTTTGCCTCATCTTTAGCAGAAATAAGTTCATTAACCAAGAGCACGGCTTTTATGGAATTTGCTTTTTTGTTTAATGCAGTTGCCTTTTTTTTACTAAGCCGTTCCAAAGGAGAGCCAAAACAGGCAAGGGCTGTATCACCGTTAACCCCAAGTACAACTGCCCCTGCTTTTTTAAATTTTTGTGAAAATGTTTTTACAAAAAGTTCTTGTGCCACGGATATTTCCTGCGGTTTTTCATTATCTTCTGTTTTTAAAAGCGCAGTATTTTTTACAATAATTATTACCGCGTTTTCATTTATTTTATCATCGAGCGCGGGTTTTCCGGTCTTAACAAGGGATTTATACATTGTTTTGTTTAACGCGGGAGCATAAGCCAGACGGAATTTTAATTCCATTTTAAAACCGATCAAAAACCTGGAAACAGCCATGATTAAAGTCCCAAAGACACAGGCTGAAAAAGGTATAAGAGGATTAATCCAATATGCCCTAAAAATAAAACTTATGCCAAAACCTGCCCCGCATAAAAGGCTTAACCCCAATCCTAAAAATAATTGTTTTAAGGGACGCATAGTATGAATTAAGGCAAGCATTACAAAAACAGCAGAAAAAGAAAAGGCCATTATATAAAGGCTTTTACCAGGCGTAATACTTAAGCCCGTAAGCAATGTATTTGCAAGAATGGCTGTAGAATCATTTTTTTCTGGTTTTATTATACAGAATGAAGAATTAGCAAATTGCGCAATATTGTTTCTAAGATCAGACAGTTCCTTATGTTTTTCGCGCAGGGAAGCAAAAGCCCCGATTATCCCGTTCCTTTGGTTTTCAAGTTCTTCTGCACCGTCTTTATCCGCGCCTTTTTCGGCAATTAATTCTTCATAGGAATTTATATGCATCATTTCAGATTTGCCGTAAAGGAATTCTTCAAGGCTTTTAAAATACTGTTGCCTGGCATGAATCCATGCAGAAATATTTTCATCATTTGGATTTTGAATTAATTCTTCTTTAAGGTTTTCGGTAAAATCGTACATAATAACAGGCATTTCTTCCGGAGCAATATATTTATAAATATCAGGATTGTTAATACTTTTAAGCAGCTCCGCCATTTGCCGTCCGGCTTGTTCGTAATTTTTAAAATACTCCCAGGATAAACGGCGGAAAGAACTGCCATCCGGTTTTTCCATTAGGATATTGTCTTCACTGTCCAAATGAAATTTATACTCTGTAAGCACTCCATGTTGTAAAAAACTATTTATAAGAATTAAACCATTTTCAGTTTCTTCAAAGTAGGTGTCAGACCATCTGCTTTTTAGCGCATGGTAAGCGATATGTTCAACTCCGAGGGAAACTGGGGCAACCCGCCTTAAAACACCGTCCTTATCCAACTGCGGATTTAAATCCATTGCCAATAATATTTTTCCAAAGGCCTTTGTCGACTGGGCTAAAAGGGCAACAGCCGATCCGTCCTGACGGATTATTGTTTCATTTATCCGATCCCTTCCTTTTTCGGATAACTCTACAAGGCTTGCAATTAATTCAGGGGATTCATTTGGGGAAACAAAACCAAACCTGATTGCATCAAAAAGAGCCCTTATATTCCTGCTGACTGTCAAAAATTCATCTGATATATGCTGCCTTAAATCTTCCGTATCTTCAATTTTACCGGTTCCCATTCCCAAAACCGGTGCCTCCAGTAAAATTTCCGATGCGCCCATTTCGCCAAGAGCCATAATAATTGAATACACATCGCCTGAAGATATATTTTCAGCGGTATCAATCAATAAAATATCCCTTGAAACCGGCGGTGAGGAACGGATATTAAGGAAGAAATCATAAACTTTGCCAAGTTTAGGCCCTGAAAACAGGTAATTCAATAAAAAAACCAACAGAAAAGCAAAAAATACTGCAATAAATAGGATTAAAAGAGATTTTTTTCTTGAAATAAAAACATACATTCCCTTTCATTTTCGGCTATTTTGGATTATAATGTAATATATAAGTAGGAGAGTTAACTATGATGACAAAACAGAAAATTTTAATTCCCGCAATGCTTGCCATTTTAATTCTGGGTTCAGGCTGCGCAAAACCGCCTGTCGAGGAAATGAACAATGCAGCCGAAGCTGTAGCTATTGCCGAAAGCGATATTAATGCGGTAAGATATGCCGCCGTCACTTTGGCCCGCGCCAAAGCCGCCCTTGCCAATATGTACACAGAAGCAGCATCAAAAAACTATGAAGCGGCAAAGAATTTTGCCGACGAAGCTATTGCCATGGCCGAGCTTTCAATCAGAGAAGGGAAAACTCAGGCAGCTAAAATAAAGAATGATGCTACTACTGTAGTTAATTCGCTAAAACCGCAGCTTAAAGAAACAGAACAGATAATTACTACAGCCAAAGAAAACGGTCTGGCTTTGGATTATGATTTAATTGATCGCGAATTTGACGCAAGCTACCAAGCCATGATTCAGGCCTGCGAAGCTTTTGCAGAAGAAAATTTCCAGGATGCGATAAAAATGGGAAATTCTGTCCGTGCAAACATGGATTTAATTAACAGGCTTTTATCACAGGTTGCAATAGTTGAGACAAGAAAAAAATAGGCTTAGGTATCGCCTCTTTCTATATTAACATTGCGATCAAATGTAGGTTCAGTTTTTTCGGTATTCATAAAAATTTTAACGCTTTCTGGAATACGCACACTGCTTAGCTTGTTCACGGCAAATGCATCCTGCCCTAATTCCACCACACTGCTTCCTATTACTAAATTGTTAATTTGATTGCGCATAAACGCTTCGTTTCCTACTTTTGTTTGCCCCCTGATTTCAACGCTGGTTAGTTGGTTGTTTTTAAAAGCGCCTTCGCCGATTTCTTTGACTGTTTCGGGGACGGTAAGATTGCCTTCCAGTTTATTTTTTGAAAATACATTCTTCTCTATTTTGGTAATATTGTCAGGAAAATTTATACTGGCAATATTATTATCACTGAATGCCCCAGCTTCTATTTTCACGCCGTTTGGAATTGACAGTGTTGTAAGCAAATTGTTTTGAAACGCTTCTTTCCCTATGGTTTTTATGTTAGCGGGGAAATTAAAAACAGTAAGTTTTGCGCTCTGGAACGCCTCCTTTCCGATAGTTTGCAGGGTGCTTGGGAATTTTACCTCTGTTAAAAAGTTTTCTTCAAACGCTTGATCCCCGATTGATATAAGCCCCTCTGGCAGATTAAGGCTTTTAAGTTGATTGCCTAAAAAAGCATTTTCGCCGATAGATACCACGCCTTTGGGGATTGTTACGCTGGCAATCCTTGTTCGGGCAAAAGCAGAGTTGCCGATTTTTTCCATGCTTGACGGTATGGATAAATGAGCGATTTTACTTTCGCTTTCATTGCCTTTTGTAGGCCATTCAAAACAATTTTCACCGATAGATTTAACGCCTTCTTCGATAGTGATGCTTGTCAGTTGATTTCTTGCAAATGCAAAATCCCCTACGGTTTCAACGTTTTTAGGAATGGTTATTGATGTAATGCTGTTTCCCGAAAAAGCGCTTTTCCCGATTGATCTAAGGCTTGCAGGAATATTTACGCTTTTCAGAGACTTCTTGCTAAAAGCGCCATCGCCGATTCCGGCAACTAACATTCCCCCAATTTGCGAAGGGATATTAACCGCAGAGGCCGTTCCAGTGTAACCTGTAATTACAACTGTATTCCCGCTGACCGTAATAAGGAAGTCGCCTTCTTTTTTTGCGCCCGAAGCGCTGTATTCCTTTGCCTTTTTTTCCGCATCATTTTTTTGGCGGTCAAAATCCGAGCCGAAAGCCCTCTCTGTTGCCTTCTCTGGTTCGGCAAGGGCTGTCCGCGCTCCGCATGTATCGCAGAACCATCTTTTTTTTATACTGTGATTTAGGGTTTTTCCGCAGTTACCGCATGATACAGGAAGCCCTGAGGATGCCTGGTTTTTGTCGGCGGAAGATTTGGCAGTATGTTCTTGAAGCCTGTTAATGCCGGTTTTAGCGGCTGGCGGCTTAGAATTGGAACCGAATTTAACTGTTGTCAATTTTTCCGCATTCGGGCTTGATTTTTTGTCATCGGGTTTAGCTGTCGGCTTAAGCGCATCGCTTAAAATTTTTTTAAAGAAACTCATATTTCCCTCCATATTTGCTGTTTATAATAAATTGCACAAAGGACTGTGCTTGTTTTTCCAGAAATGGCAAACTGTCTGTAAGTGCCAGTCGCCCTTCCTTATCCGTTTGCTGCATGGCACTCGGTATTGTAAGCCGCGGCTGGTTCATAACTTTCATGTTAAGAAAACTTAATAATGTAACAAGATGATCCTGCGCAATTAAAGTGCCGGAAATACCGGATGTAATGCCGCTGACAGCCGCCGGTTTGCCGCTGAGTACCTGCGGTTCGCTCTTGCTTACCGGCCTTGACAGCCAGTCGATTAGATTTTTAAGGCAGCCTGGGAAATAATGATTGTATTCCGGAGAAAAAACCCAAATCCCGTCTGCAGATTTAACAATCCCGCGGACCCGGCTTACCGCATCCGGAGCCGGATACTCAATATCCTGATTTAACAACGGGACTTCGCTATAATCAAGCAGTTCAAATTCTGCCAAGCCGCCTAGTGTCTTTTCAGCTTCCATTGCCAATTGCCGGTTAAAAGAATCCTTCCTTAACGAACCAACTATGGCTATTATCTTTATAGTATAATCCATAAATTAAGCCTATTGTTATTTAATTAAATTGTCAATTGAAAATTTTTACCTATCTTATGCAAAGATTTAATGCGTAAGCAGAAAAATATGCTGTGAAAAATTTAGTGCAGGACGGCAGCAAGCCATACCTAGCATATTTTTCTGCCTTTTCTTTAATTGTGCATAAGGCGGGGAATTTTTTCAGGCAAAAAGGTAGCAGCTACCCTCTGGTTTGTCTAAACAGTCTCGGTGTTTAGACAAACAGATCGGTAGCTGCTACCTTTTCCTGTTTCAATTATTATAAATTATTATAAATTATTATAAATTATTATAAATTATTATAAATTACTTGAATAACTTTGCAAAAAATGGTATATTAATAATAAGGTTGTTTTGGAACCTTTTGATATTAGACTGGGTTTATCCGGTCTTAAAATATCTCTGTTTGTATGAACAGAAATTATTAATAACATTAAGGAGATTTTTATGAAAGGGAAAAAATCACAGACAGTCAAAGGAATGGCATTATTTTTTGCCATTATTGCAGTAATCGCATTTGCATTTTTTGCATGTGAAGGCCCAATGGGATTACAAGGCGAGCAAGGCGAACAGGGTGAACAGGGAGAGCAAGGCGAACAAGGTCTCAACTCATACGTTGTTATCTTCAACGGCAACGGCGGAACACCGGAATTTAACTTCGTAAGTGTACTCCACGGCAATACCATTAACCCGCCTCCGCCGCCAAGCATAACAGGGGTAGGAATATATGAAAGAAATTTTCTTGGATGGTTTGACGAAACATTAAACACACCATGGGGCTTTGCGAGTACCGCTGTTACTGCCAACATGACCTTGTATGCTAAATGGGGAGCCTATTCAATGGGCACAATGGGTCCAGGTGGTGGCAGAATCTACCATGTTGTTCCCGAAGGTTTCACTGTAGAAGGCTATGGCAATTATGGTGATGAAGGCTATTTTGCAGATTACACCGCCTACTATCTTGAAGTCGCTCCAGAAAATTCTGCTAGTGGACAATGGGGAGCATACGGTACACTGATAAGCGGTGTAACAACATTTGAATTCCCTTCTGATGCAGGTGCCAGCAAAATAGGAAACGGCAGAAAGGACACTCTTACCATTGCCGCTCATTTAGCCGCTATTTCGCCTCCTGAAACAGGCAGAGCCGCACAGCTTGCCGCTGCCGCAACTTTTAGCAATTTTAACGATTGGTTTTTGCCCAGCCATGGAGAATTAAACCTACTTTATTCAGCATATGAAAATACGTTTTTATCGGGGTTAGCATGGTCATCGTCTCAGTACGATGATAATTCCTCGTGGTATATTTCCTTCCAAAGTGGCAGTCGAGGCCACTATTTAAAAAATACGCAAACTAATATGGTTGTTCGTGCCATTAGAGCTTTTTAAAAGGTAGCAGCTACCGATTTGGGGGGAAAGTGCCGTAAAAAAGGTAGCTGCTACCATCCCATTTGTCTAAACAGTCTCGGTGTTTAGACAAACCAAGTGGTGTCAGGCACCTTTTTGACCAAGCCCCACCCGCTTTGCGCCCCTACCGCGATACAGACCTGAAACAACGGCAAACAATGAACACCAGGGGAAGGTAAAAGTGAAAAGGTAAAAGAGAAAAAAGTAAGACCTTGCTTAGGAAGCTTAGCTAGTTGCCAACCAGCGGACAGTCGTTTTTCATTTTTCACCGCACCGTAGGTGCAATTTCACTTTTCTCTTGTAAGCCCCCACGCCTTGCCTCGCGGCACGCTCGGGGGCTGTCCAAGAAGTAAAAAAAAGATTCCCCAAAAAGAAAGAACATGATAAAATATTTCTATGAGTAAAGGAAAAAGCGAAATTGTAACATATAAGCCATACGAGCAAAATCAGATGTACCTAATACCGCCGAGCGCGGAAGAACTGATACCCGAGGGCCACCTGGTACGGCTGGTGAACGAAACTATAGAAGAAATGGGAATAGCGGAGCTTTTGAGGAAAAAGCAAGTTGGCGGAGGAGCGAGCCGTTATAATCCTGTAATGATGACAAAGCTGTTTGTGTACGGCTATATGAACAAGGTGTGTTCCAGCCGAATGCTTGCAAAAGCGGTACGGGAGAATGTGATGTATATGTGGCTTGCGGGAGGCAATAAACCAGATTTTAGGACGCTGAACGGTTTTCGCGGGAAAATGCTCAAAGGGGTTATGGAAGAAGTATTTGTGACCGCGGTAAAAATGCTTGCCGCCAAAGGCTATATAAAGCTTGAGAACTATTTTATGGATGGAACAAAAATAGAGTCAGCGTCAGGCCGTTATACATATGTGTGGAAAAAAACCGTAGAGAAGAACGACCGGCGGCTGGATGAAAGGCTTCGAGGATATATAAAGCTGGCAGAGCAGGTATGGGATGAAGAAAACGAAGATTATGGAGACAAGGATCTTGAGGAATTGAAAGGGAAAGACGGTTATACCAGTTCAGATGTAAAAGAGCTGGCTGGAATACTGAAAGACAGAATTAAACAATTATCTGATGAAGAAAGTAAAAAAAAACTGAAAACCGGGCTTAAGGCGGTAGAAAAAGAATGCCTGCCAAGAAAAAAGAAATATGAGAAAGCAAAGAGGATATGCGGCAGCCGGAACAGTTATTCAAAAACCGACCCTGACGCGACTTTTATGCGGATGAAAGAAGACCATATTGGGAACGGGCAGGTGAAACCGGCATATAATGTGCAGATAGGGACAGAGAACGGGTTTGTCGTAGGGTATGACATATTTGCAAACCCTAATGACATTAGGACATTAAAGCCGCATATGCGCCGCCAGAAGAAACGGTTGGGAACAGAGCCTGACGCGGTAGTTGCGGATGCCGGATATGGAAGCGAAGAAAACTATGCGTATCTTGAAAACAAGCAGATAACGGCGGTGATAAAATACAATATGTATCATAAAGAAAAAAGTAAAAAGTTTAAGGATGATATGTCTAAGTCTGAAAATTGGGAGTATAACAAAAAGGAAAAATATTATATTTGCCCTAACGGCAAGAAACTGACTTTTAGGGAAAGGCAAAACCGGACGACAGGCTCCGGTTATCCCATACAGACAGATCGGTATGAATGCGAATCATGTAAATATTGCCGGCTAAAAAAGCAGTGCACTAAATCAAAAAGGAATAGGGTAATAGAACGAAACGAGCGGCTGCTTCGTCTAAAACGGAAAGCCCGGCGGACGCTTGAAGACGAAAGATATGCAGAACTTAGAAAACAGCGTTCAGTTGAAGTGGAAACTGTATTTGGTCAGATAAAAGGGAATCAGGGATACCGGCGTTTTCTGCTTCGGGGAACTGAAAAAGTATCAACTGAATGGGGGCTGCTTGTTCTCGGTTATAATTTCAAGCAAATATTCAGGTTGAACCGGCTTGAAACGGCATAAATTCTCAAAGATTATGTCGTTTTTTATTAATACGGCTATTCAAAAAAATATATCCTAATATTTTTACCGGAGTTTCACAAAAAGACTGTCCTGTCCGTTACTTCTTGGACAGCCCCCATGGCAAACCCTCAAGAGGGTTTCTCAAGCTCCGCACGATCCGTTACTATACGGCATCGGTCGTGCCATAGCCATGTTTAGGTTGTTCATTGTTTGAGCGTTTGATAATTAGAGGTTAATTGGAGTATATGGGAAAACTCCAAATGTTTTTCCACAATCACTACATTGGTATATATTTTCCGTTATCCCATATGTCCCGTATGCAATATTTATTTTATCTATATATTTTAATTCTGATGATTTGCAATATGGGCAATGATTATCTGTTCTTCCCAGCCAACAGCCTGTAAAAATAATACCAATAATGATACAAAAAATCGCCAATAAAAAAACATTGTTTTTTTTCATCTTTGTCCTCCTAGCCTTTTTCGACGATTATATAACTGCTATGGCATGTCTGACATTTATATATTTTATATTCTTGTCCGTTAATTACTACTTTGTCATTTGCCTCTATTTTTGACGAACCGCAATTATAGCAGTAAGTTACAGTATCAAATTTACAAGAAGCAAAAAACAAGCCTACAATAGTTAATACCAAAAATACAATTATTGATTTTCTCATATCTACCTCTAAAATAAAATATATGTTTTTAATCTCATTTTGTCAAGAAATTCGTTAAAAACAAAACTGAACTAAAGCCAAACAATGAACACCCTGAAGCGGTTATTGCAATTTTACCGTAAAAGCAGAAAAATATGCAGTAAAATATTTAATGCAGGACGGCAGCCAAGCCATGTGAGGACTCGACGGCAGTTTAAACTTGGGGCTGCCGTATGTCCTCACATGACTTGCTGCCGCTCCTCAAGACCGTTCTTTGCATATTTTTCTGC
>Ga0099364_10008900_pt1 | contig 14036 bp, 14 predicted proteins | sample TergutTh196P3_FD_73070 | JGI IMG/M metagenome (GOLD analysis project Ga0099364, IMG submission 73070) | Microcerotermes parvus P3 segment gut microbial communities from Pointe-Noire, Republic of the Congo - Th196 P3 | ecosystem: Host-associated > Arthropoda: Insects > Digestive system > Gut ...
TTATTGATTACTTCCCAATCGGAACCGTCCGCAAGCTCTCCCGCTACAACAAGATGCTGCTTATATCCTTTTTCAGGAGCGTTTGTCTTGACAGTAAGCTCCAAAGCGCCTCCAGCAGGCATGCCTTTCATAAGGAATTTCCTTCCGAACAGGAAGTCGACATTTGTGCCAGGGTCTACAGGAAGAATTCCTCTCGCTTCAAGGCTTGCCATAATGCCGGGAAGTTCGTTGAACTCAGAGATATATACGTCTTCTTTGAGTATAGCGAGCCACGCCGCAGAAGTAAGCGTAGCAAAGTCGGGAGTGGATGCGACATTTTCAAGACGCAGGACCATTCTCTCGTGATTATTTCCGTTTCCTCTTACGTCATAGGTATGGTATCTGCCTTGCGCAACGTCGCCGGTCATCATCGCAATTTTATTGGCGTAACCAATAAACCCGTCAGGCTCTATGCGCTCGTTGTAACCGTGATATCCGCTCTTTCCGCCCCAGCCTCCAAGACTAACGGATATGCCCGCTTCAGGAGGAGCGTTAATACCGTTTACATCTCCGCTAACTCTGCTGAAGTTGCGGAAAGACCTTGAAAAGTTTCCTCCGGTTTGGAAGGTAAGCGACTCTCTGTACGGAATATCGTTCTCTCTAAAATAAGCGTTGGTGGAACGAAGACCATACTGCACGCTGTCATGCGTGTACGAAGTATAGTAAGTTGGAATCGGGAAAGCTCCGGTGTTACCTATCCCGCTTCCTCCGGAAGTCTGGTTATAGGAAGCAAGTCCACCGGTGTTGACTACTGTGCTGGTACCAATTTGTGGATTAGAACCAACAGTCGCCAAAGTCGTGGAGCCTATACCGGCGGCTGCCAACGCTTCCCTGGTTTTTCTTGCCTGTACTGTCGGAAGGTAATCAGTATTCTTTGCTTCGCTTGAAGGTTTAAACCAATCTTCGTCATAAGGCGCCAGCGTATACAGGAAACGAAGCTCAAAGTACAGCATATCGACATCGTCATTGTTTCCAACATAAGTGACCGAACGAGCCGCAGGTCTCGTAGGTTCAGCTACATTGGATTGAACGTCAATATCCCATGAAGCGGCGGGGATAGACATAGTCCTGCCTTTTGCCGCAGCGTTTGTAGTTAAAGAAGGCGTAAATTCGTTGAATTGCGCAATAATTCCAGGCGCGTCAAACAAGTGAGCCGCCCTGTACGTTTCTTTGCCGGGCGCGGCTTCGCCATACGGGAACACGCTGTTTATTCTCTTCACGGCGTCATGCCAGCGCGCTGTCTTGCCGCTTGGTATGGTTAGGTTCGCCAGGAAATCCACAAGAATTTGTCTGGAGTTATTTCCGTTTTGGGCGCCGAAACGCTGGTTGACGCCTCTAGCTACAATCTGTACGGTATCCTGGAATGTTGAACCGGGAGACGTTGTAAGCTCAATATCAATACCGAGATCCCAACGCCCGTGTTCGGGGGTTCCATCCGGATTTAAGCGCGGATTTACAGAGCCTGCGGGACCTACGTCAAGATTGGTCGGTCTTACGATAAAAGGTTTGTAATAATTGTAGAGCTGCAGGTATGTCCAATATTTATCAATGTATGAATTTTTAATGCTCAAAGCGCTATTGTGCAATAGGTTCGCTGTCACAGGATCCTTGCAAACAAGCCATGCCGCCGTCTTGAGCTGAAGTCCATAGCCATTGCCTCGGCTGGTCGGAACGCCTTCGCCTACAAGGGAACCAATATGGTAAGCGTCATAGCTGCTTTTCCATCTTACGTAAACTGAGTTTCCAGTATTGTTATTTGTGTTGGAGAGAGCATATTCCTCACGGGGCAATATTGCGGGAAAACGTAGCGTTATGTCATCGTCGCTGGGATTATCCCACGATATTACGCCTCGCGCATACCATATAGGCGATGTATTGCTGTCGGCAATGCGAAGCGTAGCCTCGCTGGCGTCCGGGCAGAAACATAATTTTGGGAATGTTTCCAGTCTTGTAAACGACTCTACGCAACGAAAGCCGCCGCCGCCCTCTTCATCCGGTCCAAACAATAGAATGATTTTTCTTTTTAAAGGAACTCCGGAATCCTTAATTGCTTTAAGGGCATACATCCCGGGAATTGCCGGTCCTTTATCGTCATCCAAGCCTCTGCCTACGATTGCTGTTCTGCCGGTTACGGGGTCGATAATTTCCTTGCCTGAAAGGATCCCGCCCAATATCCAATGCTTACCGGCAGTCGTGTTCGGATCTGTGATGCCCAACGCGGATTCATAATCAATGCGCAAACTGTCATGTACGGTATCCATATGGCTTATTACTACAACGCTCTCCATGGCGTCTTCAGGACCTATCTCAACAATACCGTAAGCAATGCCATCCCGATTTCCGTTAGCCCAATTTGTGGAACCGATAGTATTTGGAATCGGAGGATTTGCGGAATTCGGGGTTACATACCTGAATCTCAGCCCTAATTCTTGCGCTATTTTGCCAAGACGCCTGATTACCTCGTCTGTCCCTCCATTGAGGGCAGGCCATACATATGGCGTGTTATCATAGTTGCCCGTATAACTGTCGATTTCCGCAATGGACTTTGCATCGCCAATGAGGCGAGGTCTTAGGGCGTCGATACGCTGAGCTATTTCCGTCCCATAATTATCGACCATGAAACTACGCTCGTTCACTCCTGCCTTAAGCGGATTAGCGTGTTCAGGGACCGCTGCAAAGACCACAACGCTTGCCAGAAAGATTAAGGCAAAAACTGTGCATAACAATTTCGTAAACTTCAATTTCTTCACTCTCCTTTTGAGTTTTTAGGATTATTTAATCCATACTTTTAATTCTACAATATTGCAAAAGACAAAATCAATATGCTATTGCCCAAATACAGCAAAGTAGCAAAAAGCAGGCGCCAATTGAAAAAACAAAACAGACAGCCGAAAAAATACTCGTTTTTTCAGCTGTAAATTTATAGTGATTATATATTCAGTTTTATACCTCTAATTGGTTAATTGGAATAGTTGACAAAAATCATTCTTCAAGTTTGCGCAAACGCTCCGCCTGATCGGCGACGGACAACGCTTCAATTAAATCGTATAGGTCTCCGTCAAGGTATTGATCAAGTTTGTACAAAGTAACGTTTACCCGGTGGTCGGTAACTCTATTCTGAGGGTAATTATATGTGCGGATTCTTTCCGAGCGATCGCCGGTTCCTACCTGTCTGCGGCGCTCGCTTGCCTGCTCTTCCGTTTGTTTTTGCATTTGCGCGTCATACAGTTTTGTCTTCAGGTAACTCATTGCTCTGGCGCGATTTTTTATTTGAGACCGTTCATCCTGACATGTCACTATGATTCCTGTTGGGATATGAGTAATACGTATAGCGGAGTCTGTAGTATTTACATGCTGTCCTCCGGCGCCGCTCGAACGATATGTGTCAATTTTAAGCTCTTCTTGTCGGATTTCTATATCTATATCCTCCGCTTCCGGTAAAACCGCAACCGTAGCCGCCGAAGTATGAATGCGCCCGCTTGCCTCCGTGACAGGCACACGCTGCACTCGATGAACTCCGCTTTCATATTTTAGCTTACTATACGCTCCTTCGGCATCTATACGGAAAGTAATTTCCTTGTACCCGCCAATACCTGTCTCATTCGCATCAAGTGATTCAATTCTCCAGCCATTTCTTTCGGAAAACCTGATATACATTCTATAAAGGTCGGCCGCGAATAAAGCCGCTTCCTCTCCTCCGGTTCCCGCCCTAATTTCAACTATGACAGTCTTGTCATCGTTTGGATCTTTTGGCAAAAGCATAATTTTAAGCTCTTCAAATTGAATATCTACTTGAGGCGTCTTTACTTCAAGCTCTTCGCGCGCTAAAGCTTCCATTTCAATATCTCCGCAACGCGCAAGTTCTCTTACCTCCGCTATCTCTTTTAATAAATTCTTATATCCTCTATATTTTTCTACTAAGATAGCAAGTTGAGCATGTTTTTTTCCCAAAACCTGAAGCTCTTTAGGGCTGAGCGGCGCCGCCATTTTATCCTCCAGCTCACTAAAGTCTTTTTCTATTAAGTCAAGTTTTGACGCTATGTCGATCATTGACAAACCTCGCTCTCATTATCAAGAGCAATCTTAAGCGAATCAATAGATACTTCAAGCTGTTTTAAATCCGGCTCGCGTGTTGTAAGATATTGTAAAAGCATCATGGGATACATTATTATTTTTCCAAATATACCCATTTGTGACGCTCCTTTAATTATTTCATACGAAATCCCCATCACGACCGGCAATAAAACCACGCGAGAGGCAATCCTCCATATAAAGCCGCCTCGCCCGGCGATTGAAAACACTATAATGCTTACCACTATCACTACCAAAAGAAAAGATGTTCCGCATCTGGGGTGTATTCTGGAATATTTCGCCGTCTCTTCAGGCGTTAAATCAATAACTCCTGATTCATATGCGTTTATTGTCTTATGTTCAGCGCCATGATAACGAAATACCTGCTTTATATCAGACCAAAGCCCTATCAAAGCCACATATCCAACAAATATAAAACCTCTTGCTATTCCTTCTGTTATGTTTTTTTGAACGGCGGACAAGCCAAAATATTTTACGCATAGGTCTGATATCCATAACGGAAGCGCTATAAAAAGCCCGACAACCGCAAATACAGCAATTGCGACAGCCAGAAAGAAATCTCTTTTGGTTAATTTTTCCTGCTCTCCAAGCGCGATTTCAGCAGACCGGTTTAAAGCTTTTATTCCTGTATGCATCATATCAACTAAAGTAACAACTCCGCGTATTAGTGGAAACTTCCAAGGGTTCTTTTCCGTCCAGGGTTTGTTTTCCCAAACCTCATGAAATATATCCCCTTCAGGCTTTCTTATCGCAAGCCCCCAACGCTTTGGTCCCCTCATTAAGACGCCTTCAATGACAGCTTGTCCTCCAATAGGTATTTTTTTGCTCTCAGCATCTTCAGAATACAATCCAAAAGCAATATTAATGATTTTAAAAACTAGTTTTCTCATATTATTTCAAATCCTCTAGTAAATTATCTAAGTCTTTATATGGTTTGCCGCAAGGGCGGGCTTCCTCGCACCCGGACGTTAAACACTTTGGTCCTGCTATATTGAATAGCAAGGGCGAAACGCCGCGCACCAAAAGCAACATTCTACGCGCAAGTTCATGAATTTCCCACTGCGCGCGCCTGCAAGTCCGAAGCGAAAAGAAATGATGCAATTCTCTTGCGTTCATTGTTAAAACGAGTTTCGTCTCCCAGCCGTGAGGCAGTATAAAACGGGCGTCTTCCGGCGGAACGCCAAGATTTATTAGTTTAATGTAAGTATCATGGCTACGCTCGACTTGTTCCTGAAAAAGCTTTAAAGCCTCAGGATTGCATAAAACGCTTTCAGGAGTTACGACTTCAGTTTCGTTCATTTTTACATATCTCTGACTCTGTTGGCTGAAGCTTGCTATCCTGTGACGAACGATCTGATGAGACGCCACGCGGCTTATCCCGTCGATTGCGAAAGTAAACGAGGCATGTTCAAATGTGGATAAATGTCCACTTTGTCTCAAATCTGAAATGGTCTTTTCCGGGTTCTTCAAGTCGTGGCTACGAAACAAATCATTAGCCGAGATATCGCTATAACAAAGCCGCGCCGCTGATAAAACCACCCTATCCGGGTCTGGCGTGTAGCTTAACAGTGAAACTTTGCAATTCATTATAAAACTGCTCCTTTTAAATCGTTTTCGCGCCCTTCCTGCTGCGGGCGGCAGATTGCCGCCCCTACAAATTCGTTTTCGCTGCCATTCGGGTCGTCGAGGACGCCGACCCCTACAAATTTGTTTTCGCTGCCATTCGGGTCGTCGAGGACGCCGACCCCTACAAATTCGTTTTCGCGTCTTTGCTGCTGCGGGCGGCAGATTGCCGCCCCTACAAATTTGTTTTCGCTGCCATTCGGGTCGTCGAGGACGCCGACCCCTACAAATTCGTTTTCGCGCCTTTGCAATTGAAAAAAAGGGGCTTTGCAGCCCCCGTTCATATTAAAAGTAAATTTAAATCTCGGTTTTTTGACCGTAGTTAACTCCAGCGTATTTTTTCTGAAACTTCTCAAGTCTGCCCGCTTCAGAGACAACCCTAGACCCACGCTTACCTGTATAATAAGGATGACATACAGAACAAACGCCAACTCTAATTTCTTTTTGTGTTGAATTTGTTACAAAAGAGTTTCCACATGCGCAAAATACTTTGCTTTCATGGTACTCCGGGTGAATTCCGCTTTTCATTGTTAAAGCACCTCCAAAACTTAATTTTATCAGACTGCTCTAACTCTTGCAAGTATTTTTTTTGGAGGTACGTAAGAATCAAGTTCTCTTCTACTAAAATCATCAAATACATCTTTAATATATACTCCGCCTTCTCTGGTTATATCAAGAATTTCAAGCGGAGCTATCTTTTTACCTTTTTCATCCGAGCAAATCATAACCCGGGGACAAACAAGGTTACGCTCTTTGGTTTCAAGCGTTATTCCAATACGAGAATCGGATAGCTCTACTACGGAACCTGGAGGATATAGTCCAATTGACGCCAGAAGCGTCCTGACAACTTTTTGGTCAAAATTCGCCTGCGTCATCCCAATAATGGATGTTAACGCTTGATCACATCTGCATACATCGTCATCGGGGCACTTGCTTACAAAATTCTCAAAAGCGTTTGCTACCGCCACAATACGAGCCGACATCGGGATCGCCTCTTTGGATAAACTATCCGGGATTCCCGCGCCGCTCCATTTCTCATGATGCGAACGAATCGCTGCAAGTATATCGCTAGATGAAATCCCTACATCCTTAAGCAAGGATTCGCCCAAAAGCGGATGACAATTAAGTATCCTTAATTCCGTCGGATTAAGATCGTCAATATTTCTCAAAGGACCAGGTAAAAATGCTTTGCCAACATCATGAAAAAGTCCGCCAATAATTACATTTTCTGTAAATTCCGTTTGACCTGGAAAAAGTCTTTGCGCAATGTAACCGGCAATAAGCGCCACATTTAAAGAATGACTATGCGCCCAATCATTTTCAGCATTTTCAGAGACTATAGAAAGCGTTATCTGAGGCGTTTTATTTAGCTCGGGATAAATTGTTGAGGCAAATTCAACTAATGAGTTGACTCCTCTTTCCCGTAGAATTCTATCGCCAATGTTATTATAAATAGTAGCAAACTGATGAACTGTCAATTGCGCAAGTAATGGATTAAACTGATTTATGCGCGGAGAGACTTCTCCCAGAGCAACTCTAAACTCTCCGGCAGTTATTTGTGGCTGACTTTTGATTTTTACATGCGTTATGCCATGTTGTAAAAGGCTTGCCACCATTTCAGGATGCGCTTCGCATAGTGTAGGAAGTGACATTCCTGAAGGAAGAATTAAAGCTCCGTTTCTTCCAAAAATGTCTTCAGCCACTACACCGTCGTAATCTGAGAGCTTTTCAATTGTAACATTCAATATTTTAGGTTTCAAAAGATGACCTCTTTCGTTGACATAACATATCTTTCATGTTATAAAATATATATAGGGAAAATATATTTTCAAAAGACTTTAAACTAAACAAAATATATCGCAATACCAAAAAAACTACGAGAGGTGTTAGAAGCTATGACAATCAATTGGAAAGATAATCTAACCGATAAACTTTGCGAAGCTTTTTTGTTGATGGAGAACGAAGAAGAGATGTACGCTCTCTTAGAAGACATTGCCACCATCGGAGAAATCAAAGCTTTATCACAAAGGCTTGAGGTGGCTTCTTTGCTGAGCAGAGGATTAACATATCCTCAGATAGCTCAAAAAACAGGCGCAAGCACCGCCACCATAAGCAGAGTAAAAAAATGTCTTGAACACGGCGCCAATGGCTACACAATAACAATTGAACGTTTAGAGGCAAAAGAAGAGAACAAATAAACTATTCAAAAATTTATAAATTGCCATCAGCCCTATAACTTGTTGACGTTTTCAAAGTTAGTTTGCTTTACTTTTAAAACGTATCTCTCATTTTTAATGCCAAATAATGGCTCTTCCGGGTCAACGCTTATTCTTCTCATAGATTCCACATAATAGTTGACATTACTATAATATTTTCGGCATTCTTGGGATAATATTTATAATGGCAAGTTGACATGATGGCAAGTTGTGTTTAAAATAATACTTGCTAAATACGCATGAACTGGGTAATTAATCCAAATATGGAGCCTTAGATCAGCGAAATAAGGAGGAAATTATATGTATGCAGTTGTGGAAACTGGAGGCAAGCAGTATCGCGTCCAAGAAGGCGACGAGCTAAAAGTCGAGCTCCTAAAAGGGGAGCCCGGCGACGAAATAATACTTGACAAAGTGTTGATGAGAGGGAAAGACGACTCCGTTGAAATAGGCACGCCCTACATTTATGGAGCTTCTGTAAAAGCCGAAATACTTGATTTTGGACGAGGCGATAAAATACTTGTTTTTAAGTATAAGAGCAAAAAAAACATACGAAAAATGCAAGGTCATAGACAAGACTACGTAAAAATTCGTATAACGGAGGTAAATTAATCTGACCGTCGTAACGGTGAATCGTTATAGAGGCGAGATTGTAAGTATAGAATCAAAAGGGCATAGCGGATATGCGCAACATGGCAAAGACATTGTGTGCGCGGCAGCCTCGGCATTAATGCAGGCGTTGTTGGTAGGGGTGCAAGAAATAAGCGGAAAGCAATCGGAATCTAACTTGATTGAAAAAGACAGTTACTTTAAACTTGAATGGAATATTAGCGTTGTTCCGGAAATAAAACTTCTTTCGGAAACTATAGCTACAAGTTTAAAAAGAATTGCGCTTGCTTACCCGGGTAATTTAAAATTTTCGGAGGTGCAGATATTAGATGAGAGAGTTCAATCTTCAGATTTTTGCTCATAAAAAAGGTCAGGGAAGTTCAACAAACGGTCGCGATAGCCAACCAAAATATCGCGGGATAAAGGTATATGCGGGACAAAGTGTGAGCGCGGGCAGTATTCTGGTCCGTCAGTGCGGAACGCGGGTGCATCCCGGCAAACATGTAGGTATAGGAAGAGATTTTACTTTATTCGCTTTAATTGATGGAAAGGTAAATTATCTTACTAAGGGCGCCAGAAAGTTTGCTTCGGTCGAACCTGTTAGCTGAGATTTTAAGAGGCGGTAACAAAAGCTTAATATTATTATTCCAATCCGTTATATTTTGTGGCAGAATTGCGGAATTAACGCACTATATAGCGGAAGCGGCATTCACTGCCCTCGGGCGCCTACCTTGCGTTGCGCCTGTTTGCCCGACTGCTTCAGGCGATGCCATTCATGATATGAATTGTTATCGCTTGCTTTTGTTATAGCTCCTAATAAGATGAGATTTGTTGATTTAGTAAAGATACATGTAGCGGCAGGTAGAGGCGGTGACGGATGTTTAAGCTTTCGCCGCGAAAAATATATACCTAAAGGCGGTCCGGACGGGGCTGACGGAGTGAAAGGCGGAGATGTTATACTAGAAGCTGTCCCGGGTATTTTAACTTTAGCCGACTTTCAATATAAGAGAAGGTCTCAAGCGGGAAGAGGAGAATCCGGAAAAGGTTCAATGAAAGTTGGAGCGGACGGAGATAATGTAACTATATATGTTCCGTGTGGAACTGTGGTCTCGGATGCGGATTCCGGCAAATTTTTCGCCGACCTTATCAACGAGGGAGAAAGAGTTATTGTTGCGCGCGGAGGCAGAGGGGGAAAAGGAAACGCTCATTTTACGTCATCTACTCGAAGAGCGCCTCGTTTTGCCCAAAAAGGAGATGTCGGTGAGGAAAAAGACTTAAGGCTTGAACTTAAGCTAATAGCTGACGTTGGGCTTGTTGGATTACCAAATGCGGGTAAATCCAGTTTATTGGCTGCACTATCCAACGCTCATCCAAAGATTGCCAGTTATCCGTTTACTACCTTATCTCCTAATTTAGGCGCTTTAAACGTTGACGACCAACAAGTAATTTTAGCCGACGTGCCGGGACTCGTTGAAGGGGCTCATGAGAATAAAGGTTTGGGGCATTATTTTTTAAGACATGTAGAAAGAACTCGTATTCTTGTACATGTTATTGACGCGGCGGATGAAACTATTGATCCTGCGGCTCAGTGGAATGTTATTCGCGATGAGTTTGCGGCGTATAGTAAAAATCTTTTATCACGTCCATGCGTTGTCGTGGCAAATAAATCAGATTTATTGACGCATCACACGCTAAAAAGAGCAAATGATTTTTGTAATGAAATCTCCTGTAAGGAGATTAAATGTGTTACTACAAGCGCTTTATTAGGGGAAGGGATTGAAAATCTTATTCAAACTATTGCTGAATTAGTTCGAGTTCATCCTCGACAATCTCATGTTGAAAGAGAAGAATATAGAGACTTTGAAGTCCCCGTTATTAAAAAGCGATCTTCGGAAGTCGCTCCCATAGAAATTGTGAAACTTAGCAACGGAGATTGGCAAGTAATACACGAAAATCTTGAAAAAACTGTTTCCAGGATGAATTTTGATCAGGAAGATACTTTTGTCAGATTTGCCCGCGCGTTAAAAAAACTTAAAGTTGAAGAAGCTTTAGAGAAAAACGGCGCTTTAGATGGGGATAAAGTTTATATCGGAAGTATCGAATTCGATTTTCATCCTGACAGAGTGATGAATGATGATGATGAATAGCGCTTCTATACTAAGAGAAGATAAAAATAGAATAGGAATAATGGGAGGAACATTTGACCCTATCCACTATGGACATTTGCTGGCAGCGGAGGAAAGCCGCAGGGAATTGGGTCTTAACGAAATAATATTTGTTCCTACGGGACAACCTCCTCATAAACGTAGTGTTTCAAAACTTGAACAAAGGTACGATATGACTTTGCTGGCGACAGCCGGAATACCTTATTTTTCAGTATCAAGAATGGAGATAGACAGGGGAAGACCCAGCCACACTGTTGATACTTTGAAAGAATTTCAAGCTTTGATGGGGGAAGACGTTGAATTTTGCTTCATTACTGGGCTTGATGCTATGTTAAAAATAGCTACGTGGAAGGAATACATGATATTGCCACAATTATGTAGGCTTGTAACTGTAACTCGCCCCGGATATTCGCCAAAAAGCTTACATGAACTTCCGGCAGAAATAAAAGAAGCTATTGTTTTTATAGAAATTCCACGTTTTTCGCTTTCAAGCACAAATATAAGAGAGAGGATCAGGGAAGGAAAAGGCGCTAAGTACCTTGTTCCTGACGCAGTGGAAAGTTACATTAGAAAGTGCAAATTATATAGTCCATAACTAACGTGGAGGCTGATTGATCGAATGAGACTAATAAGAGTATTAATAATAGCATTATTAGCTATAAGCGCCGGCGCGGCGGGGGCTTATTTACGTTTGCAACCATTTATATATCCCATCGCGGAAGACATACATCAAGCGTTTCCAAGTACAGTTTTTGATGAATTATCCGGAACTATAAGCATTTTAATCGCAGGACTGGATTCGACCGATGGAACGGAGAGGGCGGATTCGTTAGCTGTTGCAATGATTGATATAGATTCTAAAAAAGTAAAGCTAATGTCAATACCGCGCGACTCTCGCGTATTTATACCAAAAAGAGGCTGGGACAAAATAAATCACGCATATGCCTTTGGTAAAATTGATTTATTGAAAGAAGTTACAGTAAACTTATTGGGAATACCAATTAATTACTATTTAGTGCTAAATTTTAAAACGTTCCCCGCTATTGTAGATTTGTTAGGCGGCGTGACAATTGACGTTGAAAAAAGACTAGTTTATAACGACTATGCGGGCAAGCTTCACATAAATATACCTAAAGGAGTTCAAACGCTTGACGGAAAAAACGCGCTACATTACGTTAGATTTCGTCACGACTCTTTAGCCGATCTTGGACGGATAACAAGACAACAAAAATTTGCTAAGGAAGTTCTAAAAAAGCTTCAAACCCCGTTGATTATTCCTAAAATACCGGAACTGATTGCGGAATCGGTTAAAATGGTAAACACTGACATGTCCATAGGTCAGGCGATTCAACTTGCTTTATACCTTAGAGATACAGATGACAACGATTTAAATTTTTTCACGATGCCGGGAAAAGCTTCCATTATCGGATCCGTCAGCTATTGGCTACCTGATATCCCAGCAGCTTCAATGATGCTTGCGGATCAGGACGTTTCCGATTCACCAAAAAACGAGAGCATAGTTTTGAACGAATCTTTAGAAGATATACCGCTTTTATTGAGCAAAATAAACGGGAAAATTTCAATACTAAATGGCGACGGCTCCAGGGGCATAGTGAAACGCGCGTCGGAAGAGCTGCAACATATAGGCGTAGATGTAGGCATAACCGGCAACGCAAAGCATTTCGATTATCGCGCGTCTAGCATCTTGATTCCCGCAAATGGGAATGAAGCGGATTTGGAATCAGCGGAAGCTCTGGCAGCGTTATGCGGAATAAATAAAAAAATGATTTCAAAAAACGCCTCAACTTCTTCTGTAACAATAATATTAGGTAAGGACAATGAAAACATTTTTAAAAATTTGCGCGCAGCCGCAGATAAATAGTAAAGGGGGTCGATTTATGGAACATAACAAGTTTGATCAATACTCGTTCATATGCGAGGCTTTGGCAAATAAAAAAGGACAGGACATAACTGTTCTTGATCTTGGCGACGCTGCAACTATATCAGATATATTTATCTTAGTTACCGCAAATTCAGAAACGCACATGCGCACTTTAGTGGAAGCCGCCGATGAAGCATTGTCAAAAAGCGGCGTCTTACATCCGCAAATTGAAGGAGAAAACAGTCCGCACTGGCGACTTATTGATGGACATAATGTTCTTGTTCATGTCTTCAGTCATAAGGGGCGAGATCATTACAAAATAGAAAAAGTCTGGGGAGACGCGGAGATTTTCAATTACGTACCTGAACCCGTACTGTTGTAGGGAGGCGCCCTGCCTCCCGCAGTTGTCCCAAAATTTTAATTTCAGAATAATAGGACGCGATAAATCGCGCCCCTGCTGCTTTTATTAGACCTTTGCTAAATAGTCCGTATTGACAAAAGAATATTTAATATTGTATGATGTCAGACATTACGCAACGGCATTATACAAACACCATAATAATAAAGCATAACCTAACTTTCGCATTAGTATTATTCTTGAAGCTTTCTCTGATTTGTTGCATTGATTTCGCGGCTCAAGGGAAGGGGGGATTTATGAGAATGAACAAAAGAGCGTCAACCCAAGTTTCCAAGTAACAATATGTCGTGGCTGGAGTAACGCGCTCCAGTCTGTTTAGATGTGTCGCACGTCAGCAACGAGGCTGAAATCGGAGAATTATAACTCCAAAAAAAGTCGTCATAAGCGTTAATTTCTTTTAAATATTGAAAGGATGAGAGAATTGAGAAAAAAATATGGAATTGCCTCTGTTTGTATAGCTTTGCTCATGTTATTGGCGTTTGCATCCGTCGTTTCGGCTGGTGTAGACCGTACAAATAGACCGGCGCTGAAAGATGTATACAAGGACTATTTCTATATTGGCGCTATTTATTATAGTACTCGGGACATTAGCTCCACTAATTTTATCGGTGGATTATATCCGGAGCGCGAGATGGATGGTATTAGTCAGGGTACTCGGACTGACGCTGGATTAAAGCTCAAGCACTTCAACTCTTTTACGAATGCGAACTTCATGAAGCCGGACAGTTTATGGACAAACACATACGGCTCACCGAACTGGAATCAAGGAAACGGAAATGTAGACGATTCTGTCAGGTTAGCAAAGGAGTTGGGGTACTATCTTCAGGGGCATACGCTGCTTTGGCACAACCAGTCGCCTAACTGGCCGCACGCAGATAATAGCTGGGATTATGCAACAGCAAGGTCGATGATGGAACATTACCTCCAAACGGTACTTTCGCATTTTAATAACGATGATCCACTTCTTAAGTTCGACGCCTTTGACGTCATTAACG
>Ga0099364_10008901_pt1 | contig 14036 bp, 12 predicted proteins | sample TergutTh196P3_FD_73070 | JGI IMG/M metagenome (GOLD analysis project Ga0099364, IMG submission 73070) | Microcerotermes parvus P3 segment gut microbial communities from Pointe-Noire, Republic of the Congo - Th196 P3 | ecosystem: Host-associated > Arthropoda: Insects > Digestive system > Gut ...
AAAACTGCTCCCGGCAGTGTACGAAAACTAAATTTCATCATATTGCCTTTGAACGGCACAAAAGGCATATTAATAAAGAAAAGACCGGCGCCAATGCCAAACGCCAACGGCTCGCTAATTTGAAAACCGTAGAAATTCAGCAGGTTGGAAACGACCCCTGTTTCGCAATGCGCAGCGCTGGAATGTTCAAAATTTAGATTCATATTGTTATCTCTTTAAGTTCTTCAATTGTAATTTCAAATACTGCGGCATATTTCTTCAGACTGTCTTCATCCAATTGATTGAAATAATCCGGTGTTAGATGTTTTTTAATACGTCGTTTGGGTATTCCCGTATAGGAAGACAATAATTCGGCATCGAATAAATTGACATGAAGGTGGTAAGCAAGCGGACTCAACTCTCCATCGAGTATTTGCCGACGAATAGTTTCAAGTTCCTGAGAATGTTTCGCCATAACCACGCCCGATGCATCAAATTTTGTTTCCCATTTCTTACGCCATTCCTTACCGTCAAAATAATATTGCACCATTTGTTCCCCCGCCGCCTCAGCAAGCTTATCATTAACCCTTGTCTCCATTCCTATAACTCCTAAACTAACTCCTATAACTTCTTAACTCCTAATAACTCCTCAACTCCTATAACTTCTTAACTCCTAACTCCTATAACTCCTCAACAACGCCCCAAAAAACTCTTTTTCCGCCTTCGCAATTTCTACTACTTTGTCTGCCAAATCATCGTATGTTGCATTGCTTCGATTTTTGAATTTCCTGACACATTCGAGCGCTAATTGCCGCCATAGGTCGCCTATATGTGTCATTTCTACGGAAAAATCCTTTAATTTAGGTTCGTTCAAGATATCGGCAGTCTCGTGCAAAAAGTTGCCGTACATATAACGATAGCCTGCGCCTCCGGTTCCTACTTCTTCTATTGCCTGTACTAATGCCGCCAAATATAGCATGGCGTCTTTTTCGCTGTATTTTTTACCAAGTTTTCGCATTTTTTTCGAAAGCGTAACTATACCGCGCACCCCGATGGCTGACACAAACGGAATACCTAACATTTTTCTGCAAGTTCCTTTTATGCTACGCTCTATGATGTTATTCAGGTCATTGGCAATAACAGGTTTTTCTTTTATCCAATACATTTTTCCGCGCGGTTTGAAGGCGCCTTCTGAAAAACGCACTTTCAGCAAATCGTTGTACGAAATATTCAGCAAAGTAGTGTGCCAACACGGGTCGCTTATGACGTATTCATCGCCTTCTTTGCCCACTACGCATAGATTATGAGCGTTAAAATGACCGCGAGCCGGCGCGTATGGAAGATGATACAAACCAACAACATTGCCTACCGGTATACCTGCGGCAAGCAATTTGTCCATCTCTTTCATTGCTTCTTCCCTGTTGCCAAAACGTTTCTTCATACCTGTTTTGACGCGTAATTTTTTCATCGCATTAGAAAAAATAGAACCCGGAAAAGAACGAAAACTGAACTTTAACGAATTGCCTTTGAAAGACATAAAGGGTATGTAGATAAAGGATAATCCTTCGCCTATGCCAAATATCATTGATTCACTCAGTTGGCACCCATAGAAATTTAACATATTTGATGTTACGCCCGTTTCACAATGGGCTGCCCCGATATGTTCAAAATTTATTACCATAATTAATTTATACTTTCTCTCTTTTATACTTTTTTAAATTCTTCTACTGAAATTCCAAATGCTGTGGCGTATTTTTTAAGAGTTTCCTCGTCCAATTGATTGAAATTTTTAGGGTTCAGATGTTGTTTAATATGTCGTTTTGATATTCCCGTGTAGGACGACAAAAGACTGATACTGAAAAAATTATATTGAAGATGGTAAGCAAGCGGACTCACTTGTCCTGCAAGAGCCTGATTGCGAAGTGGTTCAAGCTCTTCAATGTGATTTGTCATTACCATTTTGCATGCTTCCATGTTTTCTTCCCACTTTTCAACCCACTCTTTGCCGTCAAAATAGCGATGCAATTTATTGCCGGGGTTTTTAGGAGTACTTTCTTTTACTAAAAAATTCATATCTTTATAAATTTGTTAATTTTTTTCTTTATCAGCTAACGATATTTTCATTTCGCCTGATGCAATTATTTCATTTTCAATACTTACTGTGGCTTTTACTAAGGATATTTGAAAAACCTCTTCCACTAAATCAACCTGAGTAACAATAGTTTCACCTGTTTTGGGCAAGCGCGCGATTTCCAAATTGCGAATAAGTCCGATAAAACCAATTCTCGCGGCGCCGCTGTTATTCTTAACATCGCCTACGCGCGTGGAGCAGGTTTGCGCTATGTTTTCAATCAATCCCGCTTCGGATAATACTCCATTGTCAAAAAAAATATTGTCTTCGCGAACAGTCAAGGCTGTTTTGGCAGTTTTGCCATCGCTATAGAGCAAGCTGTCCACCATTACGAATGGCGGCTTTTGGGGGAGTAACTTCAATATGTCTATTTCCGTACTATCTTCTAATCCTTCTATTGTCATGTTTTTAATTGAAAAATAACATGGTATGATAAGGTTTTTTATCACTTTTATCACGGCGCAAAATTAGATAAAATAAAAATGCAAACAAAATTTTTTTTGAAAATATTTTTTTTTGATAAAAAGAGGCATCTAAATGTTTGGATGCATAAATTTCAATTTTTCCAAATAATCCTGCAGCAATATAGTAGCGCTCATCTTGTCTATATTGGCTTTTTCGCGTCTGTTCCGTTTTTTCATTCCTCCTTCTATCATTGCGCCAACAGCCCGTTTCGACGTATATCTCTCATCTAATGTATCAATAATTATTTCGGGAAACTTTTTTTTCAAACGATTGATGAAAGGTTGAACATGGCGGGTCAAGACCTCCGATTCCGAGCCGTCGGGCATTATCGGAAAACCAACCACAATACGCTCTACCGCTTCGTCCAACAAGTAGCGTTCAAGCCAGTCTTCTATATCGCACGATGCAACAGTTGCAACAGCCCCCGCAATAATTTGAAGCGGGTCGGTAACGGATATGCCCGTACGCTTTAAGCCATAATCAATACCTATAATACGCATTTATGAATAACTGAATAACTGAATAATTGAATAACTGAATAACTGAATAACTGAATAACTGAATAACTGAATAAAAAAATTGGGCAAATATACGATTTTTTTAAAATAATTGTTTATTTTTGCCGCAAAATTTTTAGAAAATTCAAAAAATCCAAATTCAAAATTCAAAAATGCGTATATTGTTAATAGGCTCGGGCGGTCGCGAACATGCGCTTGCATGGAAAATAGTCCAAAGTCCGATTTTGAAACGCTTGTTCATCGCTCCCGGAAATGCGGGAACGGCGTTATTAGGCGTAAATGTTCCCATTGGGGTCAACGATTTCGAAGAAGCCGGCAAATTTGCGTTGCAGGAAAAGATTGACATGGTAGTGGTGGGACCGGAAGAACCGTTAGTTAAAGGTATAGCGGATTATTTTGCTGCTAATCCCGAACTGAATCATATTCAGGTTATTGGACCCTCTGCGCGGGGCGCTCAGTTGGAAGGCAGCAAGGATTTTGCCAAGGAATTTATGCTGCGTCATGACATACCTACCGCTGCATATCGCAGTTTTACGGACAAAGACGAACCTGAAGCGCAGGAGTTCATTCGCAGTTTGCAGCCTCCATACGTGTTGAAAGCCGACGGATTGGCTGCCGGCAAGGGCGTTGTAATTGTCAATTCGCAGCAAGAGGCGTTTGTTGCTTTGCGCGAAATGTTTTCGGGAAAATTTGGAGATGCTGGCAAAAAAGTGGTCATAGAAGAGTTCCTGTCCGGAATAGAACTTTCTGTATTTGCGCTAACCGACGGCGAAAACTATCTGATTCTGCCCGAAGCCAAAGATTATAAACGTATTGGCGAAGGCGACGCCGGACCGAACACCGGCGGTATGGGAGCAGTGTCGCCGGTACCGTTTGCCGGAAAAGAGTTCATGGAAAAAGTTGAAGCGCGTATCGTTCGCCCAACCGTTGAAGGTCTTCGCAAGGAAGGAATTACATACAAGGGGTTCATCTTCTTTGGTTTAATAAATGTAAAAGATGAGCCGATGGTAATTGAGTACAACGTCCGCATGGGCGACCCCGAAACAGAAGTCGTTGTTCCGCGTATAGAAAACGACCTTTTAGAATTGCTGCAATCGGTGGCAACCGGTACAATCAACCGGCAAAAAATCAAACTCAGTCAGCAAACGGCAACTACCGTGATGTTGGTATCGGGCGGCTACCCCGGCGACTACGAAAAAGGCAAACAAATAGAAGGATTGACTTCGACATCCGACTGCATTGTTTTCCATGCAGGAACAGCTGCTCGTGATAATATGACAGTAACCGCCGGCGGACGTGTAATCGCAGTTACCGCGATGGCTGATGATATGGAATCGGCATTAGCAAAATCGAACGCTAACGCTGAAATAATCAAATATGAAGGCAAATATTTTCGTAGAGATATAGGATTTGATATTATTTGATTTTTTTTTGATTTTTTTGATTTTTTTTTGTAAAAAATAAAAAAAGCATTATCTTTGCGGCATGAAATTTTTAAGGTTTCTTGGCCGAGTGGTTAGGCAGAGGTCTGCAAAACCTTGTACTGCGGTTCGAATCCGCAAGAAACCTCAAAATGTGTGATAATGAAAGCGTTAGTAAAAACAAATTTCAATTTTCCCGGGCAGAAGAGTCTTTACACAGGCAAGGTTCGGGACGTGTATGATATTGACGGACGCTACCTTGTGATGGTTGTGAGCGACCGTATATCTGCGTTCGACGTGGTGTTACCGCGCGGTATTCCATATAAGGGGCAGGTATTGAACCTGATAGCCTCTAAATTTTTAGACGCCACCGCCGACCTCGTTCCCAACTGGAAAATTGCCTCGCCCGACCCGATGGTTACAGTCGGCGTCTATTGCGAACCCGTAAAGGTAGAGATGGTGATTCGCGGATACCTGACCGGTCACGCATGGCGCGAATATAGAGCCGGAAAACGCAGTATATGCGGCGTTCCAATTCCCGATGGACTAAAGGAGGACCAACGATTTGATAATCCAATAATTACCCCTACCATAAAAGCTTCGGAAGGACACGATTTAGACATTACCCGCGACGAAATAATTGCGCAAGGATTAGCGACAGAAGAAGATTACGCGAAGTTAGAAAAATATACTCAAGCGCTGTTTGAACGCGGCTCAAAAATAGCAGCCGAAAAAGGACTGATACTCGTAGACACAAAATACGAGTTCGGTAAAATAGACGGAAAAATTTACCTGATTGACGAAATTCACACTCCCGACTCGTCGCGATATTTCTATGCCGACAGCTACGAAGAACTGTTTCGTAAAGGAGAACAACAAAGGCAACTATCGAAAGAATTTGTGCGCCAATGGCTCATCGAAAACGGTTTCCGTGGCGACGAAGGACAGGTAGTTCCCACAATGACAGACGAATACGTTAATCAGGTCTCCGACAGATATATCGAACTGTACGAAAGCATAACCGGCGAGAAGTTCATCAAAGCCAATCCCGAAGAGCTTGAAGCGCGTATTGAGAAGAACGTGATTGAATGTTTGGAGGGGTTCAAACAATTCCGGCAAAACCCATAAAAGCCATTGCTAATAATCCAGCCGTCACCAAGCTTATAGGGACGCCTTTCATTGCTTTTGGTATTGCTGAAAATTCCAAATGTTCACGGAGACCTGCGAAAACGACCATCGCCAGCGCGAATCCCGTTGCCATTGATACGGCATAAACTACGCTTGCAAGCAGGTTAAAATCTTTCTGTATTACTATGATTGCTACCCCAAGAATGGCGCAGTTGGTAGTAATCAGCGGAAGAAATACCCCTAATGCCTGATATAATGCGGGGCTGACCTTTTTCAGAATTATTTCAACCATCTGCACTAATGCCGCTATCACAAGTATATATGTGATTGTTTGCAAGAAATCAATTCCTAACGGTTTTAGAATGTAGTTCATTATCAGGTATGTGATTATTGTTGCGATGGTCATAACGAAAGTAACCGCGCCACCCATACCAACTGCCGTAGAAACCTTGTTGGATACGCCCATAAATGGACAAATGCCCAAAAATTGCGCCAATATTATATTATTGACAAAAATTGCCGAGATAATAATCAATATATATTCCATATTCAGTTATTCAGTTATTCAATTATTCAGTTATTCAATTACTCAATTACTCAGTTATTCAATATATTATGTCAAAACGGCGTATAGACTACTCCCAGAATTTTTGCGGGCGCTTTTTTCGCTGCGTGCACGTGATGCGCTACAATCGAATCATAGTATATACTATCGCCTGCTTCGAGGGCGTATTTTTCTTTTCCGTATATAATTTCTACTGTTCCTTCCAAGACGTAGATAAATTCTTCTCCTTCGTGGGTAGACAGGTTGAAATCGCTTTGTTCCAACGGGTCGATATCAATCAGGAACGGCTCCATGTGTCGCCCAGCCTTGTCTTGCGACAAGGAATGATATTCCATGTGCTTTCCGGCAATCGTCGAATCGTTTGTGAACCGTATCGCGTTCTTGTCCTTATTGTCTTTCGCCCGACTGACAACCGGACCGAGTTTGTCGTTGTCGTCAAGAAAAGTGCCTAAACGCACTCCGAGCACGCGGGCAATCTTGATAAGCGGCGCCAGCGATGGTATTTCAATGTCGCCTTCAATACGTTCTATCTGCACTTTGCTCACTGCGGAGCGTTCAGAAACTTCATCAATAGTCAGGTTGCGCGATTCCCTGATACTTTTAATTTTACCGCCTATGAACTTATTACTTTCCATAAATCAAAAAAATGTTCTTAAAAAAAATGCAAAAATAATATAAAATTTGAAAACCTAATACAAAAAATAAATTTTGTTTAAAATATTTTGTACTTTTGCGAATTAAAAATCAAGTAAAAAAATACCAATGGACGCACAAACCCTTCAGTCGGAATTAAAATCCGCTCTTGACTGCTTTTTGTCGGAACAGTTTGAAAAATTTCCGCGCGAAGAGCTTCTGAAAATTGACCTTCATTGTCATGATTGCAATAGCAACGAACCCGACGAGCTGATAGGTCGTATATTAAATGTTCCTGAAACGTGGATTTCCACTAAGAGAGTAGTGGAAGAGCTGAAGCGCAACGGCTGCGACGTTTTTACCATCACCAATCACAACAACGCTCGCTCTTGCTACGATTTGCAGGGGAAAGGCATTGATGCGCTTACTGCCGCCGAGTTCAGTTGCTGGGTCACCGATTTTAATATCGGCATCCATGTTCTGGCTTTTGGCTTCACGCCCGAACAGGAAAAACAGCTAAATAAAATTCGCAAGGATGTTTACTTATTTCAGGAATATGCCTGTATCAACGATATACCTACTATTTGGGCGCATCCTCTCTATCATTATGCAACAGAATGTATGCCTCCGATGGATTTTTTTGAAAAAATGCTACTTATTTTCGAGCGATTCGAAATGCTCAACGGGCAACGCGATACGTGGCAAAACATGTTGGTGAAGGAATGGATTGACGGCATTACAGCTGATAAAATAGAGCAATTATCGAAAAAATACGATATAGACCCCAAGCGTTACTGTCGGAACGTTCATAAAAAGTCGCTTTGCGGCGGTTCTGACAGCCATTCGGGTTTCTTTTCAGGATTGACCGGCACATATCTTTACGTACCCGACTTGCAGGAACGATTGAAAACCGAACGCAAATCGCAACTTGCGTTAGAAGCAATTCGCCGCGGCAACATGTTCCCCTACGGCTCGCATCAAAATACTGAAAAACTGACAATAGCATTTTTGAATTACGTTTGTCAAATAGCTCTCAATTACAAAGACCCCGGCTTGCTACGCATTTTGCTGCATAAGGGGAAAAGCTCGCAAAAAGCCCTCTCTATGTTGGTTACCAATGCTTTTGCCGAAGTGCAGCGGCATAGAATAACAATGTTGTTCATCAACACATTTCATAATTGCCTTCTCGGAAAATCGCCTTTGTTCCTGAAAAAATTCATTGTAAAGTCGGCATACAAGCCGGTGTTTGATAATGTAGTTAAGATGGCAAAGGAACATCAAAGCGGGAAAGGGCTTATAGCCGAAGAATATTACCGTTCAATTTGTTCTATCAATCTTCATCTTAACGAATTACTTTTTTCACGTTTCATAAAAAAAATAAACAAAATAAAATGGAGCAAGCGGGTCAATGCTTCTGACATAGAAAATTTCATTTCGCAATTTGAGATTCCGAGCAATTTACGCGCTTATACCGGCAAACGTGAAAAAAGACAGAACGGGGTAGACTTGGGTGATTTTTTCAATGGACTTTCGTTTCCGTTTTTGGCTTCGGCGTTGTTGTTGTCTGCGCATTTTACCAGCGCTCGGGTGATGTTCAACACGCGTCCGTTCCTGAAAGATTTTTCTGCAAAAATAGGGAAGTATTGTCATCCGGAACGCGCTCTGTGGCTTACAGATACATTTGAGGACAAGAACGGCGTGTCGGTTTCATTGCAGTCTATGCATCGCGAAATCAAACGACGCAATTTGCCTATTGACCTGTTAGTGTGCAGCAATACGCTTGAGAGCGACGAGCATTTGATAGTGGTGAAGCCGATATGTGAATTTCGCATACCGCTCTATCCCGACCAGCCGGTGAGGATACCCAATTTTGTTGAACTTCACAATCTGTTTCACGAGCGCGAATACGACCGCTTGATTTGCTCTACCGAAGGCGTCATGGGAGCGATAGGGCTGTACCTTAAACACGCTTATTCGGTGCCGGCAAGTTTCTTCATTCATACTGATTGGGTAATGTTTAGCCAAAAGGTATTGAATTTCGACAGCCACAATCGTAATCGCGTCCGTCGTTTTCTGCGTATGTACTACGGAGCCTTCGACCGCGTGTTCGTTCTCAACAACGACCAGCGCGCATGGCTTATCGGGCGCGAAATGAATTTCCCGAAAAACAAGGTCTGCCTCACCTCACATTGGGCTGATGCGATTTTCAAACCCGAAAAGGTTTCTAAAAAAGAAACGTTTGGAATTGACGACAATCGCCGCGTAATGCTGTATGTTGGCAGAGTGAGCGTAGAAAAGGGCGTATTGGAATTGCCGAATATTTACCACAAGGTGAAAAAAGCGCATCCCGACGTAGCCCTGTTAGTAGTAGGACAGGGACCCGCCCTCGAAAAACTAAAAGAGAGATTGCCTGAAGGATATTTTTTCGACTGGGCTGCGCGCGAACAACTCCCAGCCATCTATTCGGCTGCCGACCTCCTTGTGTTTCCGTCGAAATTCGACACATTCTCGTGCGTAGTACTCGAAAGCATCAGTTGCGGACTGCCTGTAATTGCATACAAAAGCAAAGGTCCCAAAGATATAATCAATGATGGACTGTGTGGATATTTGGTCAATACCGAAGAACAGATGTGTGAAAAAATCATCAGTTATCTAAATAATCCGCAACAACAGGAGCAATTCAGAAATGCAGCCGTAGAACGCTCAAAAGATTATGATGTAGATTCTATTGTGGAACGATTTATGCAAACTGTCATCACTGCGTGACGGCGCTGATAAATATTCCTGTTACGTGCCACATTTTATTATTCTTGAACTTTTGGTACTACAAAAACGGCTTCAGCCTCCGCTTCACGGGTTCCATCTGAAAGGTTTTGTGGAACACCGTTTTTCAACAATCTGGCAATTATTCTACGCTGTGCGTTCCACCCAATACCCGCTACATAAACGTCACTGCCCAATACGAAAATCGATTTTGCAGAAGTATCGTGTCGGTTTTGTGCAACACCGTTTTTCCAAAATATGGTTCCCTTTGTTTCCTCATATCCTGCTACGTACACATCGCCATCTGATACGAAAACGGACACGGCGCCAGCAAGGTTTGTTCCGTCAGTAAGGTATGTTACGGCGCCGTTTTTCCACAATGTGGCAGCTCTAAAACCATAGCCGTCCCATACTTCTCCTGCCACATATACATCGTTTTCGTATACGAAAAGGGAATTAGCGCTTGTAGAATTAGTTCCTGCTGAAAGGTTTTGTGCAACGCCGTTTTTCCAAAATGTGGCTGGAATACTGCCTGTCACATACACATCGTTATCCGATACGAAAACTGAACTAGCCCACGCATGTTGAGTTCCGTCTGAAAGGTCTTGAGCAATGCCGTTCTTCCATAATTTGGCAACCATAATATCATTTGCGTTCCGTTCGTCTCCCGCTACATACACATCGCTCCCAGATACGAAAACGGACCTTGCATTTGCATAGTTTGTTCCGTCAGTAAGGTATGTTACGGCGCCGTTTTTCCACAATGTGGCAAATGTTTTATCCTGTGCGCTCGATTCACCTCCCGCTACGTACACATCGCTGCCGGATACAAAAACGGCATTTGCCCCAGCATGAATGGTTCCGTCTGAAAGATCTTGTGCAACGCCGTTTATCCACAATGTGGGAACGTTTATATTCTGTGCGTTGCTTACATTTCCAACCACATACACATCAACATTTTCGTTGCCGTTATCTTTGTCGCCATTCTTATCGCAAGACGTAAATACAGTCGCTACTGCGATGACCACAACGCATAAACTCAAAAAGAGTATTCTACCTGCGTTGTTTTTGCGCGTTTCGTGCGCCAACGTGCTTGCGAGATTACTGTTCTTCGGCTCGCTTGCAATTTGAATTTGGTTCATATATTTATCAAATTATTCCAATACACTATCTTTTCTTCTGTCGTCATTTTTATGAAAATTAAAAAATGCAAAAATAAACAATATTTTGATTTTACTCAAAAACCTCATACTTATTTTTCCCTACAAACAATATAACCGCCTTTTTCAAGTCTGTCCGGTCCTTCATCATGTGCGAGCCGCTGTAGTTCTGCAACTGTTTTTTTGCGTCGTTTCGGTCGGCTTCGGTCGGTTTTTTGCTTGCTTTAAAATATTTTAGTTCGAAAATCCATTCGAATTTTACTTGCGGCATCAGTGGACTGCGCATCAGGAAAATATCAATATATCCGGTGTCGGTTTCTGTTTCGCTAACCGGCACATATACATTGCTTTGGAAAAGACTGTTCAAAAGCATTATTTTGATATATTTTTCGTCGAAATTTTTCAAGTCCTGGTTTGAGAGGCGGTTGAAAATATTTCGGACTATGTATTCTATGAACGGCGTTGCTTTTCCCTCTAACGCCAGCGCTGTTATTGCGCGTTCGAGCTCTTGGGTATTGATTTTGAAACCAGCGTTTTCCTGCGCCAACTCCATAATATATTCCCACAAAACTGTTTTTATCGAATAGTTTGGGATACGCAATTGTACATTTCCCCATACCGGTTTTTCGATGGTCAGCAACCCCAAATAAAACAGCAGTGATACGAAATATTTGTCGCGATAGAGGGCGTCAATCGAAAACTTTGACATTATTTGCGTAGTAATGCCTTCGTCTTTTATTATTTGCAGAAGCATGGCGCGGTTTTCTTCGTTGTATGTCAGGCGTTGCAGGCGTCCGTAATCAATTTTCAGATTGTCGTCTATGATATTTTTCGGTATTTTTCCCTCGTTGATAATCTGCTTAAAGAAAAACATCATCATTGATGGGTTGTAAATCCTGTCGGTAGCGTCCTCATTGAAAAGATATCCGTTGTAATACCATTTCATATCAACGTTAATGTGGTCGCGGTTTACTCCGGTTTCGTCCATCAACTGCTCTACTTCCTCGATTGTAAAGCCCATCATGTTGTTGTACCGCTCGTTGAGCGTCAGATTTTCGGCAGTGTTGAAACCGCTTGTCAGGTCGTCGAGCATCACGGGCGATATGCCGGTAATGAAAATACGGTCTATCACTGTTTTAGCGCCTTTTTTGAGTGTTTCGTAAAAGTCGCGCACGATGCCGTTTGCATGTACCATATCTTTGTAAACTTCCTCTACCCCCATGGCAATCAGGTCATTGGCAAAATTGTCGTACTCGTCGATGATAACGAAAATTTTGACATTTGCTTTGCTTGCCTCGCGCACTTTGCAAAAAACGGATGTTGATAGAGAAAAATCTCTTATACGGTATCTAACGACCACTCGGGAATTATTCATCCGTACGAACCAGACTAATTAAGGGTATTAAATACCATGGTTGTGACGGTTTCTTTTGCACGAAACTTTTTGCAAAAGTACATAAATTTTTCGTTTTTTTTCTGAAATTGTCTGAACTGTCTGAACTGGTCCTTAGTTACTTTCTCGGTGATGTATCCAAAGGATATTGGGGGGCTACTTACCCAATCAAGAAATATACTAACCACCACAAAAAAAGTATTATTAACCCGATACAGCCAAAATGCAGCGGCTCGAAAAGGAACGTAACAAATCGTTTCATTGATGGTTTAGTATCAGTTATTAGAGTAAAGAGTAAAGAGTAAAGAGTAAAGAGTAAAGAGTAAAGAGTGTAGAGTATAGTTAGTTCAACGAACAACTACACTCTAAACTCTATTATCTACTCTAATTTTTACTACTCAATCGGGCTTCGCTACAAGCACGCCGCCTTCTTCGCCTTCATCATCTATTATTATCTCATGCTTATCGCTGATGGCTAGAGGAGTGGTGGTTGCCGATGTAGTCATAAAGTCACCAAGCGTGATTTTACCCACTGTGGTAGCGTTTACGCCGGCTCCTGTCAGTACCGTTTTGTCATTCCACCAGTCGATGACTGTGTTCATAGCGCCAGTATTACCCCAAAGGTTAAGCCCTGCAACGGTTCCTGTCCAGCCTGTTTCAATGGTCAAGGTGGCACGGGTATTTGCGGCTGCATCCATGGTAATCGTTCCTGTTTTAGCAGTTCCCGAAAGGGTAAAAGCATCAACTTCGTTCCGAATGAAGATATCGCCTAATATACCGGTATTTCCTTCAATACTGCCGCCTTCTAAAGTAACGGTTGCCTCACCATACGCAAGCAGTCCGCCGGGATTATTCATACTGCCAGTTGCAGTAGCGCTATTTCCGGTAATAGTTCCGCCTTTCATGGTAAACGTGCCTTCATAACGGACAAGTACTGCAGCGCCAAAACCGGTGGCAAGAGTGTTGCTGTTAGAACTATTTCCCGTAATCTTTGAGTCGTCAAGCATGGTTAAGGCGCCGCCGTATTGAACAGCCACCAAAACATTGCCGCTGTTGCCGGTATGCCCCTGTAACGTGATGTTTGCGCCAAGGGTCAGTTCAATGCCTGTTTCGTTTTCAGCGCTAACGGTAAACAATCTACCCGCCGCTGTCCGCGATATTTTCCGCTCGCCGCCTATGCCGATGATGGTAAGTTTCACGTCGGACACGTTCAGAAATTGCGTCGCTGATACCGTTACGTCATCGTCCAACAGCAGGGTGTATTCACCGACGTTGTCGTTGATATAGGCAACGACTTCGGCTACATCGTTGGCGTCTTCTACATCGTCAATGAGAGCGGGTAATGATGGCGCAGTCCATCTGGCTTTTAGGGTTACCGCCGCAGTTATGGAATTATTGAAATCCCATTTTATTGCGCCGTTGTACCAACCATCGAATTCGTAGGCGGTCGGAAGATTTGATAACGTTCCCGGATATAGACCCGCTTCAGGCGCGAATGCCTTTGTTGGGGCTTGGGGTTCTGTCGCCTTTGCTCCTTCTTCAACGTTTTGCGTTGTAGGTGCGGACGTTCCGCCATCGGTGTCGAAGGTTACGGCGTGCTTTGGTATCGCCGTCCATTGCGCCTTCAGGCTCAAGTTGACATTAATGGGCGTATCAAAATTCCATTGCGATGCGCCGTTAAACCAACCGTCGAAATAAAACCCTTCTTTTGTTGGGTCTTGTTGGGGTTCTGTCGCCTTTGCGCCCTGCTTAACGGTTTGAGCCGTCGGCGTGGGCTCTCCGCCGTCAGCGTCGAAAGACACCGTGAAGGTCGGAGGTTCCTTGTCGTCTTTTCCACAAGACGACGTTACTACTGCAGCCGTCATCATCAAGGCTGCTAC